>Ga0315294_10007244_pt1 | contig 12174 bp, 13 predicted proteins | sample YL17G13_40_MG_FD_203626 | JGI IMG/M metagenome (GOLD analysis project Ga0315294, IMG submission 203626) | Sediment microbial communities from Yellowstone Lake, YNP, Wyoming, USA - YL17G13_40 | ecosystem: Environmental > Aquatic > Freshwater > Lake > Sediment | place: USA: Wyoming | collected...
TCAACCCACGGCGGACGTCGTAGCTGATGACCGTGCAGCTATCCTGAAGGCCCTGGAACTGGAATGCGAACGCCTCTTTGAGCTCGGTAATGCCGGGAACAAAGACCACCGGCACTCCATTCCCGGCTTCAAGATAGTCGAATGTTAGAGTATCTATCTGCACCCTTGGCAATGTAGTCACCCTATCCAGGAAAGTCCCTCGCGGTCGCTGGAGAAAGCATCGAAACGGTTCATGCCCGCGCCCGACCCGAGTCGCACACACTTCATGATTCTGCCAGCAGCCTCCGGGTCGGGTCGCGCGAGCCGGTCAACGTCCATGCAGATCCAGACCTTCCACCGGCCCTCATTCGTCTCCCCCATGACCTGGCCGAGTATCTGGTCTGCCTTTATGGATTCAGCGCCCGATACGATGCCCTCGACAACCGAATAGGTGACGCCGTGCCGTTCCGCCAACGCCATCACCCGTGGCGGGTGTGCGTTCAAAATCTCCTCCATCGACTCGTCAGTACGCCGCGACTTGCGAAGGATGATGTGCGCTAGCAGGCCGGTGAGGTCTGGGATCATCCGGTCTGCCTCAATATACGTCTACGGGTTGCGGTACACCTCTCAGTTCTGGGGCACGTCGCGTTCCAACAGCACCCTGCCAGAGGCACTGTCTCGAAGCAATACTTTGACCAGGTTTGCATCTATCGCATGGTGAACCGTGGTGCAGTCAATGGGGTTGCGGATAGTCGGCTCCGAACTGTCCCCAAGGTTGTAGCAGTTGAATAGACTGTGGTCGTAGCCAGGCAGTGTGACGCCCACGACTATCTCCAGGGTCTTGCTGAGCCGCTCCGCTTCTTTTGGAGGGACCTCCACGGTTACACTGAACCTCTTATCGGCGGAATCGAAGTACTTCACTGAGCGTGCCGGTGCCGTTTGGGCGATGTATGTAGTTGTTACACTGAACCTCTTATCGGCGGAACCGAAGTACTCATCCGGGCACCCGCCCATGTCACGGTTCAGGAAGTTCAGGATGTACTCGAATCGGATCTGGCTCTTAACGACGAATAATGCACCGTAGACATTGGCGGCTGTGTATGAACCAAGGTTCGAGCCTGTCGACTCCATGACCACAGCAGTACCCTCGCGGAGCCCGTCGCCGGTCAAGTAGCCCCCTTTGTATTCCGGTCCTAAAGGCCATATGTAGGTGCCAGAACCACCGAAGACGGTGAGTTTCTCGCTGGAGATATCATAGGCGTAACCTTTCCGACAGTTCGCCCGGAAGTAGATAACCTTCTTGCTGTTGAATGGTGGCGGCAACCGCTTCTTATAGTCCTGCTCCGTCTCGAACTCGGTGCGCTTGGCCGGCCGTATGTTCTTGAACCAGTCAAAGAACTGCTTCGTGTCCTTTACCTCAAGCGCACTCTTCTCAGGTGCTTTCTGGGCAGAGGTAGCAACCCGGAAGAGGGCAGACATAACTAGGACAACCGAGACCATGAACCCAACCTGCCATACCCGTTCTTTCATTGCGATACCCCTTTCTCTGGCCTCTCGTACTGGCAGGCGCAGTTACTTTAGTCAACGTCTACCTTCGATATGCGGATGTAGCCGGCGTCTTCCGCTATCGTGCATCCACCTTAATGACCCTGAAAGAAGTGACCTTCATGCCTTTGATGTCTGAGGGCAGGACAATCGGAATATTGAACTCGGAGACCGTACCCGATGCGAGATTGCGAAGCATAGCAGTCCCACTTCCGATCTGTACTGCTCGCGCATCATAGTAATTCAGGGATAGCGCGACCATCTGATATGTCTTGCCACTGGTATTGCGGACAAACCCGGCTGCGTTTTTGCCGCTAGTCAATCCCGCCATATCCGCTGTCATCGCACGCCGGTTGAACTCTCGACCACTCATCGTGTGCCCCACTGGTGTCCGAATTATCCGACATCCATAGACCTCGATGCCCAAGCCGGTTTCCTTTGGCTTTTCCTGGATTGGTCCTTTTGTTGCTGCGGTTGGTTCGGGCAGAGTAGCAACCACCTTGCCATTCGCATCATATAGCAGAAGCACTCCAGTCCTGTTTTCGCCTACGATCAACAGGGCAAAGGTTTTTCCCGATGCATCTACCAACTCGAACTTCTGCGCCTGGATTACCTTTACTGGGCCGGACCGTTGCGCGATGCCAGCACCGAACCAGAAGGCGGCAAAAAGTGCCGCCATGAACCCTACCTGCCATAGCCGTTCTTTCATGCCGCTAGCCTCCTCATAGAGTGGTTTGCTCGGCTAATCTTCTTCGATTGCCGAAAACATAGCCTCAATTTCAGGCGGTGTCATCTTCTTCAAGCTCGGAGGTACCGCTGTCACGGTCGGCGTACTGATCCACGTCTGCTTTGGACATGCCGATGTAACCGGCGTCACTCATTCGCCCAGGACTCTAAGAACCTTGAAACTGCTGATGCGTTTGTCTTCCAATACTAAAATATCGAACTGCCAGATACCGTTTTCCGCTAGGTCTCCCATCGAAGCATACCCTTGTTGAACCTGAATGCCTTCCGGTGTATAGAAATTGACATCTACAGTCACCCTAGCGAGCGGTTTGCCCGTATCATTGTGGACGAACCCGCGCAGGGACACGAATCCATACTCATCACGATGCCAACCGACGCCCACAGCTTTCAATTCGACCTTCTGAGCGACAGGAGGATTGACTACGTTGCCGGCCGCCAACTCGTCTGCAACTATGAGGGCTTTGCCGACCACTTTTCCGTTTTCGTCGTAGAGGCGTAATCGCGGATGCCCATTCTCTACGATTGCAAGAACCGCCCGCGTCTTGCCCTGTGCATCCACCAACTCGAACTTCTGCGCTCGGATTACCTTTGGCGTACTCGGTTCTTGGGCGAGCCCACTGCCCAACCAGAAGGCGGCAAGAATCGCCGCCATGAACCCAACGTGCCATAGCCGTTCTTTCATGCCAATGCCCTCCTTATTTGGTGTGCATCTCCCGACATAATGCCATCGCTTCTTCCTCTGTAAGCCCATGGACGCGCCGCAGGTAGTGCAAAACGTCCTTCCACAGTTCCTGTGGCGCCCAGGTTTTCTCAGGAGCGATGTGCCCAGCTAACCTCTGCCACGCCTCACGGCTTTCGCCAATGGCATCCGCCCAACGGTCGACGATTTCAGCCGTCGGGATCCGACCCCACATCCGCATATCGTGCAAGACCGCTGTGCTTATGCCCGGTGCGCCGGTCCGCTGACGGATCAATTGCCGTGCGTTACGGTATGTGCCCAGATTATGCCGATCCCACGCGGCCCGTACTGCTTCGCGGAATCGAACCTCAGGGTCGATACCTGTCACGTGGCAGCTCCTCTCTCCGTTCAGTTGGCAACGCGCGGACACCTCAGCATCGTGCTCGTCAAAAGACCATCATCAGGATACGGCAAAGCAGCAAGGCTGTCAATGGCCGCGCAACGACCTCACCCGCTCTCAATGAAATCCCCCTCGTTCACGGAAAGTTCACATACATTTGCCGAAGCAGTCATTGACATGCACGCTTGCAGCTCTTAGAATTGGGGTGATTGGTGGTAAATGGTGGTAGATTCTCCCACCACCGCCCAAATAGCGCAGTTCCGGTTGTCCTGGCTCCACAAAGGGGGCGCCCTCTTTCTGGACCAATCTGCCGCGGCGGACGAATCGGCGGAGAATGACACGAATTCGGAATGGGGGACGAGCATCCATGCCTCGCAGCAGAATCCCTGTACGGTTGGTAAGCCAAATCCACGTCGAGCCGCAGCCGAAAGGCCTGTGCGCGGTGTATCTGGTCGAGACACAAAATGAGCGTGAAGCCGCGGACCTGTCCAGGTTGTTTCAGGACTTCGCCCCCGCGCTTGAAAGCGTTCAGCTCTCGAGCGGCAAGCTGGTGTCCTACGCAGTTCAACTGCGAAACCACGACCAATCGCTGCTCGAAGAGCTCGAAACCTTCCTGAAGAAGAATTTCGGGTTTGTCATCCTGCATCGTTCGTTCGACCCGCTCATTCACGACATAGTTCGGGAACTCTGCAAGGACTCGGGGAGCAATCTGATGCCGGTATCGAGGTGTGACATCTGCGGCAAACGCGATCCTTTCCCCGAGACGGTGGTCACTTTCCTGGATAAGCAGAAGGTAAACCTTGCCACCCGCACGTACTGCGCGACGTGCACCGCGGAGTCGGCCGGACGCAATAACAAGGAATTCGTCATGGCGCTGCTGGGAGCGGACCGGAGTGGTCTGCGCACGCTCTGCGGCATGGATCTCGTCCGAACCCGGTCGTCGAAGAAGCGCGTCGCATTCCGCATAAAGTCCGACGCAGAACAGCAGTTGGCTGTTAGATAACTCGCTCGAAGGACACAGTCTTGTTCTCTGGTGCATACAGTCATACAGCAGACCATAAGGGGCGGACTGTGATCCCCGCCAAGTTTCGGTCGAAGCTTGGGGAACGTTTCTATCTCACCAGGGGCATGCACGGGTGCCTATGGGTATTCTCGGACGAGGAGTGGCGCGAATTCCAGCAGATGATGACTCCGAAGTCGCTGCTCGATAGTCGGGGGTTGAAACTGGAGCGATTCTTCGTTGGCTCGGCGGTTGAGTGTGTTCCCGATGCTCAGGGAAGAATCTTCATCCCACAGAGTCTGAGGGAGTACGCGGGCATCAAGGATGAGGTCTGGATAGTTGGACTAGGGAACAAGGTTGAGATTTGGTCGAGCGAGCGATGGAAGGAGTTCAACGAGGCGCTCACTGATGAAGTGATCGAGGAACTCGGCGCCCGTCTCCGAGGACAAGAAGAAGACTGACACGGGCATACCCGCTAAAGCCGGGCGGCGGTCAGCCCCGCTGATGCTCCCCTTCCCTGCCGCCGCCCGGCCTTTTTTTATCCGCGCTTGGTGCTCAGTGCCCGATGACGGTACCAGACCGCATCTTCGTTGACACCAGACCCCCGCTGTGGTAGAATTTACACTGCAAACGGCCTTCGAAATCCCCGCCGCGGAGCGATGTCCGAGTTTGGTCTAAGGAGCACGACTGGAAATCGTGTAGCAGGCCAACGTCTGCTCGTGGGTTCGAATCCCACTCGCTCCGCCAGTTTCATTTCACGCCCCCGCAGAGGTAAGTCACACCCGCATGTCCAACAGCTAAGGCAGCAGGGCCCGGCCAGGACCGTGCGTCACACCCTTGACCCCTTGACCCCTGTCCCGCCTGCGGACGGGATCCCGCCTTGGGCGGGAGAATCCCAGAATCCTGGAATCCTGGAATGCTCGACTTCACTCAGGCAATTGAACGTCTGGTACGCCACATCGCGGCGAACTGTGCCGAGCTCGGCCACGTCCAGCCGGATCGGGTGGTCATCGCCCACATCCGCACCAGGTCGCCGGGTGCGCACGGCGTCTATGCGTCCGTCCTGCCGCTCCGGTTCGAAGGCGGAGAGAGTACCACAAAACGCCGAGGCCGGACCTATGCCATGCCGAGACTGTTTCGCTCTAAACACGGCGTAGTCTCCGCCATGGCGGCGTGCTCCTCAAGTGATCTCCCTCTCCCGCAAGCGGGAGAGGGTCGGGGTGAGGGCGACGAACCCGCTGAGATGCTCTACATCATCTACTTCGCCCTGCCCCGATTCGCGAACCTCGACTTCGACGCCAAGCTCACCACGACCTTCCACGAGCTCTATCACATCAGCCCTGAGTTCAACGGCGACATCCGCCGGTTCCCCGGAAAGAACTACGCGCACGGCCATTCCAGGAAGCGCTACAACGAGCGTGTACAGAGGTTGGCGGAGGCTTACGTGGCCGCGCCCGGCGCGGACGAACACGCCGCCTTCCTCCGCCTGAACTTCGACGAGCTGACTGCACAGCATGGCCGCGTCATCGGCACCAGAATCCGCCCGCCGAGACCGCAACCCATTCATGGCCGTAACGGCTGACCTCAAGTGACGTAGCCAAGCTACGAGGCCGGAACGACAAGAACCTCCTCCTCCACCGCGACCCGCGCGTGGATTACCCGCATTTTCCGCAGGCGGAGAAACTCCACAAATATGGCATAAAGATGCAGGCGGTTTACCGCGCCACTTTGGCGCACCGGTGGGGACAGGGTGAAACGGGCCGGATGGCGATCTCCGGCTACTTCAAGCTACCATAGTCGCAGATGAGCATGCGCGCCGGATACATGTTGCCGGCCGCTCGTGCATCGAATCGGCCTGTCCCGACGGTTGGATAAGATTCCGCCCGGGCGGGCCGTTTTGCATTCGGGATACCTTTCAACGCACGGCCGGCCAAGCCGGCGTTAACGCAGAGGAGGGCTCAGATGAAAAGACGTCTCTCGGCAGCAATTGCAATCATGGTCGTAATCGCGGTGTTCTGGATCAGTGCCTCGGCTTCATACGGAGCCGGCTTTGCACGCGGACAGATACTGGTAAAGTTCAAGCCGGGTACGCCGGCATCGGAGAAGGCAGCAGTTCACAGACAGAACAGCTCGCGCGTGCTCGACGAGATACCGCAGATAGGCGTGCAGACGATAACGGCGCCCGGTGGACGCGAGCTTGCGCACGCCAGAAAGTATGCGGCCAACCCGAACGTGGAGTTCGCAGAGCCCGACTTCCTGGCCTATCCGCTGGAGGTCGTCCCGAACGATCCGGCATTCGCTAACTGGCAATGGGGACTGCACTACATCCAGGCGCCTGCCGCCTGGGACATCTCCAGAGGCAGTGAGTCCACTGTGATCGCGGTTGTTGACACGGGTGTCATGTACACGCACGAGGACCTATCGGGGCGCATCCTGCCCGGCTACGACTTCTACGACCGCGACAACGACCCAATGGACGAGAACGGCCACGGCACGCACGTCACGGGTATTCTTGGAGCGGTTACCAACAACGGCATAGGAGTCGCCGGAGTGACGTGGAGCAACAAGATACTGCCTATCAAGGTCTTCGGGAGCTCCGGATCCACCACCACCTCTGTGATCGCAAATGGGATAACCTACGCAACGGACAGGGGTGCTCGGGTCATCAACATGAGCCTGGCCGGGAGCAGTAGCAGCAGCACCCTGAAGAGCGCGGTAGACTACGCCTACAATCGCGGGGTGGTGATGGCAGCGGGAAGCGGCAACAACGGCACGCTCGGCATTTACTACCCGGCCGCCTACCCAAACGTGCTTGCGATCGGCGCATCAGACAGCTATGATCAGCGGAGCAGCATTTCCAACTACGGGCCCGGTCTCGACGTGTTGGCTCCACACAACGCTATGAGCACGTCCCGCTGGGTGGGTTACGGCACTATGGGCGGAACCTCGGTGTCAACTGCATACGCATCCGGCGTGTGCGCCTTGATCCTATCCGTGAATCCCGGGCTGACCCCGGCTGAGGTGATGCAGATCGTACGCGACACCGCCGACGACATCGCGCCCACCGGTTGGGATCAGTACTCCGGCTATGGCAGAATAAACGCCTGCAGGGCGCTGGCCAGAGCCTCGCAGACAGGAGGAGCGCCGCCGCCGGACAGCGACCCGCCCAGCGTGAATCTTGTATCGCCTGCAGACGGCGCCGTTCTGTCCGGTACTGCGTCACTCTCAGCTTCGGCATCAGACGAGGGAGGCGTAGCGAAGGTTGAGTTCTATGCCGACGGCCAGTTGATCGCGGCGGCGACACAGGCACCGTTCACGGCGTCGTGGAATACGTCCTCTGTGCCAAACGGCCCGAAATCGCTCAACGCCCGGGCCCTGGACCTCGCGGGAAACATCGGCGCCTCGGCGCCCGTATCCGTGACGGTGAGCAATGCGACGATCACCACCTACACGTTCAAAGGCTCGGTGAGCACCAACAGTCCCACCGTCTATTACGCTCTGCCGCTGTCAGCGCCCGCGTCGGTTTCCGCCACTCTGAGCTGGTCCAAGGGGAATCTGGATCTGTACCTTCTGAGCGCGGCCGGACAGGTAGTCGCGTCCAGTGCGACTTCCGGTCAGCCCGAGACGCTTTCGACAGGCGTGCTCCCGGCAGGCAGCTACAAACTCGCGGTAGTCAGCGTTTCAGGCCGAACTCGCTACACACTGCTAGTAACCTGTACGTCACAGTAGCCTGAAACAGGCCTCGTTTTACGGATTGGAGGTCGGCTGTACCGACAGGTCACGAGACGAAACGAAAGGGCAGGTCCAGATCGGACCTGCCCCTTCCGCGGGGTAAGCCTTTTGCTTTCCCCCCGTAGTGCCAGCTCTTATCGCCTCATATGGTGCGGCACCTTCAGATCAGCGGGTACACTATCGGCAGGCAGGGCTGTGGCTGCACGAAGTTCATGTTGTTGTTCGCGTCATCCAGGATGTCCTTGTACCACTCCTGAGTCTCTCGATCCCAACCAGGTCCCAACGTGCAGACGTCGGCGACCAGATCCCCGATGCTGGCGAACCCGTCGCCGGTGTAGACCATCGAGTCGGGATCAACGTCTCCGATCAGGATGTTGAACTCCATTGCCAGCCACTGAGCCGCCAGCATGTAGCGCATGTCTACCGCGTTGGCGCTCAAGAGGAAGCTCTTGATCTGCGCTTCGCTCAGGTATGGCGCCATAGCATTCGTGCCGGGCAGGCCCTGCAACACCGGACAGTTCAGAATGCCTGAGGAGGAAATCACCGACCAGTTATCGTGGATGATCCTCTGGCCGTTCTTGTTCGCCCAGAAGCCGAGTGTCTTTCCACCGCCGTAACCCAGGCACACATTGCCGAAGTTGACGATCTCGGTGATGGCTTCATTCGTGAGCAACTCGACGGTGTATACACCATCCAGTGCTGTAAGGACGACGTCCGGGTTCGGATCCAGGTCGGCGGCACTGTCCGGAGGTCCTGTCTGCAGCCAGTTGCCGAGCGGCATGACCTCGCGAACCAGGTACGTGCCCGCTGCCAACTCGCTAAACACATAGTCACCGGCGGCGCCAGTGTATGCGCTGGCCACCAGATTGGCTGGATCAATGGAGCCCTCGTACAGCTCGATCAGCCAACCCTCTATCGGCAGGTCCACCAGGACGTCCAACACGCCGTTCAAGTTCAGATCGTAGTACTTGAAGCCGCTGATGACGCCGATAGGCTCCTCCCCGTTCCCGTCTCCTGCCTTGACCTTGAAGTTGTCCGTCTTGGAGAGGGCCGGCACGAAGCCGAACGTGCTCAATGGGTTACCGGGGTCATAGTTGTCCACGCGAGTAGCCCACACCTTGTACTCGCCGCCGGGGTTTGCTGTGTCGTTGAACGGACAGGGTTGGACGACGACCTCGAACCAGCCGCCGGTGACCATAACCGTTCGCAGGGAGATATCCTCCGTGCTCAGCAGCTCGGTCCCAGCAGGGTCGGTCACCTGGTAGTAGTACAGACCGTCCGGCAGGCCGGGAGCGTTCTTGTTAGGGGGCCCGCCATTCAGGTACACGTCGCACTTGGCGTAGTAGATGTTGCGGTTGACGGTTCCTTCCGTGTCGGTCGTCCAGATCGCGCCCGGCACCGGATCCGCCGACGCGCAGACCGACGTCAGGATTGCCGCCAGAATTGGCAGCGCAATGACAATCAATAGTCTTCTCATGGTCCGTCATTACCTCCTCTTTCTTGCTTGAAATACCGCGCGGGGCACAGGCCGCACGACGCAGCCCGGCATCACGACCACCCCGCATATCCACAGAACATACCCGATACTTGAACGTTCGGTTCACCACCTCCTGGGGGCGTTCAGGCCACGCGGTTGACCTGTCCGCCAGGCTCTGTTCTACTGCGTAGAGTGTAAAAGGCAAAGGGGAAGCCGCGCGTGACGGCCAGCAAGCCATGGAACCCATGGGAAGCACCGACGAGGGTGGATCAGTATGCGTGCTGGCGCTGATACGACTATGCTAGACACATCTTTCTCGCTTGTCAATAGGTTTTCGCGTATTCGCACAAAAACTGGTATTTCTTACAGGTACTGCCGGACTCGCTGCTCATGAGCCGGACACTCCGGGAGCACCGTGCTCCGCCCGGCTGGCTGAGCCAATCGCCCGGGATGCTTCCGGTAGTAGCTCAACACTTCGGGTGCAAGGTATCCCTGTTGCCAGAGCTATACCCGGCTCGACGGTGCTCCTAAACATGATCTGCAGCCGGTAGCCCGTTCATGTTGACAATGCCTGACCTTCGATGTTATAGTCGAGCCACAAGGCCGGATTGAGAAGGGACTGACCAGCCGCATGGAAGAGATACTGAAGATTCTGGAAGAAGACTCGCGCCTGAGCGTGGAGGAGATCGCATCCATGACCGGAAAGTCGGCGGATGAGGTGAAATCCATCATCGAGGAGTGCGAGAAGAAGGGCATCATCCGGGGCTACAAGACTATCGTTGACTGGGACAAACTGGGCAAGGAGCGCATCTTCGCCTTCATAGACGTCCGCGTGTCTCCGGAGCGCGGAGTCGGATTCGACGACATCGCGGAGCGGATATACCGTTTCCCCGAGGTACACTCCGTATACCTGGTCTCGGGGACGCATGACCTCCGTGTGGTAGTCGGCGGCGACAACATGAAGGAGGTTGCCTTCTTCGTGGCGGAGAAGCTCGCCACCATTGACCGCGTTCAGTCAACCAGCACCCACTTCATGCTGAAAAAGTACAAGGAAGACGGGATTATCTTCGAGGTCCCGGAGGGCGACAGGCGCCTCGCGGTGACACCGTGATTATGAGGAACCCGGGAGGGAAAGAGAGCCAAATTCGAAATTCGAAACTCGAAGCACGAAACAAGCCGCAAATCGGGAATGCTCGAAACCAGCTCCGCAGATGGTTTGGGACTTGGGATTTCGGTCATTAGGATTTGTTTCGAATTTCGTGCTTCGAATTTGCCCCTCCGGTTTCCTCACGGGTCTTAGAGGGAAAGCGTGCACATCTCGAGCAGAGTCAAGGCGGTTCCGCCGTCGGGCATCCGGAAGTTCTTCGACATAGTCTCGCAGATGGAGGACGTCATCTCGCTCGGCGTGGGCGAGCCCGACTTCGTCACACCCTGGCGCGTCCGCGAGGCATGCATCTACGCGCTCGAAAAGGGATACACCACATACACCTCGAACTACGGCCTTCTCGAGCTCCGAGAGCTGATCGCAGCCCATATCGAGCGGTGCTACGGCGTCAGATACGATCCGGCGACCCAGATTCTCGTGACCGTCGGCGTCAGCGAAGGGATAGACCTCGCGCTGCGGGCGATCCTTGAACCCGACGATGAAGTGATCGTTCCGGAGCCGTCCTTCGTGGCGTATAAGGCCTGCGTGATCCTCGCGGGCGGCGCGCCGATCACGGTCTGCACCGATCCTTCGACGGGCTTCACTCCCACGCCGGAGCAGATAGAGCGCGCGATCACGCCGAAGACCAGGGCCCTCATGCTCAACTATCCGTGCAATCCCACGGGGGCGACGATGTCCAGGTCGGCTCTGCAGGCCATCATGGATATCGCCAAACGGCATGACCTCTACATCATCTCGGATGAAATCTACGACAGGCTCGTGTACGGAGTCGAACACGTCTGCATCCCTTCCCTTGCCGGTGCTTATGAGCGAACCATATACCTGAACGGCTTCTCGAAGGCGTTCGCCATGACCGGCTGGCGGATCGGCTACGCGGCCGCCCATCCCGAGGTGCTCGAGGCCATGATGAAGATCCACCAGTACATTGTGATGTGCGCCCCGATTACCGCTCAGATGGCCGCGATAGAAGCCCTGAAGAACGGAGAAGGCGACACGACAGACATGATACGTCAGTACGACCGACGGCGGAAACTCATTGCCGGCGCGCTCAACAAGATGGGGCTGGAGTGCTTCGAGCCGAGGGGCGCATTCTACGCCTTTCCAAGCATAAAGAGCACGGGCTTGTCCTCGGAGGAGTTCGCGGAGCGCCTTCTGCACGAGGAGAAGGTCGCGGTCATTCCCGGCAACGCGTTCGGCGAATGCGGCGAGGGATTCATTCGCTGCTCCTACGCGACCGGTCTGCAGAACATCCAGCAGGCAATGGAGCGCATGGGGAGATTTGTACGCAAGCTTAACAAATAGCCCGCTCCCGACGTAAGGAATTCCGGGAACCGAGTCCCGAAAAACGAATGGGAGAGTGGGGGAGAGGGAGAGCGGGGGAAAGGGAGAGTGGGGGAATGGAAGATGCTTTCCCCGATTCGCCTGTTCCCCGTTTCCCACGCTTTTCCTG
>Ga0315294_10007246_pt1 | contig 12172 bp, 5 predicted proteins | sample YL17G13_40_MG_FD_203626 | JGI IMG/M metagenome (GOLD analysis project Ga0315294, IMG submission 203626) | Sediment microbial communities from Yellowstone Lake, YNP, Wyoming, USA - YL17G13_40 | ecosystem: Environmental > Aquatic > Freshwater > Lake > Sediment | place: USA: Wyoming | collected...
ATTACTTCCGCCTTGCCGATATGCGTAGGATTGCCAGTGAACTTGACGGCTGGATAAGAAGGCGAATCAGGATGTGCTTTTGGAAACAATGGAAAAGAATTAAGGCAAGGCATGATAATCTTATAAGGCTTGGCCTTAGTCGACTGAAGGCATGGGAATTCGCCAACAGCAGGAAGGGTTGCTGGAGTTTATCCGGCAGTCCGGTCTTAGCCTCTACCTTGACCAACGAATACATTGACAGACTGGGTTTTATAATCCTAACCAAACGGCTTTCCACGCTGTATCAATTTTGATGAACCGCCGTATACCGAACGGTACGTACGGTGGTGTGAGAGGACGGCCGGCAAATTAATTACTGGCCTCCTACTCGATTGATTTGTCGACGAGGAAATGCAGGATATTGCAGCAGTTTGCGCGATTCTACCGTTATTATCGCTACCTGCCAAATGGCGTACGTGGGCTCACGATCCACCCGGAATCTTCAGTTTCTGCCTCTCAACCTCTCTAGTTTCGTTAATCGCTAGTTAACAGATTATTGCGCTATTTATGCCATTATTTGGGCAATAGTTGTACAACTTCAGCAACCAATGGACACAATAGGCTCTTTTTTAGTTTGTAGTTTTTGATGTTGTTTTGGGTGGTAAGCGGGCCTATAATGAATAGGCCTACAGAAGGAGAAAACCCGACTTCGAGGTAATATATGAAAAAAGCCTTTGCAAACATAATTGTATTAATTAGCTTTTTCGTTGTATTTTCTTTTTGGTTAACTTCGATTGCTTCCCTAGCTAATATTGCTGAATACACAAGCATACACGGAAAGATATTCGGTATCGCGATGGTTTATATTGCATATTGGCCAAGTCTAATATTTAATCTTCCTCAAACCTTAGGGTTGTCTAGCCAGATGGCCATGAGAGTAAATCATATAGGGTGGGGGGTGTTAGGCTTTCTTGCTTATTTTGTAATATCGAAAATGGGTATGCAAACAAAAGAAAATATTTTTAAAGCAGTTCGACGACTTTTGATTTTGTTCATAATAGCTATTATATTTGGAGCAGCAGTGTGGTTTATACGAAACTTTTCGTCTTGGATAAGGGGATTTTTATTAGGTCCTGTTGTATTAACTTATTTTCTTCATATTAGAGGTGCGCTTTCTTTAATGATCACTCAAATCTATTTTCTTATAGTCTTTTTACTTATTGATACGGCACCTCGAGATAGGAGAAAATTTATTCTTATTGTTTTTCTATGCCTTCACATTATAGCGGGAGTTAGCGCGGCTTTTTTATTACGTTAATACCTAGATATATGTAAGTAATAAACAACATTCTTTGAATAAAAAATCCCGGGCAAAAATGAGACTGTTGAATAATACCTACCTTAATTCTTCAATAATTCTGCAGTATGTTATTGCCTTTCTCGTCGGAAAATGCTATAATTATCGTCGAGAGAGGTGATGAAAAATGAATTGGGAAACCCAATGTAAACAAAATAGTTTTTACCTTGAGCATATGGAAAAACGTATCCCCAAAGACGACGTCTTACGCATAATCGATGAGAAAGTGAATTTTTCCTTTGTCAGTGAACTTGCAAGGCCGTATTATTCGCGTCTAGGTCCTATCGGATATTCGCCTGAGAGGCTCTTCAGGATGCTTATCGTTATGTACATGGAGAATATCTCATCTGAGCGTAAACTTGTTGAACAGTTAAATGTAAATGTAAAGTACATGTGGTTTACCAAGACCGATTTAGATTCACCTATTCCGGATCATTCAACCTTCAGCGTCTTAAGAAAGCGATTGGGCGATGAGGTGTTTAAAGAGATCTTCCAGAGAATCTTAAAGGCTATTATAGACTTGGGAGTTGCTCATCCAAAGTCCATCTCAGTAGACTCAAGCTCTGTCTTGGCTGATGTCAAAATACCCGTCAAAGAGGATAAAGGTGCAAGAGAAGACGGCAAGCAGGTAATCTCTCCTAATGACCCTGATGCCAGATACGGCCATACGTCCAAGAATATCTTCTTCGGCTATAAGGCGCAGATAATGATAGATAACGAGACCCAAACCATACTTAACATAGATGCTAAACCAGCCAATACTCAAGATCTTAATCTTGAAGAAAGCTTTGTCCAAGAGCCTATTGGCAATAATAACTTAAAACCCAAAGAGGCCGCTTTAGACAAGGGCTTCAATAGCTATAGAATCAGGCGTTTCTTTAAAGAGCAAAAAATAAAAGCTGCTATACCCGTCAGGTATGACAGATGCGATAGGCTGAATTATTATACGACCGAGGCTTTTCAAATAGACTTAAAACACAAAAAAGTCGTCTGCCCTCGAAATAAAGAACTTAAATACATGACCTTTGATTCAAAAATGCTGACCCATGAATTTATCGGCACAGACTGCTGTAGTTGTAAATTAAAGAAGAAGTGCACGCCCAGCCAGGCGCGAAGAATAACCGTGCATCAAGATTACGTATTAAAACAAGATGCTATTAGGTTCAATCAGACCAAACGCTATAGAGAAATCTTTAAAAAACGCTCCTCTGTAGAGCGTGTTATTGCCGAGGCTAAACGTTTTCATGGGATGTTTAGGGCTAAATTCAGGCGTCTCTGGAAGCTAAAAATCCAACTTTACCTTACAGCTATTGCAATCAACCTGAAACGCGCAGCCAAATTCTTCATAGGACAACAACTTGGCTGTGTAAATATACGAGGAGCCGGGCCTTAATAAGTGATTTTTACGCTATTTCAGAAAGTAAAACAAAGAAAAGTAAAAAATTAAGACATAAATAAGCAGGCATCATCAATAAACTAGTCCGATGCAGCATATTATTCAACAGTCTCATTTTTACTTGGGGGTACGGTTTCCCGCTTGGATTGGAAAACGTTTTTACTTGATTTACTTGACGATTTCTATTTTTCCTATTCTGCTACTTTTAATTTTTTTTGTTTATCGTTTCGTTAACAATTTTAAGTGTTTCTTTTATGCGTTTTAACTGTTCTTCATCCTTATCATCGGTAAATTCGATACTTTTCTGATAAAATATTTTTGCTTCTTTCAACTCCCCAAGGTTATGATAACAACTACCTATATATTCATAGATGTCGGCTAATATATCATGATCTTCTTTGTGAAAATGAGAAAGCGCAAACTTGTAATTCTCCAATGCGCGCCCCCACTCTTTTCTGCGATAATAATAGTGACCTAAATCGTAATAGATAGAATGTAATGCCTGAGAGGAAGATTTTGTGTTCTTAATAAGTTTATCTATGTAAACATCCGCTTTTTCTTTATCATCGAGGTAGAGATACGCTGTAATAATACTTGTTATACTTGATTCAATCTCACCCCATAGATCTAAACGGCTTTCGTCAAAATAATCTAAACTTTTTAAATAATACTTCAAAGATTCTTCTCTTCTGGTTAAACCATATAATGCCCCAGCCATCCCCGCATAAATACTACCAATAATATATTCATCCTTAGCAAAATTAAGGGCGCGCTCGTAAAGTTTCAGCGCTTCATTATAATTTTCCTCATAATAAAAAGAGAGCGCTAAATATTTATAGGCCTCTGCTCTATTATCATCATTTTCCGCTTTGTTTAACGCCTTATGTAATATCTCTCTTGACTTCAAAAATTCATCCTTTATACCTAATTGAGCACCCAATGAAATAGTCAGATATACTAGGTCATCATTATCAAGAAGTTTATTATTGTCCGCATCAAGTAACATTTTCTCTGCCCGATCAGTATCTTTGTAAATCATTTCTTTGATTTGTTCGTAAAGACGCTCTGCATCCATAAAATCCCTCTTTTAGTTGTCCATCGGCCCACCCGGTTCATCAAAACTGGGCGCCTCTGTATTAGCACCGGGATACATATCTCCAGGGTCCGGAATTCCTAAATCTGTCGGATCAGGGGGTTTATTTTGCTCAGGAGGCGCTGGCTTAGGAGTGTCTTTTGCTTTTTGTTTTGCGGTTTGTCGGTCAAACTTTTCTTTATCACCTGGTCTGGGTCCTCCTTTTTGATGTTGTTTTATTGCATTTGATATAGCCTGCCCCACACCAATCGCTATACCTCCAATCACACCCGCTGCTATTATTTCTGGGACGGATACTGGTGCAGTTATAACAAGGCCCACTCCGACAAGGCCGATCATGGTTTGTCGTCGTATTCGATCTTTTTTCAATTTGTCTTTCACCCAATCATTTCGTTCCTTGCCCCACATTAATCCTAATGGATCGGTCAGGTTCACTGGATCATTATCACAATACGTATACAAATTCGGCCCATCGACGGAACCTAACGGATCCGGACTCATGAACCTGCCTAGCTGACAGTTGTAATATCTAGCTCTATAATAGTATAAACCTGATGATTTATCGAGTTCTCTTCCGGTGAAGTAGTACCTATTGCCAATTTGCGAGAAGGAAATCTCCTGGCCTTCTGAGTTATACAGCGTAGGTTTGCCATATATATCGTAAGTGTATTTCTCAACAATATCCTCGCTTGTATTAGTAATGGCGCAAACTGAGCCTAACCCATCGTAATGGTAATAATAGAAATTGCCGCCGTGTATCATAAATAAGCACTCGTCAACGCCATTACCATACACATATTCACATATAACGTTATTAGAGTTATCAGTTTCGGTTATTATTTGATTGCCGTCATATATATATTTGGTGATTGTCCCATTATCATTGGATTTGATGCGCCTTCCCATAAAGTCATATGTATACTCTGACGTAGTTTCATCCGGGTATATTATGGTCTTTAGCCTATTGTCATAATCGTACTGATAATAGGTAGTACCACTTGCATCTATTTTTCGCTTAAGACAACCATTATCATTATAGTCGTAGGTAATATTACCCACCGCCGTATATTGGTTAAGGTAATTCGTTATGTATGAAGTCGGCGTTCCTCCTTCCGTAAGAGTATCTCTGCTACCAGCCGAGTCGTAGTCATAGTGCTGGTCTGGCGTTGTAGGATAATCCACATCCGTAAGCTGATATGAATTGTCATAGGTATAGCTATGTGTACCTTCGGAGTTGGTCATGGTAAGACGGTTACCGACTTTATTCAGCGTATAGCTAAAGGCGCATATCGTCGTATCATTCGCCCTTTTATTGGTAAGTGACTCGAGACGATTCAACGTATCATATATATAGACGGCTTTGCTGCCGTTAGGAAGTTCGAGCTGCGTTCCTTGCGATACTTCATCCCATGTATATGTGCTTGTCTTGGACGGTATTCCATTAAGCATTACAGTTTTAAGCCGATTCATAATGTCATAGTCATAAGTTACGATTTTGCCTGAAGGATAAGTCATGCTCGTTCTATTTCCGAGTTCATCATAGCCGTAGGAAACAATTATACTTCCCGGATATGTTACCTGCGTAAGTTCATTCCATTCGTCATAGTCGTGGTGAATTGTACCGTTTGAGTCGGTAACATCTTTCAAAGTGCCATCATCATAATAGGCATAATTAACCATTGAAGTATCCTGATATGTCTTTGTCTCCAGACGATAGACGTCGTCATAATCATAAGTGGTCGTATCGCCATTCTCATCAGTTTTTGTTTTGAGGTTAGTCATTTTGTCATAGGTGTAGTTAATCTGTTTATTATATTCATAGGTAATATTATACAGGCGGTCAAAGAGGTCGTAGTTATACGTTGTCAGGTGGTTTTTGGCATCTCTTATCGTCTTGAGGTTCCCGTTTCTGTCGTAGGTGTAATACGTAGAGTGGTTATTGGCATCCTTTAGTTCCAGAAGCTGATTTAAGGCGTTGTAGGTGTAGGTAGTAGCGCGGTTCTCGGCATCGTTAGTAGTTAAAGGGTTTCCGTTAGTATCATAAATATAGGTTGTTGTATATATGGTGGAGGGGTCTTTTTCCCGCTTCTCCTCATGAAGGAGGCCGTTATTATAATAGGTATAGCGCGTGATGTGGTTTTTGGCGTCAGTCTTTGTTTCGAGTTGGCCATGACTGTTATAAGCAAACGTTGTTACATAATCAGTACCGCTCGGTATCTTATTCGTAATCGTAAGGAGATTACCGTTTGTAGGGTCATAGCCGAGCTGTGTCGTTAGGCGACTTTTGGTATCTGTAATAGTCCTTAGTTTGTTATATACAGGGTCATAAGTATAAGTGATCGTGTAAAAGAGGCTCTCTTTCTTCCTTGTAACGGTAAGCATATTACCTATATCATCATATGTAGAAGTAATTTCGTTGTTTTCGGGGTCTTTTATGCCGGTTCTGTTCAGGTCATCATCCCAAGTGTAATGGGTGACCTTTCCGTAGGCATCTGTAATGCTTGTCGTCATCCCAAATTCGTTAAAGTATATGATAGTCTCTTTGTTGTAGTAATCCTTTATGGTCAGTTTTGGCTCAGTAGTGCTATAAATATAAGTCCTCTTTTCTTCGTTATTGTCTCTATATTCGGACTCAAGCCTGCCATAGTCGTCGGCGTAATATGTAAAATACTTGTGCCCGCCTTCGGGATATGTTATGGTTTGTAGTTTATGGGTATCTGTAGTATAGCCATAGATTGTAGTATTTAAAAGCGCATCCTGCGCGGATGTAAGGTAGCCCTGCTGTGTGTCGTAAGCATAGGTCATCCTTCTTTCGGCAGGATCCTGGATATAATCGAGCCGCGTATAAATGTGGGTTTCACTTTCGAGTATCGCTGTCCAAGTTTTATAAACAAACGTAAATACACCGCCGCTCGGGTCGGTTATTGTGTGGAGCTTATTACCAGGATAATATGCCAAAATAATTGCGTTATTGTTAGTGTCAATTATGGAAAGGAGTTTGCCTGCAGTATCAAAATTCAAGGCTGTTTTATCTTTTTTAGTTATCTTATATGTTCCATCCGTATTTTTTGTTAACTTATCATGGACGCCAGGCTTATTGGTATAAGTTCCATCTCCTACGGGTTTAAATGTTGTTTCCTTGCCGTTACCCATCACAAAATCGACATTGCCGTCAGGATATTCTTTGAGCCGAATATTGTAGCTATGCGTCCAACCTTTTCCGAAAGGTTCCTCGTCTTGAAGTACATGGTCATAAGTTCTTGTTATTTTGACAGACATACCACGACCGGGGTAGGATAGGTCAGTAGTTTCTACAAGTTTACTTAATAACGGCGCCGTTGCTTCGGTAAGCGTAATCGTAAGGTCGGGTCCAGGTTGTGAACCATCTAAGTCTGTCTGGCCCGCTGCATCCTGAAGAGTAGTTTCTACTATATAGTCGGTAGCCGCTGCGCGGCCAATAGTATCCCAACGGTAGAACCAATAAGTTCCATCCTCGCTCTTTGAAAGAGGAAGAATTCCTGAGTCATAACCTGTACTTGCCGAAGTAATATGTATTGTCCCGCTTACTATATCAGGCGAGTTATGGACTTCCACGACGTTTATGTTGATAAGGAGGCCTCTTTCATACCTGTTATCATTATCGCCGCTCGATGTGAATGAATCTACCCTTTCGATTTCTGGAGGGTTATCCATAATAACTACGTTGTAAGTGTTACTGAATGAGCTTTCTTCGCCGCCTTGGGAAGGTAGGGTATTCCACGAACGGACTTTGTAATAGAGATTGCCTGCTGTAATTTTTTCGGTGAAGTTTATGGATAAATCGCTAAGCCAATATACTGTCGGCGTATTAAAATCTGCATTATCGTCTTCCCAGAGCTCGTAAAGCGTGCCACCACTCGCTGAGGTATCTGTCCATTCTAGGGTATAGTCGTCGTAAAAGGGCGGCGTTGTGGAATTGGTTAATACCGGAGCTTGCGGCGTAACGGATATGCATGATTTTGTCGAGACAAGTCTTAAGCCGTCGATGTTAAAGCTTCCCTGCAATGCATCATCACCGGGATTGACGGTAAATACAATACCCCTAACCTTCGAAAAATCTATAAGTTTCGAATTCGAAAAATCATATATGAATTCCTGCCATGCGCCTTGTACTGTAGATGATTTAGTCTGGTTCCACTTACCGCCGTCCTCGTCCTCAAGCGTCACTTTGATTTGTAAAGGGTTACTGCTAGTATTAACCCAGAAGCGCAACTGGTTAAACGAAGTAAAGTCATTGGTTATACCGTCCGGATCGGGCTGTATGCCAAAAGAACTGTTTTCATAGCCTGCGTACTTATGGTATTCAACCTTTAGGGACTTTTCGCCATCGTAGCCTAAGTCTTTCTGGATATGCCTTCTATAGACGATAGAGCCGTTCTCATCCCACCATTCGCCAACTCTATTTATGTTGTCTTCAAAATCATCAAGAATTAAGACAGGGCTCATTACGCCAAATGTCACATACGAGGTTAATTCTGTTACGTTTGACTCTGTATCTTCCGCATGAACAAATATTGTATTACTGGCCGCTGATAAAGTAACTGCCGCTGTGTAAATACCGTTATCAATAGCTGCAGCTACACCGTTAACCGTTACTGTAGCAGAGGCGTCGTCTATTTTGCCCTGCACTGTAACGCCAACGGGCGACTTCATAGCAAGGGTGCCTTTTAGAGGGCTGTCTATAGTGATGATGGGTCCGGGGATGTCTTTACCCATAGCGCCTATTGTACCGAGATTTGCGGTTACAAGATTTGAGTCAAGTGTATTGACTATTCCATCGTTATTAATATCGGCTCTTTCATCCCAATTTGGCGAACCCGGAGTCGAGCCAAGAGCATTATCAACTATTGTAGAATCTTTTGCGTTAACCGCGTTATCGTTATTGGCATCGCCCGCTTTTAGGGGTCCAAAATCTACGTTTTCGAGATAGACGTCTTCACCTATAACGATATCTTGGATGGTCTCGCGTAAATAGCCGTTTGCCTTTACCGATATATCAAAGGTTCCGGTGGGGAGATCTATAAGTTTATAACTTCCGTATGAGTTTAAAGTTATCTGAATGCCGGTTTTATCTTTATTTTCGTCATTTATAGGCGTATAAGCTATTGGCGTATTTTCACCCGGCAGAGTCACAAGAAAAGTTGCCTGCGTTGTGTAATCGGTTCTTTCTTCAAGAGTTACAACGCCTGTAACGATTCCCTGCGAGGTTGGAGTCGGGTAATATATACTTCTTGACCACAATGGATTGAATCCTCTTTCAAGCGCTAAATACCATGCAGTAGTTCCCACATTAAGGACAGTGTCATAGGTGTAGCTCCATCCTGAGCTGACGCCGTCTTTTGACGCGGCAACAATGCCCTTTCCGTCAGAGTGATACGCGCCTACCTGAGCACTCCTCAGCTCTGTAAGAATATCATCGTGCTTTGTTGTGTTATCGAGCAGTCCATATACAAGTCCCATCTCTGGGCTGTCGGCGCATAGACAATACCGTCACGGTCTTGATTATAGTCATAGCCGCTAAAAATTCCGTATGTGACAGCGTAATTTGCTTCTACCCATTCGTCAATTTGAGTTATTGGATAATCAGGCCCAAGCGCCAATAAAGAAATAGTATCCGCATCTATCGTAGGATTAAAGGTATTGACAGTTATGCCGTCATAGTTTGTTCCGTTAAAGAACATCTTGTCAGTATCGTTCCATGCTATCTCCTCTAAGTATCTTTTTGCCCATACAGCGTCATCATGCCAAACGGAGTTTTGTGTAATATCGTACAATTGCTTGAAGGCTGCATAAAGAATGGCATTACTTTCGGTAGTTTTGAAGGTATGTTTATTCGGGACCTCTTCCCAACCTGTATAGCCAAATACAAAACCGGGGTTAACGGCATCTTTATATTCGGTATCAATAAAGGCAGCAAGGTCCATAGCGGCATTTAACATATCAGCATGAGCAGTTGTATCTATTTTATAATCTTGAATAAACGCTAAGAGTGCCCATGCGAGATTGCTACAGGTTGAATCGGGAGATTTTACAGAGGCGTTGATAGCTGGTTGAGCTGTAAGGCTCGTTGACCAGTAAGCATCTCTTAATCTGCCATCACTGAATGTTGGGTCGTTCTCTTGGCAGTATTTTAGGGCATTAGATAGAATATGAGCGCGCGTGATGTCTTCAGAGGTGCCCCTAGCTAGTAAAGCGATAATGGCCTGTGCCGTTTCTCTTATACTGGCAGTATAGACACTTTGCTTTGTATCTGTCGGAGCGTAATCCTCTATAAGGCGAAGCTCGCTTTGGTTGGCCTGCTTTATTTTGAATGATAACCTGTCATACGAGCTTGCGTTAAGCGGCGTTGTGCCGTCATAAACTATCGTATACCAATAGTCATTGACGCTATCCCACTCGAGTTTTCTTGCGTTGCTTATATCGTCATTAAAGACGCTTGTTTCGTCGGCACTTGTCCAGTATCCCATGGAATTGGTCAGGGCCGCGTCGTCTTCAAAGTCATCTATTAAGAGAAAATTTGTATCTGGCGAGGGCTTCTTTAACTTGACATCATCAATATATATGGTACCGCCGGCTGGGAGATTATCAAACGTGAACAAGACTGCTGTAAGCCGTGTCAAATCTATCCCTTGACCGCTAAACACCGTCAGAGGTATATCCACTTCCTGCCATGTATCCGATAAAGTAACATAGTCGGTTATTTCGACTCCGTTTGTACCGTCCGGATAATTAACATCGTCTATTTTGATTTTGAAATTGGTATTCTTCTTGAAATACTTGTCCATCATTTCATATAGGAACTGATAGGCCTTGGCTTCCTGTGACACTACAGGCGGGGTTGTGGCATAGCCGCCCATATCTTCGCCGCTTGCGCCTTCTCCGATACAGGGCGATGAAGAATCTAAGCGAAAGTCTCCGTTTTCGGCATCCTCAAATAGCGGGTCTTCCGAGATATTATTATTTATGTCTGTGAGGTTGAATTCGGCGCCGCCTGAATCAAGCCAATAATTATAAAGGTTATTCCAGATGTCATTATGGTGAATGTTAGATTTGCGGTTGTCGAAGAGAGGATCGTCACGATAGGTTAAGAAAATGCCAGCATAAATACCATTTACGATTATGTTGTTTACTATCTCCGGATTCTCCTTGTGCATACGGAGTATAACGCCGTATCCATTATTATAAAGTGTATTATTCTTTATCTTTCCGTTTATAGCGCCACCAAGGGCTTGGCTAAAATAATATATGCCGCAATCGGTGTTTTGTATAAGGTTCCCCTCTATTTGAGGAGAGACATCGGAATTTTCATACATATTCCATATCTGAATGCCGTTGCCGTAGCGTTCCAACTCGGGTATGATATTATCTAAATCGGGTTTAATAACGCAGTTTTGGATAGTGGGCGATGAATTGATGGCGGTAATACCTGCATCCTGCGCCAACTGCCAGTCTGCATAATAGGTATTTGTATAAGAGGTAAAATTACCCTGTGGGAATATTATCGTAACATCTTTCAGGGTAGATGAGACGTCTTCGAATAATGCTGTGCCGTAGATTTCGACCTGGTTATACGCTTCCCCTTCGACCCTAACATTGTCTTTCATCACAATGTCTTCAACGTATGTGCCGGAAAACAAAAATACCGTGTCGCCTGACACGGCTTCGTTTATTGCGTTTTGGATACTTTCGCCGGGATGAACTTCTATGGTATCGGCATGTACCGGGTTTATTAATACCCCCGCCAAAAAGAAAAAAAACAAGCTAAATGTAATTCTACGGTTAGCCATCATTGCATCCATAGGTTACTCGATGTAGCACTTAATGTTATAGCAAATAGAGGCTTTATAAGTATACCATAATAAACTAGGTAAAGCAAGGAAAATGTTGCTTTTATTTCGTTTAACTGCCATGACGCTTCTCTTTTATTTACAATAAGCTGCAGCGAAACCTTTCTTAAAAGCTTCAATTGTGCCCATAATTTAAGCTTTTCTTTGCCTTATTACTTTAAGGTACGACATATTTCAAGTCACTTAACGAATTTCCAGTCATATCCGTAACCCTAAAATAAAATCCCCAGTCCCTTGTATCCTCGCAAACCTTTACAATAACCTGATTACTGCCTTCATTTAGTTCTGCGTTAATTACAAACTGGTCTAATATTACCCAAAATCCACTCAGTTGCCCGTTTTTTCAGCGACAGTGACCTCAAGTAGAAGGGTTAATTAACTTTAGGCTGTAATGCCTAAGAAAGAGTATAATACCCAAAGGAGGCCACAATTGGAACCTATTATGAATACAAAGAAAGAAC
>Ga0315294_10007247_pt1 | contig 12172 bp, 11 predicted proteins | sample YL17G13_40_MG_FD_203626 | JGI IMG/M metagenome (GOLD analysis project Ga0315294, IMG submission 203626) | Sediment microbial communities from Yellowstone Lake, YNP, Wyoming, USA - YL17G13_40 | ecosystem: Environmental > Aquatic > Freshwater > Lake > Sediment | place: USA: Wyoming | collected...
GTCGAAGAGGTAAGGGAGAGGAAGGCGAAGAGGGTGGGGTTGCAATTCCCCGAAGGGCTTAAAGACCATGCCCTCGGAATAGCGCGGAAGATTGAGGAGTCGACGAAGGCGGACGTTATAGTGTTCGCTGACCCGACTTACGGCGCATGCGACATGAACGAGGGCGCCGTCAAGAAATTGGGGGTTGACTTGCTAGTCCACTTTGGGCATACCCGTTTTTAGCAATCTGAGGCCGCTCCTCCGAAGGCAGCCGCCAACGCTCACAGAATTCGATGCATATCTTGGGCATGTTGTTGTCGTTCAGTTCATATCCCATCTTCAGGAGTTTCCTGCATGCGTTATACCTAGGCCGGTCGTCGAAGACGCCGTATAGCTCATGATACATCCTGTCGCATTCTAGTATGTGCTGGCAGATGTTTCTGGTCGCACATCCAACGATTTTCCTAGAGTTTGCGTCTCCCATAAGGGTCACCCCCTGGGTCCACTGTAATAGATTATTGGAATAGCCCATGCGATATTGTCAGGGCTAAAAAAGTGCCAAACTAGGGCCAAAAACGGATTAACGGTCATTGCTTGAGAGGGGGATGGTCAACGTCACGGTCGTCCCCCCCCGGTAGACGCTTCTTATCTTTATATTCCCCCCGTGGAGGCGTAATATCCGCTCACAGATTGTGAGGCCGAGGCCGGCGCCCTTGTATTTGCGCTGTGTCGAGGAGTCTGCTTGGTAGAATGTTTTGAAGACGTTCGGCAGCTCCTTCGCCGGTATGCCGATTCCCGTGTCTGAGACGATTATTCGGATGTTGCTCTTTTTCTTCGAGATGATTACCGTTACTTCGCCGCCCAACGGTGTGAATTTTATTGAGTTGTCCACAAGGTTGTTCAGCACCTGCTTTATCCGCCCCCTGTCAGCGAGTATCCTCGTCTTATCCCTCGATTTCAGCTTGAGGCGGACGCCTTTTTTAAGAGCCAGCTGTGCCATGTCGTCCAAGACTTCAAAAGCCAGCTTGGATATGGAGAACCTCGTCTTCGTGAGTTTCAGCTCTCCGGCGTCTATGCGGGTGAGGTCCAGTATGTTGTCGACTAGGACGTTCAGGTGTTCTGCGTTGTTTTCGATGCGGACAAGCTGCTTATGCTGTTCATGGCTTAAGCCGCTTAGGTCGCTGGAGATTAGGATGTCCGCATATCCCTTGATTATTGCAAGAGGCGTCCTAAGCTCATGGGACGCTATCGAGAGGAACTCGGTCTTCATCTTGTCAAGTTTCAAGAGCTCCTCGTTCGCCTTCACAATCTGCTCATAGTTGTCCTTCAGCTGCTTCTTCATCTGCTCGCGTTCTGTGACGTCCCTGAATATGTATATCGCCTCTAATAGCTTCCCTTCCCTGATTATCGGATAAGCCCGTGTCTCATGGTATACCAGGCCGGATTCCGTCTGGTGGCAGTGTACGGACTCGGAGGGTTTTCCCGTCCTGAACACCTGTCGTACGACGCAGTAGCGGCATGGCTTCCGGTATCCGTGGATGACGCCGAAGCATTTTGCGCCTTTGCAGTAGCCGTTGGATTTCCCCACCCACTGCTGGAACGCCTTGTTGTAGCTGACCACATGGTAGCTCCTGTCCAAGACCACGATAGACTCGCTAATACCGTCCAAAACCGCCTCCAGGTGCGTTTTTATGTCCAATATCTCCCTTTCCGCCCGCTTGAGCCCGGTTATGTCGCTCACGACGGCGAGGACACACTTTTCCCCCTTGACATCCATGAGCTCGGCGGAGAAAAGGCCGATGTGAGGCTGGCCTTGGAGGTTCATCTCCACTTCATAGTTCCTAATGCGTCCGTCCCGCCGCAGCATCTTAGTTATTTTATGGCGTGTTTCACGCGAGAGAATACCAAGTTCCATGGGCGTACGGCCTATGACCGTTTCTCGCGTAAACCCGGTCACGACGAGGAATGCTTCGTTGACTTCAATGAATCGCCCGTCATTTAGCGCGGTTATGCCCATCAGGGCCGGGCTTGACTGGAATATCTTCGTGAATTTGTCAGCCAAGGACTGTATCTCCTCCCGGGCGCGTTTCTTCTCGGTTACGTCGCTGAATATGACAAGCACGGACCGCTCTCCTGAGAACGTCATCGGCATTGCCACGACGTTCACGTCCACTTCTGAGCCGTCCGCCCGCAGGAACTTCTCCTCTACAGGCGGGACGACAACCCCTTCCTCCATCATAGTCCTTATCCGTTCACGCGCGACCGGCCTTGACGACGGATGCACCAGCCGGAGCACATCCTCCCCGACCAACGACTGGGGGTCCTTGAAGCCGACTATATCCGCCGCAGCCTGGTTGACGTAGACCAATTTCCCCCCGCTGTGTACGGCTATGCCTTCGGGGGCGTTTTCCACAAGCTTCCTGTAGCGTTCCTCGCTCTCCCTCAACGCATCCTCGGCCTTCTTGCGTTGGGTGATGTCCGTGGATATTATCATTAAACGCTCTACTACACTGTCTTTTTTCAATGGAACAATCCGGGCATTTATCTGCGCCCCCCCGAGTATGGTGTGTTCGAACTCGGTCTTCTCGCCTGTCTTGAGGCATTCCATTAGCTTCTCCCTGATGGATTCCTTCTCAGACGGAGGGATATGGGACAATGCGTCGGAACCTATCGCATCCTCAAGAGTGACCCTTTTGCCGGGTGTGTGGTTCATCGTCAGAATCTTCAGCTCCGGGCTTATGGTGAGAATCATGTCGGGGGAGTTTTCGAACTGGCTTTTAAGCAGATTCTCGCTCGCTCGTAGCGCCTCTTCCGCCTTTTTGCGTTCTGTGATGTCGCGGACTAGTATGATGCTTGCAGGCCTGCCGTTGTAGGTTATCAGGCTCGCGTTGAACTCGACAGGTATGTCGGTGCCGTCCCTGTGCCGGATGGTCGTCTCATACAGGGACTCCACATCCTCGCCTTCAATCCGGCGCCTGTGGTGGTCCATCATCTTTAGGAGCTCGGAGGGGGCTATGATGTCTGTGAACGATTTGCCTGTCAGTTCCTCCGCCGCGTAGCCTGTCATCTGGGCGAACCTCCTGTTGGTGAAAGCCAGCCGCGAGTTCTGGACGATTGCTATGCCGTCGTTTGCCCGCTCGACCAGCGTCCGGTATTTGTCCTCGCTCTCCCTCAAGACCTCCTCGACACGCCTCCGCTCGGCAATCTCGGCCTTCAATTTGATATTGGCCCTCGAAAGCTCTGCAGTCCGTACCGCGACAGTCTTTTCAAGTTCTTCCTCCATCCGCTTCCTGGCGGTTATGTCCCGGGCTATGCCGGTCGTCCCCACGACGTGTCCGTTGCTGTCATAAATCGGAGTCGTTATCGTCTCAATCCACTGAATCTTCCCCCCCCGGTCAGCCAAAGGCCCCTCGACAACCTTCCGCCTCCCCGTCTGCATGACCTCCAAGTCGTCAGCCCTGTAACGCTCAGCCAAATCCTCAGGCCATATGTCGAAGTCGGACTTGCCGACAACCTCCGCTGGCCTCAACCCGCATAGGCGGCCGAACTGCTCGTTGACTGCGATGAACCTGCTGTCCCGGTCTTTCAGCCATGCGATGTCTGGATTGTTGTCGAGGATGGCCTTCTGCTGCGACTGTATGCGCTGCAGTTCCGCCTCCATCTTAGTCCGGTCGGTTATGTCCACGTTGACTTCGGCGACTAACCACTCGCCGCTGTCGTCCTTGAAGGGTATTGAGGTCACCTGTATGACGCGGTTTCCTTCCTTCACCAGAACCTCCTGGGTAACTACGACCGTCTTGGTCTTGAGGGCCTGCGTCACCCCGCATCCAGGGCACGCTTCACTGCGGCCCATGAAGTATTCAAAACACTTTTTTCCTTTGGAATCGCCGTACACCTTCTCCCAGGCTGGGTCTATGTACCGGATGTTGTAGCCGGCGTCTATGATGTCGAGTCCAGTCTTCGTAGCGCCTAGTATGAACTCTATCTGGTTTTTGAACTTGCCAAGCCCCCCTGAAGCAGGGACGCCTTGCTCAGATGTAGAATCCCCCCCTCCAGGCTCTCCTGCGGTTTGCCCTGATTCCGGAGGGGGCACGGTCATGCTAATGCCTTCTTCACGTGTTTTATCAGCTTATCCCGGTCGAACGGCTTGGTTATGTAGTCGGACACGACGTCCTGGAGGCCGAAAATCTCGACTCCAGGGCCTTTTTCCACGGTCAGGATGATTACCTTCGTCTTGTCGGTCACGCCTTTCTCCTTCATCTTCCTAAGCGTCGTCCAACCGTCCATCTGCGGCATCCGTATGTCGAGGACTATGAGGTCATAGTCCGCCTTGGACACCTTTTCCAAGCATTCCTTCCCACTGTAGGCTGCGGACACGTCAAACCCCGCGTTGGACAGGAGATGCTTGAGTATGTCTACCATGTCGGGTTCGTCGTCCACAACCAATACCTTATTTTTCCTCATTTTCCCCACCACCCACTATGCTTGCTGGTCCCCCGACTATCGTACGGCCTTTGTCCGTCACTTCGAGGAACTTGTACCGCCCCTGCGTGGATATCCTCAGCATGCCCTTCTCCTCAAGCTCGTATATCCGCTTCCGGGCGGTCGTCTTTGTAATCAGGAACTTCCGGGTTATGCTCTTGAAAGAGGGCATCTTCCGCCTCCTGTTTTCAGTGTGAACAAATAGGAGTACGGAATATAAAGGCTCGCCCAGGGCGATTTTGTCGGCGTCGGTTATGTCCTCAAGCTCCTGCGCAAGCAATGCCATCTTCTCCCGCGCCAGGGTCGAGGCGTCAAGCGACACGAGCAGGATGCATTTGCGGGATGTGACTATGTCGTTCAGCTGGTGTATGAACTTCAGCACCGTGTTGAAGTCGTTTTCCGTTATCAGGTAGTCAAGCCGCTGTATCACCACTAGCGAGTCTGTGTCGAACCTGAGGAAGTCGTCGATTATGTAGATTATCCTGTCTAGGTCCTTCGGCCTGACCGTCTTCTCGTCGGTTTTCGCGTTCGTCATCCAAAGGACCGGCGTCGTCCTAAGCCCGTGGGTCTGCCTGATTCTCGAAGGCTGGAGGCGGGTGAACATCAGCCCGTGATGCTGGTGGGTCACGTATTCGGTGAATATCTCCGTGCTTTTCGCAGGGGTCTCCTCCCGTATGAGGTAGCCGAAGCCTTTGTGGAGCTGGTATTTCATCGGCTTCTTGTCCTTTCTCTCGCCGAGCGGTATCAGGTGGATGCCCCTTGCCTGAGCCTCGAGGGTGAGTATTATGACGGTTATGAGAAGCAGGAACGTCGCAAAACACTGGGCTATGACGCCGACCAGCCGTAGCAGGTACTTCAAGCCCAACCCGACCGCTGTGACGTAGGTGTAGTTCACGAGGACTGGGTCCACTATGAGGAGGATAGACCCCAATCGTGCGCTGCTATAGGCAAGGAGCCGATACCGCGGGATGTAGTTTTGCGTGAGCTTCCCGATGGTGAGGAACACGAGAATCATCGAGACTGCGGCTAGGTTGTAGGCGATGAGGTGCCAGGAGTTGGCAAGGGGGGTGGCGCCGAAAAGCCCTGCAAGGAGGGGCGTCAAAATGCCCGCGACTGCAAGCACCTCGATTGTGAGTCTCGTCTTTCCAAGCCGTATCTTCTGGAAGTTCAAAAGCTCGATTGACGCGTACGCCGCAATCAAAGTCCCGATTAGGAGCACGATGCTAGCAAAAAGCTGCACCTCAGGGGTCGTTTCCCCGTATTTGATGAGGTAATAAGATGTGAGTATAGGGTAGGTGACTGTGAAGATGAAGGCGACGAAGTACAGCCTCCACCGGGTCTTGAACCGGGTATAGTATTCTATGAAATAGGAGAGTATCGCAAGGGATATCAGCGGAAACCCCCAGGTCACAAGCCCGAGTATGTTAGTCAGTGTCGTAACCAGCGACAGAGTACCGGATGCAGGCATCCCCCAACCACCGTTTTACATATTGACAGGCAATATAAATAAAGCGCCAGCGTAGCCCCAAACTGACACTATACCTTTTTTGGCACTGGACTAATTTTGGCGGGATAAAACGTCCTCAAGGTACATTTTGAGGTAATCCTTCCGCCCGACATCCCCCGCCTTGGCAGGGTAACCCTTTTCCCTTGCAATCTTCTCCAACGCCTTGTTGGTGCCGCTGCCGTACTGGGCTGCCTTCTTCACCCGGTTGACAACATACTCAGGCACCCCCATACGAGAAGCCAACTTCTTCAGCGCATATTTGCGCACAAAACGCCTGCCGCCGATTTCGTCGCAGACGAGGTCCCCGCCCTCCCTGATTTTCAGGTCAAACGGCATCTTGCGAACATAATCCGAGAAATCCCCGCCCAGGTAGGGGAACCTGAGCTCGCACCCGTTCGCCTTGTTCATCGCTATGTCACGGTCGAGGTTGTCGGCATACGCGCTGCCCCAATCTTTCTCCATCCAATCAACCACAGAACCCTCACCCTTCTTAACCAAAGAATCAAGATACCTCCAATAGCCGCCGAAAAGCTCATCACCGCCCTGCCCGCAAAGCATCACATTCAAACCGTCATCTGCTGCGGCCTTCGATGCCATGTACATCGGAATCCCGACGCCGACGTCAACGGGGTTCGGCTTCGGCCAAACCGCGAGTATCTTGGGGACGGCCTCTTCCACGTCCCTCAGCGCCATTTCGACGTATTTCACCTTGAACGGCGCCTCTCCTGCGAGCCTCCTTGCGAACTTCGTGTCCTCAGCCCCAACAACCCCCACGTGATAGGCGGTCACCTCTGAGAACTTCGACGCAGCATAGGCGACCAGGGTCGAGTCCACCCCAGACGAGAAGACAACCCCGACCCTAGGCCCGCATACGGCCTCGATAGAAGCTGTGAAGAGGCGCTCAAGCTCGATAAGCCAATCCATGGGGTATATGATAGGAAACGATGCGGATATATATCGCCAATCACTATGGATTCAACCATGAGATTCAAGTTCCTAGGGGGGGCGATGGAGGTCGGAAAATCCTCGGTCCTCATGCAAACAGACGGACTCGACATCGTATTCGACTGCGGCCTCAAGCTCACAGACCCCCCGACCGCGCCTCTTCCGGTGGAGGGGGTTAACGCGCTTTTTTTGTCCCACGCCCACCTCGACCACTGCGGCAATATTCCGGCGCTGCACAGGGAGAACAGGATGCCGGTATACGGCACCTCAGTGACCTTCGAACTGTCCCATATGCTGCAGGAGGACACGATAAAGATAGACAAGCTGAGAGGCTACCCCCTCAAATACACCGAAAAAGACATAGCGCGTATGACACAGGGCGAGATACACGTCCAACAGGGTAGGGAGTACCGGTTCCACAACAAAATCGACTTCACATACATTGATGCTGGGCACATACCCGGGAGCGCAGGCATACTGGTTGCGACCGAAGGGAAGAATGTCTTCTACACCGGAGACACGCATTCTACGGAAACACGGCTCATGCAGAAGGCCCAGTACCCGGACCACGCCGACATAGTCATATCCGAGTCCACATACGGCAACCGCCTCCACCCGGACAGGAGGGAAGTGGAAAGGCAGTTCTTGAGCGAAGTCGACGAGGTGATGGAGCGGGGGGGGACAGCCCTCATACCGGTTTTCGCCATCGGAAGGACCCAGGAGATACTCCTCCTCCTGAACGAGACCGAGTGGCCAATCTACCTTGACGGAATGGCAAGACGTGCCTCGCAGACCATTCTCAGATACCCGGACACTATAAAAAACCACACCCTCCTCCAGGAGGCCGTGAACAACACGGTATGGGTGAAGAACAGGAGGCAGAGGAAGAAAATATGCGCGGAACCGGCCGTGATTGTGACGACAGCCGGGATGCTCGAAGGCGGCCCGGTCCTGGACTACCTCTCCTACCTGCACAAGGACCCCAACAGCAACATAATACTCACAGGATACCAGGTCGAGGACACCAACGGCCACATCCTCGTCGAAAAAGGCTACATCCTGGACGAGGACACGGGCCAGAAGTTCCAGGTCGACATGAACGTGTCGCAATACGACTTCAGCGCACACAGCGACAAAAACGAGCTTGTGAGGACGATAAAGGACATGAACCCTGAAGAGATAATACTCATGCACGGCGACCCGGAATCAGTCGAAGAGCTGAGGGGGGAGTTCGGCGAAAAAAACGTGCACACGCCGGGACTGGGAGACGCCATAGAACTCTAGGCGTCACTTCTTCCTCGCGGCTCGTATCTTCTCCTTCAGGCCTTTGGGGTCGGCTATATTGTAGAAGACTACCTCATAGTATCCTGCGCCTGCGGTGTTGAAATAGAGTGTGCCGTAGTTGAGGAGGCGGCCTACGATGCTTTGCTCGACGACTATGTCGGTTATCTTGTCGAGGTCGGCTTCGGAGATGCTGTGGGATATGAGGCCGCGCGTAGCCCTCACCCTCTCGGTCGTGACCTCATACTTGCGGTTTATCAGCTTCCAGCCGCCTATCGCCCAGAAAACAAGACCGAGGCCGATAATCCAGATAGTCAGCAGGCCTAACGCCCACCACCAAAAGAGGCTTGCTCTCGAACGGCCGCCGCTCCAGACTGTTTCCTCAGCCATAGGAGATAAGTGGACGGCGCAAGATATAAGCCCAATTTAAACCACTTTTCCGCCCTGGTATTTTCCGTTGTACTCCGTCGTTTCCCCGTCGACTTCTTCGAACACTATTTGCGCTATTCTCGCGCCTTTCTCCACCGTGAAGCCCCGCTCTCCGAGGTTTTTGAGGCCGAATGTGAGGGTGCCTTTGTAGCCTGGGTCTACGAGTGCGTTGAAGAGGCTGCATCCGCACCGGAACACGGTGCTTCGGTTGAGGACGCGGGCCGCAAGGCCGGCTGGCATGTTCACTTTTTCCATGGTTTCGACGAGGATGTAGTCCCCGGGTTTGAGATGGATTGGATCAACCAGGATTTCCTTGGCCTTCGGCGTCTTGCGGTCTGAAACCCCGAGGAAGCTCTCAGTCTCAAGGCTGTAGGCTTTGCCGAGACGGAGGTCGTAGCCTGCCCCGCCGAGGCATTCGACCTCCGCGTTTTCCAGGAGGCCGTGTCCGATAAGCTCCTGAATCCTCTTCTTGCCTAAAATCATGGAGTTTATTTTATCCGCGGACAATATATAATCCGATGAGACGCGTGTGTTTGTTTTTGACGGCCGCCCTTGTTTTGGCTGTCGTCGCATCTGGTGTCAGCGCCCAGGAATACATGGGGCTTCTTTGGAACCAGACCGTGAAGGAGGTGCTTTCAGGCCTGGACGTAGGCGACGTCAACGGCGACGGCAAGATGGAGGTCGCGGTCTCAGGCTCATCAGACGGCCTCCTCTACCTCTACAGCAGCCAGGGGAAGCTCCTTTGGAAGCGGGACATGGCCTCCTACGTCAACACCGTGGCGGTGGCTGACATAAACGGCGACAGGAAGGCGGAGATAATGGTCGGCCACGCCGACATGTACGTCTTCGACGGACAAGGCAATCGGACTGCAAGGTACAACACGCAGAATCCGGTCTACGACATCAGGGCGGGCGACTTCAACGGCGACGGGGTGAAGGACATCCTCCTTGCAAGCTACAGCAAAGGCGAATGCAAGGATGCGATGCTCATCGCCTTGGACGGCCAGACCAAGAAGGAGCTTTGGAAGTATGACGTCGGCAAGGACCTGCCGTTCGACATCGACCTTGCGGACTACAACGGCGACGGCAGGGACGAGGTGGTGGTTGGCGTCGTCAACAGGGCGAAAGGCTCGAATGTGAAGTCCGGCTGCGAGAAGATGTTCAGCAAGCCGTCTGCAATCCTCTTCTTGGGAAGCGGCGGCAACCTCATGTGGCAGTATCAGACTCCGAACGGAGTCGTCTCAGTCGGCTCAGGCGACGTGAACGGCGACGGGAAGCTGGAGGTAGTGGCTGGAGGATATCCGGGGGTGTATGTGGTGAGCGGCCAAGGGAGCCTCCTTTGGAGCGAGTCAAGCATCATCTCAAGCTACGTCGAGGACATCGCGGCCGCCGACTTGGACGGGGACAAGCGTGCCGAGGTCATCACAGGGTCGAATGCGGTGCACGTGTTCTCGCCGGAGGGTAAGCTTCTTTGGACGGGAGTCACGGACTCTAGGACGTATTCCCTTGCAGCGGGCGACGTCGACAACGACAAGCTGCCGGATATAGTCGCAGGCTCAGGTTCTCTGTATGTCTTCAGCGGCAGGGGCGACGTGAGGTGGAAGGGTCCGAACCACGTCTCATACGGGTTCATCAGGCTTTCCGACTTGGACGGCAACGGATACAAGGAGGCGGTCGTAGGCTCCGTCAAGAACGTCTACGTCTTCCAGGCTCAAAGCCTTGCGAAGAAAGTCAGGGCAGACGAGCTTTACAGGGCGGCAGTCGCCCTATCGAGCACAAACCCCGGGCTTGCTGTCGAGAAGTTCACAGAAGCCAAGGAACTCTACAGGGACCTGAACCTGACTCAAGAGGTCACGGACTGCATAAACCAGATTCAGAGGCTGTCTGACACGGGCGGCAGGGTGAGCGCCCTACGGGCTCAGGCTGACGCAGACTATAACATGTCACTTGCGTTTCGGGAGTCTGGGGACTACGTGAACGCAAGCGTGTATGCCTTCAGAGCCCAGAACAACTACATGGCGCCGCAGATAAACGACAGATACGCGGCAGACAAATGCGACACAATCATCGAGGAACTCAAGGCTGTCATAGCCTCCAACGCATCAAACGAGCTCCAGGCAGCCAAACAGGCCTACGACGCAAGGGACTACCAAGGCTCACTGACGCATGCCGAGAAGGCAGAGGAATACTACGAATTCATAGGCGACGTGGAGATGAACGGCAAGGCCTCGACCCTCGCAGCAAACCTGAGGCAGATGCTTGGAATAAAGGAGACGCCAGCTACACAGCAACAGGCTAAGCCGTCAAAAATCCCGGACGTATCGGCTATTGTTGAGAGGATAAAGACGCTTAATCCAGTCCTCATGGCAGGCATCATCGTCTTAGGCCTTCTGATAATCGCACTCCTCGGGTTGACGGCATATTTCTCGATGGCAGGGGGGAGGAAGACCTTGGACGTCGAGAAGCTCCACAAGGCCCGCTACCCGAAAGAAGAGGCGGCGACGATGCCCAAGGCCGACGAGGCACCGAACCTGAAGAGGAAGATGACATATGAAGGATACAAGACCTCAGACGGGATGAGGGAACCGGACATCACGGGAGCCACCCCGATAACTCCGGTGCAGGCAGCCTACAGGAGAAGGCAGCCGACCGTGGAAAAATACAGGACAGGCGACGAGAAAGGAGCGTTCGACGATGTGAGCTTCAAGCCGCCAGAACGTCCGCGGCCCCTTCCCAGGGAAAGCCCAGTAGACCACACATTGAGGAAAAGGCCTGCCTTCGAAAGCCGGTACTCAGCAACCTCCGACACAGGCAGGGTAGAACTGAAGCAGAAGAAGGGGATACAACGGTTCAGGGAATGCAGGATGGGCCTTTGCCTGAAGACAAAACACATAAAAAGGGGAGTCGTCCGCTAGGCAGGCCCGGTAGTATTTAAGCTGAGACGGGCAATTAGGTTTCAGGTGGTGGGAGTTGGATAATAGGATAACTTTGCTTGTTTTGGTTCTGCTTCTTTCATCTTTCTCATGCGCCCAGGAAACGGGAGAGCTTCTAGCAGGCATCGAAGCCCACATAGGCGTCATGCTCCTCATCGCCTTGATGGTCATCATCGCGCTCATGATACTTTCCATCTTTTACCTCCACAACATCGCAGAACACCTTAACTGGATACGGAGGGTGAGGTAGCCTAAACAGGGGTTGTTTTGATGGAAGGACGCTGGGAGCATGAGACGCGCCTTGAACGCGCAGGAAAAAGGCAGACCGTCTACAACATAATACACAAGCTGCACGAGATGAACGTCGCAAGCCTGCTTCTTGAGGCTGAAAGGGAGAACATCGACTCGTCCGAGGCCAAGACGATACTGCACGACCTGAAGGAGAAAGGCCTGATCTACTCCCCGAAGCCGGGAGTGCTCGCATGCGTCGACGAATGATTACCGCCCAAGGGAGGAACGCCTTTCCTCGGACTTCTCCTCCTTTTTGAAAAGCGCGGCAAGCCTGCGTATCACCGTGTCATTGAAGTACAGGGCAAGTGCCGCGCCTGCGAAATAC
>Ga0315294_10007250_pt1 | contig 12167 bp, 15 predicted proteins | sample YL17G13_40_MG_FD_203626 | JGI IMG/M metagenome (GOLD analysis project Ga0315294, IMG submission 203626) | Sediment microbial communities from Yellowstone Lake, YNP, Wyoming, USA - YL17G13_40 | ecosystem: Environmental > Aquatic > Freshwater > Lake > Sediment | place: USA: Wyoming | collected...
TGCCTCCTTGCCGGTCGGCAAGGAAGCCCCCCCTCCTCCTCCTCCTCCTCCTCCTCCTCCTCCTCCCTCGCTCGCGGTGGCGACCCCGCCCCTGCCCCCGCAGTCGCCAGGCGCGCCCCCGACGACCGCCCTGTCCTGGCTGAGGCGAAGAGGGCCGACAGGGCTGTCGGCCGGAGACGCGGAGGCGCTGTTCAGGAGGAGGGCCGTGAGGGTGCAGAGGGAGAGGGGAGGCGGCGGCGGCGGCGGGGGCGGAGGAGCGACGTCGATAGGTCGGGTCTCCGCCTCGGCGCTGCTGCCCCCGGGGGCCCGGCTCCTGGTGCCCAAGAGCGCCCTGGCGGGAAGGAGGAGCGGCGACGGCGCAGCAGGCCCCGTTTCGGCTCCGGTGCAGCAGCGGCGGGAGCAGGGCGAAGGAGACGGCGGCGCCGGAACCGAAGAGGAAGCGTTCCCCGACGACGGCGGCGACGGCGGCGGCGACGACCCGGCGACGCTCGCGCTCGCGCGCCGCCTCCGCCGCCGCCTGCTCTTCGCCGGGCCCGGGTTCTGCGTCCTGGACAAGCCGAGCGGCGTCCATTCGCAGGGGGGCTCGAGGAGAGAGGCGCGTGGCGCGACGCTCGACGCGGCGGCGGCGGCGGCGGCGAGGAGGGGGTGGCTCGGGAGCGGGATGGCGCCGCCGCCGAGGAAGAGCGCGGAGAGCTCCCCGGCCCCGGGCTGGAGCTCGAGCTCCCCGGCCCTCGCGGCGAGGCTGGTGCACAGGCTGGACGCCCCCGTCTCCGGCGCCATCGCCGTCGCCGGGAGCGCCGACGCCGCAGCGCGGCTGGCGAGGGCGTTCGCTGCCCCCTCGTCGTCGCTGCTGCTCGCTGCTGCCTCCTCTGAGGGAGAGGAAGAGCGAGAGGGAGGAGGAGCAGGAGGAAGAGGAGGCGAAGAAACGGAAGGAGGAGAGCGGGGAGGGGCCCGACGGCGACGGGCGCGGAGGAAGCTCTCCTCGTTCCTCTCCCCTCCTCCTCCCTCCTCGCCCTCCTCCTCCCCGTCTCCGTTCCCGTTTCCTTCTCCCGAGATCGAGATCTCCAAGACGTACCTCGCGATAGTCGACTGCGTGCCCTACGGGACGCTCCTCTCTCTCTCCTCGCCTCCTCCGCCCCCCCCCGCCGCCGAGGGAGGAGCGGAGGACGGCGAGGGAGGCGGGGGAGCGCGGCGGCGGGCTCCGGGCGGCGGCCCGCGGAGGAGGGGCGTCCTCGACGGGCCGCTGCCCCTCTCCCCCGTCGCGGGCGGGGCGGCCCTCAGGGCGGTGGCCATCGCCCGAGCTTCCGCGGGCTCCGCGGCGCCTCCTGCGCAAGCCCCTCGCGCGGCGACGCGCTGGAGGCTGCTCGCCGCCGACGGGGAGGCGGGCTGGGCGCTGCTCGCGCTGTCGCCGCTGACCGGCCGGCGGCACCAGCTGCGGAAGCACTGCGCCGGCAGCTTCGGCAGCCCCGTGGCCGGCGACGAGAGGTACGGGGCGACGAGGAGCCCGCGCGGGAGGATGGTGGCCGCGGTCGCGGAGGCGGCGAGGAGGAGGAGAGGGAGAGGGGAAGGAAAAGGGGAAGGGAAAGGGAGAGGGGAAGGGAAAGGGAAAGGGAGAGGGAACGCGAGAGGGAGGACGGCAGCGGCGGCGGCGGAAGACGCGGAACGAGACCAAGAGGAAGAGGAGAGCTCCTCCGCTCCTCCTCCCCCCTCGTGCTCCTCCCCAAATCTCATGCTCTACTGCGCCTCCCTGACCCTCCGCGCCCCGGAGGGAGGCGTCACGGTCCGGGCGAGACCGCCGCCGCACTTTGAGGCCCTCGCGCGGCGGCTCGGTTGGGGCCCGCTCGTGGCCGCGAGGGGGAGGGCGGCGGAGCGCGCGCCCGCGACGGCGGCGGGGGAGTGGAGGCGAGGGGGGGGGGGGGGGGGTCGCTCCGATTCCGATCCCGGTTCTCCTTCCGGTTTCGCGACAAAGGCGCCGCTGCGGTGGCCTCGGAGGGCCCCGCGGGCGGGGAGGAGGCCCGATTGGGCGCTGTAGAGGTTGTTGAAAGAGGTGAGGGACTGAACAGAATTTTCCTTCGGTCTTTTTTGTTTTATTTTTTTTGCTTCTGGTGTCTCTTTTTTTTCCGATGAGCAGGGACGCGGCTGCGGCGGTGGCGGCGGCGGCTTCGGCGTGGCGCACGGTGCTGAGCAGCAGCGCTTCACGGAATCCTTCTCGATGTCTTCAGGGTAGAGGAGCCTCGGAGGCGCTCTTGGGCCCTGCGAGCGAGCTGCGAACGGGCCGATGGCTAGCTGCCTCGACGACGGCGATGTCGGCGACGGCGATTGGTCGATCAGCATCGACTCTCCCGCGACGGATTGGGGCCTCTCCAGGCATTTTTCCTGCTTCTTCGATCCGTGGATGGAAGACCAATTGCAGGGGCTTCGCAGCGGAGCCAGGCACAAGAGAAGAAAAGGAAGAGCGGAAGGGCGACGACGAAGGTGGTGGCGGCGGCGGTGAACGAGCCTCGACCTCCTCCTCTTCCACTCCCTGCCCCACTGCCACCACCGCCGCCACATCCTGGGGCTCCGCCGGCTGGTCCCTCGACTCCTGCGCCACGCTCCCAAACGCCATCAGCGCCGCCAGGGCCCTCTCTGCCCCTTTCCTCTTCCGGGCGATAACCCGAGGGGACTGGGAGGTCGCGGGAGCGCTGCTGGTTTTCGGGGCGGCCTCGGACTGGGCCGACGGCGCCGCGGCGCGCTTCCTCGACAGGCGCCGGAGGACGAAACAGAGCGAGGGCGCGGCCTCCTCCACCGCCACCGCCTCCGCCTCCGCCTCTTCGTCGAGCTCGCCCCTGGGCACGTACCTCGACCCCCTGGCGGACAAGGTGTTTATCGGGGCCGCGGTGGCGGCGGCGGCGGGCTGGGGGGGCGGGGACGGGGGGGGTGCCTGTGTTTTTGGGGGGGGGGGGGGGGGGGGGGGGGGGGGGGGGGGGGGGGGGCCCGGGGGGTGGGGGCTTCTTCGCGGCCTCGGAGGGAGGAGGAGGGGAAGGCGACGGCGACGGCGAGGGCGAAGAAGGCGAAGGCGGCGGCCACCGCAGCCGCCGCTGGCCGCTCCTTCCCGGCTGGCTCGCCGCGGCCATCATCTGCAGGGACGTCGTCCTGGTCGCGGGCTCAATGGCCGCGCGACTGCGGCAGTTCGAGGGCGGGAGGTGGCCGGGGGGCCCCGAGTTCTTCAGGCTCGTCGACGGCGAGACCGAAAGAAGGAACGAGGAGGGGGCGAATCGAACGAAACCGTCCGCCGCTCCGAGGATCCGCCCGCTCTTCGTGTCCAAGCTCAACACGGCCCTGCAGTTCGCGACGGTCGGGGCCGCGGTGGCCGACAGCGGCGGGTGGCTCGAGGCAGGGATCGGCAGGGCGAGGTCACTTTTGACTTCTTCTCCGGCGACGACGACGAGGGGAGCGGGGGGAGGAGAAGGAGAAGGCACCGCTGCTGCCGCCGAGGCAGCCGCTGCCGCTTTCGCGAGCGGCCTCGGCGGCAGCGACGTCGTCGCGGCGCTCGCTGCGGCCACGGCGGCGATGACGGCGGCGAGCGGGTGGGCCTACGCGTCTGCGTACCTTAAGGCGAAGAAGCGGCGGAAAAGTTGAAAAAAGGAGAGGGGAAAAAAACAAACGGAAAAAAACATCAAAAACTTGAACAGAAAATTACCAGCGAACGAGATTCAAAAAAAAAGCTAGCTTGGAAGAGGCGAGCTCTTCCTCTCTCATTTCTCTTTTTCGCTGCTCCTCGCGCAAAGTCTGACACTTCGTCATGCGCCTTGCTGCGCGGGTTGCCAGGAGCTGCTGCGTGCTGCAGCTGCAGCAGCAGCAGCGGCGAGGAGGAGGAGGAGGAGGAGGAGGAGGAGGAGGAGGAGGAACGAATGTCAGTGCCGCCGTCGCTCGGGCATTGGCTTCCTCGCAGCCGCTTCCTCGCGCGAGGAGCGCTCGGATTTCCCTGCGCCGCCTCGAGGCGATCATGGAGAGGTCGCTGATGACGACTTTCTGTAGATCTGAGAGCGAGCAGCAGAGCAGCAACAACAGGGGCGGAATCGCCGAGAGCTCGAATGCAGCAGCCAACAGAGGTGTCGACAGCAGCGACGGCGCCCTTCCTCCTCCTCGACCCTCCCCAGCCCAAAAGAAGAAAAGCCGCATGCGCCTCGACGAGGCCGCGTCGCTCGTCGCCGGGTGCGAGACCGTCTCCCGCACCGTCATCCAGTCGTGGATCGCTCGGGGCAAGGTGCTGGTCGACGGCGTTCCGGTCACGAAAGCGGGGCACTCGGTGCCGGCCTCGGCCCGCGTCGAGGTCCGCGCGGCCGAGGAGCGGTTCGTCTGCCGCGGCGGGCTGAAACTCGACGCTGCCTTGGCGGAGTTCGGCATCGACGTGGAGGGGATGCGGGCGATAGACTGCGGGCTGTCGACGGGCGGGTTCGCGGACAGGCTGCTGCAGGGGGGCGCGGAGGCGGTCTTGGGCGTCGACGTCGGATACGGTAAGAGTGGAATTCGTTTTTTGCTTTTTTGCTCTCTTATTCCGCTCTCTTCCTGTTCGCTCTCTTTTTTTTTTCGCTCTCGACCTCGATCTCCGTTTTAAGCTGGTTTGGAGCAAAGAAGCGCGCATTCTTCGAGCCTCCAGCTCCTTCCTTTCCCCAAAAAAAGCTCAAAAAGAAAACCTCGGCTCTTTTGGAACCAAAAAAAAAACTCGCTCTCCAACCTCAGGCCAAGTCGCCGAGAAGATCCGCACGGACCCGCGCCTCTTCTCCCTGGAGAGGACCAACGCCAGGCGGCTGGTTCCCTCCATGCTTCCCCGAGGGGCCCCCAGGAGCTACGACATTGCGACGCTCGATGTCAGCTTCATCTCTGTGCTCAAGGTGAGAGGAGAAGAAGTTGAAGAAATTTCCTTTTTCGAGTTTTTTTTGGGGGGGGGGTCCCTTCTCTCTTTCTCGTCTCTCGACCTTTTTTCTCACCTTTTTTCTCCGTCGTCGTCGTCTCAAAAAACTTTGAAAAACAGATCCTCCCGGCCATCTCCTCGCTCCTCGAGGACGCCGCCCAGCTCGTCGTCCTGGTCAAGCCGCAGTTCGAGGCCGGGAAAGGGAGCGTCGGCTCCGGAGGCGTCGTCAGGGACGAAGGGGTCCGGCGGGAAGTGCTGGCGGCGGTCGTCGCGGCCGTGCCCGAGGCGGCGCGCTTCTCGGTGTCGTCGCCCTTCGACGCCGCTCCAGAGGAGGAGGAAGAAGACGGAGGAGGAGGCAGAGGCGATGTTGCTGCTGCTGCTGCTGCTGTCGCTGCTGAGCCCCTCCTTCTTCCGCCGAAGAGGTTTGTTCTCCAGGGCACGATGGAGTCCCCGATCCGCGGCGCGACCTCGGGCAACGTCGAGTACCTGGCGCACTTCACGCGAGGGTGAAGAGAAAAGAGAGGGGGAAAAATTGTAGCGACAAAAACGCGACGAATTGAAGCACTTTTCTTTCTCCTTCTCTTTGCTTTTTGAACTTTTTCCAGTTGAGCGCTCTCCTTCCCAAGGCGCGCGTGTTCCGCCATGGTGGCGTCCTCGACGTCGGCTGCACCTCGGCGGCGGCGAACTGGAGCCGCGCTGCTCGTCGTGGCTGTAACTGCGACGCTCATGCTGCTGCTGACATCGGAAGGAGCAGCAGCAACGGCAGCAAAGACCAAGAACAAGCAGCTCCCTCGCAGGCGCGGCGGCGGCGGCGGCGTGTCGTCATCTCCTATTTTCACCAAGCTGTCGACATCTTTGTCTGGCTCAGCTGCTGCTTCGAAAAAAAAAAATGAGAACCTCGAAGGAGGTTCTCAAGAAGGGAGCATGCCCCGCGCGTTGGCGATATACTCGACAGGGTGCGAGAGAGAGAGAAGCAATTGGGCAGGAGCAATTCGTAACTCCCTTTTTTTTACACGCGCATTTTCTCACTTTCATCCCAATTCTCTCTCTTTTCACGCACGCACGCAGGTTCGCCACCCCGAAGATCGACGGCCACTGGGGAGACTGGGCGAGGAAGGTAGACAGGGCCCCGGACAAGACCAAGCTCTTAATTGGTGAGGGGATTTTTTTTCAAAAAAAAAAAAGAAAAAACTCGACCCCCAACCTCGACGTTTTTCGCCGACTCTCACTCGCATATGCTCTTGCTGGGGGCGGAGGGGCAGCCCCTCCGCCGAGGCCTTCGGGAGCAAGAGGATCTGAAAACGCTTCGGGATAAGAGAGAGCGGAGGAAGGAGGACAACAAACTTTGCTCACCGATTTTCGTCCTCACCCAAAAATCAAAAAAAACTTCAGCTCCTCTCGTCGACCCCCCTACCCGCCTCGCGGCGGCCTACCGCCCGCTCTCCGGGCCCTACTCCTCCCGCGACCCGGCCACGGTCCGCGCGCACCTCGAGCTCCTGGCGGCGGCGGGCGTCGGGGGCGTCCTCACGTACTGCTCGGCCCCGACCGTCGCGGCCGTCGAGCCGAGCAGGAACGCCGTCAAGCAGGGGCTCGTCGCCGCCGCCGCGGCCTCTTCCTCCTCTTCTTCTCGCCCCGCGTCTTCGACGACAGCGGCAGTGGGGAGGCAGCTCCTCCAGAGGCAGCAACAGCAGCAGCAGCAGGCAAAGACAGCGGGGGCGGGGGCCTCTGCCGCCACCTCCGTCCGCATCATCCCCGCGGAGAGGCCGACCAACGCCTCCGCGCTGGCGACGCTCGTCGCGCAGGCGGCGGCCCTGGGCCTCGGCGTCGGCTTCGTCGTGCCCGAGTACCGCCACCGCAACGCGAGGACGGTCCGCGACGACCTGCGGTGGTGCGCGGGGGTCGCGCGGGCGGCCGTCGCGGCCTCCGCGGCGGCAAGGGGCGCGCTCGCGGCGCGGAGCCCCGCGGCGAGGAGGGCGCAGCCGCTGGCGCCGCTGCTGTCGCACCGCGGCAGGGCCGTCTTCCTGGTCAAGGCCGCGGCGTCGATCCCGTGCCACCACTGGGCGGCGCTGCTGAAGCCCGGGGGCGCCTTCTCGGTCAGGGAGGGAGAGGGGAGCGGAACGGCGGCCGGGGCGCGGGCCTCTTCGAGAAAGGCGGCCGCGGGGGGGTCGATAAGAGGGAAAAAGGGAGGGGAGGGCGCCGCTGCCGTCGCCGGGGCCGGCGCCGTCTCGGGCCGGAGGAGGAGCCTCTTCGGTGCCTCTTCCTCTCTTTCTTCTTCGACGGCGGCGGCGGCAGGCAAGACCACTGTCAGGAGCGCCTTCTCTTCTTCCTCTGGTTCCTCTTCCGCTTCCACTTCTTCCGCCTCCGCTTCCCCCGCCTCCCCAGACGACCCCCCTGTCTCCCTCGACGGCTTCTGGATCGCCGAGTGGAGGGACCGCGATGACGGAGACGTGGCCGCCTCCTGCGGCTTTGACGGCGTGGCGACCGCCCCCGCGGACGACGGCGCCGACACCTCGGGCGCCGAGTCGGCCTCGGCGGCCGAGAACGGCGAGGGCGAGGCGGCCCCCTTCGGCGCCGACCCCGGGAATTGGCCCTCGATGCGCGCGCGGGCGAGGAGGCAGGGTCTGGCGTTCCTGGCGACGGTCTCCCCCGGGAGCGACGCGACGCCGGTGAGGCCGTGGGGCGCCTCCAAGGTGAGAGTGAGAGCGGATTCTTTTCGAGAGGAGAGGAATTTTTTTTTTCCTCCTCGTCTTCCTCTTTTCGTTTTTTTCCGTCTCTCACTTTTCCGTTTTCAAAAAAAACGTTCAACAAAAACGAAAAACGTCTACAGGTGCGTTCAAGGGAGCCCGGCGGCGCCCGCTACTCGCGGCTGTGGCGGTACGCGGCCCTCTCGGGACCCGACTCCGTCGTCGTCGACTCGTTCAACGGCTGGAACGAGGGCACGCAGATCGAGCCCGCGGCGGCCGCGGCGGGGTGCGGCGGGGGAGGAGAGAGGAGCGGTGGCGACGAAGAAGAAAAGGGCGGGAAAGCCGCCTCTTCTTCCTCTTCCTCCTCCTCGGCGACTGCCCTGGGCCCGCAGTGCGCGCCCGACGTGCGGTCCTACGCCGAGGGAGAAGAGGGAGCGACCTCGTCTCCCTCGAGCTCGAGCGGCAGCGACAGCGGAAAGGACGACGCCAGCGGCAGCCGCAAGAAGAAGAGGAGCGGACAGCAGAAGCAGCGAGATGCGACGCACCTCTACATGCGTCTGACAGCCTCCGAGGCGGCACGGGCCGCGGTCTTGGCGACGCGGGTGGGGCGGGCATCCTACGAGCTGCCGAGGGCGCTCGCGAGCCAGCTGGAGGCGCGCGGGAGGCCGAGCGAGTGAACGAAGTTACAAAAAAAATGAAATTTTCCCCAAGAATTTGTATCGAGTCAAAAACAAATATTGAGTCCACCTTCACAAAGAGAGCTTCTTTCTCTCTTTTTCTCCTTCTTCGAAGACAAGAGCTCTCTCGAAGCACTCGTCAGAGAGAAAACAGGGAGAGACAAGAGGGAAATCATCGAACAAAGTTTTGTTTTTTTTGGAAGAAAGAAAAAAAAGCGGCAACCCCCCCCTCTCTCTTTTCTTCTTTCTTTTTCTTTTGTGTTTGCATGCGCTCGAATCAGGTAAACAAAAAACTGCTGCGCTCTCCGTCTACCTCAACGAGGAAAACCCCAACGAAAACCAAGTCAAAACACTGCGGCAGAGGGGGGGAGAGGAGAAACAAACGCTCTTGCTCTCTCCCGCGTCCTCTTCTTCTTCCTCTCCTTTCAACCGACCATCGACCTCGCGGCCGGGCTCGGAGAGGCGCAGGCCGCCTTCATGAACGGCTTCGCCGCGGCCCACCCGGCCGTCGCGGTGGCGCGCTCGAACGCGCCCGTCGCGAAGCGGCTGGGCAGCGCCGTCTCGGCCCCGACGGCCGCGGCGAGGTACGCGCACTCGTCGGCCATCGCGCGGTTGAGCAGCGACGTCGCGAGGTGCGCGGCGGGCACGCCGGCGGCGGCCTCGGCCTCGCAGCAGGTCTTCGCGGCCTCGACGATCGTCGCCAGCGCGCGACATTTCTCCGAGCACGCGCGCGCTTTGTTGCCGCAGTAGTCGTTGAGGTGCGCGTCGCCCTTGGCGTGCGCGTCGAGCTTGTTGTACATCGAAAACTCTGTCTTTCCCATAGCCAACGCGAGCGTGGCGGCGTGCGTCAGGTCGGCGCACGACGACGACGAGAACGTCGTGGGCGCGACGACGGGGATCGAGCCGGAAGAGCCGAACGAAGGCATCGCGCCTCGCTTGATCAGAAAATCGGCGCTCTGACAGGCGCTCGCTGAGGTTTTCGAGTTGAGCGAGGTCGATTTGATTCGAGTCGGAGCGGAGGCGAGAGGGAGGGGGGGGAGGGGGAGGGGTGAGGGGTGAGAGCGGAAGGAGATATCAAGAGTTTTGAGTTTTCTTTTCTCCCACCTTACTCACCGCGCGCCGAGCCCGCGAGCAGCTTGAAGAAGGTCCCGAAGTGCTCGAGTCCCGTGGCCTGGAAGTGCCAGGCGCAGCTGTCAAAGGTCAGCGTGGCCTGGATGAGAGAGAGAGAGAGGGGGAGAGAAAGAGAGAGAAAGAGAAAGAGGCGTGTGGTGTGAGTTGAAAAAGCTGAGGTTTTCTTTTCTTTTTCTTCGACCTCGACGGGGCTCAAAAAAGAACAACAAGGACGGGGCTCAAAGAAAAACACCAACGGCCTCTCTCTCTCTGTCCTTTCTTTTCCCCTACTTTGCTGTCTCTCCTCGAGGCAAAAAGTGAGAGAAAGAAAAGCAGAGAAAGAGGACGGAAGAAAGGAAGGAAAAAGAGAGGGAGAGGAGGAGAAGAAAAAGTGGCGTGGGGGGCGGACTATTGGACGACTCACCGCGGCGTCTCCCTCGATCAGGGCGTTGAGCTGCTGGACAACGGCCTCCGGCAGCGAGTTCTCCTTGTTTGCCGGCGTCAGGACGGTCCTGAGAGGGAGAGGCGGTGGGGGGAGGGGGGGGCGAACAACGAAGGAGGCGGGTGAGAGAGAGAAAAAAAGAGAAGAGAAGGAACGTGACCCCGACGCAAAAAAACGGAAAAACTCTCACTTCGCCGGGTCGCCCACAGTGGTGTGCGAAATCACGCTGTATTCCTTCATGACCTCGCTCGCGAGCGGGAAGTCCTTGGGGAGCTGGAAATCTGCGCGGGGGGGGGGGGAGGAGGAGGAGGCGGCAGGAAAAAAGGGCGTGAGAAGGGAGCGAACGGAAAACGGGGGTGGCGCCGACGCGGCGCCCGCGGCGGGAGCGGTCGATAGAGAACAAAAGGAGCTGCTGCTCCTTGCGCTCTCTCTCTCTTTTTGCTCTTTTTGCCGCGGGAAGGGGGCGGGGGGGCTCCCAGAGAGAGAGAGAAAGGAGAAAGAGGCGCTCGTTCGCTCCTCACCTTTGGTCGACATCTTGAAGGAAGGGGAGGCGCTCCAGGAGAAGGAAAGAGCTTGCTTGGCTGGGTTGAAGAGGAAAAGGAGCGAATGAGAAGTTGTGAGGGAAACAAAAAGGCGAGACAAGAAAGAAAAGAAAAAAAACTCAGAAGTCGGAACGTCTTTCGCCGTTTCAAGAAACTCTCTCTCGTTTCCTTCTTTCTCTCTCTCTCTCTCAGCCCCCCTTCCCCCAAAAAATGGGGAAGCTCAAATCGACTCTTCCAGTTGCGCAGGCCGTGCATCGCCTCTGCCGCCTCGGGGGCATGCCGGCGCCGCGGTGGCTCGCCGCGGCGGAGAGGTGCGATTGAAGAGCGAAGGAGAATTGATCGAGAGCGGTGGCTGAATTGCAGCATCGCTTTCTCCGTCGCCTTTGTTTTCTTCTTCTACTACTCGAGCTCTCTCTCTCTATCGCGTGCACCTACGCAGGGTGAACAGGAGAACGCGCTCGCCGCGTTCTAAAGAGCAAAAAGTGCCTCCTCACAAGTCGTTCCTCTCTTCGAAAAATCGTTCCACTCAACAAAAAAAAAAGGCTCGGCCTCCACGTCCGCGAGCCGGCCCCGAAGCAGCGCCCGCGCGTCTGGAAGCCCCCGCGGATCGAGTTTCCCGAGGACAGGGTCATCACGTCGATCCTGGCGAGGAGGCCAGAGGTAAGAAAAGAGAAAAGCCTGGAGCAAGAGAGAAAGAAGAGGAGAGAGAGCTGAAATCTTCGATCGACGACGACGACGACGCTGCTCTCTCACCCTCTCTCCCTCTCCCCTTCTCAAAAAAAAAAAAACTCCACAGCTCAAGTCCCTCCCCGTCGACCACGGCGCCCCCTCGGCCTCCTCGCCGCTCCGCGAGGTCGCCCTCAGGGTCGCGCAGGAGCTGCGCAGGGTCCCCTCCTGGGACAGGGAGACGCGACACTCGATCCTCGCCGCCGCGGCGGACGAGGCCGCCGCACGGGCGACGGCCGGCGGCGGCGGCGCCCGCTCGGCCTCGGCCCCCCCCGCCGCTCCCTCGGCGGCGCTCGGCGGCGGCGGCCTCGTCGAGGCGGCGCAGAGGGCCGAGGAGGCGGTGCTGATGCAGGCCTTGGCGAGGGCGAGGGCGTCGTCGAGGGCCGGCGGGGGGGGGACGACGGCGGCGGCGGCGGGGGGGGCAGCGAGGCAGCCGCAGCAGCAGCGGCAGCAGCAGCAGCAGCGGCGGTAGCGTTTTCGTTCATCCTCCTTTTTTTGTTTCCCCTCGAGAAAAAATGTAACATCAAACAAAGTGCCCAAGAATTTCTATTTTTGGTTGTTGTTGTTGTTGTTGCCTTTTCTGTTCTCTTGCACGATAAGGTGATATATGAATGGAGGAAGAGAGAGCACGAGATTTGACTTTGGCGGAGGAAAATAAGGAAAGAAGAAGAAAAAACTCGTTGTTTTCCTTTTTCTTTTTTTTGAAAGACTACTGGTCTTCAAAGGAAAGAATAGAACCCTCTCTCCTAGGAAAGAGAGAGGGAGGGAGAAAAGAAAGCGAGGAAAGAAGATGCCTCTTTCGGTGCCCCCGCGGCGTCACCCCGAACGGAGAAAGAGCGAGAAAGCTCGAGAGACTCTTCTCTCGAGCTCGAGAGAAAGTCTCTAGCTTTTTTTTCTAGCCTTTCTCGCGGCCTTTCTCGAATGGAGAGTTCCTGCTCTCGCCGCCGCGAGGGCCTCGAAGGAATCCTACTCACTCCCCTGCCGCGTCGCTGAGCAGCCTCCTCCGCAGCCGCAGCCTCCTCCTCTCCGCGCCCTCCAACCCCCCCGCCGGCCTCCTCAAGGCCTCGCCGCCTTTGCCAGCCGCGCCGA
>Ga0315294_10007252_pt1 | contig 12166 bp, 13 predicted proteins | sample YL17G13_40_MG_FD_203626 | JGI IMG/M metagenome (GOLD analysis project Ga0315294, IMG submission 203626) | Sediment microbial communities from Yellowstone Lake, YNP, Wyoming, USA - YL17G13_40 | ecosystem: Environmental > Aquatic > Freshwater > Lake > Sediment | place: USA: Wyoming | collected...
CCAAAAGAGACGCAGCTTCTTTCATTGTTATATACACTTCCTTTGCCAAACTATACTCCTTTTTGCTAATGTTTAATCATTAGCAAAATTAAGTTGTCTTTAAAGTTTTGTCAAGTTTTTTATATGAATTAGACTACTGTCAAAACAAACGTTATGTCAAAGGTAAATACCATAAGGTTCACTATAAATTCAATCGCAAATTATCGTCATCTATTCCCTGTTGCTCAATACCAATATTTTCCCTTTTTAAGGCATTATAAATTGCCTGTCTGGTTTTATTCAGTTTTTCGGCTACATCTCCGATAGATAAGCCGCTTTGCAATAAAGGTACAATGTCTTTTGCAAACAGCTTTGGCCGTTTTCCCAGCTTTACACCTCTGGCCTTTGCCGCTGCCATACCACGTTTTGTGTTCTCCCTTAAGTTTTCCCTCTCCATTGCGGCAATTGCGAATAAGACGCTTGCAATTAACTGACCGACCGCACCCGAAAAATCTAATTGCTGAGCAGTGGCGATAACCCTAACATCTTTTTCCAGCCAGTCAGTAAGAATGTTAATTCCGTCTTTCAGTGAACGGCTTAGCCTGTCCAACTTCCAACATACCACCGTATCAATCTTGCCAGCAAATATATCCCGCTGTAATTTATTGAATGCAGGGCGGTCTGCTGTGGAGCCTGTCACTCTATCTCTGTACCAAACCAAGTTAGTCAGCCCGTGATTATCACAATAATCCCGTAAGGAATTTTCTTGCGATTTCAAACCCTTCTCTTGGTCAAAGGTAGATACCCTACAATAAGCCGCAACCATCTTCGAGTTTTGTATTTTAGGACTCATTGGATACATTATAACCTGTATTGTTTTAAAGTCAAGTATAACGTACCCTAAAATTAAATAATTTTTCGCTATATATAGCCTTAAAAATAAAGGGTTTATAATAGAGATTTGGCGAACCCTTATAATTGACTGTTTTTCGGGTTCGAAAATTAAGTCGTTAGAGAGCTTTATTAGTAAGATACTGCATTCGAGAATATTGCTGTCTTTTAAGCATTGTTAACGGTATATTGATTTTCAATCAGCACCATTTAGACATATTCGGTTTATAAAACTGGCTGAGGGAGCAATGAATAAAACGCAGAGAATTATCCTATTTCTAATAACATTGGGTTTACTTTTTATTGTTTTCAAGATTGTTACAGGCAACTGGGTTCCCAATTCAGATACCTTCATTATCTTATTTGTATCCCTTGTTATGTTATCCTTTGTTACTCTCTTTCTGGAGCATTTTTTCACAACTCCAACGGATGTACTTGCTTCAACCATTTCTATTCTTCTGTTATTAGCACCGATACGCCAGCAACTATCTAAATTTGGAATCTGGTATACAGTCTTTTTTAGCTATAATCTATTGCTCCTGCTTACATCGCTCTTGGCATTATTACTTCTTGATACCTCAAAAGCAACTATGACCTTACAAAATCGTTGGTCACTGCAACTAAAACGCTTTTCTACATTTTTTGGAAACGGCCGCTTTCTTTACTTCTGCCTTTTTATTTTAACACTTCTGTTCTATATTGATAACCAAACTAAAACATTCCTGTGGTTGTTTTTTTACGCTGCTGTAATTATTCTGATAGACCCCAAAAAATTTATAATTCAATTAACAAAGGGAAGAAAAACAGCTAAAGCCGACGTAGGGCAAATCTTTGGGGTGCAATCGAAAAATACATATCTCGCAAAGCTCTACAAAGAACGAGTAACTATCCAACGCTTTGACTGCGTTGAGTTTCTATACACAATGGGAGAAAGTCAGCGATTGGTAAGAGGATTGATAATAGACACCTACTACTTAAACGAAGAACAGTGGGCTAAGATATTATCTTGTAATGGCATATGTAATAACTCAACGATATCGGTCGATAGAAAAGGGCTCGAAAGTAACGTCATTTATAAAGTTCAGGCCTGTAATAACTCTGATTTCCTCAATCGTTTTGTCGGGGTGATAATTGAGAATTCTGACATAGAAAAAATACGCTTCGAGTATGGCAATAAAGTTCCTGTCTTCAAGGGTAGCCTACTGGAGGTACATATAGGCGAAACGAAAGTCCTATACCAAGTTGTGCAAGGAATCACAGATATCGAGCCACTTGAGAAAAAAAATGAAGCAAGCATTATAGTTGGAGAAGCCCTTCAGCTTGGAGTTTGGTGTAATGAACGAAGGGCTTTTGAAAAATACGGTTGGGTTCCTGAAATCAACTCATCTGTTTTGTCTGCTTCCAGAATTGAGCCTCCCACGGCAGAAGCCGGAGAGCAACAGATTGGCACAATCCCAAATACAAATTACCCGATTCTAATGAATATTTCGGACGCAATTAAGCATCATATCGCTATATTTGGAATTACAGGTTCGGGTAAGTCGGTTTTTGCGAGAGATTTGATTCGTAAAATTATTCCTACAGGCATCAAAACAATCTGTATTGATTTTACCAATGAATATGGAACAAAGTTTAATGATTTGCATCCAAGAAGACATATCATATCCGAACAAATTGATGCTGTGACAGGTATTAGTCCCCAAGAACAAATATTTAAGGCAATTGACGAATTGACTTTGGAACTATCCAAATTTAAGAATCAACAGACTGCTTCCCTTATTACAGCGAATGAGGAGCTTATCCATCAATTACTTTTCGCTTCAATTCAAGATTTTCTACAGTCTACTACTGATATGCTGGCTTTGTTTGAATTACCAGATGTTTCAAATACTACCGCGATTTTCGAATATACTAGGTGGTTCTTTAAGGTCTTATTTGAAATAGCAAAGAAGCATAACAATTTTGATAAACGCTTATGTGTTGTTCTTGAAGAAGCACACACAGTAGTTCCAGAGTGGAATTTTAACGCTGCTGGTGGGGATAAAAATGCGGGGGCGTTAGTTAATAGTATCAGCCAGATTACATTGCAGGGGAGAAAATATAATGTTGGCTTTGTTGTAATAGCACAACGTACAGCCAACGTCTCAAAAACTGTTTTGACCCAATGCAATTCGATTATTGCATTTCAACAATTTGACAATACCAGTAAAGAGTTTCTAGGTAATTATATGGGAACTGAGATGGTGGATACTTTGCCTGGCCTCAAATTCCGACAGGCTATTGCTGTAGGAAAGGGATTCCGCACCGGAATACCTATAATATTTGAAGTCCCTGAGATTACGGAAATGACATAGTAGGATTTTCATTAATGAGATATATTGTTCTTATTATCGTAGCACTCATAATAGCTTCAATTGTTATCCGTAACAAAACAACTTTCTTAGAGAACCTTGTAGGATTGGTTATATCACGTTATTTTTAAAAATTAGTATAAAGTTATGAGTTGAAACTAAATATCACGTTAAAACCAAACGTCGTTGGTTTCTCACATAGTATAGCAAGCAACTTTTAGCAAAAAACAGTATATTCCCTATATTGGCTATTCTATCATATTCTTTTAAAGACCTGTAAATATGCTAAAACATAGTGAAACCGCCCTTAGCTCTTCAAATACACAAGAGTCTACGACTATATAGATATATAATAATATATATTGATAACACATATATCGTTTTTTAACAAATTCGTGCCTCTTTTGTATAACGGTTAACGGTAAAAAGTAATATATTTTATATTAACGGTTTCCCAGATAATCTTATCTCGTAAAAATAAGTTGAAACAGGTTTTTCGTTGAAGTCTAAACGGTTTGTCGACTTGGCATATTTCAAAAAATTAAATGGCATTGATAAAATGCTTCAACCAATACCAAATAGTAACCTTCGGCACGTCCGGCATTTGAGCTGCAATTTGTGCTAAAGTTTTACCTTCTCTACTAAGCTGTCGCACAATAGGGAGTTTTTCCAGTCGTCGTTTCTTCTTATATCCCGGCTTATTTATTTTAGGCCGTCCTCCTTTATTTCCCTTAACTCTTTGTCCCCATTTTGTATGATAAGATGTAACTTCATCTAAGGGCATATCGGGGTGTAAAAGTGTTAATAGCGGCACATTATGGGTTAATTCCATTAGTTTCTTAAAATCCTCCTCGATGGGCAGTAGCCGGTTTTGAGGAGTATATTTCCGATTTCGTAAAAAGCGGTCGGTTGAGGGAGCTAAAATAGCTATATCTTTGCCTCTTTTAATTAGTCTTTCAGCCTTTTTTACAGCTTTTATTAATTCTTCTCTTTTTTCATAATCAAAAATCCGTCCAGAATTTTGCTCCCCGAAGTATCCAACAAAAGGTATGCCGCGTTTTTTACATTTTCTGCGTAAGATTATATTGTATGTATCAAGGTTACATTTATCTTTTTGCGGCCTGCGGGATACTCGACCATATCCCATCACCTGCATATCAGGGTGTTTTTTATAATAATCTTTAAGACGATGTAAGTATTTACTTGCCTTGGCTGGTATTGATTCTGCCGGTTCTTTATTTAATCTTGCCTGTTGTTCGATTGCTTCGACTAATTTCCGCCTTTTTTCACGTTTCTTTCGTGTATTCATTTTTCAGCTTCCTAATTGATATAATGAAATAATATGGGTTTATTAGTGGGTTAAATCATATATAATATGTTAATGATAGGTCCGCCGGGGGCGGGAAAAACAATGCTGGCGCAAAGGCTTGCAACAATTCTGCCAAAACTTACGCTGACTGAATCGCTGGAAACGACGCGGGTTTATTCATCGGTCGGTCTGCTTGACGGGAAAGCACTGATGGCGACGAGACCTGTTCGAATGCCTCATCATACCGCAACGGGTGCTGCTCTTGTCGGCGGCGGGAGTAACCCGCGATGCGGGGAACTATCGCTTGCACATAACGGCATTTTATTTCTCGATGAATTTGCCGAGTTTTCCAGGCACGTGCTTGAAATGATTCGCCAGCCGCTGGAGGACAAAAAGGTTACGGTCTCGCGGGCGAAAGGCTCAATTACATTCCCGGCCAATTTTATGCTCGTTGCCGCTACGAATCCGTGTCCGTGCGGCTATTTCGGCTCATATCAGAAAAGATGCAAATGCACACCGAATCAGATTGAACGGTATATGGCAAGAATTTCAGGGCCGATGCTGGACAGGATTGATATTCATATTGATGTGCCAAGCGTAACATTCAGCAAATTGCGCTCAAAACAAGACTCCAATGATTCTGCGACAATACGTCGGCAGGTAATATCTGCAAGAGAAATCCAGAGACAGCGATTCGGCGAAAAAAAGACCACCACAAACGCTACGATGACGCACAGGCAGATAGGCAAATACTGCGACCTTGATACGCCGGCAGAAATGGTTTTGAAAAATGCGATGACGGAATTTGGTCTGTCTGCAAGGGCACATGATAAAATCTGCAAGGTAGCAAGAACTATCGCGGATTTAGAAGAAAAAGAAAACATCAACGCCGAACATATCGCAGAAGCGGTCAGCTACCGAAAGTTAGACAGAAGCCTGTAGGAACTACCATTTTTTAAAGATTACAAAGACGGCAAAGATGATTAGGGAAAAGCCTAAAGCATAGTTCCATTTCATCGGCTCACGAAGATAAAAAATTGAAAAAACGGAAAAAACCACCAGCGTTATCACTTCCTGCATCGTTTTTAACTGCGCAGTGGTAAACTGGTAACTGCCGATTCTGTTGGCAGGAACCTGAAAACAATATTCTAAGGACGCTATCAGCCAGCTTATAAGAATTACCCATACGAGAGGCTTATCCTTGAATTTCAAATGGCCATACCAGGCAAAGGTCATAAAAACATTGGAAATAGTCAGAAGGACAATGGTTTTCATAGATTTTACTCCGTGGATGAAAAAATGTTTTACTTGAGGAACTCCTGAATGCCGTGACGAATCAGCATAACGGCAATGGCCGCTAGCAGGAGGTGCATTACCTTCGATAAGGCCTTTGTGCCGGTATCGCCAAGAATAGTTATAAGACGATACGATTGTCTGAAAACGACGGCGGCAATGAGAATATTCAGTAATATCGAAATAATCGTAGCAGGCAAACCGTATTGAGGTTCGAGAACCAGCGATGTAGTCAAAACAGCAGGGCCGACGATTAATGGAACGCCGAGCGGGACCGAGCCGAGATTGTCGCTTGAAGGCATAAGCTTTTTCTGGGTCGGGTTGATTATGTCGGTTATTGAGATACAAAAGAGGATTGCGCCGCCTGCTATCATAAAATCGGCAATTGTTATGCCGAGAAATTTGAAAATCAGTTTGCCTGCCAGCACAAAAATAACGGCGACAATCGAGGCCGTCCATATAGACTGGACTACAATCCGGTTTTTTTCCTTTTTGTCCAGACCTTCGGTAAGGCCGACAAATATCGGCAGTACGCCGAAGGCGTCCACAGCCACAAAAAGCGGTATGAAAGAAAGCAGGATATTTTTAATCATTCGGGTTTCTCCTTATTATCGGGAAAGTCGGAATGTTTGATATTTTTGGCCTGCTGGTAGATGGAAGATTTTTCCCTTTTGAATTTGGGGCCTCTGCCTGTGTGAATCTGGTGTTCTTCGGACAAGAAATCAATATGCTGCAGCAGGCCCCAGGCGGTGTTTTGCCAGCTCATCTGATAGCCTCTCTGGTGAGCCTGCTTTTCCATAAGCAGCCTTTTAGACTCATTAAAAACAAGATAATCAATCGCTTCGGCAATCTGCTCGATGCTTGGCTCGCCGGGGTCTATCAGTATTCCTCTTGCATGTCTGCCCATAACGATGCCGGGCGGACATTTCTGGTTTGAATGAATAAGCTCAAGGGCGTAACGAAACTTCGTCGCTATTGCGAGTCTGCCGGAACCTAACGTATCGGCAAGGATGCCGCTGGAAATCTGCTGCATATTGAGATAAGGCAATAACATTACATTTGTGGCGCCGTACAATTCAAGGAGCATTTTTTCTTCGATAAAAGCGTCCAAGAAGACTATGTCGAACTTGTCAAATTCAACGCCGTAAAGCGAAGAAACTTTGCACCATCTGACTTTTGCCTCATCGAGTGTCTGATTAAGCGATTGCTGAAATTGGCTGAAAGGGACGCCGTTGCCGGATTTGGCGAACTCAGGATGACACTGGCCTGCTATCAGATAGACAATCGAATCCCGCTGTGCCGGCATGCAGGATTCGGCAAGAAATCTGCCGAAACCCCTTATGCTGAACTTCAGTCCCTTGTCCGGCGATAAAAGGCCGACGGTGGTTATCAGAAAACGGTTTTTGAGGCCGAATTTTTCCTTTATGGCGAGCCTGTCAAACTGCGACGGATGATGCATTCTTATACCGTGGTCGATGTGTTTTATCCTGTCGTGTTCAATGCCGTAAACGGGCGATTCGAGAATTCGAATCGCACTTTCCGTTGTAACGATAAGGCCGTTGCTGTAATGGGCAATGTCCTGTATCGCTGTTCGCTGGTGCTGGTCGGGATTGTCCAGAACGGTGTGCAGGTAAACAAGGGTGGTTAGGCCTTTTTCGGCAAACATTTTTGCCATATTGACGTAATTTATGCCTTCGCCGTCTTTGCCGGAATCGTCCGGGTCAAGGCCGAATTCGTGCTGAAGAAGTACAACTGTTTTGTTTGAGCCTTCCTTTGCGCGGGTGATAATGTTGTTTGCGGCGTCCCGCCATGACTGCGGGTTGTACTGGTTGATGACCAAATCGACCGGTATATTATAAGGCAGTTTTTCCTTGTCGATTGCAGATACTCTTATATTACCCACTTCGCCTGTGAAATGCTCAAGCGCGTTTGCAAGGTCTCTGCTGAACGTTCCGACGCCGCACCTTCGCGGCGGATATGTCCCAACCATTCGAATATTATAAGCCATAATTAAACCTGTAAATTAGTTGTTAGTCTTATTTCATCGAAAAACGGAGTTTTTCTGTGTTCGACACAATAAGCGGCATAAAGATACATTGCGGCAGACCAGCTCTGCCAGTCCTGGCCGGCAGGTGCGCCGTCCTTTGCCCTGTGCCATTCGTTAAAACCAAAGTCCACTTTTGCCTCTTTAGCCTGATGAACCAGATGAGTAAGAGCGATTAATTTTTTTTCGGCAAGTTTGTATCTGCCTGCGGCGATGAGTGCAGCAATGTAGAAGCCGCAGGCAAACGGCCAGATTCCGCCGTTATGATATTCGCCCGGCCGGTTGTATTTTTCATAGCGATTCATCCAGTCAGGGTCGCCCGGCCTGATATACGGGAACAGGCACGGCGGCAAATCAACAGCAAGGTCGCCGTTGGTTCTTAGATTTTTGCACTCTGTCTCTATCCATATAACAAGCTCTCTTGCACGGGTTTTTGATGCTATGCCGGCAAGTATCGCAAGACTGTTGCCGATAAGGTCGAACCGCTCACTTCTGTAGACCTTGTACGACCACAACGCATAATAAGGTTTGTATTTCAGAACAAGACCTTCATGGACGTGCCGCTGCTGACGCTCGGCAGTAACGGCAAAGCGGCCCATTGCCTCCTGAAGCTCTTCGGCCTTTTCATGCAGGCCGAAAAGTCTCATATAAGTATAAACGATTGTGTTTACATAAAGCCCATAACCCTGTACCCACTGCTCATCTCGCCAGTCGCTTGTCGGGTACTGTGCGACAAGAAGTCTGTCCGAAGGGCTTTGGTGTTCCATCCACTGCATAGCTTTTGCAACCGCATCTTCGAGAAAATTCTGCTCGCCGGTTGCCTTGCGATAAAGACCGACAGCCATCAGAAATAAAGGCGTAGTGTCGCTTGCGCCGCGGTCCTCTTTGTCGTGAACAAGCGATGGAATGTGGCCGTGCCGCGTCTGGTTCTGTGCAAGGGTTTCAAGAACGCGTTTGAGCGTTTTTAAAAGTTTTATTTCGCCCGATACAAGCACTCCGAGCGAAGAAATCATCATATCGCGGGTGTATGGCTCAGGATAACCCCAGCCTGCGGTTCGCGGCAAACCATGATAAGGGCCGTGATTGTTGTGCAGCAGCACCTTTAGTGCTGCCTGGCGGGCCTGGGTTACAAGTTTTTCGTCTTTTTTCTCCATCAGTCGATGCCGAGCCTTTCGGAAATAATTTTTACAAATTTTTTGGCGACAATCCTGTAATCGTAATTTTCGACGACGCGTTTTCTGCCGTTCTCGCCCATTGTTTTTCGTAATTCAGGATTGTTCATAAGCTCCAGCAGATATTTTGCGATGTCGTGTATACTGGCGCGGTAGTCCACAACCCGCGGTTCCTTAAACACAACTTTGCTGCCGGGTTCATAGCCTGATTCTCTGCCGACGATAGTTTCCTTCAAGCGGATTTCCTGGGCGACGTCGGCCAGGAAGGCGGTCTGGCCTTGAATCATTGTATCGAGCAATCCCATAGCATTTATACCTATTACCGGCTTGCCGCAGGCGCTGGCCTCGACCTGAATCATTCCGAAACCTTCAAGTCTTGAAGGCGCTGCATAAATATCACAGGCGGCGATTAAGTACGGCATAAAGTTTCTTGATATTTTGCTGGTAGTGTAAACGACATTTTTTTCAATTCCCAGATGTGTTGCGAGCTGCAGGTCCAGAAGATTCTGCTGCTCGGTGCGGGGCTGCGGCCAGACCTTACAGACATATTTCCAGTCGGGTGCTTTGGTATCTATTATCGCAAGTGCCTGCATTACTTCCTGTGCGCCTTTTGAGGCCGCGTCACCGCCAATAGTAAGTATCATGAGCTGGTCTTCGGAGACCCCCAAAGCTTCACGAACAGTGATAATCTTAAGGTCTTTTTTGTCTTTCGGACAAAAGGCGTTTGTATCACAGCCTACGGGCAGAACCTCGATATTTTTACCGCTCAGGCCGTCTCTAATATAAACCTCCCTGACCCAGTTGGAAGTTACGAGTATCAGCGGCAAGTCCTCAAGAATTTCTCTGTAGTTGGCGATATAACCGTCAGCGACGAGCCAGGGCACTGCCGTTACGCCATAGCGCTGCGGGTGGAGGACGAGATGAGGACTATGGCCCCAATAGCCAATGCCTACAACAATGTCAGGCTCGAACCAGCGGTAATACCACTCCTTTTCCTGTGCGGATTCAGAGTTTACTGCGTGGGCCTCAACGCCCATCTCCTTAAGCCCTTTGTAAAGTAAATCTCCCTGTGTAGCCAGGCCTCCCGGCGAAGGCGGATAATCGTAGAGCACAAGCACTTTCATTTCTTCAACTCCTGTCAAAAATCTTTTTAATATCTTCGGGTTTTTCCAGCAGCCAGAAAGCTTCGGTATTTGAGACGGCCTTTGACTCGAAGCTTTCCGGCGAAAAACCGTAACTGTCAATTATAATATCTTTTTTCCTTTGCCAAACATTTTTAGCAAGCTTAATTACAATATCCGCACTTTCAATCGGGCTGGGCAGGTATTTTCCGCCGCCGTCTTCGTAAGCAAAGAGCAAAAGCTGTTTAGCCTTCAGTTTCTTTTCATTCCAGAGCGAAAAAACCGCCTGTGAGATTTCTTCGTGACGAAGATGCCTGGTATATTCGCCCTTTGGACTGTGGGTAAGGATTATATCAAAACTTTCTTTAGGAAGTGTATTTAAAATGACTGTTTTAACCTCTATCTGCTCCAGAGGCTTCTGGTCAGGGTCATCGTCAAGGTCGGCCATAAGACCTTTGGCATTGAGTATATTGGTTACCTTGAAAAACTTCGGAGCCCTGTCCGGGTCGAACTTGCGGCAAAGCGTCATTATTGTCCAGTTGATTTGGGGATGTGCCAGAATAGCGCCGCCCGACCATAGGGTCTCATCATCCGGATGGGCCACTATTACCGTAGCGGTTTTTATGCATGAAAAGACGTTTTTTATTGTAACGTTGAGCATAACTTATTTTATTAACAAGAGTTACAATTTATTGCAAGAATTTTAATGCGTATTTGAATAAATTCAACGCTTTTTATTGTCAATTACCGTTTTTTTTAAGTTAATCAACCCTTAATAAAAGCCGATTTTTTGATATGAATCAAGCTTGATATATAAAGGAAATTAAGGAGTATTGACAATGGGGATTCAGGATTGGTCAGAAAATGTTATACTCGTAACGGTTGCGCCGGAGCCTGATATGAGCGATGAGCTCGAAACAGTGACGGAAATAATTCGCAAGCGTAACAAGTGCAGTGTGGTTATTGATTTTTCCGATGCTGAGTTTGTAACAAGCTCAAGTCTTGCTCAACTGCTCAGACTCCAGAAGGTTCTCGACGACCATAATCAGCAGATGGTTCTCTGCGGGACAAGTCCAAGGACGAAGGGAGTCTTCGAGGTTACAGGATTAGACAAGGTCTTTGAATTTGTCGAGGATAAATTTACAGCACTGGCCGAAAGGCAGCTTGTCCGCTGAACCGTTATCAGTTGACATTGTAACCATAAAATGATACCATCAGGGCCTGTTTTTTAAATAATGCTGGTATCAGGAAAAAATTATGAACAGCCGGCTCGTTGAGCAGCTCGAAAAAAAACTTCAATATCATTTTTCCGATAGTACCCTTCTAAAAAAGGCGCTGACCCATTCATCATCAGCCCAAAAGCTTGACAGCAATGAAAGACTCGAATTCCTCGGCGATTCAATCCTCGGACTGGTTATATGCCAGGCGTTGTATGAGAAATTTCCGGATTATCTCGAAGGCGACCTTACAAAAATCAAGAGTAAACTCGTATCACGGAAAATCTGTTCGCTTATCGCAGGTATTCTTGACCTCGACGCCGTCCTGAATATCGGGCCGGGTATGCAGAAAAGCAGGGCGCTGAAAGGTTCCATCGCTGCGGGGACACTTGAGGCATTGATAGCAGCGATATGTCTCGACGGCGGGTTTGAGCCGGCAAAGGAGTTTATCCTCAGATTTTTCGGCCCCTTGATAAATCAGGCCGATGCCGCCCAGCATCAGGAAAATTACAAGTCGCTCCTTCAGCAGTACGCACAGCAGAATTTAAATCATTCGGTAAGCTATGAAATCCTCGATGAAAAAGGGCCGGACCATAACAAATGCTTCGAAAGCGCCGTTGTCATTGACCGTAAAAGATATCCAAGCGCCTGGGGTATGACAAAAAAAGAGGCCCAGCAGGCTGCTGCCTACAACGCATTAGTCGAACTGGGCGTTATCAGTAAAAAAGATTAGATCGGCTTTTTTAAGCTTTTCAGAAACGTTTTGAAGAAATTCACAGCCCGTTAGTT
>Ga0315294_10007253_pt1 | contig 12165 bp, 12 predicted proteins | sample YL17G13_40_MG_FD_203626 | JGI IMG/M metagenome (GOLD analysis project Ga0315294, IMG submission 203626) | Sediment microbial communities from Yellowstone Lake, YNP, Wyoming, USA - YL17G13_40 | ecosystem: Environmental > Aquatic > Freshwater > Lake > Sediment | place: USA: Wyoming | collected...
CCGTGGCGCTACATCGTCATCCACCATTCCGCCACGCCCGCGGGCACGCTCGAGTCCATCGACCAGGTCCACCGCGACCGCGGGTACATCAACGGCGTGGCGTACCACTTTCTCATCAACAACGGCCGGTCGCCCGGCACAGCCGACGGCCAGATCGTGCCGACCCTCCGCTGGGTCGACCAGTTGGACGGGGCCCACACGAAGGTGCGCGACCACCCGGAGTTCAACACCGAAGGCATCGGTATCTGCCTCATCGGGAACTTCGACCAGCACGAACCGACGCCGGGCCAGATGGCCGCCCTGGAAATGCTCGTCCTGGCCCTGCGCGAGCGCCACCGCATTCCCCTGGAGGACATCCTCGGCCACGGAGAGTTGAAGAACACCCGGTGCCCCGGCCGACTGTTCCCGATGGAGACGTTCCTGATGGACCTGAGGCAGGGGCACCTGAAACGTCTGCGGGTCCCCGCCTCGAGCGACACGGACTGACCGCCCGGCAGCGCGCGGGGGAGGACGACCGGTGCCCGACGCAAACGAGTCCTGGAATGCCGCCCCGGATCAGCCCCTCATGGGCGTGGCCCAGGTGACCGACCTCATGGACCGCGCCGCCATGCTGGCCCGGCGCGACCCGCTGCGGCGAGGCAACGTCATCCACCTGCCGCCCGCGGGCGACATGGTCGTCCTGGGCGACATCCACGGAGACGCCGAGAACTTCCGCTCCGTCGTCGAGTGGGCCGACCTCGGCCGCAACAAGGACCGCTACTTGGTGCTCCAGGAACTCGTCCACGGCGGGCCGCTGGACGAGAAGGGCTGCGACCACAGTTTCCGCCTCCTGGAAACGGCGGCGGTCCTGAAGTGCCGCTTCAAGTCCCAGGTCCAACTGGTCCTCTCGAACCACGACCTGGCGGAGATCGCCGGCTCGAGCATCAAGAAGGCCGGCGTCAGCGTCAGCGCCGCCTTCTGGCGCGGCATCGAGAGCGCCTACGGCGAAGGATGGCCCGAGGTCCACGGGGCCTACCGCCGATTTCTTGCCGCGATGCCCCTGGCCGTCCGCACGCCCAACGGCGTCTTCATCAGCCACTCCACGCCCGAGCGCGACGCCATTGACCTTTTTGATTTCTCCGTCTTCGACCGGCCGCTTCATGTCGATGACTTCCTTCCCGGCGGCAGCGTCTATGCCCTGGTCTGGGGACGGGCACACGACCAGGAGGCGGCCGACCGCTTCGCCAAGGCCGTGGGCGCCGACGTCCTGGTGACCGGGCACCAGATGTCCATGCCGGGCGTCAAGGCGCCGACGTCGCGGCAGATCATCCTGGTGTCCGAAGGGCCGCTCGGCCGGTTCCTCCTGATGCGGCTGGGCGCCTCCATTCCGTACAACACCCTGCTGAAGCAGGTAACAAGGATCCGGTCGCTGGGCGGCCACTCCGACGACCTGACGTCGGAGATCTGAGTCCCCCTGGAATCGGCCATTCGGGTCTCGCAAATGCAGAATGAAGAATGAAGAATGCAGAATGAAAGGCTGCGGCGGCCCGGCGACCGCTGAACTCGCCGTCCCGCTCGTGCTATAATGACTCCGCATGGAAACACGGATTGAAACCGGAACCGTTGTGCGGATTTCCGGCGGCCGCGCCGCCGTCCGCATTGACCCCCGCCCCGAGGAGGACCGAAAGCGGTGCCACGGGTGCACGGTCTGCCGGTCCGCCGGCGACCTGGGCCTCGTCCTCTCGGTCGGCGCCGCCGGCCTGGCCGAGGGAGACTGCGTGAAGGTGGCCGTGCCGACACCGAGCCCGTGGCGCGGCATCGCGCTGGTGCTGGCGTTGCCGCTGGCCCTCGGCATGGCCGGTCTGCTGGGTGGCGCGGCGTGGGCGGGCTTCCAGCAGGCAACCGGCCTCGGGCCCGAAGGGGCGGCCCTCGTGCTGGGCGGCGGACTCGGCCTTGCGGCGCTGGCCCTGGCCGTGGGCGAAGAACGCCGGTTCGCCCGACGCCATCAACCGCGCGTCGTCGCCTAGGCGACCGCCCTGCCGGCTGACCGCCGGCGGGGCCTGCCGCGCCGGCCTTCCCTTGACACAAGCGCTCCGCGCTGCTAAGAGCGGAACCCGAACAGCCAGAGAGGGGCGATGCCGCAAGCGGAGGTCGTCTGCCTCAACCGCATGATGCAATCCAACACTTTTATCCAACCGGCGTCCGCAGTATAATACCCCCATTCATAAAACCCACGGAGTCACGTTATGGCCGAGACGATTGAAGCCTTTGTCGCAAAACTCCGGCAAGAGGGGGTCGAGGCCGGCCGCGAGGCCGCCGAGAAGCACCTCGCCAAGGCGCGACAGGAGGCCGACGCCATTCTGGCCGACGCCCGCGCGCAGGCCCGGAAGATACTCAGCGACGCCCAGGCCCAAGCCGAGGCCTCGCAGGCCAAGGCGCGGACCGACCTGGAACTGGCCGCCCGCGACATCACCCTGCGACTGCGAGATTCCCTCAGCCGCGCGGTCCGGCAGGTCCTGGCCGCCGGCGCAAGAGAGCAACTGGCCGACCCGGAGTTCCTCGGCGGTCTGCTGCGGGAGATCGTTCTGGAGTACGTCGAGGCCGACATCGCCAAGAAATCGTCGTTCCGGATTACCGTCACGCCCGAAATGCGCGAGCGCCTGGCCCAATGGGCCCTCGCGCGGCTGCGCCAGCCGGAACTGGCCGGGGTCTCGATCGACCTGAAGGGCACGCTCGCCCAGGACGGCTTTGAGTACCGCGCCGAGGGGGCGGGCATCGAGGTCACGGTGGATTCGGTGGTTGAGGCGCTTTCGGAACTGGTCAACCCGGCCCTGCGAGAAATGCTCTCGCACGCGATGTCGCAGGAGCAATGACGCCGATGGGCGGGCACCATTACTACGGGATTTCGGCCTTGCCCGTGCTGGGCGACCTCGGCAGCCGGCCGCCGCTGACCCTGGCCGGCCTGCGCGAGCACGTGGCCGACCTGGCCCGCCCGCGGGCCCTGGTCGACGCCCTGCTCCTCTTTGACGACCTGGTCCAGCACGAGGCGTTTCTGGCCGGGGAGGTCCGCGAGGTCTCGCCGGCCGTCCTGACCGCCGCGCAGGTCCGCAACGAGGAGCCCCTGCCGCAGGACCTGGCCGGCGAGGCGTCGCCGCCGCCGCGTGTTGCGGCCGACGCCACATGGGCCGCCTACTTTCGCCTGGCCGCCCAGGCGGCCGGGAGGCAGGGCAGCCGCTTCCTGTCGGCCTGGGTCTCCTACGAAGTCGCTCTGAGGAACGCGCTGGCTTCCGCGCGGGCCCGCGCCCTTGGCCTGGACCCCGGGCCGTACCTCGTGACGGAGGAACTCGGCGGCGCCGAGGAGGACTTCTCGACACTGGTGAGCGAGTGGGCGGCGGCGCCCGACCCGCTGGCAGGCCTGCGGGTTCTGGACCGCGCGCGGTGGGCGTGGCTCGTCGCCCACGACCGCTGGTTCACGTTTGCCGACGAGGAATTCGCCGCCTACGCGGCCAAACTGATGCTGATTGTGCGGTGGGACCGCCTGAGCGCCGAATCGCACGGGCCTGGTTAGCCGCCCATCTTGATGGGCGCGTTTATTGCGAGGGACTTTACCTTGAATGGACGCATCGTTGCGGTGTTCGGAAACATGGTCATCGCCGAGGCCGCGGCCCGGGTAGTCCAGAACTCGGTGGGCTACTGCTGCCGCGAAGACGGCGCGCGGCTGCTGTCGGAAGTCATCCGCATCCGCGGGCGTCTGGCCGACTTGCAGGTCTTTGAAGAGACACGGGGCCTCAAGGTCGGCGACGTGGTGGAGTTCCGCGAGGAGATGCTCTCGGCCACGCTCGGCCCGGGACTCCTGGGGAAGATCTACGACGGCCTCCAGAACCCCCTGCCCCTCCTGGCCGCCCAGACAGGCTACTTCCTGAAGGCCGGCACGTACCTGCCCGCGCTGCCGACCGACCCGTTGTGGGACTTCACGCCTGCCGCTGCGGCCGGCAGGTCGAAAACGGTCCAGGCCGGCGACACGCTCGGGACCGTTCCGGAAGGGCTGTTCCAGCATCGCATCATGGTGCCGCTGGGATGGACGGAGCCGATGAAGGTGTTGCGCATCGCCGCGGCCGGGCCGCTGACGATCGACCAGGAAGTCGCCGTGCTCGCCGATGCCTCCGGCAAGGAGCACCCGGTAACGATGCAGCAGCGCTGGCCGGTCAAGCGTGCCCTGAGCGTGGCCCGCCGCCGGTGCATGCCGCGCGAGCCGCTGGTCACGCGGGTGCGCATCATCGACTCGATGTTCCCGATCGTTCGCGGCGGGACGTACTGCATCCCGGGGCCGTTCGGCGCAGGCAAGACGGTCCTCCAGCAGATCACCGCCAAGTTCGCCGAGATCGACATCGTGGTCATCGCGGCGTGCGGCGAACGGGCCGGCGAAGTGGTCGAGACGCTGCGGACGTTCCCTGAACTGGAGGACCCGCGGTCCGGCCGCCCGCTCATGGAGCGCACGATCATCATCTGCAACACCTCGGCCATGCCGGTGGCGGCACGCGAGGCCTCGGTCTACACCGCCGTGACGCTGGCCGAGTACTACCGCCAGATGGGCCTGCACGTGCTGCTGCTGGCCGACTCCACGTCGCGGTGGGCGCAGGCCATGCGCGAGGTCTCGGGGCGGCTGGAGGAGATCCCCGGCGAGGAGGCGTTCCCGGCGTACCTGGAGAGCCGCATCGCCAACTTCTACGAGCGCGCGGGCGAGATTGAACTGCGCGACGGACGCCTGGGGTCCGTCACGATCGGCGGCACGGTGAGCCCCGCGGGCGGCAACTTCGAGGAGCCCGTCACGCAGGGGACGCTGAAGGTCGTCGGGGCGTTCCACGGCCTGTCGCGCGTGCGGAGCGACGCCCGGCGGTACCCGGCCATCGACCCGCTGGATTCGTGGTCGAAGTACGTGGGCATCATCGCCCCCGAGAAGGTCAAGCGCGCGGGCGACCTGCTGCGCCGCGGCGCCGAGGTCAGGCAGATGATGGCCGTCGTGGGCGAGGAAGGCACCAGCCTCGACGACTTCACCGTGATGCTGAAGGCCGAGTTCTTCGACACCTGCTACCTCCAGCAGAACGCCTTCGACAAGGTGGACGCTGCCACGCCCGCCGAGCGCCAGCAGTTCGTCTTCGACAAGATCCTGGAGGTCGCGGACCTGGCGTTCGAGTTCGCCGACAAGGACCTCGCCCGCCGCACGATCGTCACGGCCCAGGACCTGTTCCGGAACTGGAATTATGCAGAGTGGCAGGGCGGAGAGTTCAAGAAGATTTTGGGGCAGATTGATGCCTTTGTCGCTACGCGGGGCGCACAATGACTAATGCCTAATTCCTAATGTCTAATCAAAAGGCAATGCCCAATGACTAACACAGACGAGTAAGCGCAGGATGGGGGCGGGCAGCGACCTGACGGGAAGGGGAAGAAACCTTACGACTTGGAGGAAAGGACGGCCCGTTTCGGCGAGTCGGTCATTGCATTTGCCAAGAGAATGCCTCAAACGCCGGTAACGGCGAGGATTATCCCGCAACTGGTGGGCGCGGGAACAAGCGTTGGGGCCAATTACGCCGAGGCGGACGATGCGGAATCGAAAAAGGACTTTCGCCATAAGATCGGCATCTGCCGCAAGGAGGCAAGGGAAAGCAAGCACTGGCTGCGTATGGTTGCCGCAGCCGTGCCTGAAATGAAAGAGGACGCCAGGAAACTGTGGCGCGAGGCCAAGGAGTTGCACCTGATCTTCGTGGCCATCCGGCGAAACACCAAGGTCTCGTGATTGGGCATTCGGCATTGCTGTTTGATTAGTCATTAGACATTAGGAATTAGTCATTCGGGGTCGGCGGCATCAGTAAGAGGACAACGGGCATGAGAAAGTATTATGACCAGATCACCCGCATCGCCGGCAACGTCGTGACGGTCTCGGCCCGGGGCGTCGGCTACGATGAACTGGCCGTGGTGGTGGGCGACCCTCATTCGTCCCTGGCCCAGGTCATCCGCCTGGAGGGCGACCAGGCCTCGCTCCAGGTTTTTGCCGGGACGCAGGGCGTCTCCACGGGCGACCGCGTGCGGTTCCTGGGCCGCCCGATGCAGGTGCCGTTCTCGACGGACCTCCTGGGCCGCATCTTCGACGGCGGCGGTCGGCCGCGCGACGGCCGGCCCGACGTCGAGGCCCAGGCCATCGCCATCGGCGGCCCGCCGGTCAACCCCACCCGCCGCAACCTCCCCGCCAAGATGATCCGCACGGGCATCCCGATGATCGACGTCTTCAACTCGCTGGTCGAATCGCAGAAACTGCCGATCTTCTCCGTGCCCGGCGAGCCGTACAACGAACTCCTGGCCCGCGTCGGCCTCCAGGCCAACGCCGACATCATCATCCTGGGCGGCATGGGCCTGCGGCACGACGATTACCTGGTGTTCCGCAAGACGTTCGAAGAAGGCGGCGTCCTGGGCCGCACCATCCTGTTTGTCCACACGGCGGCCGACCCGGTGGTCGAGTGCCTGCTGGTGCCGGACCTGTGCCTGGCGGTGGGCGAGCACTTCGCCCTTCAGGGCAAGCGCGTCCTGGCGCTCTTGACGGACATGACGGCGTTTGCCGATGCCCTCAAGGAAATCGCGATCACGATGGAGCAGATCCCGTCGAACCGCGGATATCCCGGAGACCTCTACACGCAACTGGCCCGCCGGTACGAGAAGGCCGTGGACTTCGAGGGCGCCGGCTCGATGACCGTCCTGGCGTGCACCACGATGCCCGGCGACGATGTGACGCACCCCGTGCCGGACAACACGGGGTACATCACGGAGGGGCAGTTCTACCTTCGCGGCGGATGGATCGAGCCGTTCGGCAGCCTGTCGCGCCTGAAGCAGCAGGTCAACGGCGAGACGCGCGACGACCACCGCGCCATCATGGACGCGTGCATCCAGTTGTACGCCCTCTGCCGCGAGAGCCGCGAGAAACGCGACATGGGCTTCGAGATGAGCGCCTGGGACAAGAAACTCCTCGCGTACGGCGCGCACTTTGAGGAGAAGATCATGGACCTCCGGGTCAACATCCCCCTGGAAGAGGCCCTGGACCGCTGCTGGGCCATCCTGGCGGAGTGCTTCGAACCCGCCGAGACGGGGATACGCAGGGCGATTATTGAAAAGCACTGGCCGGGACAGACGGTGACTAAGTGACTGGGTAACTAGGTGACTAGGTGACTAGGTGACTAGGTGACTAGGTGACTAGGTGACTAGGTGACTAGGTGACTAGGCAAAACATCACGATCCGCTTTTACCTAGTTACCTAGTCACCTAGTCACCCCGACGCGCGGAAAACTGCGATGGCAAAGAAGATCAAACTGACCCGGCCCGAACTCAAGCGCCAGCGCGACGCCCTGGCGCGCTTCGAGCGCTACCTGCCCATGCTCAAACTCAAGCAGCAGCAACTCCAGTTGACGCTGCTGGACATAGCCCAGAAGCACCGCGCGGCCGACCGGGCGGCGCAGCAGGCCCGGCGGAAGTTCGACGCTTACCGGGGCATCCTGCGCGACGCGGCCGGCCTCAACATCGAGGCCCTGGCGACGCCCAGCCGCGTCAGGACCTCCACCACGAACGTTGCGGGCGTGGCCCTGCCGGTCTTCGAGGGCGTGGAGTTCCCGGAGGCCGCGTACAGCCTCTTTGGCACGCCCGCGTGGGTGGACCGGGCGCTGGCCGACCTGCGGGAGGTCAACCGCCGCCGGGCCGAACAGGAGGTCATCCGCCGGCAGTACGAGCGGCTGCACCAGGAACTCTCGAGGGTCATCCAGCGCGTGAACCTGTTTGAGAAGATCATGATCCCGCAGGCCCGCGAGGCCATCCGCCGCATCCGCATCCACCTGGGCGACGAGATGACCGCCGCCGTCGGCCGCGCCAAGATCGCCAAGGCCAAGGTCAGCGAAGAAGAGACCGCCGCGGCCGGCGCCGTGGACGGCCTCGGCCCGGCCTTCGGGGCCCCGGAGACGCCCGCGCCATGATCACACCCATGCGCAAGGTGTTCGTCGTCGCCCGCGCGGCCGACCGCGACCCGCTCCTGGCGGCCCTCAGGGACCTGGGCGCGGTCCACCTGGCGCCCGTGGACCCTGCGCGGGCCGTCGCCGACGCCGAGACCGTTGCGCGGATCGACCGCGTCAGCCGCGCCATCCAGATCCTGGCCGAAGTTGAGGCGCGCGGCAGCGCGCCGGACCTTTCGCCGGCCGAGGCGGCCGAGGAAGTCCTCCGCATCCAGCGAGAGAGCGTCGAGCGCGCAGGGCGCCTGTCGGCCCTCCACCTGCAACTCGAGCAACTGGCCCTCTGGGGCGAGATGCGCCTGGAGGATTTCCAGGCGCTCCAGCAGGCGGGCGTCCGCGTGGCGTTCTACGCCGTGCCGCGAAAAGCGGTCGACCAGGTCCAGGCCGACTGCGTCCACGTGCTCGGCCCGTGGCCCGGGCGGCGGGCGCTCGTGGCCGTGGCCGGCCGCGGCGCGGAAATCCATGTCCCGGAAGGCTCGGAGCCCGTGGCCCTGCCGCCGCGCGACCGGCCGGGCATCCGCGCCGAGGCGTCCGAGATCGACGCCGCGCTCGCCCGCGACGGCCAGCGCCTGGCCGAACTGGCCCACCTGGTCCCCGCGATGCAGAAGGCGCTGCCGGCCCTCCGCGAAAGGGCCGCATGGACCCTCGCCGCACGCGGCGCCCTGGATGACCCGCACCTTGCGGCCATCCAGGGGTGGGCGCCGGCGGACCGGGTGGACGCCATTGCGCGGGGCCTTGCGTCCGCCGGGCTGGACGCCGCCGTCCAGTCGCTCGAGCCCTCCGCCGAAGACGACCCGCCCACGCTCATTCAGTACCCGGCCTGGGTCCGGCCCATCGAAGGGCTCTTCAAGATCCTCAACATCCAGCCCGGGTACCGGGAGATGGACGTCTCGGCAGGGTTCATGATCGCCCTGCCCATTTTCTGCGCGATGCTCATCGGCGATGGCGGATACGGGCTGCTGTTCCTGATCCTGCCGGCCCTGCTGTACCGGCGGATGGCGGCCGCCATGGGGCCGCAGGTCGCACAACTGCTCATGGTCATCGGCCTCGTGACGATCGTCTGGGGCGTGATGACGATGTCGTTCTTCGGGTTCGGCCCGGCCGACCTCCGCAAGGGCCAGGGCGTCTGGGAATCGCTCGGCAACCTCCTGGGGTCGCTCCAGTTGCTGGCCATCGACCCGAAGAGCCGGGATTCGCGCAATATGCTCATGCAGATATGCTTCATCATGGGCGCCATCCACCTGAGCATCGCCCATCTGTGGCGGGCCCGGTTCCAGTGGCCCGACCTGCGGTTCCTGAACAACGTGGGCTGGGCCGTGCTGCTGTGGGGGACCTTCGGCGTGGTGCGCTATTTTGTCCTCCGCGGGCCGGTGTGGTACGACTGGTCAACGCCCACGCCGTACTTCCTGACGGCGGGCGGGGCGCTGGTGGTCCTGTTCGCGGAACCCAGTTGGAACCTTCCGAAGGCGGTGGCGCTTGGCCTGGCCGGGTCGGTCCTGCCCGCCATTGCCACGCTTTCCGACACCCTCAGTTACATCCGCCTCATGGCGGTCGGGCTGGCCGGAGGCGTCCTGGCGGCCAGTTTCAACCAGATGGCCCTGAATGCGGGCATCCTGGGCATCCCCATTCTCCTGTTCGGCCACGGCCTGAACCTGGGGCTGTGCGTGATTGCGCTGTTTGCACACGGCGTGCGGCTGAACGTGCTGGAGTTCTCCAGCAACGCCGGCATGGAATGGAGCGGCTACGCCTACGAACCCTTCAGCAGGAACGTTGAGGAGACCTAACATGGGAGGTTGGACTTTCGTCGCGCAGTTGGGCGTGATTCTGGGCTTCGCCATGGGCGCCACGGGAAGCGTCCTGGGCATCTGGGCGGCGGGCACCGCCGCCGCAGGGGCCTGGGCGCGAGACGCCAAGGCCGGCAAACGCCTGCGGTTCCCGTACATCATCTTCATCGGGGCGCCGCTTAGCCAGACGTTCTACGCCATGTTCGTGATGATGAGCGGCCTGAGCGCCGTGGTAGCCGCCGGGGCCGCGGCCATGGCCGCCAACGCGGGCCTGGTCCTGGGCATCGGCCTGGCGACCGGCCTGGGCGAAATGCTCTCCGCCTGGGGCCAGGGCGTCATCGGCGCTGCCGCCATCCGGTGCATGAGCGAGGCCGACGGCAAGGGCCTGGCGTTCCTTCTCATCGCCATCGGCATCATCGAGACCGTCGGTATCTTCACGATGGTCTTCATGCTCGGCATGGTGCCGGCGGTTTGAGGCGGCCCTTGGGGCTTGACGGCGCCTGGCGCGGTCGCTGGGTGGTTGCATTCTGGCCATGCGCAGGTACAATGACCCTGATGGGACGGCCCGAGGAGGCTGGCAATGAAATTCTATTCTTTTCAGATCGTGATCGAGAAGGAACCCGATGACCAGGGGTATTACGCCTACAGCCCCACCCTGCCGGGGTGCTTCAGCAACGGACGCACCGTCGATGACGCCAAGCGGAACATCCGGGAGGCCATTCAGCAGCACCTGGCCTCCCTGGTCGCCCGAGGCGACCAGATTCCGCAGACTGGTTAAAAGGACGCGGGATTCTCGGTGGACGATTTTCTGCGATTGAGATGAATCCCGCGTGTCGCAGGAGCCCTTACTTCCCGGCCTCCGGCTTCGCCTCGCCCGCTCCCTGGGGCTTCTTCTCCGCCGGCGGTGCGCCAGGGGCGGGGCCGGCCGGGCCGTCGGGCCGGCCGTCGCAGCAGCAGGAACCGTCCTGTTCGTCGCCGGGCCCGCCCCCATCGCATCCGTCGGCCGCAGCGCCCGGCCCCTCGCATCCGTCCGATGAGCAGCGCGCCGCCGGGGCCTTGCGCCAGGGCGCGTGCCGGTACGCCCACCGGCCCACCGAAAAGGCGAGCAGCGCGCCCAGCAGGGCCGCCCCGGCCGCGAGCAGCCACGGCGGGACCAACTCATGGCCATGGCCCGATATGACGTTGACGTGCAGCGCCCCGACCGCCAGGTCCAGGGCCGCGCCGCAGATAAGGCTCGTCGCGGCAATCGTCGCAACATACGTCACGGCGGACGCCTTGCCGAGCATCCGGGCCACCACCAGGATCGTCGCCAGGTTCGTCGCGGGCCCCACCAGGAGGAAGACCAGGGCCGCACCCGGGTTCAGGCCCTTCGCCACCAGCACCGCAGCCAGCGGCGTCGAGGCCGTGGCGCACACGTAGAGCGGCAGGCCCACGGCCAGCATCACGAGCATCGCCGTCCACGGGCTGCCCAGATACCGTTCAAAGAAGTTGTCGGGAACCAGGGCGCCCAGGATGCCGGCCAGCGCCAGGCCCAGCGCCAACGACGGGCCCAGGTCGTCGCCCATGTCAAAGAGGACAAACGTCCAGAACCGGCTCCAGCGCGACGGTTTGGCCACGTGCCGGCAGTCGTCCGAGTTGCAGAGGGTGCACAGGGGCGCGGCCACCTGGGGCGGCGGCTCGCGGCGGTCGCGCAGCGTCTCCAGGAACCCCGCCGTCATGGCCGTCACGACGGCCGCCGCCGGACGCACGATCGCCATCACCGGGCCCATGAGCGCCCAGGTGACCGCGATGCTGTCGATGCCCGTCTCGGGGGTGGAGATGAGAAACGACACGGTGGCGCCCCGCCCCGCGCCTTTGGTCCGCAGCGCGGCCGCCGCCGGCAGAACGCTGCAACTGCACAGCGGCAGCGGGGCGCCCAGGAGCGCCGCACGCACGACCGACCCGAAACCCCGGCCGCCCAGGGTCCGCACGATCCAGTCGCGCGAGACCAGCAGGTGGATGAGGCCGGCCGCCAGGAGGCCGAAGATTACGTAGAACCCGGCCTCGTAGAGGATGCTCCAGCCGGCGTCGACCGTCGCCGTCAGGATCTCGTACACGTTCGTTCCTTGGACCGCCCCCCGCCCCCCCTGCACGTTTCCCTTGAAGTATCTCTTGGTATTGTAGGCCCGCCGCGCGCCAAGGAAAGCCTAAAGGCTGCGGGTGCGCGGTGGGTGTGCCAGAAGTTCCTGGCACGCAGAAAACGTTGTCATTCCGAGCGAGCGAAGCGAGTCGAGGAATCTCGCTGTGGCCGTTGCCGTGTTCCCGCTGGCACGGCGAGACCCCTCGACTTCGCTCGGGGTGACATCAAGAGAAGCCCTGCC
>Ga0315294_10007254_pt1 | contig 12165 bp, 5 predicted proteins | sample YL17G13_40_MG_FD_203626 | JGI IMG/M metagenome (GOLD analysis project Ga0315294, IMG submission 203626) | Sediment microbial communities from Yellowstone Lake, YNP, Wyoming, USA - YL17G13_40 | ecosystem: Environmental > Aquatic > Freshwater > Lake > Sediment | place: USA: Wyoming | collected...
CTGGAAGCGCCGCGTTCCAGGTCCCCACGGGGTTGCCGCAGGGGCGCTACCCGATCCTCTGGACGTTCTACGGCAGCGGACCCGACGGGGGTGTCATCAACGGCGAGTTCCCGGTGAAGGTGCGGGGGCCGCTGGTCCGGATCACCCGCGTGCGGGCCACGAGGCCCGCGGACCTCTCCGGCCAGGAAGCCCTGGTGAACGCGGTCGTGACCACCGACACTTCGCTGCCCACGAAGCTCAAGGCGTGGCTCGTCGGACCCAGCGGGCAGGCCGCGTTCATGGGCGAGACGCCGCTCGAGCTGGAGGCCGGCGAGTTCCGCGAGGGGACGCTGCGCCTCGACCTGAGCGACGCCGAGGCGGGCACCCAGAGCTGCGTCGTGGGGGTGTACGGTCAGGACGGCACCCTGCTCGCCGACGCCGCCGCCCAGCTCGACCTCGAGGGCGCGCGGGTGCTCGGGGTCCGCACCGACAAGGCGTTCTACGCCGGCGCGGGCGACACCGTCACCGCCCTCGTGGACACGCAGGGCTCCGGATCCGGCACGCTGGCGCTCCGCGTGGACGGCAAGGTGGCGATCGCCAGGTCGGTCTCGCTAGCCGGCGTGCAGCGAATCGCCGTGTTCGTACCGGGGGCCAGCGCGGGGCGTCACGACCTCGAGGCGGTGCTCGAGGCGGCCGGCCGCTCGTCGAGCGCGTTCACCTCGTTCTCGGTCGGAACAATGCTGCCCGATCTTGCCGTGGACCTGGGCGGCGCTCAGATCGAGTCGGGGACCGTCAGGGTCGTCGCCCGGGTGCGGAACATCGGCCAGAGCGATGCGCCAAGCACAGACCTCACCCTGTGGGACGGCGAGCCAGGCACGGGCACCCTGGTCACGGAGCTTGCGGTCGGTTCGCTCGCACCAGGGGCTGAGGCGTTCGTGCCCGCCGAGGTCACGCTCACCGAAGGCCAGCACCAGGTGACCGGCTGGGTGGACCGCAGCGGGCGCATCGAGGAGTTCGACACGTCCAACAACGTCGCCCGTTTCGATCTCGTGGTCGGCCCTGGCGCCCAACCTCCCCCACCACCCGGCGGGACCTCGATCCAGGCTGTGTCGCGTTCCTACCGCATCGGCGACCCGATCGTGATCGAAGGCCAGGCGCCCGACGGGACCTACTGCGCCGCGGTGGTCCGCAACAGCGTGTGGACCGTCGGCGACCCCGCTCCGTCAGGGCTGATCGCAACAGTAAATGTCGCCTCCTCGAGCGGGTTGATCGTTCCGACCCAGACTTGGGTCGCGAGTTCCTTGGGATCGTACGACGTGCTTCTGCTCTCCCCGGCGTGCGGCGCCGGCGGGACGATCGTCGCGGCCTCCGACCCCGGCATCATCTCCGGCTTCGACGTCACCGCCGACCCGATACCGGTGACGTCGGACGTGGGTTTGCTCCTGTTCATCGCCCTAATTGCGATCCTCGGGGTCTGGCTGCTCTGGGTGCGGAGAGGGTAAAGGCTGCCGGTTTGGCGAGATCCTTCTGCCCCCCGCCGTCGGCGGAGGGCATCAGGATGACAAGCAAAGGGCGGGGGCGAGCCCCGCCCCTACCTTGAACGCGCGTGACAGCCCGAGCACGCCCGGAGGGCGTGCCCCACAGAAACAAGACAGGAATCAATGCGCGGCCGTCCCCGTCAGGTCTGCTCGGCGGGCACCAGCACGGGCCGGGCCCCGAGCGAGACGCGGAAGCCGTAGAGCGTGATGGCCAGGGCGAACGCGAGCAGCACCAGGGAGGTGCCGAAGTACCACCGCGAGGGGTCGAGCGGCATCGGCGTGTAGTACCAGAGCAACATGTTCGTCTCGAAGTACGCGAAGCCGGCGATCAGACCGAACCTGCCGAGCATGACCGCGAAGAGGATGGCCCCGGTCAAGCTTCCGATGGCGTCGAGGAGCGGGTTCTCCCCCCACGCCCACATGAGCGCCTCGACTACCGCGAGCAGGATCACGGCCAGCCACGTCCGGCGCACGATCAGCCTGAGGAGGAAGAGCAGCCCCAACCCGACGAGCGACGCGATGAGAGATTCCCCGACGGAATCCGTCACGGCCCGGAAGAGGCCGCGGCCGCCTGCCAACGCAGGCAGGTACGGCGACACGGTGGTCTGCCCGGAAAACGGGATCCAGGCCGGGAGGCCGTTGGCGAGGTGCATCGCGAAGGCGGCCACGGCGCCGGCGGCGCTTCCGATGAGGAGATCCCGGCCGACCCGCGGATCGCGGTAGCGCCCCTCCACCACCCGCGCCCAGCCGATCAGCACCTCGGGCATGGTGCGGCGGATGTACGGCTCGAAGGCCAGATACAGGAGGCCCGCGAACGCCGCAAAGAAGAGTGCATTGGCGATCCCGTCGATGAACAGCCACACCTCGTCGGAGAGGTCGAGCACGTGATGGGCCGAGAGCAGCCAGAGACCGAGGTTGGTGGCGAAGAACGCGAGACTGAGGACGAGGGCACCGCGCCGGTCGCCACGGCCACTGCGGAGGTTGCGGCGGGCGAACACGATCGCTCCGGCGAGGAGCACGGCGACCACGGCCGATATCACGAACCAGCGGAACCTTGAAGCAGCCCGCAACCGCGACTCGGCCATGCGGGTCGGGCGCGACCATGGGCCGAGGACCTCGAAGTACACGGGCTTGCCGCGGTAAGCCGCCGCGCTGACCCGGACCGGGATCTCCCGCGCCCACGGAAGGGCACCGGTCCACTCGCCGCGCGCGTCGAACGGCTGCGGCGAGAGCCACTGCGGGGACGCCTCGGAGAACTCCTTGAAATCCAGCCCCGCTTCGGCGAACAGGGCCGGCCAGTCCAGTTGGGTGGCCGGGGCGGGCGACGCATCGAGCTGCGGCGGGACGGCCTCCAAGGCTTGCAGCCGTCCCCGGGCGTCGAGGGTCACCGTGACCATCCCGCTGACCGTGGGTGGGGGGTCGTCCACCGCCGGCACGCCCGCCCAATCCAGCGTGGTCAACGGGAGCGGACTCTGGCGAAAACGGAAGAGAAGCGGCGCGCCCCACGCGCCCATCTCGCGCCGCCACGAGGTGGACACCTTGTGGTCGGCGAGGTACTTGATGGGGTCGTACCAGCGCTGGAACCACGCCGCCGTGTCGGCCCTCTCCGCGTACCCCAGCCTGGTCGCGAGCTCGCGCGCCCGATCCGCCAGGACCTCCGGCCCCTTCTCCGCCGGCGCAAGGCCCAGGTCGGCGGAGAACCCGGAGATGAGCACGCAGCCAAGCATGAAGGCGAGCGCCGTCCCCAGCAGCGCCCACGCGACGCGGGGTTTGAGCGCGCCCTCGCCGCCTGCCGCCGCCACCATCCCCGGGGAGGGGGTCTCTCCCGCCGCCAGCGCCGCCGCGAGTGGGTCGCCACCGGGGAGAGCGGCCGCCACCGCTCTCACGCTCGTCGGCCGCCGGCCGGGGTCCTTCTCGAGGCAGCGGACGATCGCGCGTTCGAGGGCGACGTCCACGTCCGCCTGCACCTGAGAGGGCGTTGTCGGGGACGAGCGCGTGTGCTTCTCCCGCAGCTCGGCGAGGTTGGCGGCGTCGAACGCGCGCGTGCCGGTGCTCGCCTCGTAGAGCACGAGGCCGACTGCGAAGAGGTCGCTCTGCACGCTGTACGGCCGCCCCTCGAACAGCTCCGGAGCCATGTACACCAGCGTCCCCGCGAGCTCGCCAGGCGCCACCTCGCCCGCCGAACGCGCCACGCCAAAGTCGGTGATGCGCACCCGGCCGTGCCCATCCAGCATGACGTTCGCGGGCTTGAGGTCGCGATGGAGCACGCCGCAATCATGGATCGCCGCGAGTCCCGCGCAGAGCTGCCGCGCGACATCCAGTGCCTTCCCACCGGGGAGGCGGCCGATCCGCCGCAGGAGCGAGGCCAGGTCCTCCCCGTCCACGTACTCCATGGTCAGGAACTGGCGGCCGTCGCTCTCGCCGATGTCGTAGACGCGGCAGACGTTGGGGTGGGAGACCTGTCGGGCGGTCCTTACCTCGGCGCGGAAGCGCTCCAGGGCCGATGGGTCCCCGGCCAGGTCGGCCGGCAGGAACTTCAGGGCCACCACCTGCCCGAGCTTGAGGTCGTCCGCGCGGTAGACCTCGCCCATGCCGCCCTTTCCCAGCAGACCGACGATGCGATAGCGCTCCGCAAGTATCTGGCCCGGCGCAAAGCCGCCAAGCGGTACGCTTGCGGAAATATCGCTCGGCGCCAAGCTCTCGAGGGCGGTCTTCTCCTGACCGGAATGGGGCTGCTCCGCCCCGCACGCCGGACAGAAACGGGCGTCGGGAGCGACGATCCCCAGACATCGGATGCAGGTCGGCATTTGCCTGGGGTTGTATCTCAAACGAGTTGTTTCGGCAAGCCCCTGCACAAGGGGCGGGGACAAGCCCCGCCCCTACCTCTGGGGAATGTGGGGGACGCCCCCCGGGCGTGCCTGTCATTGCGAGTCCCGTCCTGCAGGGCAGGACGGGGCGAAGCAATCTCGCGGAAAACGACGGGATCGCGTCGTCCCCCTCGCTACGCTCGGCGTCCTCGCGATGACAGCACGCGCGGAGCGCGTGCCCCACAGAGACAACGGCACACGGCTCGCGGCCGTTTGAACCCTTGAGGCACCTGAGGCATCTAATCGGGTGTGAAGGGAGGAGCCCCCATGAACCGAGTCAAGTTGTCCGGATTCCTGTTGATCCCTGTGGTGTTCTGCATCGCGGCCCTGGCCCTGGCTGCCGAGCCGCTCCGGGAGAACTTCGACCAGACGTACCCGCTGGCCGCCGGCGGCCGCATCGCGCTCTCGAACGTCAACGGCAGCGTGCAGGTCAGCGTGTGGGACCAGGCCACGGTGCGCGTGCAGGCGGTCAAGGAAGCCGACACGCGCGAGGACCTCGACAAGCTCCGCATCGAGGTCAGGAACACGGCCAGCTCCGTGAACATCGAGACGCGCTACCCGGACTCGAGCGGCTCGGGGCACCGGCACCTGTCGGTGGAGTACACGCTCACGGTCCCCAAGGGCGCGGCCCTCGACAAGTTTGAGCTGGTCAACGGCAGCCTCACGGTGTCCGGCCTCGGCGGCGAGGTCAACGCCGAGCTCGTGAACGGCGAGGCGAAGCTGACGGGGCTGGCGGGCAACGTCAGCGTGGAGGCCGTCAACGGGGAGGTGACCGTGGAGCTCGAGAAGCTCGACGCCCGCCAACGGGTGAAGCTGGAGACGGTCAACGGCGGGATCGAGCTGCGGCTGGCGGCTGGGGTTGCGGCGGATGTCGCGGCCGAGACCGTCAACGGGCACCTGAGCAACGACTTCGGGATCCCGGTGAACAAGCACGAGCACGTGGGCGCCGACATGACCGGCTCTATCGGCAGCGGCGGCGGGGACATTAGGTTGGAGACGGTCAACGGCAAGATCCGGGTGGTGAAGAAGTAGGCAGGATTCGCCGGGTCATTCAGAGTTCCGCCCCGCCGCTGCGGGGCGGGACTCCCTCGGGATGATCGGGATAGGGGGCGGCGACAGAATCGTCGCCGCTCCCCTCCCACACCACCGGACATGCGGGTCCGCGTCCGGCGGTTCGGAAGGTTGAGGTCACGTGTGCACCGCGCCCGAGCGCGCGTCTCCATTCGCCGCCGATGAGGGTTCCCCGCTCCGTCCTGCGCCCCAGGCTTCACCCGGTCGCCCGAACGACAGCTCCAGTTGCCCGGACTTCTGGGGCCTCCCCTCACCGAGACTCACGGTCGCCTCGCTCTCCCTTCCGTTCGGCCCTTCTCCCGCCTCCGGCGGGATACTATGGCCTCTGCTGACTTCTCGCTCCCCCGCCTTCCGGCGGGGTCGCCCTTTCAGGCGTCAGGCGAGATCTCCCCAGGTAAGAACATCGGCTTTCGGAGCACGACCGCCGGATCTACGCCGCCTCCCCTTGGTCGCTGGAGCTTCGCGGTCATGTGCCCGCTCGCCCCGGAAGGCTCCGCCTCCGTATCCGGTTCCTGTTCGTCGGCCCGCTCCTCTCGCTCCACGCTTCCTCCAGACACCCCCTCGCGAGGGTGCCCTTGCGCTTCGCTCAGGTCGGTGCGACCTCCTCCCTCCCGGACTTTCACCAGGTAGCCGATGCCCCTGCTGGGCGCACACACACAAGGGGCGGGCGCGAGGCCCGCCCTACCTCGACTGGAGAGGCCGCACACGGTGCGCCCCCAGGAGCCGCGCCGCGAGCGTGGCCTAGGCGTCTCCGCGAGGCTGACTCCTGAGGCCGCGAGCGAGGATGGCGACAAGGAGCACCGCGGCAATCGCCAGCGCAATCAGCAACGCCCAGCGCATAGCCGGGCTGTCGCGGAGCCAGCCGCCTGCAGGCGCCTCGCGCACCCCGATGCGCGCGCGAACCAGGGCATCGAGGATCACGTCGTCACCAAGAGCCGCAAAATCGTAGTGCGGCGCCGACACGTGCGGCGCACCGGCGCACAGTTCGACCTTGCCCTCCCCTGGCCAGGGGAAGACCACCGCGTGAGTGCGGCGCCACACGACCAGATCCAGGCCTGGAAGCGGCGCGTTGTCGCCATCGGCGAAGGTGACGCGGAGCTGACGACCCTCAACACCCTTGAGGGGAAGAGCCAGACGAGATGGCACGTCGGCGCTGCCGGGGCACCGCCACGTGGCAGCGGCGTGGACGCTCCAGTGCTCGTCGAGGGGGTTCTCCTCCGGCGCCGGTGGCCGCACCGTCTCGACACGCACGGGACGGGAGAAGAGCGCCGAGCGGGTGGAAAGCTCGAGGGCCACCAGCGGGAGCGAGGACGACGGCAGCGTAATGGAGAGCGCGCTCTGCCCGTGCTCCCCCGTTGGCCGTGGTGGCGTCCCCTTCTCAGTCACGACCTCACGCCCATCGGGAGACGCCCACAACACGTACGGGACCTGCCGGCCAAGGTGGCTGATCCTCACGTCGCCGAGATCGCGGCGCGCGACGCCGTAGAGTTCTTCGGGCAGCTCGAGGACAACGAGTTCACCCCGCTTGGCCTCGGGAGCCTCGACCGGCCACCTCTTCTCGAAGCTGACCTCCGGCATCGCCCCACCCGCGAGCAGCGTCTGCACGACAACTCCCGGAACGGGGTGGTTGATCTCGGCGCCCGGCTCGGCATCGAGGAGGGGTTCGGCGGCGGGCGAGAGAGTGCCGACGGGCCGCGGAGCCTCCTGGCGTGCCCGCAGCCCGTAGCAGAGCACGTGGCGACCCGCCTCGGACGCCCGGAAGACCACGAAGCGGGGGCGGTAGCGGAGGCTCACCCCGCGCAGCGACGGGGTGGCGAACGTTCCCGCGCTCATCGAGATCACCGTTGGCCGGCCGAACGTAACCGCGGGGAGGCCCATGACAGCCGGCCGATCGGGCAGCAGCACGCTCTCCACGACCGTGTTCCACGACCCTTCCCACGCGACCGAGAGTCGCACCTGAACCGGGTACCGCAGGTCCACGTCGAGGGCGAGCGTGGCCCCCTGCAAGGGAAAGCGCGGCAGGTCCAGCCGGTATCCGGCGCCGAGCCCGCCGGCCACCTCTTTGAACGCCACCGGCTCCTCGACCCACTGCGCGCGACCTTCGGGCCAGTCCACGACACGCAGGCTCTGCCACGCCGGGAAACCCGCCGACTCCGGCCAGAAGAGCCGCAGGTAGCGGTCGGCAGCCGGGGGGTAGTCGAGGTAGGTCTTCGACGTCATCCCCCACCGGTTCAGCCGAAACATCGACCCCTGGGTCAGCACGCGCCACGTCGAGCCATCGTCGGAGCCCTCGAGTCGCACGCCCTCGGCCAGCCCGGTGCCCGGAAGATCGACCACCAGCATGCGGTGGCGCAGCTGCCCTGCCCCGCCGTCGGCCGTGACCAGCCACCCGCCGGCCACGGTTTCCATCGAGACGACCCGGAGCACCCGCTCGCTGGGTGGCGGCTCCTCCGGCTCGCGCCAGGGGAAAACGGGAAGCGGCGAGCCGGCCGGGTCACGGACGAAGAGGTCGTCGCCGCCCGACGAGAGATGCGTCAGCAGGTCGAGAGGCAGCCGCACCCGCACCCAACCGGGCTGCGCCACGGGCAGCTCCCGGGAGAAGCGGTACGTCCCGTCCAAGGACGCCGCCGAGGTGACCGCCGCAGCCAGGCACCACACGGTCGCCAGCCACTCAGGTCTTCGCACGTTCGCCTCCCGAGAAAACGAACCGCTGATAAAGGTACGAGATCAGGAGCAGACTCACGCCCAGCCCGAAGAATGAAAGCACCCGGTAGAGGTCGCGCAGCTGCCGGAGATCGTAGAGGAAGACCTTGCTGACCGCGAGGAAGACCACGACCAGCGAGGCGATGCGCAGCACCTTGCCGCCGCGAGCGATGCCGACCGCAAGCAGCAGCAGTGCGAACAGTATCCAGGCGGCGGAGTAGGTGTAGTTCTCGGCCTCGCTGAGTGGCCCGACGTCGAGATAGCTGCCGTGGAAGAACTGGCGCACCTGCAGCGTGAGGAGGAGCAGGCCAAGCACAAGGCCACCGTACAGGCCAATCCTCCCCACTTCCCTGCCGAGGGGTTCCGGGTACTGGAGCCTCGCGGCGAGGGCGAGGAGGACGATGGGTACGGCGTAGACGTACAGGAGCGCGTTGAGCAGCGGCCAGGGGCCGACGCCCTGGTGCCACAAGATCGGATTGCAGAAGACCATGTCGAAGAGCAGGATCTTCGCCACCGCCGCTGCGTAGAGCAACTGTGCGCCGAAGCCGGCCGGCACGTTCGACCAGCGGCGCCAGCAGGCGAGCAGCACGGCGGAGAGCGCCATCCACGCAATGCCGTAGGTCGCTACCTCAGCGAGGGTGAATCCGCCCCTGTCCAGCGCCGCGCCATGGAAGAACTGGCGCACCTGCAGCGAAGCCAGGGCCGCCGCAAGCACGATCGCAACCACATGAGCGGCCTTCGCGAGGTCACCAAGCGCCGCCCGCCGCGGTCCGGCGACCGGGCCAAGCGCGACCAGAGCGAGGAGCGGCACCCCGTACACGTACAGCAGCCAGTTGAGCAGGGGCAGCGTGCCCACCGACTGCGGGCTGAAGAGCGGGTTGACCAGCGCTAGGTCAACGATCAGAAGCTTGGCCATCGCGACGAGCGTGAAGACCCTGGCAAGGTGGAGAAGGACCGCCGCTCCCCAGCGCCGGAACGCCGCGACCAGGAGGAGCGCGGCAGCGAGCCACGCGTGCGAGTACGTGGCCCACTCCACCAGCGAAGGCCGCGGACCCGACAGCGCCGGGGGATGGAACCCATGCCTGACCGCGAGCGTGAGCCACGCGAAGGCCAGCAGCCCGGCGCTCCACGCGGCCACCCGGGCCAGCCCGTCCCGCCCCGCCCTCGCAAACAGCCGGGCGCCGGCGACGGTCGCCAGGGCGGGCAGCGCATAGACGTAGAGGAGCCAGTTCAACACCGGCAGGCCCCCAACGTTGGCTGGCGTGAGCAGCGGGTTGGCGGCGAGCAGCTCGCAGACGACGATCTTCACGCCCGCCACAGCGAAGAATGCCACGGCAATGGGGATGAACACCGCCCCTTGCGTCCGCAGCCAAAGGACCAGGCAAAGTAGGCCAGCGAGCAGCCAAGCGAGCGAATAGGTGCTCCACTCGATCAGGCCGGGCCGTGGACCGACCAGGCCACCGGGGTGGAAGGCATGCCGGACCTCGAGGGTCAGCAGCGCCAAGGCAAACGCCGCCGCACCCCAGGCGAGAGCCGTGCCCGTGGTTCGCCAACCCTCGCGCCAGTACAGGTACGCGGCGGTGGCGAAGGCCAGCAGCGGGATGCCATAGCCGTAGAGGATCCAGTTGAGCACAGCCGTCGTGCCGATCGGGTACGAGACAACGCCCGGGTTGACCAAGAGCCGCGCCGCCACCAGCGCCGCCACCACCATCCCGAGGTAGGCCAGCACCGGCATGTGCAGGCGCGAGAACAGCCAGGCGAGCGCCGCCACCTCAAGCGCCCATGCCACCGCCAGCCACTCGTGAGCCAGCTCCAGCGGGACCGTGAGGCTGACGAACGCGGTCACCGCCACGGCAAAGCCGGCCAGCACGGCGTCGCGGCCTTCCGCCAGAGGCACGCGCCGGGCGGCACGCAAGGCGGCGAGCAGGTATGGGACGGCAAGTCCCAGCGCCACCACCCCCCAGTGCGCCACGCTCAACCCGTGGCGCTTGTCCACCCACCACGCCAGCCCGAAGGCGGCAAGGCCGGCGCACGCCGACAGCCAAGCCCACTGCGCGGGAGCTCGGGGCCCCTGCTGCACGAGCCAGCCCCCGACGCCGAAGATCGCGAACAGCCCCGCCGTAACCAGCCACACGCTCTCCCGCTCGCCCGGGCTGCTGCTTACCACCCAGCCGAGGATCAGCCCCACCGTGACGACCAGCACGGCCCAGGGTAGCCGCTGGTAGCTGTTGTCCAGGCGGGCAAGGACGAGCGAGCCGACACCCAGAATCGCGAGGAAGGCCCACTCCTCCAGCGCGAAGTGGGCGCGTACGGCGAGCACCGCCAAGAGGGCCGTCGCGCCCAGGATCGCAGTGCCGGCGAGCGCGAGGTTGATCGGGAAGGGCTTCTCGGGGTCGAACAGGATGACCATCTGCGGGGTCTCCCAGCCGCGCGCCGTGATCACGAAGGCCGCCGCGGAGGCGAGCAGGAAGAGCCCGATCCAGATCGCGTCGGCGGCACCCGTCGCCACGAAGATCCGGCTCGCGGCCGCCGCCAGTCCCGCCAGCAGGGTGAGGGTCGAAAGCCCCGTCCATTCCCGCCTGCGCGTCACGATCAGCAGGCCCGCCTGCAGCGTCAGCAGGTACGCGAAGAGGATCGCCGGGGAGGCCGTGACAGCCCCGATCCAGAACGGCGTGAGGAAGCCGCCAACCAGCCCGACGACCGCCACCACGATGCCCTGCCGCAACGACAGCACCACGGCGGTCGCGGTGACGAGGACCAGCAGGGCAAACCCGAGCCACGGCGAGATTAGCTTGTACAGCACCGCGCCGCCCAAGAAGGCGGCGTACAACACCGCGATCCCGGCCGCGCTGGCACCGACCGCGGTCGCCACCGAGCGCCGCCGCAGCCTCTCGCCCACGACCAGTAGCGCGATCCCGAGGATCGTCGCCAGCGTCACGCGCGCCCCGGGCCCGAGCAGCCCCCGCTCGACGCTGTACTTGACGAGGAACGCGCCAGCGAGGGCGAGGGCGATGGCGCCCACCCACACCGGCGCGAGGATGCCGAGACGGCGTTCCCAGCCCTCCTTTGGCTCCCCCGCGGCGGGTGCCTCGGCGGCCGGCGCCGGAGGCGGCGGTGCGCCCACGGCCTCATCGGCGAGACTCCACTCCGGCGGCGTAGCGGGCGGGACCGGCGCCTCCTCCGCCGGCAAGAGCTCTGCCGGGGGCGTAGGCGGAGCGACCGGCTCGACCGCCGGCTCCTCGAGCGGCATGGCCGGCGGCGGCGCGGCGACCGCTTCCGGCGGAGCGACCGCCACTGCCGGCACCGCCTGCTCGGGTTGAGCGGCTGGGGCAGCCCCGCCTCGCGCCTCGAGGATGCTCGCCTCCAGGCTCTCGGATCGCTTCGTCAGGTCCGTGAGCCGGGAGCGCAGCCACTGCAGCTCCCTTTCCGTGCTTTCGCTGAGGTCCTGAACGCCCTTGCCCGACCCGATGGCCTTCACCGCCAGGATGACCGCGAGGAGTGACAGGAGGAACGCGAGGACGTCCATGGTGAGCCCTCCGTGCGGCGGTGCGACTGCTCGGCAACTCTTGGCTCAGCTTAGGTCTTCGCTGCAGTCTACCCCACAAGCAGCTTCAGCGGTGCTGGTCTCGCCTTCCCCGAGCACCGATAGCTCCCTCGCCACCACCACGGTCAGCCCGTCCGCCATTTCCTGCAGGCCCGGTGCACTGACGCCCGCCTCGAAGCGCAACACCGACTGGCGTTTCTCCCCCAGCAGCTCCGTGACCACGCACGTCACCCCGCCGTCAGCGCCGAAATCATGGATGCCCAGAACGTCCGGGTGAAAGAGCACGGCCACCGCGTGTGCCCGCTGCTCGAACCTTTCCAGGCGTTCTGGGTCCTCCGATGCCTTTGCGCTGAGAACCTTGACGGCCACGCCCCGGACGAGCTGGACGTCCCGCGCCCGCCAGACTTCCCCGATCCCCCCGAAACCGATGAGGCTGACGATCTCGTGCCGACCGAGCCGGTGG
>Ga0315294_10007256_pt1 | contig 12164 bp, 11 predicted proteins | sample YL17G13_40_MG_FD_203626 | JGI IMG/M metagenome (GOLD analysis project Ga0315294, IMG submission 203626) | Sediment microbial communities from Yellowstone Lake, YNP, Wyoming, USA - YL17G13_40 | ecosystem: Environmental > Aquatic > Freshwater > Lake > Sediment | place: USA: Wyoming | collected...
ACAGCCAGGCCTACAGCGCCGCCGCCATCGCCGCCGTCTCCTGCCAGGAAATCGTCATGAGCCCGGAAGCCTCGCTCGGCGCCTGCACGCCCTACGCCGCCGTGCCCTTCGCCGGCGCCCAGCCGCTTGAGAAAGAGGTCCGCGCCAAACTCGAAGGCACTATCATCGAACGGATGGAAAGCCTGGCCGAGAAGTACGGCTATCCGCCCGCGATCCTCAAGGCAATGGTCAAGATGAGCACCTCCGTCATCGAGATCCAAAACAAGAAAACCCACGAAACCAAGTACGTCGAGGAAGAGGATCTCTTCCGGTTCGACAGCGATTGGGAAAAACGCGAGGTCGTCGTCCCGCCGGACGAAGTACTCACCATCGGAAGCGAGAAGGCCAAGCAGTACGGCATCGCGCGGCACATGGTAAACCGCCTGGACGACCTTTATGACCTCTATCCCATCGCCGGCCGCATCGACGTCTATCCCGTCACATGGAACGAGACGCTCGTCACCTGGCTCAACAACATGTGGCTGAAGGCCGTCCTGGTGCTCGTCGGCCTCCTGGGGCTTTACGTCGAGATGAACACGCCGGGCTTCGGCGTGCCGGGCACGATCGGCCTGGCGGCGTTCGGCGTCCTGTTTCTCGCCTCGTTCCTCGCGGGTCGGCCGGACTGGCTGCCTCCCTTACTTTTCGTCGTCGGCCTCGCCATGCTCCTCATCGAACTGTTCGTCACGCCGGGCTTCGGGGTCCTAGGCGTCGCGGGGATCCTGCTGCTGCTGGCGAGCATCATCCTTGCGCTGCCGAGTTTCCAGGGCCTCCCCAAACGCGACTTCGAGTACTCGGAACTCGTCCAAGCGATGGCCGTCACTGTCGGCGTCCTCGTCGCGTTCGCCGTCTGCGCCTTTTTCCTCGCTCGATTCTTCCCGCGCGTCCCGATCCTGGGCAAACTGGTCCTCGGGCCGTCACGGGTGTCGGACGGCTCCAGCCACGCCGCCGCCGCTCGGATGGAACAGGGCGCCCGCGTCGGCGACATCGGCGAAACCACCACCAAGCTGCGGCCGACGGGAAAGGCCCGCTTCGGCAGCCGGCTCCTCGACGTCGTCACCGAAGGCGACTTCCTCGACGCCGGCCGGCCCGTCAAGATCACCCGCACCCAGGGCAACCGGATCGTCGTCGAACCGGTCCGGGAGGGGCCCGTGGATTCGACGACCGCCTGACGGGAGGGATACTGCGCATGCTGATGCTCGCGTGGGAAGCGTCGTGGCCGTGGGTGGCCTTGCTCCTCGGGACCGGCATTCTGCTCGCCATCGCCGAAATCTTTATCCCCAGTCACGGCATCCTGACGGTTCTCTCGATCGGCTCGTTCGTCTCAGCCGTCGCTGTCGCTTTTCTGATGGGCACGACGCCGGGCGTCGTCACGCTCCTCGCCGCGATCGTCCTCGCGCCGTTCCTCATCTACGTGCTGCTCCGCGTGTGGCCGCATACGCCCATCGCACGCCGGATCATCCTCTCCGGGCCGACCGGCATCGCCAAGGCCGGCGACCTGGCGCATTACGACCCGAAAGAACTCGTCGGCCGCGTCGGCACGGCCAAGACGATGCTCCGGCCTTCCGGCAAAATGACGCTCGACGGCCGGCCGATTGACTGCGTCACCGAAGGCGACCTCGTGCCCGCCGGCCGAAAGGTGAAGATCCTCGCGGTCGAGGGCGCGAAGGTCGTCGTCCGCCCCGTCGAGGAAGCCGAGAAGGCGTGAGGCATTGCGGCACCCGGCGCGACGTCGACGCCGGCGCGACCGGTTCAGATACAGCCAAACAGAGATAGTTGTTCCTGGGCTCGCGGGCCCGTGGTAGAATCAGAATCGTTCGAAACGGAACCGCGTCCGACGGCCATCGGCCGCGACGGCCGCCCGGAACTCGCACCACCGAAAGGAGTACGTCATGTTCACGCCGCTCGCTCTGAATGCCGTCTTCCTCGCCGACACCGGCCCCCTCGCTGTCGTCGGCCTCGTCATCCTTATCCTCTTCCTTGTGGTCATCGGCCTGACCCTCCTGAGATTCGTCGGCCTCTGGGTCCGCTGCATCATGACGAAGGCGAAAATCAGCCTCCTGGACCTCGTGGGCATGTCGCTCCGCAAGGTCGACCCCAAGATCATCGTGGGCTGCAAGATCATGGCCGTCCAGGCGGGAATCCCGCTGGAAACGCGCGACCTGGAAAGCCACTACCTGGCGGGCGGCCACCCGGTCAACGTGGTGCGGGCCCTGATCGCCGCCGATCGGGCGAACATCGAACTCGATTTCAAAACCGGAGCCGCCATTGACCTCGCGGGACGCAACATCCAGGAGGCCGTGGCCCTGTCCGTCCTGCCGAAGGTTATCGACGTGCCGACCCCCGAGACGGGCAAGACCACCATTGACGCCGTCGCCAAGGACGGCATCCAACTCAAGGCCAAGGCGCGCGTCACGGTCCGGGCGAACCTCGAGCGCCTCGTCGGCGGGGCAACCGAGGAGACCATCATCGCCCGCGTCGGCGAAGGCATCGTCACGACCATCGGCTCCGCCCAGTCGTACAAGGACGTGCTGGAGAATCCCGACTCGATCTCGAAGCGCGTCCTGGAGAAGGGCCTGGACGCGGGCACGGCCTTCGAGATCCTCTCGATTGACATCGCGGACGTGGACGTCGGCGACAATATCGGCGCCCGGCTCCAGGCGGACCAGGCGGAGGCCAACAAGCGCATGTTCCAGGCCGAGGCCGAGCAGCGCCGCGCCGCCGCCGCCGCTCGCGAACAGGAAATGCGCGCCCTCGTCGAGGAAAACCGCGCCAAGGTTGTCCTCGCCGAGGCCGAGATCCCCAAGGCCATGGCCGAGGCGTTCCGAAGCGGCAATCTCGGCATCATGGACTACTACCGCATGAAGAACATCCAGGCCGACACGGGCATGCGCGATTCGATCGGCCACAGCGCCGAACCGCCGAAACAAGACCATTCCGGCAAGTGACAAGGGAACCTTCGCCGGCCGCCGCTAAAGGGCGGCCGCGACGGAACAAGACATGGAAGAAATCCTGGGCATCCTTCTTTTTCTCCTGCTCATCGGCGGCGCCAGTGCCCTGCGCTGGTGGATCGAAAAACAGCAGCGAGAGAAAGAGGCCGAGGAGCACCAGTTCCACTCGACCCCGGCCCAGCCCCCTGGTCCGCCTCCGGGCGGGCGACCGGTCTTCTACGGCCGGGCGGGCGAAAAACCTCGTTTCGCGGTGCCGGAGGCCGAGCCGACCAGCCTTCAGGCGCCCGTCCTCTTGCTCACGGATCTCGAAGCCCTCGAAGCACTGCCGCTTCAGTCGCCCGCCCGCCGGTCGGCTCGCCGAGAAGCCGAGCCCCAGCCGTCGCTCGCGCCGCAGGCCGAACCCCTCAAGCCGCCCGGCACGATCAAGGCCGCCGCCCCCGTCGCCGGACCCCAAGACACGCCGTTTCTCGGTTCCCTTCTGGGGGGCCGAAACGCCGCCAAGGCAATCGTCCTGTCGGAGATCCTCGGTCCCCCCAAGGCCCTGCGGGATTCTTGACGCGGGAGCCGCACGCGGGCCGGCCGCGATGAATTCCCTTGAGAACCGCCCCGCCGACGGCTTATCATCCGCATCGGCGGGAACCAGGGAAGGGCCGACCATGGCCGGCGCGGGAGAATCTTACGAGGCCAAGTGCCGACGGAATCTCGAAGTCATCCTCGGCATTGCGCGCCGCCTCGGCTCTGAGCCTCGCCTCGATCCGCTGCTGGAAAACATCGCCGCGGAAACCTCGAACCTCCTCGACGCCGAACGCGTCACCCTGTTCCTCTACGACCGCAAGAAGCACGAACTCTACAGCCGCATCGCCACCGAGAGCGAAATCGAGGAGATCCGCATCCCGGCCGACCGCGGCATCGCCGGTGCCGTCGCCCAGGCCGGCGGTTCTTTCTGCCTCAACATTCCCGACGCCTACGCCGACCCTCGCTTCAATCCCGAAGTGGATCGCAGAACCGGCTGGCGCACCCGCAACATCGTCGCCGTCCCCATGCTGAACCTCGATGGGGAACTGGTCGGCGTCCTGGAGGCGATGAACAAGCGCGGCGGCGAGTTCCTCGAGGACGATTGCAGCCTGCTGTCGGCCCTGGCGGCCCAGGCGGGCGTGGCGCTGGAACGGGCGAGCCTGCTGGAAGAATTCCTCGCCAAACGCCGACTAGAAAACGAAATGGAACTCGCACGCGACATCCAGATGGGCCTCCTGCCCCTGAACCCGCCGCAACTCGCCGGCTTCGACCTCGCCGGCTGGAGCCGGCCTTCGGAGTACGCCGGCGGCGACTTCTACGACCTCTTCCCCTGGGGCGAGCATCGGGTCGGCCTCATGCTCGGCGATGCCGTGGGCCACGGCGTCGGGCCTGCCCTTCTGGCGGCCGAAACCCGCGCGCTCGTCCTCGCCCTAGCGATGCACGAGAATCGCCCCGAGAAGATCCTCGCCGACGCCAACCGCCTCCTCGCCCAGGACGTGACCGAGGGGCGCTTCGTCACCCTCGCCCTCGCCGTCGCCGACGGCGCGCGGGGCACGGTCTGCTATGCCAGCGCCGGCCAGGGCCCACTCGTCATCCTCCGCCGAAACGGCGAGGCCGAGCAGTTCAACGCCACCGGGCTTCCGCTCGGCGTCCTGCCCGAGGCGGCCGTCGAGTGCAGACCGCCCCTGGAGTTCGCGCCCGGCGACGCCCTGCTTCTCCTTTCGGACGGAATCTACGAGTGCGACACGGCCGGCGGCGGAATGCTCGGCCTCGACGCCGTCCTTGAAACCGCACGCCGCCACCGCGATCGCTCCGCCGAGGACATCCTTCGCGCCCTGGCCGAACTCACGGAGAAAGTGAACCCGAACGGGCACTTCCGCGACGACCGAACGGGCGTCGTCGCCAAGCGAATGGCCTGAAACCCGCACGCATGGCCGCCAGGCACCGGAGCACAGGCGGAGACCGAAATCGCCCATGACTCAGACGCCGAAAGAAACTCAACTCGACCGGGCCACCGACCCCGAGTACGCTGCGGTCAGCAGCGCTGCGGCCGTGGGCCTCGTCATCGCCGTCCTCGGCGTCTGGCCGCTCCTGCTCATCTCGAACGATTGGGTTGAGCCGCCTTCCTCCGGTGCCGATCTCGTGATCAGCCTGGCGATTTTTGCGGCAACTCCGCTCGTGGGGCTGATCATCGGGCTGCTCGCCTATCGGCAGATTCGCCGGTCCCATGGCGTGCTGACGGGAAATCGTCTGGCCCTGGCCGGCGTCGCCGTCGGCGCCGCCCTCGCGCTCGTGTGGAGCGGCTGGCTCGTTTACAAGTGGAAGGAAAACGACCGCATCCTGCACGAACTCGAAGCCACCGCCTACCAGATCACCGACGAGTTGATCCGAGGACGCTACGATGACGTGTACCAGAGGCTCCCGGAGGAGTTCCGCAGGCGCCAGCCCGGCGGATCACGGCTCTTCCGCGCCCACATGGAGCAACTCTTCGAGGGCGCCGGCGCTGTCACCGACCGGCGCCTTATGTCGCTGCGCCTTGTCCCCACCGAACAGGGCGCCTATGTCGCCCCGGCTGAAATGCGCGTCGACCTGGAGCGACGCATCCTCCAGATCTCTCTGACGCTCGGCCTGGGACCGGGAGGTAAGTGGGAATTGGTCGGTTTCGGCGGCGGGCCTACCTTCGAGAGCATGATCAAGTTCGACAACCCCTACGATAAACCCGAGGAAAGCGACAGCACTCCGGCGCCGCCCGCAACCGAAACGCCCCCGCAGGCCGCCCCTAAGGCGCCTTGACCCGCCGTACCTCGGCCCCGAGGCCCGACAGTTTCTCCTCCATCCGCTCGTAGCCGCGGTCCAGGTGGTAGATTCGCTCGATCGTGGTTTCCCCCTCGGCCACCAGCCCTGCGACGACGAGCGCCGCCGACGCCCTCAGGTCGCTCGCCATCACTTCCGCCCCGCTCAGGCGGTCTACGCCGTGCACCACCGCCACGCTCCCTTCCTTGCGGATGTCCGCCCGCATCCGCACCAGTTCCGCCACGTGCATGAAACGGTCCGGATAAACCTTCTCGATGATGATGCTGTTGCCGCGGGCCGTCGCCAGCAGCGCCATCATCTGCGCCTGAAGGTCCGTCGGGAACCCCGGGAACGGCAGCGCCGTCACGTCCACGCTGTGCGGCCTCCCGTTCGGCCGGACGCGCACCGTGTCCTTCGTGTGCTCCACCTCGACGCCCGCCTCCCGAAGCGTGCTGATGAGCGCAAACAGATCGCTCCACCGCGCGCCCTCGACCGTCACGTCGCCCCCCGTCGCCGCCCCCGCGACGAGGAACGTCCCCGCCTCGATCCGGTCGGGAATGACCGTGTGCTCCACGCCGTGCAGGCTCCGCACGCCTTCCACGAAGAGCCTCGGCGAACCGACGCCCGAGATCCTCGCACCCATCGCCACCAGGACGCCGGCCAGGTCCTGGACCTCCGGCTCGCAGGCGGCGCAGTCAATCACCGTCTCGCCCTCGGCCAGCACCGCCGCCATCAGAACGTTCTCCGTCCCGGTGACCGTCGAGCCGAACGGCCCGCCCAGGTACATCTCCGCCCCGCGCAGCCGCCCGCGACGGCCGATGATGTACCCGTGCTCGACCTCGATCTCAGCCCCGAGGGCCGCCAGGCCCCGCAGGTGGATATCGATGGGCCTCTGCCCGATGACACAGCCGCCTGGCAGATGAACCTTCGCGCGGCCGCGCTTCGCCACCAGGGGCCCCAGGACGCAAATCCCGGCGCGCATCGTCTTCATGATGTCCCGGTCCGCCAGCACCGGTTCGGAGTCCACCGTCTCCAGGACGAGGTCGCCGGTCGCCTCGCGCTCGACCCGGACGCCCAACTCGCCGAGGAGTCGGCTCATCGTGCGGATGTCCGCTAGGTCGGGCACGTTCTTCAGGCGCATAGGGGAGTCGGCCAGAATCGCCGCCGCCATGATCGGCAGCGCCGCGTTCTTCGCTCCGCTCGCCCGCACGCGGCCCCGCAGCGCCTGCCCGCCCGTCACCACCATGCTATCCATCTTGGTTCTCCCCGCCCGCCGCGCGGCGCGCAACAAGCATCCGGTCGTGTCCCGCGTAATCCTTACGGATCTCAACGTCCACGAGGCCGCGCACTCCGGCCGCCAGATCCCTGACGGCCGGCCCCTGCGATGCCCCGATCTCCACCAGCAGCGTCCCCCCCGGCTTCAGGTGCGCCGGCGCCCCCCGGACAATCCGCTCGATGACCTCCGTCCCCTCCGGCCCGGCGACGAGGGCCTCTCGCGGCTCGTGGTTGCGGATTTCCGGCTGGAGCGTCTCCCACTCGGCCTCGGCGACGTACGGCGGATTGGCCAGGAGAAAGTCCGCCGGCGCCGCGCCGGCCGCTTCCAGCGCCTCATACAGATCGCCTTCGAGGAACGCCACGCGATTCGCTACGCCGTGCGCCGCCGCGTTCGCCCGCGCCATCGCGAGCGCAGGCGCCGAGAGGTCTGTCGCTACCACGTTCGATTCCGGCATGTGGACGGCCACGCTCACCGCCACGCACCCGCAACCCGTGCAAAGGTCAATGACCGCAACCGCCGCCCCCGCCCTGTAGTAGAGAGAATCTCTCACTACAGGGCCCGCCGAGGCGCCCTCTGCGGCCGGCGCGCGCCCCCGCGTCTTGCCGCACCGCGCCATCACTTCCTCGACCACGAGTTCCGTCTCCGCGCGGGGAATCAGGCACCCCGGCCCGACCTTGAAGGCGAGCGACATGAACTCGCACCCGCCCACCAGGTACCGCGTCGGCTCGCCCTCCGCCCGACGCTGCACCCACTTGCGAAACCGCGCGCGGACGTTCGTCTCGACCTCACGCTCGTACGCCAGGTACAGGCCGATCCGCTCCGTCCCCAGCGCATGCGCCAGGAGGATCTCCGCCTCGAGCCTCGGCTGCGCGATCCCCTTCTTCTCGAAGAACTTCTGCGTCCACTCGAGAAGCCGGCCGACGGTCCACGGCGTTTCGTCCGGCATGGATGCTCCACCCGAGAGACGGCGCGCTCGGGCCGGCGGGGCCGATCAGTCCTCCACCAGGCCGAGCGCCTTCAATTTCTCCGTCCGGTCGTGCTCCAGTAGCGCGTCCAGCAACTCGTCCATCCGCCCCTGCATCACCTGGTCCAGGTTATACGCCGAAAAATTGATCCGGTGGTCCGTGAGGCGATTCTGGGGAAAGTTGTAGGTCCGGATCCGCTGGCTCCGGTCGCCCGACCCGATCTTCAACTTGCGATCCGCCGACCGTTCCGCCCGCCGCTTCGATTCCTCCAGGTCGTACACCCGCGCCGTCAGCAACCGCAGCGCCTTCTCGCGGTTCCGGTGCTGACTCTTCTCGTCCTGCATGTGGACGACGATGCCCGTCGGAATGTGCCGCATCCGCACCGCGCTGGAGACCTTGTTGACGTTCTGTCCGCCCGGCCCGCTCGAACGCATCGTCTCGACCTCGAGGTCCTCGGGGCGGATCTGGATGTCGAGTTCCTCCGGCTCCGCCATGACGGCCACCGTCGCCGCAGAGGTGTGGATGCGGCCCTGGGCCTCGGTCTCCGGCACGCGCTGGACCCGATGCCCGCCCGACTCGAACTGAAGCCGCCGAAACACGTCCGGACCTTCCATCGCGACGATGACTTCCTTAAAGCCGCCCAAGTCCGTCGGGCTCGCGCTCAGGACTTCACGCTTCCAGCCTCGCGCATCGGCGTAGCGGCTGTACATCTCGAACAGGTCCCGCGCAAACAGCGCCGCCTCCCCGCCGCCCGTCCCCGCGCGGATCTCCAGCATCACCCGCGTCGCGTCCGTCCCCTCCTCGCGCTCCAGGAGCCGCTCCTGAATCTCCCCCAGGAGCGATGCCTCCAGGTCGCGCTGGACCTCGGCTTCGGTCTCGGCCAGGGCCCGCATGTCGGCGTCCTCGGTTTCGGTCCGCAGGATTTCCTCGGCATCGCGGCGGGCCTCGCGCGCCGCCCGCCACCGCCGGTACGGGTCCACGATCCGCATCAGCCGCCCACGCTCCCGCATGAGGCCGGCGATCTTCGCCGGCTCCCGCGCGATCTCCGGCAGGCTGACGAGCGCGTCGATCTTGCGCACTTGGGCATCCAGTTGCCCCAGCCGCGCCGCCAGCGTCGGTTTTCCCCAACCTTCCATTTCAGCCATCGCTTCAGCCCCCGCTCACGTGGGGCGCCTCACGAAAAGAAAAGGCGAAGCCGCGCCCTTGACGCCCGCTCCGCCCCTGGGTCCGTCCTGCCCTAATACAGAGATTCTAAATCGAAGTCTCGCATGGGCCCTATTCTAGCGGCATCGGGGCGGACTGCAAGGCCCTCCTCGTACTACAACGCCATCTCAACGCAGAGAGCGCAGAGGGCGCAGAGATAACCTCTTCTTTCACAACAACTTGTCCCGGCGCGCCGGGGCACGGGCTGTGTGGCACGGCGGGCCTTGCCCCGCCGTGCGCCCGGCACGGCCGGACAAGACCGGCCGTGCCACCCAGCTGCCCCCAACTTGGCGCTGGCTCCTTATTCCTTTTGACCCCTTTGACCCCTTGACAGACGTTCTCTGCGTTCTCTGCGCCCTCTGCGTTGAAAAACACAGCGTAATAGTACTAACACGTCAGGTGAAACGCCCCCGCCTCGCGCGTCCCGGCCGCGGCAAGCGCGTTATAGCGCCCGACGGCTTCGCCCGTCCGCTCGATGATTGCCTGGATGCCCGCCTCTTCGAGCGCCCGGCGAACCGCCGGCGGCACCCCCATGACGCCGTGCGCCCCCGTCCCGATGACCAGAACGTCAGGCTTGGCGTCGAAGACGTCGGCCAAATCCGCTTCGGCAAGCGAATGGCCCTCGTCGCGCCACCAGTCCTCGCGGACGCCTTCGGGCAGCAGAATGAGGTCCTTGCGGTAGGTCTTCCCATCCACCACCATCCGCCCGAATTCGTACTCGTCGATGTGCATGGCCGCCTCGCCGGGGGCGCTCGGCGCCTCGCAGCGCCATTATAACACGCCCCGCCCCGGCATGTTATAATGCTCGTGAGCCACTCGGAGAGGAGGCGACCGTGGCGGCGGAATCGAAGACGGTGCCCAAGGAACGGGCTCTCCGGATTGCCGACCGGCTCATGAAGGCCTACCCCGACGCCAGGTGCCGACTCAACTTCTCGACGCCCTTCGAACTCCTGGTCGCGACGATTCTGGCGGCCCAGTGCACCGACGACAAGGTGAACGAGGTCACCGCCAAACTTTTCAAGCGGGCCAACACGCCGGAGGCCTTCGCGCGGATGCGCCCGGCCACCCTCGAGGCCGCGGTCCGGCCGACCGGCTTCTTCCGCAACAAGGCCAAGGCCGTCCGCAACATGAGCCGCATGCTCCTCGACGAGTTTGGCGGCAAGGTGCCGCGAGACATGGACCAACTCGTCCGCCTGCCGGGCGTCGCGCGGAAGACCGCCAACGTGGTCCGCGCGGCGACGTTCGGCCTGCCCGCCATCATCACCGACACGCACTTCATTCGCCTCAGCCGCCGAATGGGCCTCACGCAAAACGAAGACCCCGCGAAGATCGAGGCCGACGTGGCCGCCCTCCTGCCGCAGGGAAAGTGGTCGGCCTTCAGCCACGCGATGCTTTTCCACGGCCGGGCGGTCTGCGCGGCGAAAAAACCGCGGTGCGACGCCTGCGCCGTCGCGGACGAGTGCCCCTCGGCCTTCAAGTTCCCGCATTTCAAAAAGTAGATTCACCGCAGAGACGCAGAGAGCGCAGAGACAGACTTTTCTTTTTTTTACAACAACTTGTACCCGCCTTTTTTTCCTTTTGACCTCACAAGGTTTTTCTCTGCGTTCTCTGCGCCTCTGCGGTGAAGAACGCTGTTTTGCCGTTACCCTGTTTTGCCGTTCTCTGCGTCCTCTGCGTCTCTGCGGTGAGATGACGTTTTAGCGGCCCACGTCCGTGATCGTCGGATGGTCGCCGCACAGCGGGCATGCCGGGTCGCGCGTCCGCCGGACCGTCCGGAAAGTCCCCGCAAGGCCGTCGTACACCAGCAGCCGATGCGCCAGGTCCGACCCGATGCCCAGGAGCACCTTGACGGCCTCCATCGCCTGGAGCGTCCCCAGGACGCCGGGAACCGCCCCGAAGATCGCGCGGTCCTGCGGCTCAGGCGACTCCGGCACGAGGCACCGGTAGCACGGACTACCCTTCTCCGGAAGGACCGCCAGCAGCATCCCTTCAAACCGCTGGACGGCGGCGGAGACGAGCGGCTTCTTTTCGAACCAGCAGGCATCGGAGAGGAGAAACCGCGTCGGAAAATTGTCGGTGCAGTCGAGCACGAGGTCGAACCGGCGAACGATCGCCCGGGCGTTCCGGGGCGTCAGCCGTTCCGCCAACGGTTCGACCGCGCAGTCGGGAGTCAGGGCACACACCGCTTCGACGGCCCTTTCGACCTTGGGCCGGCCGACGTCGGCCGTGCGGTGGATCACCTGCCGATTCAGGTTCGACAGTTCCACCTGCTCGTCGTCCAGGATGCCCAATCGCCCGATGCCCACAGCCGCAAGATAGAGAATCGCCGGCGACCCGAGCCCGCCCGCCCCGACCACCAGCGCGCTCGATCCGAGGAGCCGGTGCTGTCCCTCAGCCCCGATGCCGGCAAGTGCGAGGTGCCGCTCGTAGCGGACAGCCTGATCCTTGCTCAAGCGCGGTTCGTTCATCGGACGTTGCCCGGCCCGGCGCGGGCGCCCCGCCCCCGGAAGGTCTATGCTTCCATGCACAGGGGCAGGTCCACGCGGAAGGTGGTGCCTTTGCCCGGCTCGCTCTTGACCTCAATGTGTCCTTCGTGCATCTCGACGACACGTTTGACGATCGTCATCCCGAGGCCCGTGCCGTGCTGGACCGCCTTTTTCGCCTCCTCGCCGCGGAAGAACTCGTCGAAGATGTGCGGCAATTCCTCCGGGGCGATGCCGATGCCCGTGTCGGAGACCACCAGGCTGGCGCGGCGGGCGCCGCAAATCAACTGCACGGCGACGCGGCCGCCCTCGGGTGTATAGCGGATGGCGTTCGACACCAGGTTGTTCACCAGGTCCGTCAGGCTGTCCCTCGTCCCGAGGACCGGGGCCGATTCGGCGTCGAACTCCAGGCGGATGCCCTTCTCGTCGGCCTGGGCGCGAA
>Ga0315294_10007257_pt1 | contig 12164 bp, 9 predicted proteins | sample YL17G13_40_MG_FD_203626 | JGI IMG/M metagenome (GOLD analysis project Ga0315294, IMG submission 203626) | Sediment microbial communities from Yellowstone Lake, YNP, Wyoming, USA - YL17G13_40 | ecosystem: Environmental > Aquatic > Freshwater > Lake > Sediment | place: USA: Wyoming | collected...
GGTCGGGCCAGGGAGCCGGCTGGTGTTTGGACGGGAGACGGTGGCGTCGTTCCTGCGGGAGACGGGCGAGGTGACGGTGCTGCTGGGGCAAGGGAATGTGTCGCTGTACCGGGCGGCAGAGGGAGTGGGCCTGCGGGTGAAAGTAGGCGAGGTCTCGATTCTGCCGGCGGGGGGATTTAAGACGCTGGGCGAGGTCGCGCTGTTGAACGGCGCGGTGGTGGTGACGGCGAAGGAAGGGAAGCTGCGAGTGGAAGGCAGCGGGCCGGCGGTGGAGGTGGTGAAGGGGAAGACGATCACCTTGTCGGCACGGGAGGCCCGCAGCCCGCAAGGTGGCGCAGCCGGATCCGGTTCGGGTGCGACGAGGGTGGGCACCTCCACGATGCTGCAACTCACCTCGATTGCCGTTGCGGGCGCCTCGGCCGTCGTGGCAGGGGTGGCGATCTCGCGGGCGGCAGACGCGAATGACTCGGCACGGGCCGCGGAAGCAGCGGCCCTGGCAGCTCAGGAGACAGCCAATCGCCTTGGCTGCGCGCTGGACGCGGCCTTCCCGGATGTGAGTCCGAGTCCGTACACTCCGCCCCCAGGCATGACCTGCCCGTAAGCGGGTCGGGCGAGGAAGTGGGATTGAAGAGCGGGCGGCAGCTAAGGAATGCCTTGGCGCCGTCCGTTTTGTTTTTCCGGGTCCATTCCGCCAAACCTCAGCAGGGTGGAAGCCCCGGGGTGGGGCTCTCGGCTCCCGAACTTTTCTGTTAAAAGCTACCCTCTTTTTCTGGTAGTGTCTCCGCGAAGAAGATGGACTCCATGTGCAGTGGGGCACAATCGCTGCCGCGGCGGCATGCCTGCGGACACATCGGAGCCAGAGGCGGTGGGTACCTGTGGATCTGACTTGGCTGCATCTCTGCGCATTGGTGGTTCTGGGCGCCGTGGCGGGAGGAATCGGGTCGCTGACGGGCATCGGCGGCGGCCTTATCATCACGCCCATTCTGACCCTGGTCTTTGGGGTTCCCATCCACCAGGCGATCGGCACAAGCCTGTGTTGCGTCATCGCCACCTCCAGCGGGGCCGCGGCCAGCTACGTTGAGCATCGGCTGAGTGACATTCGCTTGGGGATGACGCTTGAGCTGACCACCACGCTCGGCGCGGTGACCGGGTCGCTGGTGGCCGCGCTGCTCAGCCGGGAGGCGCTAGCTATCCTTTTCGCTGTCTTCCTGAGCTACGCGGGTTCGACGATGGCTCGCCGAAGCTTCAGAGCAGAAGCCATGGAGACGGGTGGAATGGAGCCTTACCAGGTGAAGCGCCTGCCCCTGGGTCTTTGCGGGTCCGGGGCGGCGGGAATAATCTCGGGAATGCTGGGAGTGGGCGGCGGCATCATCAAGGTGCCCTTGATGTACCTGGCAATGGGTGTGCCTTTCAAGGTGGCTACCGCGACGTCCAATTTCATGATTGGGGTGACGGCGGCGGCGAGCGCTTTCATCTACTACTCCCGCGGCGATGTATGGCCGCTCATCACCGCTCCCACGGCGGTCGGCGTCTATCTCGGCGCAGCGCTCGGGGCGCGGCTGATGCGCCGCACCCCGAGCCGTTGGCTGATTGTGTTGTTTTCTTTCATCATGTTCTACTTTGCCGTGATCATGATTTGGAAGTCTTTTCACGGCGGGTTCGCTCGGTAGCTCGGAGCGCGGAAGGCATATTACTGCTATCGGAGGCGGACCGTTATTAGGGTTTCCATGAACGATCTCACCGAAGATAAGGCCCGGAGCGCCATCGCTGCCATCCTGCGGTATGGGTCCCTCATTTCAACTCTGGTGATGGCGCTCGGACTGGTCCTCATTCTCCTGCGTGGTCCGGTGAGCGTTGGTTCAGGTGCTCATCTCGTGTCATTCAGGACGCTCTTCCCGAGAGTGATCCGTCTCGACGCCGCTGGCATCGCCGAACTTGGCATGCTTCTCCTGCTGGTCACTCCGATTCTCCGCATCATTGTGGCAGGCGTGACCTTCGGGCTCGAGCGTGACTACAAGTACGTCCTCATCTCGCTGGGCGTGCTGGCCGTGGTGTGCGGAAGCATCGGCCTTGCCATGCGTTGAGCACTCGAATCATAGAGACCCCCCCAACCATTGGTTCAATGTACCAATGATTCACTGGATCAATGATTCCGTGAGTCAATCAACTTGATTCTGAGATGCGGCGGATTCGGGCCCCGACCTTGGTGAGCTTTTCTTCGATGCGCTGGTAGCCGCGGTCGATGTGGTACACGCGGTCAATGAGGGTCTCGCCTTCGGCGGCCAGGCCGGCCAGGACCAAGGAAGCGCTGGCGCGAAGGTCGGAGGCCTGGACCTTGGCGCCGCTCAGAGGGGTTCGGCCTCGCACCACCGCACGCCGGCCGTCTACGGTGATGTCGGCTCCCATGCGCAGGAGTTCAAGGGCGTGCAGGAAGCGGTTCTCGAAGATCGTCTCGGTAATCACCGAGGAGCCTTCGGCTTGCGTCATCAGGGCCATGTATTGGGCCTGCATGTCTGTGGCGAAGCCCGGATATTCGTGGGTGATCACGTCGGCGGCGCACAGGGTCTGGGCTCCTTCCACTTCCAGTTGGTGCGGAGCGCGCACGCGCAGCCGGACGCCGGCCTCCGATAGCTTGGCAATGACGGCCGTGAGGTGGTCAGGCTCGACCTCATCCAGGATGAGGTGGCCGCCGGTGATGGCCGCGGCCACCAGGAACGTCCCGACTTCGATGCGGTCGGGAACAATCGTGTGGTCTGCGCCGTGCAGTTGTGCCACGCCCCGGATGCGGATGGTGTCGGTGCCCGCGCCCTGGATGGACGCTCCCATCTTGCTGAGCAGGTTGGCCAGATCTTCGACCTCGGGCTCGCGCGCCGCGTTTTCCAGCACCGTTTCGCCCTCGGCCAGGGCAGCAGCCATCATCAGGTTCTCGGTGCCCGTGACAGTAATCGTGTCGAAGTAGAAAGGAGCGGCTTTCAGGCTGTCAGCCCGCGCCTCCACGTAGCCGTGCTCGATTCTGATCGAAGCGCCCAGCGCCTCAAGTCCTTTGAGGTGCAGGTTGATCGGCCGCGCGCCGATGGCGCAGCCCCCGGGGAGTGAAACACGGGCGTGTCCGAAACGCGCGAGCAGTGGCCCGAGAACCAGCACCGACGCCCGCATCTGCTTCACCAGTTCGTACGGGGCAATAGGATTGAGCAGCTTGCGCGCCTGAATTTCCAAGCGGTTGCCGCGCTCCTCGTGCGTGACAGAAGAGTCCACCCCGAGTTCATCGAGAAGGCTGCGCAGGGTGATGATGTCGCGGACCCGCGGCACGTTGCGGAGCGTGACGAGCTGGTCGGTCAGCAGGGAGGCCGCCATCGCCGGCAGCGCCGCGTTCTTGGCGCCGCTGGCCACGACACGCCCTTCGAGGGGCCTTCCGCCTTCAATCAGGAATTTGTCCATTACTTGAGCGAGTCGGTGGATCAGTGAATCACTGACTCACTGAATCAATCCTCAGAGCACCGGTCGTCCCCGCACATAGGTTTGGGTGACGTAGTGGTTTGGATCGAGGATGGCGAGGTCCGCATCGGCTCCGGGTGCGATCACGCCCTTCTCTTTCTCCAAACCCAGGATCCGGGCCGGGTTGAGCGTGGCGCAGGGCAGGCACTCGCGGTAACTGAGCCCGGTGAAGATCGCCAGGTTGCGCAGAGCAGCGTCCAGGGTGATCGTGCTGCCGGCCAGATTTCCCTCAACGGTTCGGCAGACACCGCCGGCCACGTGCACGGTGAAGTTACCCAGACGGTAGTTGCCGTCGGGCATGCCCGCCCCGCTCGAACTGTCACTCACTAGGATGATGCGCTCGATTCCCTTGGCCTTCACCAGCAACTGGATGGCCGGGATTTCGACGTGGACACCATCGCAGATCAGCTCAGCAGTGACGCGATTGTCCGTCAAGACGGCGCCGATGATGCCGGAATCGCGGTGCAGGAAGGGGCGCATGGCGTTGTACATGTGGACAGCGTGCGTAGCTCCTGCGGCGATGGCGCGCTCGGCCTCTTCATGGGTGGCGTTCGAGTGCCCAATGCCAATGCGCAGGCCGCGACTGCGCGCGTATTCGAGAACGGTCAGGATACCTTCCAGTTCGGGGGCGAGGGTAAAGATTCGAGCCGTGCCTTCCGCTGCGTCGAGCATGCGCTCCACAATTTCCACGGACGGTTTCCGCAGTTGCGACACCGGATGCGCGCCTCGCTTCTTGGCGTTGAGGAAGGGGCCTTCGAAGTGGATTCCCAGGGGCTGCGCCCCCGGAATCTTGTCGGAGGCTCCGCGGGATGCGCGGATGATTTCGCCCAGACCGTGGGCCGCATGCAACGTGCGGTCGAGGCTGGCAGTGACGGTTGTGGCCAAGTAGGCCGTAGTGCCGTGGCGGGCCAGATAGGCTGACACCGCCGAAACAGCTTCCGTCGAGGCCTCCATCAGATCGTGCCCAGCGGCGCCATGAATGTGCATGTCGATGAATCCAGGCACGATGAGCCGGTCCTGATTGTCAATCACGGTGGCGCCGGCAGGGATCTTGACGTGCTCCTTGGGGCCAACCTTGGCAACGCGGTGGCCCTCGATGAGGATGACCCCGTTCTGGATCTCTTCCGTAGGCGTGTAGATCATTCCCGCAAGGATGGCTTTAGTGGCCTTCATAGGTTTCTCCGCGTCCCGGCAGGTCGTCGTCCTCCGGCAGGGACCTGACCTCCGCTCTTCGCCCGCCTACGCTCGGTCCAGGCGGCGCGCAGAACACTCGCTGTATTCGGTCCTGCACCGAGCAAGCGCAAGGCCTGCTCCTGCGAAACCTTCTTCCACAGCATCAGGAGCGCCACCGGCAATTGCTCATTCGATTCGCGAAGTGTCTGCGCCGCTGTGGCAGCACTGACCCTGGCAGCTCTCGCCAGAATGGCCTCGGCGCGCTCGCGCAGCTTGCGATTCTTCAACTGGACGTTGATCATCCAGTTGGACAGCACACGGCCCAGACGAACCATGCTGGCGGTCGAGAGCATATTGAGAACCAGCTTCTGGGCCGTGCCAGTCTTCAGGCGCGTGGAGCCCGTAATCACCTCGGGGCCGACCACCGGCACAATGGCGGCATCCGCCAGCCGAGAGAGTGGCGCCCGCGGGTTCGAGGTCAAGGCGATGGTCCTGGCGCCCAGCTTCCGCGCGAACCGCATCCCTCCCAGAGTATACGGCGTTCGGCCGCTCGCGGATATGCCCACCAACACGTCCCGGCGATCGAGCTTGATCTGCCGCAGGTCGCGGACTGCCTGGCGAGGGTCGTCCTCGGATACCTCGGTGGGCCGGAAAATGGCCTCCGGCGCCCCTGCCATGATGCCCACAACGCGGTCGGTCCCGAACGTGGGAATGCATTCGGCGGCGTCGAGTACCCCCAGGCGGCCACTGGTGCCCGCGCCGAGGTAAACCAGTCGGCCGCCTTGAGCCAGGGCTTCGACCGCCAGTTCTACGGCCCGCGCGATCTGGGGAAGCACTCTGGCGACGGCAGGCGCCACTCGACGGTCTTCACGATTGATGATGCGCAGGATTTCCCGCGTCGGCTTGGTGTCCAAGGAAGCCGAAGCCGGGTTTTCCAGTTCCGTGATGCGCATTTTCTGGATTAGACCCTCGAGACTGAGGACCAGAGACTGGGCGCTCGAAGGTTCGCGTCCCCATGCCTTCCCTCAGCCCCCAGCCCCTGATACCTAATCCTTCCCTGACAGCGTTTCCCAGCCACGTTGCGAGAAGTCCCAGTAGATGGCGTAGGCTGAAAGCCCAGAGATGGCCAGGAAGAGTAGACCCACGCCGGTGGAGCCGAGTAACAGCTTCCCAATTCCGAACAGGGCCATATAGACCATCAAGCAGCCGAGCAGCCAGTCGAGCAGATTATGCCAGCCGTCCTGAGTGGCAGGGACTTCGGGCGCCAGCGCGGCGATGTGCTTCCAGCCAAGAATGCTGGGCCTGACTCGGCGGTAAAATGCGAGCAGTTTGGACTCGGGCTCAGGCTTGGTGAGGAAGGTCACCGCCAGCCAGACCACCGAGGTCACGGCCACGGTCAGTAGAATCGACTTTGCGAAAACCGTCTGCTCCGATCCCGAGAATGGCTTCAGGACGCGCAGTACCACCGTCACAATTCCTGCCGTCGTCATGGCAGATACTTCCGACCAGGCATTGATGCGCCACCAGTACCAGCGGAGCAAGTACACCGCACCGGTGCCCGCGCCGATGCTTAGCACCAACTCCCACGCCCCCGCGACGCTTTCCATCAGGAGGGACGAGGCGGCCCCGATGATGGCGAGGAGGGCTGTGACCAGCTTCGCAATGAAGACGTAGTGACGCTCTTCCTTCCCGGGCGCGTTGAAACGGCGGTAATAATCGTTCACCAGGTACGAGCTCCCCCAGTTCAGCTGCGTGGCGATCGTGGACATGTAAGCCGCCGCAAACGCCGCCAGCATGAAGCCACGGAATGCCCCCGGCAGGTAATCGACCCAGACCTTGATGTAGCCGATCTCGGGATCTTTAAGATTGGGATAGAGAACCACCGAAGCCAGCGCCGTGAGAATCCAGGGCCAGGGGCGCAAAGCGTAGTGGGCGATATTGAACCACAGCGTCGCCCACAGCGAATGCTTTTCATTCTTAGCGCAGAAAATCCGCTGTGCCACGTAGCCGCCGCCACCCGGCTCGGCGCCTGGGTACCAGTTGGCCCACCAGTTCACCCCTAGATACACGCAAAACGCTAGAATCGGCATCCAGGGCGAGTGCAGGTCGGGGATGAAAGACAGAATCGAGCCCGAGCCGCCTTGGGCGGCGCCGCGGGCCACATCTACAGCCAAAAGCTTGGTCTTCAGTGCCTCCATACCGCCGGCGGCGCGCACTCCGTAGTAGGCCAGCACAATCACCATGCCCATCTTGAGGGCGAACTGGACGACGTCAGTCCAGAGCACGCCCCAGAGGCCGGAGATGGTGGTGTAGAACCCGGTCAGCGCCATCACGGCCAGACAGATCACCACCGCCCAGGTCTTGGAAACACCGAGCGCCGTCATGAGGATTTTTATCATGGCCAGGTTGACCCAGCCCACGACCACGCAGTTCATCAAGATGCCGAAATAGAGAGCGCGAAATCCGCGCAGGAAAGCTGCCGGCTTGCCGCCGTAACGCAACTCGACCAGCTCTGCATCGGTGATGACCTCCGCGCGCCGCCAGAGGCGGGCAAAGAAAAACACCGTCATCATGCCGTTGAACAGCAGGCTCCACCAAAGCCAGTTGCCGGCGATCCCTTGTTTTGCCACCAGGCCGGTCACGGCCAGCGGGGTGTCGGCGGCAAAGGTGGTTGCCACCATCGACGTGCCCGCCAGCCACCAGGTGACTTCGCGGCCGGAGACGAAAAAGTCGCCCGTGCTTCGGCTGGCTTTCTTGCGGTAGTAAAGTCCAATCGCGAGGTTGACGAGGAAATACGCAGCAACGACCGACCAATCGAGGAAAGTGAGTTTCATAGGCTGCTGGACCTTGTGATTTTTTTCGAAACGCTCATTGACAGCAGGAGCCCGCGAGTATATAGCAAAAGGCTTTTGAACTGGAAGGCAAACCGTCCGGCGAGGCAAATAGTGGCGAAGCGACTGGGAACTTTGGTGCTGATTCTGTGGTGGGGCGTGCTGGCCAGCCGGCTCAGCATGACGGCAGTAGCTCAGGTTGCGCCTGGGACCGGGCCCGGACTGAGCGAGGAGCAACTGGCTCCCTTGGCCTCTCTCATCGAGGAAGCGATTCGCTCCGGACAGTGTCCCGGCGCAGTGGCGCTCGTGGGGCATGAGGGAAAGGAAGTGTACCGCCGGGCCTTTGGAAACCGGGCCGTAGTACCGGAACAGGTGCCGATGACCCCGGATACCATTTTCGACCTGGCCTCCCTGACGAAGGTGATCGCCACCACGACGGCCATGATGCAGCTGGTGGAGCTGGGCAAGATCCGGCTGGACGATCCGGTGGTGGAGTACTGGCCGGAATTCAAGGCGTATGGCAAAGAGGCCATCACGGTGCGCGAACTCTTGACGCACTTCTCGGGGCTCCGGCCGGACCTCGACTTGAAGCCGGAGTGGTCGGGTTACGAAACGGCCCTGAAGATGATCCTTGACGAACAGCCGGTGGCGCCGCCGGGCACGCGGTTTATTTACAGCGACATCAACTTCGAGACTCTGGGCGAGATCGTTCGAAGAGTTTCGGGTCAGCCACTCGACCTATACTGCGCGGAGCATATCTTCAAACCCCTGGGGATGAAGGACACGGGCTTCAATCCTGCGGGGCTGCTTCGTGACCGCATCGCGCCCACTCAGTACCGGCACGGCGAGACAGGGCCGATGCTCTGGGGGGAGGTCCACGACCCCACGGCCTACAACATGGGCGGCATTGCCGGGCACGCCGGGCTGTTCTCCACAGCCGATGACCTGGCGATTTTTGCGCAGATGCTTTTGAACGGGGGCACATCTAACGGCGTTCGCCTCCTGAGTCCTCTCACCGTCGAGAAAATGACCACACCTCAGTCCCCTCCCAACGCCATGATCTTGCGCGGGCTTGGCTGGGACCTTGACTCCCCGTTCTCCTCGAACCGAGGAGAGCTTTTTCCCATCGGTTCCTATGGCCACACGGGCTGGACGGGCACCTCGATCTGGATTGACCCGGTCACGAAGACCTACGTCATCCTCCTGACGAACCGGGTGCATCCCGACGGGAAAGGCGACGTCATCGGATTGCGGGTCCGCGTCGCGACCGTGGTTGCTTCGGCATTGGGGCCGGCTTCGGCGGAACAGGTGCTCGCGAGCCGGCGGTCGTTGACCGGTTACTTTGAGTTGATGAGGAGTTATCGCGTTCAGGGTGTGCGGAACGGAAAGGTCAAGACAGGAATCGATGTGTTGGTGGCCGAGAACTTCGCCCCGCTTGCTGGAATGCGCGTGGGGCTTATCACCAACCACACGGGACGGGACTCGGAGGGGCGGCGGACCATCGACCTTCTGCACCGGGCGCCGGGCGTGACACTCAAGGTTATCTTCGGCCCGGAACACGGTTTTGCGGGCACAGCTGCGGAGGGTGCGCCCGTGGCTTCGGGCAGGGATCCGACGACCCAGTTGCCCGTTTACAGCCTCTACGGTAAGGCGACCCGACCCACTGACAAGATGCTCGAAGGCTTGGATGCACTCGTGTTCGACATCCAAGATGCTGGCGTCCGCTTCTATACCTACATTACGACGCTCGGCTATGCCATGGAAGCGGCGGCCAAGAAGGGAATGCCTTTCTATGTCCTCGATCGCCCGAATCCCATCAACGGGTTCTCGGTCCAAGGCCCCGTACTGGACAAGGATTTGACTTCCTTCGTTGGCTATTTCCCCATGCCGGTCCGGCACGGGATGACCGTGGGGGAACTGGCGGAAATGTTCAATCGCGAAAATAAGATAGGGGCGAAGCTGCACATCATCAAGATGCAGGATTGGGTGCGCACAGACTGGTTCGACGAGACAGGCTTGCCGTGGGTAGGACCTTCACCCAACCTGCGCACCCTGACCGAGGCCACGCTCTACCCCGGCGTGGCGATGGTCGAGGGCGCCAACGTCAGCGTCGGGCGCGGCACGGACACACCGTTTGAACTCTTGGGTGCCCCGTGGATTCACTCGCAGAAACTCGCCACCCACTTGAATGAGCGCAAGATCCAGGGCGTCCGGTTCCTGCCGGTGGATTTCACGCCACGCAGCGGCCCGTTCAAAGGCCTGGTGTGCCATGGCATCAGCATTGTGCTGCTCGACCGGCAGGCGCTTGACTCGCCTGAACTGGGTGTGGAACTCGTGGCGGCGCTCCAGCGTCTTTTTCCGCAGGAGTTTCAGATCGACCAGACGCTGCCTCTAGTCGGCGCGCGCTGGGTATTGGAGGCGGTCAGGAAGGGCTCAAACCCCAGTTCGATTGTCCGCCGGTCGTACGAGACGCTCGAGCAGTTTCGTAAGATGCGGGCCCAGTACCTGTTGTATCCATAGGGGGCTGGCAGGGTGCTTCGGTCCTTTCCGATGCGGCGCTTGCTTGTTTCTGTCGGGCTGAAGGAGTACTATGCTGCCTGACGAGATCTCGCACGACCATTCTTGATTCCCAGTGCTTTTGGCCCCAGCGGATTCTCCTGAGGAGGGAACATGAGGAGAGGGTTTCCGGCATCTACCTGGATGCTTGCGACAGTGCTCGTGGCGGGCTGGTCCGGAAACAGTGCGCAGGCTCTGCTTGGGAAAGAGAAAGTCGCGCCGGTTGATGCCAACGATTCGACTTACCGCCTCTTTCAGCTTCTGGACACGACGCGCAGTGGAAAGCTGACGGACTTCTGCCTCATTGCCGATGTTTACCGGGACTCCAACAACCCCAACGAAGAACTCCAACATATTCTGCGAGCCGAATACGACAAGAATCGCGGGTATGCCAGGCTGAGCCTTTACGTGCGTAGTGTGGTAAAGATCGAGCCTGACCAAATGAAGACTTACACCCCGAAGGATTTCTACGAATTTGGCCAGGAGGATCGGGAGAAATTCATGAAGACCGACCCGGGACCTTTCGGAAGGCCCGGCGACACTTATCTCCGCTGCGACGGCGACCGGCCGCTAGCCACCGCACCTATCACGGATGAGGTGCGCAAGGTTTACGAGTTCTTCGTGACGCAGCACCTCCTGCCCGCTCTCCAGAAGAAGTAACCCTTCCACGGTACCCAGATCCGTTCGCCAGAGGCGGTGTGTCGGCGACGCATAGGTGTGTGCTTCTGGTGGCGATGCTGATAGTGAGGGGGCAGTCTATCTCATTTACTTCAGACGCGATGCCGAGCCCGCCGAAGGCGCGCGGGGCTGTGATTTCCCGCGGCGCCGCAAGCCGACAGCCGTGGGCTTCGTGGCCGCGGCCGCCACGGACCAGAACTGCGGGTCCTCAGCCCCGAGCCGCCAGGCGGCGAAGCCTCTCAATTTGTATTCCCACACCAACCGGAGTTTCTCTTGATAGCTTCGACTGTCGTCGTACCAGACCGTATGAAGCTCCGACGCCTCGCGATACTGGAACCAGGGCACGCGCCAGCGCTTGTCCCACTGTACCTCCAGCCCAGGCCGCGCCAGCAGCGGGCTAATGTCCCCATAGGTCACCGACCGGGAGAGAGTGCCGGAGGCGGTCTCTACCCACTTCCGGCCATAGAAGGGAATGCCGAGCAGCAGCTTCTGCCTGGGCACGCGGCGCACGGCATATTCGAGCGCTTCCTTCATCCAGGCATGCCCGGCGACGGGGCCCGGAGGCGTTGAACTGCCGTGATGGTTATAGGTCATGAGGACCATGAAATCCACCACCCGGCCAATAGCGCGGAAATCGTACGGGGCGCCCCATTCGCCAGTGCGAAACTCGGCGGCGCGCGTGTCGGGGTAGTTGTCGGAAAAGCGCGGCACGACGGCGACACTCAGCAGGCGCCCGTCACGATGCAGCCGCGCCGCAGCGCGCTGCACAAACTTGGTGTACAGGGCCTTGTCTGCCGGGTCGATGAACTCGAGATCCAACTGCCAGCCCACGTAGTTGTCGCGCTTCGCCAGGTAAGCGAGATATGTGACTGCCCGCTCCTGAGCCTTGGGATTGCGCAGCATGGCGCTGGCCATAGGGCGGTCGAAACCGGGGTTAATCAACAGGGGCATGACCGGTAGCCGCGCGCGGCGCGCGATTTCTAGCACCCCCGCCGGCACCTCGCCATGCACCACGCCATCCGCATCCACCCCGAAACACTGGGGGCCGACGACGGTCATCTCGGTGGCATGCTCGCTGAGCGATTTCAGGCCGCGGGGGTCGTCGGAATAGTAGTACATGCCCAGCGGACGCCTGCTCATCACGCGCTGGCCCGCGGCACTTACGCGGCTAGCCTGCTTTCCAGTTGCCCTGCTATGGCGCGCCGTCTGGCCTGCCTGGAGGTAGCCGGCGGCCAGCAGTAGTGCCAGTGCCGTTTGACCCAAGCGGGCCAGTTGCTTCAGGTTTTTGTTTTTCGTCGCCATAGGTTCCAGAGAAAGTAGGCCGGAACGCCACTGCCCATCAGCACCAATCCCCACAGCGAATCCGACCGCTGCTCAAGGAAAGTGTTGGCCAACAGTCCGGCCGAAAGGATAACAAAAATCGCCGGAACG
>Ga0315294_10007260_pt1 | contig 12160 bp, 14 predicted proteins | sample YL17G13_40_MG_FD_203626 | JGI IMG/M metagenome (GOLD analysis project Ga0315294, IMG submission 203626) | Sediment microbial communities from Yellowstone Lake, YNP, Wyoming, USA - YL17G13_40 | ecosystem: Environmental > Aquatic > Freshwater > Lake > Sediment | place: USA: Wyoming | collected...
ATGTACCCGGTCATTTCAGGCAGACGAAATTGCCTCTCTTCAGGCACGCAGCGAGGTTTCCAGTAGAGCGGAGCGCAGTCCTGTCCCCATCGGCCAAGAGTCGAGGTGATCGAAAAGCAGCGTCAATTCAGCGACGCGGGATTCAGGCCGGGAGGCGGACGACCGATCTTCACCAGATGGCGGAGGATCTTGTTCACCTCCGCCGGGGCGGTAATGACGGCAAGAATGCGCATGCGGCACGAACAGCGGGGATAGACCAAGGGATCGATTTCGTACACCTTCGCAATCAGCCTCGCCCACGCCGAACGGCAGGAGGACTGGGGGACGGAAGGGGAGGAGGGCTGCGGGGACGATTCGGCGTCGCTCACCCCATGGGCTTGCTTCCATCCCCGAGGGGCATGGCGGGCGACGTACTCCCAGTCGGGCCACTTCCAGCGGCTTCGGGATGCGTACAAGCCGAAAAAACGGATGAGTCTGACGCCCTGCGGGGGGATGAACAACGTGGCGTCGGCGATGAAGTCGCGTACGTTCCAGACCTTCGTGGAATCCCCGATTGCGGGATTGAAGTCGGAGCAATAGCGCACCGTCGCCTCGGTAGGCAGGTAGGTCAGTTTCGCAAGGGAGAGGGGAGCGCGGGCTATGTATTGAGCCAGGGCGATGCGTGCGGCGTGATCCTGAGCACCGATGTGGACCCTCTAATCCACGGAAAAGCCCGAATGTTTCCAGCACAGGAGGGTCGTGGCAAAATCCTCGCTGATGAGGCCCCTGGACAAGAAAAGCTTCAGGAGGGCACGGCGGAAGGCTTCGGTGAGTTTCTGGGTGTCGTGGATAGGCAGGAAGAGGAAGCGTCCGTCGGGGGTGAAGCCTCCTTCCAACACCAGAGCGTGCCAATGGGCGTTGGCCCGCAGGAAATCCCCGAAGGGTTGAAAAGCCACGATCGAGGAAGTCTTCAGAAGGGGGGAATCCGCGGCCAGGCGGTAGAATTGCGTCAGGAGGGAGAAGATCAGGTAGGAGACGGAGCCGAAGAGCTTCTGATCGTGGCGGAAAAAGATCCTCAGGGCCTTGGGGATAGAGAAGACGAACTGCCGGTGAGGGAGCTGGAGGAGGAGATGCTCGTCGAGGTATTCGGCGAACAGGAGGGTGCGTTTCTGGGAGCAGGACGGGCAGAGATAGAACCCTTTGCAGGAAAAGGGACGAAAGTATTCGAAACGGCATTCGGGATTCGAGCACTGAAGGCGGGCGATGCCTTTGGAGTAGTCGCCGCAGGTTTCGAACCTCGCCACCACGCGGGAGATCCGTTGCAGGCGGAACCTTCCGTAGTCCTTGGCGTAGAGGGAGTCGTAGGAGAGGGCGAAATCCTGGAAGTGATCGTGGAAGACGTGAGTGAGCGTATTCGGCCCGCGCGGGACATACCTGGGTGTCGCGGCGGGGATCGTGGAGGAAGATGCGGGCACACCCGAAAAAACAGCCGGAAGGTGATCGGCGCTTGGAGGAACTGATACTCAAGGAAAAGGCGTGTACTAGAGAGGAAGCAGCAGGATGAGCGCATGCAAAAAAGAAAGAGCTGATGCGAGCGATCCAGAGAAGCGCCATACAAATAGCGTTGAGGGTTACCCACAAGAAGCAGTCGCCAGGATTTTGAAGGATCCGTCGGCTGCTTTTGTGGATAACCCGCGAAGGGGCGTCGATGACCTGTGGGGTTGTGGTTGCACGGCGCCAGGGAATGCACAGCTGATGAGAGAGGAAGGAGGCTTTGGCGAAGAGAAGAGATCGGAGACAACCTTGACAAATCGGGACTGAGGGAGTACCTAAAAAGGGATGGCCAAGGTGGGTCATTAAAAGTGACGACCCTGGGTCACTAAAGCTGACGGATAGCACCCCTCTCTCAGTCGATCTCATGGGATCGAGCTGGGATCTTACCTCCTCTACGCCACCGTCAACCAAGTCCGGTGGCAAGAACTTTTCGTCTCTCTTCACCGACGACAAGGCAGGCTCTACGCGACCTGCAACGGGCGGCTGGTCCATCGGCGCATATCAGTATCCTTGACCCTTCTATGCGTGCCGATTTTCCCAACTCTGCGGTGAACAGCCTCTCGACGTGAGGGAAGAAGACTCGGAGGGCCCCGGGGTCTCTCGCCGCGCCCTGCACCGGACAAGGCCCTATTTGAAGATGTGCGCCGCTCCCTTTGCCGTAGCTGGAGGCGGCGCAGTGGCGCCCCCGACGGCCCGAGTGTCGTCCAGGGCAAGCGACATGCCGAAATACAGGTTGTTCTTGGCATCGGAAGGGCTCACCGTACCGGCGAGGTCCCAGGTGCTGCCCGTGGTCCTCGCGTACACGTAAGCCGCCCCGTCGTTGGTCGCGAGCTCGTCCCTGTTGAAGGCGCTCACACGAGCGTAGTCCTCTCTGATCGCTGCCGCCCACCCGTACCAGTCCTCCAGACCCGGGTCCTTCGGAGTGACCACCGCAGAGCCTCCTCGAGGATTCTCTCCTTGGACTTGTGCTGCTTGCGTGAGAGGGCATCGAGGAGCATCGCCACCTCTTCGGCGATAGCCCGCGGGGCGCTTACCTCCTGGCGAGCGACACGCGGACCGTGGTGCCGAGCCCTTCTTCACTTTCCACGGCGACGGATCCGCCGCACTGCTCGACGTTGTTCTTCACGATCGCGAGCCCAAGCCCTGTCCCGGTTTCCGAGAGCCGCTTCGCATTGGAGGCCCGGAAGAACTCGCTGAAAAGCCTTTCCCGATCGTCGGCCGGGATCCCGATCCCCGTGTCCTGGACCTCAAAGCCGACGCGGTCGCCGTCGCCGCGCAGGCGGACGGTCACGGTTCCTCCGCTGGGGGTGTACTTGATCGCGTTTTCCAGCAGATTCGTGATCACGGACCGCAAGCCGTCCTCGTTTCCATACACGATCGCGCCGGCCTCAAGCGGCTCGAAGTCCATCCCCACTCCCTTCTGCCGCGCCCTCTCCTCGAAGAGGAGGATGCACTCCCGCGCGAGGGGGCCTAGATCGACGGGACCATACTTGCGGGTCGACACCTCCACCCTGCCCCGCGCGAGCACGAGGAGGTCGCTCACCACGTCGGAGAGTGTCCTGGCCCTGACGTTGATCCGCGAGATCATCTCCCGCTGCTTCTCCGTGAGCTCCCCGAGGTAGCCCTGGAGGAGGGTCTGGGCGATGGACTGGATGGCGTTGGAGGGGGAGCGAAGCTCGTGGGACGCCTGCAGCATGAACCGGGTCTTTGCGTCGACCAGGGTCCTGAAGTCCTCGTGGACCATCGCATGCGCGATCGCGAGGGAGACCACGTCCCCGAGGCTTCCGAGGATCGAGATCATTTCGGGGGAGAGCCTCTGCCCCCTCTCGCCATAGATGCAGACCGCCCCCAGGGTCCGCTCCCGCAGCCGCAGGGGGACGCAGATCAACGACTCGATCTCGTCATCCACCTCGGGAAACTCCCTTGCGCGGGTGTCCTGCACAACCAGGGGCTCGCCCGCGATCAGGGCCTTCTGATAGTTGTCCTGCTCGATCTCGGCGCTCTTTCCCGCGCCGATCGAGGACCGGCGCTCCATTCTGCCCGTCAGGGGATTGAACAGGTTGAGCGTGCACCCCGCAACACCCGTGACCTCCATGATGATCCTCGTTGGACGTGTCGGTCTCCGCAATGCAGAAGCCGCGGATCCCCCGGCCGATGTGCGGGATGTAGTAGTTCAGCAGGTGCGAGGCCCAGTTGTGCGGTGCCACGAGCAGCCCAGCCTCCTCGACGAGCGGGAGGATCGTGCGCCACGGCGTCACCGGGCACCCGCGAAGGTCGAACTGGATCACGTCGATCGCGGCAGTCCTCAGGACGGCCCGGATTTCCGGCTGCGAGGGCACGGTGTCTTCGCCGTCCGCGAGAAGTATCTCGGGGGCCTCGGCGTGCAGGAACCGCCGGAAGGTCCCTGATGCTTCGATATCTTCCGCGAAGGGCTCCTCGAACCAGAAGATGCCGAGCGGCCTGACGGCGCACACCAGCTCGGCCGCCTCCGCGGGCGTGTAGGCATTGTTCCCGTCCACGAGGAGTCTCCGGCGGGGCCCGATGATCTCCCGCACCGCGCGGATCGCCTCGATGTCCCTGCGCAGTCCCTGCCTCCGCTCCATCCAGCGGGCGCCCCGGCCGATCTTCATCTTGAACGCCTCGTACCCGTACGCGAGTCCCGCGTGCACGGCATCGCGAAGCGGACCCAGGCCCAGGTCGGCGCGGGTCTCCGGATCGATGTCTTCCATGTAGATGGATCCGTCGTAGATCGGCGCGAGCTTCTGCCCGTGCCCGCCGAGCAGCGCGTGCACGGGCGCTCCGAAGACCCTGCCCGCCAGGTCCCAGAGCGGGAGATCGAAGAGGTCGTAGCCGGGTGCGGTGCCGGAGGCGGGATCGAAGAGCGAATCCAGCCGCCGGCCGACCAGGAGCTTCGCGGCGGCCGGTGAGGCCTTGGCTCAGCCCCAGCCGCCGATCCCGCCGTCTGTGTGCAGCCGCACGATCGGGTCGCTCAGCGTCCCGCCGTGGCTGCCCTTCTGCGAGTTGCAGCCCACGACGCGCGGGCGCTTCCCCGTCAGGGTGACGGCGTCCACGCGCGTGATGATGAGGTTCCCGAGTGCTGTCTTCATGCGTCTCCCGAGGTCCCGTGCCGCAACAGGATGACGGCGAACGTCCGGCTGGTCAAGCCGGCCGCTTCGTCCGCGGCCTCACTCGCCCGCGCCGGACGGCATCGACTACGGCGTGCGGGTCGGGCCGACGAGCCTGAGCCGTCCCTGCGCGTCGAAGGCCAGGCGATCGATGTTCACGGTTCTCCGGCCCGAGGGATTGGCCACGTCGGCGTGCACGTGTAGACCATGAACAGCTCGCTCCCGTCGGGGGAAACCGTGATCAAGTTGTGCCCGGTACCCGGAACGCCGATGGCGCGATCAGTGGAAACAATGGGATTGGTCAGGCTCTTCGTCCACGGGCCGAGCGCAGAGGGCGCGGTGGCGAAACCGATCCCGTAGCGCGGGTCGGCGTAGAACCCGACGAGTAGGTCAGGTAGTACGTCCCGTCGTGGTGCATGACGAATGCACCTTCGTTGCACCGTGAAGGCATGAAGCCCGGCGTGGTCTGCAGCTCCCACTCCTAGTCCGCCTCGACGCAGAGAACGGGGATGCCCTCGATGCCCGAAAGGTCGGGTTTCAGCCGCACCCCGTACAACAAGCCGGCGAGGTAACCGTAGTCCGGGCCCCGGCCCGGCTGGCCGACGCTGCCGACAACGTCGTAGTAGAGGTACGGTGTACCGGTCGGTGAAGGGTCCCGTGGGCTTCTCGGCGCTCGCCAGGCACAGCCGGTATCCATCGCCGTCCGGCCGCGCGCAGCTGTACACCATGAAATACGTGTCCCGGTACCGGAACACTTCGGGCGCCCAGAACGAGTGCTTCCTGCACGTGTCGGCGGGCGCCACCAGATGCTGCGGCATCTCGACGCCGCGTTTGAGATAATGGGTAGTCGATCACTCTCCGGATTCTTCGTCGTGGAAGGCGACCGAGAAGGGCACTTGCCATCCGCTTGGGTTGATGCCTGCCGCGAGACCCTCTCCTCCGATGCGGTACAGCGAAGCCTGCCTCACCGGCCGGAAGGCGAATGCCTGATGATCTCAGAGGCATTCTTGGGCGCAGCCACGTGGCAACTGGTATGCTCAACTCTTGGTGTGAGCTACGCGTCATTACCGGACGAGGTGGTCGTGTAGCCGACAGCTACAGCTGATCGCCGGGCTGGGCTACTATGTAGGACCACTTGCAGGACCATTTCATCGGGAAAAGCGGAGCGAACAGGAGCGAGGGCAAGCGAAGCTATCGACTAAAACCCCTTTCAAGATGAGGGCGCGAGCGATAGTGGTCGACTGTGGGCGAAGGCTAGCGAAACTCGGACATCGCCTTCTAAGCTGTGTGTCGCCCGTTCGAGTCGGGCTGGACGGGATAGTGCATCGCGGCGCCATGCTCGCCGCTGTTGTCACGATCTGCCTTTAGTCCGGCACGTGCAGCGTCTTTGGGGACACCGCCCTAATGCTTCCCCGCGGGAAGGTTATTCTTCCACTTTCACCACCCCGGTGTACGGGATCCGCGGAGGTCCGCCGGGTGGAGAAGGCTGGGGGATGCGCCGCTAGAGTGCCCCGGGAAGGCTTTCTGCGCACCCCCGGTGGATCACCCCGACTAGTGCTTCTCCACGGTCCCGCCGGCTTCAGACCACGCTTTGAAACCACCGCCGAGATGTGCGACCTTCTGCAGGCCCATCTGCCGCGCGGTATCGGCGGCGAGGGCCGACCGTCCGCCACTGGCGCAATAAAAAACGATTTCCTTCCCGGACGAAAAAACGGAATTGTGATTCGGCGACGTGGAATCGAGGGCAAATTCCAGCATTCCGCGATTGACGTGGACTGCGCCGGGAATCTTCCCATCGCGGTGCAACTCGGCGCTGTCGCGCAAATCGACGAAGACCGTCCCGCTGTCCCCGACGAGCGATAACGCGTCTTCGACCCGGACCGTCAATACTCTCGTATTGGCGGCGGTAACAAGCTCCTTCGCGCTCTGCATCGAAATGTCCTTTCAGGATGCATTCACATCTCAGAAGTTGAATATAGGCAATCTTAAATATAACGGGTTCGTGAGATGAACGGCAATGCATTTCAGTTCGCCTTCGCCCTGCCAGCGGGCCGGCAGCGCCGCGGGCGGAACTCGGGAATCGACTTCTAAACTGTGGGTCGCCCGTTCGAGTCGGGCGGGACGCGGATGCCCGCCCCGGGCGGGCGGTACGAGGCCCTCCGGGACGGGACCGGGAACTCCCCGGCCCCGTCCCGCCTCATCGGTTCCGCTTCAATCCGTGTACCCCACCACCGTGTTCGCATGGTTCGTGGACGCAGGCTTCGGGTAGTTGGACACGTTCCAGAGGTCGTCCGCCGTGAGCGCCGAGTATTTGCCCGCGTCGATCGAAATGCTCACGGGCACATTGGCCGCGAGAAGGGCCTTCAGGATGGCGATCTCGGCATCAGTGTCGATGACAAGGGAGTAGTGCATGCCCCATTCCGTGTCCGGGGGCTGGATGCCGCGGTACAGCGGGGCCTCGCGGTATCCCGCCTCGGAAGGCCACGCCGAGGAATTCGAGACCGTGTAGGGAACGGTGTTCCACGAGGCGGTTCCGAGCGCGAAGATGAGGTCTGCGGCTTGAATAGGATTCGACCCCAGATCGACGCCTCCATTGATCTGGTTGTACACCCAGGTGGGACTCATGAGGTGATCCTGCTGGGCATTCGGCGAGTATGGCCAGCTTCCGGTCATCTGCACCGTCGACAGGTCCCAGCCGTGCTCCAGGGCTTCCTGGAAGGTCTTCACGTAGTACCCGATGGACCAGGCCACGCACGATCCCTGGCTGCCCTGGTTCCCCACGTGCGGGAACGCGGGGAGCGCGCCGAGGTCCACCGACGGGGGCAGGCCCAGTTTCGGCTCCTTGAGGGAATCGATGACCAGGGTGGTCCGTTGGATCTCGGCCCATTCCTCCTCGGTGGGCGGCCGCAGTCCGGTTCCGTGCCCGTCGAAGATCGTGTTTTAGTTCTTCCTCTTGTCGGCGACGCCGACGCGGCTTTTCAGGTTGTCCAGCTCGGCGGGGGTCATCGGGTGCGAGTTCACGAGCGAGGCGATCCTCGATGGCGATGCCATGGCGCGGGACGCCACGGCCCCCATCTTCCCGATCGTGGGCAGGTCGACGTACATCGGGCCGCCGTCTACGGTGCTCCGGGGCAGGCCCGTCGCGGCGAGCGTGGTGTGCGCGCCGCCGTTATTGGTACCACAGCTGCTGCAGCGCCCACTCCGCCGGCGCGCGCCATTGTGCCGCGGTGTTCCACAGCGCCTGTACGGCGGGCGGCGGATGAACCAGGCAGCCTCCCAGGAGCGGCTCCGTGATGACCTCGGTCGGGCTCGGCGGCAAGAGGGTGGGTGATAGGCAAATCGATAGTTCTCCAAATTCTCCAGGCCGTCGAAGAGGCCGTCGAAGAACTCGATTCCCTATTGCTTCCGCGTGTTTGTCCTACACGAAAACGACCCAGGACGCAAGCTCGATCTCGAAGAATCACTCTCGATTCATGTACCCGGTCATTTCAGGCACGCAGCGAGGTTTCCAGTAGAGCGGAGCGCAGTCCTGTCCCCATCGGCCAAGAGTCGAGGTGATCGAAAAGCAGCGTCAATTCAGCGACGCGGGATTCAGGCCGGGAAGCTCCCGCAGCACGCTGCGCGCACTGCTGCCGCTCAAGGGGCGGACGACCGATCTTCACCAGATGGCGGAGGATCTTGTTCACCTCCGCCGGGGCGGTAATGACGGCAAGAATGCGCATGCGGCACGAACAGCGGGGATAGACCAAGGGATCGATTTCGTACACCTTCGCAATCAGCCTCGCCCACGCCGAACGGCAGGAGGACTGGGGGACGGAAGGGGAGGAGGGCTGCGGGGACGATTCGGCGTCGCTCACCCCATGGGCTTGCTTCCATCCCCGAGGGGCATGGCGGGCGACGTACTCCCAGTCGGGCCACTTCCAGCGGCTTCGGGATGCGTACAAGCCGAAAAAACGGATGAGTCTGACGCCCTGCGGGGGGATGAACAACGTGGCGTCGGCGATGAAGTCGCGTACGTTCCAGACCTTCGTGGAATCCCCGATTGCGGGATTGAAGTCGGAGCAATAGCGCACCGTCGCCTCGGTAGGCAGGTAGGTCAGTTTCGCAAGGGAGAGGGGAGCGCGGGCTATGTATTGAGCCAGGGCGATGCGTGCGGCGTGATCCTGAGCACCGATGTGGACCCTCTAATCCACGGAAAAGCCCGAATGTTTCCAGCACAGGAGGGTCGTGGCAAAATCCTCGCTGATGAGGCCCCTGGACAAGAAAAGCTTCAGGAGGGCACGGCGGAAGGCTTCGGTGAGTTTCTGGGTGTCGTGGATAGGCAGGAAGAGGAAGCGTCCGTCGGGGGTGAAGCCTCCTTCCAACACCAGAGCGTGCCAATGGGCGTTGGCCCGCAGGAAATCCCCGAAGGGTTGAAAAGCCACGATCGAGGAAGTCTTCAGAAGGGGGGAATCCGCGGCCAGGCGGTAGAATTGCGTCAGGAGGGAGAAGATCAGGTAGGAGACGGAGCCGAAGAGCTTCTGATCGTGGCGGAAAAAGATCCTCAGGGCCTTGGGGATAGAGAAGACGAACTGCCGGTGAGGGAGCTGGAGGAGGAGATGCTCGTCGAGGTATTCGGCGAACAGGAGGGTGCGTTTCTGGGAGCAGGACGGGCAGAGATAGAACCCTTTGCAGGAAAAGGGACGAAAGTATTCGAAACGGCATTCGGGATTCGAGCACTGAAGGCGGGCGATGCCTTTGGAGTAGTCGCCGCAGGTTTCGAACCTCGCCACCACGCGGGAGATCCGTTGCAGGCGGAACCTTCCGTAGTCCTTGGCGTAGAGGGAGTCGTAGGAGAGGGCGAAATCCTGGAAGTGATCGTGGAAGACGTGAGTGAGCGTATTCGGCCCGCGCGGGACATACCTGGGTGTCGCGGCGGGGATCGTGGAGGAAGATGCGGGCACACCCGAAAAAACAGCCGGAAGGTGATCGGCGCTTGGAGGAACTGATACTCAAGGAAAAGGCGTGTACTAGAGAGGAAGCAGCAGGATGAGCGCATGCAAAAAAGAAAGAGCTGATGCGAGCGATCCAGAGAAGCGCCATACAAATAGCGTTGAGGGTTACCCACAAGAAGCAGTCGCCAGGATTTTGAAGGATCCGTCGGCTGCTTTTGTGGATAACCCGCGAAGGGGCGTCGATGACCTGTGGGGTTGTGGTTGCACGGCGCCAGGGAATGCACAGCTGATGAGAGAGGAAGGAGGCTTTGGCGAAGAGAAGAGATCGGAGACAACCTTGACAAATCGGGACTGAGGGAGTACCTAAAAAGGGATGGCCAAGGTGGGTCATTAAAAGTGACGACCCTGGGTCACTAAAGCTGACGGATAGCACCCCTCTCTCAGTCGATCTCATGGGATCGAGCTGGGATCTTACCTCCTCTACGCCACCGTCAACCAAGTCCGGTGGCAAGAACTTTTCGTCTCTCTTCACCGACGACAAGGCAGGCTCTACGCGACCTGCAACGGGCGGCTGGTCCATCGGCGCATATCAGTATCCTTGACCCTTCTATGCGTGCCGATTTTCCCAACTCTGCGGTGAACAGCCTCTCGACGTGAGGGAAGAAGACTCGGAGGGCCCCGGGGTCTCTCGCCGCGCCCTGCACCGGACAAGGCCCTATTTGAAGATGTGCGCCGCTCCCTTTGCCGTAGCTGGAGGCGGCGCAGTGGCGCCCCCGACGGCCCGAGTGTCGTCCAGGGCAAGCGACATGCCGAAATACAGGTTGTTCTTGGCATCGGAAGGGCTCACCGTACCGGCGAGGTCCCAGGTGCTGCCCGTGGTCCTCGCGTACACGTAAGCCGCCCCGTCGTTGGTCGCGAGCTCGTCCCTGTTGAAGGCGCTCACACGAGCGTAGTCCTCTCTGATCGCTGCCGCCCACCCGTACCAGTCCTCCAGACCCGGGTCCTTCGGAGTGACCACCGCAGAGCCTCCTCGAGGATTCTCTCCTTGGACTTGTGCTGCTTGCGTGAGAGGGCATCGAGGAGCATCGCCACCTCTTCGGCGATAGCCCGCGGGGCGCTTACCTCCTGGCGAGCGACACGCGGACCGTGGTGCCGAGCCCTTCTTCACTTTCCACGGCGACGGATCCGCCGCACTGCTCGACGTTGTTCTTCACGATCGCGAGCCCAAGCCCTGTCCCGGTTTCCGAGAGCCGCTTCGCATTGGAGGCCCGGAAGAACTCGCTGAAAAGCCTTTCCCGATCGTCGGCCGGGATCCCGATCCCCGTGTCCTGGACCTCAAAGCCGACGCGGTCGCCGTCGCCGCGCAGGCGGACGGTCACGGTTCCTCCGCTGGGGGTGTACTTGATCGCGTTTTCCAGCAGATTCGTGATCACGGACCGCAAGCCGTCCTCGTTTCCATACACGATCGCGCCGGCCTCAAGCGGCTCGAAGTCCATCCCCACTCCCTTCTGCCGCGCCCTCTCCTCGAAGAGGAGGATGCACTCCCGCGCGAGGGGGCCTAGATCGACGGGACCATACTTGCGGGTCGACACCTCCACCCTGCCCCGCGCGAGCACGAGGAGGTCGCTCACCACGTCGGAGAGTGTCCTGGCCCTGACGTTGATCCGCGAGATCATCTCCCGCTGCTTCTCCGTGAGCTCCCCGAGGTAGCCCTGGAGGAGGGTCTGGGCGATGGACTGGATGGCGTTGGAGGGGGAGCGAAGCTCGTGGGACGCCTGCAGCATGAACCGGGTCTTTGCGTCGACCAGGGTCCTGAAGTCCTCGTGGACCATCGCATGCGCGATCGCGAGGGAGACCACGTCCCCGAGGCTTCCGAGGATCGAGATCATTTCGGGGGAGAGCCTCTGCCCCCTCTCGCCATAGATGCAGACCGCCCCCAGGGTCCGCTCCCGCAGCCGCAGGGGGACGCAGATCAACGACTCGATCTCGTCATCCACCTCGGGAAACTCCCTTGCGCGGGTGTCCTGCACAACCAGGGGCTCGCCCGCGATCAGGGCCTTCTGATAGTTGTCCTGCTCGATCTCGGCGCTCTTTCCCGCGCCGATCGAGGACCGGCGCTCCATTCTGCCCGTCAGGGGATTGAACAGGTTGAGCGTGCACCCCGCAACACCCGTGACCTCCATGATGATCCTCGTGGAGGCGTCGAGGATTTCCTGAAGCGCGAGTGTGCCCGCCGTTTCCTTGATCGCCCGGCAGAAGAGCTGCAGGTCGTTCGCCCGCAGCCTCAGGGAACTGAACAAGGGGGAGCGCCGGATGAGGATATACAGGACGGCGAACCCCGCTGCCCCTCCCAGGAGCGAAACGCTGGCCATGACGGGAAGGGATCCCCGGCCGGCTCCGAACAGGAAGGGGAGCAGCAGGATGGAGAGGAACAGGAAAACTGCGAGGAAGAGGATGGGAATCGCGATCCAGGCAAGACCGGCGGACTGCCTCGTCACGAGCTTTTCGGGCTTCTTTCTCATCCGCATCTCCCCAGGATTCTCGTCAACACGGTCTCGAGGGTCTCCA
>Ga0315294_10007263_pt1 | contig 12159 bp, 11 predicted proteins | sample YL17G13_40_MG_FD_203626 | JGI IMG/M metagenome (GOLD analysis project Ga0315294, IMG submission 203626) | Sediment microbial communities from Yellowstone Lake, YNP, Wyoming, USA - YL17G13_40 | ecosystem: Environmental > Aquatic > Freshwater > Lake > Sediment | place: USA: Wyoming | collected...
TCGACTACATCACGAAGCCGATCGACTTCCAGTACCTGGACCGGTGCCTCTGGCACCAGATCGCCCTGATGACCCTGTGACTGTCCCGGGCAGCACTCTAGAAACCAATGTCGCTGGCATTCGGGGTGGGGCCGTTCGGCGGGTTGCCCGGATCCCTGGAGAGGCGAGACGGGAGGCAGGCTTGATCGGCGCGTGCGGAGATCGTGGGGCGGTGCGTGGGGCGTGATCTTTTGGTGCCAAAAGGCCGAAGCGCGGGGAAGAAGATGAGCGCATCACGGAATGCAGCCGGGTATGCAAGCCTGGGGGAGGGGACCTCACCATGAGCGGGGAGAGGAAGCGAGGCTCGCAGCCGCTGGTGCTGGTCGTGGAGGATAACCCGGTGAACCTGGAGCTGGCCGCCGCGCTCCTGGAGGAGCAGGGTTGCGAGGTCCTGGTCGCCACGACGGGGGCTGCCGCGCTCCAACTGCTCACTAAGGTCCACCCGGACCTCATCCTCATGGACGTACAACTGCCCGGCATGAGCGGCTACCAGGTAACCCGCCGGCTCAAGGCCAATCCCGCACTGCGGGACATTCCCGTGGTGGCGTTGACGGCCCATGCCATGGCCCACGAGCACGTCCGGGCGCAGGAGGCCGGCTGCAGCGCGTATCTGACCAAGCCCATTTACGTCCGGGCGCTCAACGAGACACTCAAGCGTTTTCTGCCCGCGGCGCCGTGAGGCGCGCAGACCATGATTGCTCCCAGTCCGCGCCCCGCCTGGGGCGTCGGATTGGCCAAGGGGAAAGGTCAGCGGTCAGCGGTCAGCGGTCAGCTTTCAGCAAGAACACGAGGAGACAGCCGGTGCCGCGACAGACTTCGAGCGTTCCCACGCGACCCGGGGTGTCGTCCGCCTTGGCTGACCGCTGAAAGCTGACGGCTGAACGCTTACGGGGAAAGAACGGGGAAACGGATTGGAGAGAGGAGGCGGGCAATGCCAGAGCGCGTGTTAGTCGTGGAGGATGAGGCGGTCAACCGAGAGTTCCTTGAGGCGATCCTCGCGGAAAGGGGGTACGAGGTCGTCCTGGCTTCGGACGGCCCGAGTGCCTTGGCCGAGGTTCAGGCCCACCCCCCCGACCTGATCCTCCTGGATCTCTTGATGCCGGGGATGCACGGGCTCGAGGTCTGCCAGCGACTCAAGCAGGGGGTGGCCACCGCGAGCATTCCGGTCATCGTGGTCACCGCGGTCGGGCAGATCACGACCAAAGAAGCGGCACTCACCAGCGGGGCAGATGATTTCGTGACGAAACCGATCCAGGCCGAGGACCTCCGCGCTCGCGTCCAGGCCATGCTCAAGGTGCGTCGGATCCGTCAGGAGCTCGACCGGACGCTGGCCTACCTGCACGAGCTCGAGGCGAGCCGACGGCAGCAACGGCGGGCAAGCTTGGCACAGATCGTGGGCGGGTCCGCGGTAGAAACCGGCCACGCCGCAAGCCCCATCCACGTCCTGATGGTGGATGACGAGGCTCTCACCCGGGACTTCTACAGCGATTTGCTGAGCGACCACGGGTTCCGGGTCTTCGCGGTCGGCTCGGGGGAGGAGGGGCTGGCGTTGGCCGGATCCCATTCGATCGAGGTGGCGATCCTGGATATCGTGATGCCCGGGATGTCCGGCCTGGAAGTGCTGGAGACGCTCCGCACGCAGGATCCCACCCTTCCGGTCATCATGCTGACCGGCCACCCCTCCTCGCAGAATGCCATCGCGGGGCTGAAGCTCGGAGCCTTCGATTTCATCGTGAAAGGCCTGGACCACGACCTCGTGGTCCTTGCCGTGCACCGGGCCGTGCGCCATCGGCGGCAGCAGCTCCAGCTCAGGGAAGAGATTCAAGGCTTGCGTGAGCGAATTCATGAGTTAGAATCCAAACCGGCATAAGCCGCCCGGGCCTGGGTTGCCATCGGCCCCGCCCCGGGCGGGAGAGGAGGCGCCATGGTGCGGCGAGCGGCGGTAGCGGGAACGTTCTACGCCGGCACGCGGGAGCGGTTGCGCGTGCAGGTCCAGGATCTCCTCCCCGCGGGGAGCGGCCTCACGCCTGCCGTGGCGGTGGTGGCGCCGCACGCGGGGTACGTCTACTCCGGCCGGGTCGCCGGCGCGGTGTATGCGCGGGTGGAGATCCCCGCGTGCTGCGTGATCCTCGGCCCGAACCACACCGGGCTGGGACCGGGGGCCTCCATCATGGTGAGCGGGCAGTGGGAGACGCCCCTGGGTACGGTCCCCATCGACACGGAGCTGGCGCGCGCCATCCTCGAGGGCTCCGCCATCTTGGAGGAGGACCAGGTCGCCCACCTCCGCGAGCACTCCGTCGAGGTCCAGCTCCCCTTCCTGCAGCAGCGGGAAACCCCCTTCCGGTTCGTGCCGATCGTCCTCTACAGCCACGAGTACGCCGCCTGCGTGGATGTGGGGCAGGCGGTGGCCGAAGCCGTCCGCCGCTCCGGAAAGCGGGTCCTCCTCATCGCCAGCACGGACATGAGTCATTACGTGTCCCGCGCCACCGCCTCGGCGAAGGACCGGCAAGCCATCGATGCGATCCTGGCCCTCGACCCGGAGGGCCTGCACCGGGTGGTGCGGCGTGAGGGCATCAGCATGTGCGGCTTCCATCCGACCACGGCCGTCCTGATTGCGGCCAAGGCCCTGGGGGCGACCGCGGCCGAGCTGGTCCAGTACACCGATTCCGGCGAGGTGACGCGGGACGTCCGCGAGGTCGTGGGGTATGCGGGGCTGATCATCCGTTGACTATGGATTGCTGATTGACGATTGCTGATTGACGATTGGCGATTGACCATTGATTGTGGTGTGGGGAGGGATTCAGTATGACGCCCGAACAACTGGCTTGAGCTCCTCCATGACTCCGGCCTGTTTACGGGAAAGTCGCTGAATGCCCTCATGTCTGAAGCGGGCGAACTGGTTGCCATCTTTGCAGCAAGCCACAAGACTTCGAGTGCGTCGCGAGGGTCGAAGACACGGCTTGATGAGTAACGATTTCGGGTTGACGACTCAAGATCGAGGAATGTAGAGTGTTGAATAAATCCGAACCGCTGTAGGGAGCTCACCCACCAACCGTCAATCAGCAATCTGCAATTTGGCGGGGGGGGGTGCAATGACCTACGTTGTGGCCGAGCCGTGCATTGGAACCAAGGACCATGCCTGCGTGGACGTCTGTCCGGTGGAGTGCTTCTACGAAGGCCCGGACATGCTCTACATTCACCCGGAGGAGTGTATCGACTGCGGGGCCTGCGTGGCTGAGTGTCCGGTGGCGGCGATCTTCGAGGAGAGCGATGTGCCCGAGCAGTGGAAAGACTACATCGCCAAGAATGCCGAGCCCTTCAAGCAGGGGACGAATCTCCCCAAGGCGCCCACCCGTGAGACATGGGAAGAGATGAAGAAGGACCCATCCAGCGACGCGGCGAAGTATTACCAGGCCTATCCGAAGAAGGGATAGCTCGAAACGATCATCACGCCCAGGCGTCCACTGGCCGCCTGGGCGTTTGCTTTTCTGCCGGACCAGTCGCCAGCTCTCTGGGAGAGTTCGAATGATTTGTATGATTTATAACTAGCTGTAATTATAGTGGGTTATGATGAGTAATTGATGTGAAAGATAATGCATTTTCCGGCCGATCTCACCGGGTTCATGAACTTGGCCGCAAACCTCAGACACGTGTCGGAGAGGGTGGGGCAACCTCTCGTTATTCCTCACTTGTTCGGGTTTCTCCTGCCGCTGGTCGGTCCTCCGGCCCCGGCGAGGCCGGAAGCGCGGGAGGAGTGGCGCGGCCTAGCTGGCGCGGGAAGCATCGACCGACTCCCGTGAGGAGCGCCCATCCCACCGCGCCCCCCCAGACGGCGCCGGCGAGGACGTCCCCGGGGTAATGGACCCCGAGGTACACCCGGGAGTACGCCACGCCGCCGGCCAGGAGGAAGCCCGCCAGCGTGAGGGGCCAGCGGCGCCAGCCCAGCCAGATGACCGCGGCCACGGCGAACATGTTGCCGGCGTGATTGGACGGCATGCTGAAGGACCGGGTGCAACCCCCGAGGAGGTGGACCTGGGCAAGCACGTGACAGGGGCGGACGCGCCGGATGGCGTCCTTGAGCAGGGCCGAGCCGAGATCGGTGAGCAGGATGGCCGCGATCCCGGCGAAGATGAGGAACCACGTGCGCCGCCCTCCGCGGAGGATGAGCAGGGGAAAGAGTACGGCGGCGAGCAGGAAAGCGTACCACTTGTTGCTCAGGGCCGGCATCAGGAGATCGAGCAGGGGATGCTGCAGGAGCCCGTTGATCAGGAGGAAGAGCGACGTGTCCAGACTGCCGGGGAGTGCGGCGAGGTTCGTCATGGGTCCGCTCAGTGCTCGAGCCGCTTCGCGGCGTGCGTGTCCAGGAGCAGCGCCAGGCCGCCCAGGCTGCTCACGATGAGGGTCAGCGAGAACCAGACGAGCGACAGGCTGAGCGCGGTCGCTGCATCCACCCCCGCCTTGGCGAAGAAGAAGATGACGCCGCCTTCGCGCACGCCCAGGCCGGCCACCGACACCGGGAGCATGGCCACCACAGTCACCAGGGGGACGAAGACGAAGAAGTAGGTGAGGGGGACTCCCAGGTTGAGCCCCACGCCCACGAAGTAGTACGTGACGATGATGAGGGTCTGGAGGAGGCCGGACAGGAGGAGGGCAACCACCAGGGCCCGGCGGTGCTGTCGGTAGCGGTGCAGGGCCTCCACCCAGCCCTGGAGCTTGGCCTGGAAACGACCCAGGCCAACCAGGCCGAGGAGGCCGGTGACCCGACCCTTGAGGCGATCGTTCAGGAGGATCAGCAGCAGAAAGACGAAGGCGGCGGCCACGAGAAAGACCATGGCCGCGACCTGCGGGTCCTGGATCTGTCCGTAGCCTACGACCACGGCGATGAGGGCGATCAGGATGAGCGCGGCAAACCCGGACAGCCGGTCCACCAGAATGGAGGCGATGGAGGCGTCGTGCCCGCGGGTGAGCTTGTAGATGGCGTAGCCGCGGACGATGTCCCCGCCGATGAGCGTGGGCAGGAAGAGGTTGAAGAAGGCCCCCTCGAGGTAGATCAGGGTCAGCCGCCCCAGGGAGACCCGGATCCCCTCGGCCAGGAGCAGGCGCTGCCAGCGGATGGTGCTGAGGACGTATCCCAGGGTGTACAGGAGCAGACAGCCGAGGAACAGGGAAAGTGGCAGGGCCTGGAGGCTCCGGAGGAAGGCGACGCGATCCACCCGCCAGAAGAGGAACCCCAGGAGGAGCCCGCTGACCAGGAGCTTGCCGACAAACGAACCGTGCCCGCGCGCACCCGGGGGCGCCGCCCCGGTGGTCATGACTCGGCAGCGGGCGGCCCCAGCACCCGCTTCACCAGGTAGATCGGCTTCCGCTGCGACTCGTGGTAGACGCGGACCAGCATCTCCCCGAGGAGCCCCATGACGATGAACTGCACGCCCACCACGATCAGGAGGGCCCCCAGGAACAGGAGCGGCCGTCCGCCGATCTGGGCCCCGAAGGCGAGCTTGAGAAACGTGAGGTAGGCGCCGATGGCCGTGCCCGCGCCCGCCGCCAGGAGGCCCAGCATGCCGAAGACCTGGATGGGCTTGGTGGCGAAGCTCAAGAGGAACTTCACCGTGATGAGGTCGAGGAAGACCCGGACGGTCCGCGCGATGCCGTACTTCGACCGGCCGAAGCGCCGCGGGCGATGGTGGGTCTCGACCTCGGTGAGGGTGATGCCGATCCAGCTCGCGATGGCGGGGATGAAGCGGTGCATCTCGCCGTAGAGGTGCAAATGTTCCACCACCTCGCGGCGGTAGGCCTTCAGGGTACACCCGTAATCGTGAAGGTGCACGCCCGTCACCTTGGAGATGAGCCAGTTGGCCAGCAGGGAGGGGAGGCGCCGACTGAGGAACGGATCCTGCCGGTTCTTGCGCCAGCCGCTGACGACGTCGTACTCCTGGGCCAACTCGAAGAGGCGCGGGATGTCGGCCGGATCGTTCTGCAGGTCCCCGTCCAGCGGCACGATCACCTCGCCGCGGGACTGATCGAAGCCGGCGGACAGGGCGGCGGTCTGCCCGAAATTCCGGCGCAGGCCGACCAGGGTCCAGCGGGGGTCCTGCACCCGCACGGCCTCCAGGCGGCTCCACGAGCGGTCGGTGGAGCCGTCGTCCACTGCCACGACCTCGTATAGGATCCCCGTGGGGTCGAGGGCCTGACGGATCTCCTGGGCGAGGAGCGGGACGTTCTCCTCCTCGTTGTAGATCGGGATCACGACGGAGAGGCGTGGGCGGTCGGGCATCGCTGCTCCTCTAGAATCCGGCGAACGGCCGGGGCGGAAAGCCCTGGAAGTCGCGGCCCCGGAAGATGGAGAAATCCCGCAGGTGCCGGCCGCGATGGGTGATGGGCACCACGCGCACCCGCTCGACCGTCCGGAAGGCCGCGGTGAGATCCGCGGGCGGATCGCCCGCCCCGTAGGTCGCGAAGTATCCGTCCCGACCCTGGAGCTCGTCCCAGCCGCCCCAGACGTCGTACTGGTTCATGCGCCGACCGAGGTTCGGGTTGTAGACGCGCGGCTGGCCCGGGACGTAGAACGCCAGCTCGCTGGCGATCTGATAGCGATCGCTCATCAGGAACGCGTTCGGCGGGGCCGCCGCCAGCACGGCCCCGACGGCCCGCCCCAGCTCGGGCCACCCGCGCAACCGCTTGCTCACGAGATCGAGGCTGGCGGGCGTGCGGGCCCCGACCAGCTCGAGCAGGTCGGGGGCGAACCCCAAGGGGAGCACGAGCACCGGGAGCATTATAGAGACGAGCAGGAGGCGGTTCAAGCGCTGCACATGCCGGTGAGTCCACGCCGCCGCGACCCGGGTCTCGTACCAGCCGGCGGTCGCCACGGCCGCGGTGAGGTAGGCGTGCGCCGCCCAATTCGCCTGCACCTTCGTGAGAACGCTCCACACCTGGAAGAATAGGAAGACCGGGACCGAGGCGCAGACCAGGAGGAGCAGGTCCTCCCGGTCCTGCCGGAGCCCCTCGCGCCACGCCCAGCCCACGGCGCAGACGAACCAGAGGAAGAGGAGGGGGGAGACGACGCCGAACTGGGTGGCGAGAAATTCCGGCCCCCCCTTCAGGGACGCCCAGAGGGTGTGGCCGCCGCCCCCCCCCGCCTGGATCACGACATGCCGCAGGGAGAGCCAGCCGTGCCGCGCGTTCCACACGATCACCGGGCTGAAGATCAGGAGGCCCAGGAAGGTCGCCTCGTACGGCTCCCGCCGCCGCAGCCAGAGCCGCAGCCGGGGGGAGCTCTGCAGCCACAGGAAGACGCAGGGGAGGAGCATGAGCATGGTGTACTTGCTGAGGAGCCCGAGGCCGAAGGCGATTCCCGCGGCGTACCAGGCCATGGCGCCTTCCCGCTGCACGGCCCGCCACAGGCAGAGCCAGGCGAGCCCCCAGCAGAACACGAAGGGCGGGTCGATGGTCATGAGGACGGCCCCCACCGCGTAGAGGGGCATCACGCTGAGGAGGACGACGCTGAGAAAGCCGGCCCGCGCGCTCCGGAAGATCCGGGCGGCCAAGAGGTAGGCGATCCCCGCCAGCCCGAGCCCGAGCGGTACGGCCGGCAGGCGGACGCCGAATTCCGTCTGGCCGCCCACGGCCGTGCCGAGGGCGATCAGATAGGCGACCAGGGGCCCCTTGCTGTAGTAGCTCCAATCCAGACGGCGGGACCATTCCCAGTAATGGGCCTCGTCGGCGGACAGGGGCCAGTACCCGCCGGCGATCATCCACAGGTGGAGGAGGGTGCAGGCGAGGAGCCAGAGCAGGGTGAGCCGATTGTATTGCCGATTGCCGATTGCCGATTGCCGATTGCCGAATTCGGCCATGTCGGTTGTCCCTCAATCGCCACTCGCCACTCGCCACTCGCCAATCTCGGTTGTCCCCCAATCGACAATTGGCAATCGACAATTGGCAATCGGCAATATCTGTCTAGGCGCCGTGGACGGGCCGCCGCGCCTGCAACTGGCGGTCCTTGGCGATGACCTCGGCGGTCAGCCGCTCGCGATACGCCGCGAGCTTCCGTCGCAGCGACGGGTCCGACAGGGCCAGGATGGCGATGGCCAGGAGCGCGGCGTTGCGCGCGCCGGCCTTGCCGATGGCGACGGTTGCCACCGGGATGCCTCCGGGCATCTGGACGGTCGCCAGCAAGGCATCCAGCCCGTGCAGGGCGCCCCCTTCCATGGGGACGCCCACCACAGGCAGGAGGGTCTGCGCCGCCAGGACGCCGGCCAGGTGGGCGGCAGATCCGGCCCCGGCGATCAGCACGCGGAGCCCGCGCCGGTCGGCCTCGCGTGCGTACCGGGTGGCCCGCTCGGGCGTGCGATGGGCCGAGGTCACGTGCATTTCATGGGGCACGCCGAAGTCGTGCAGGATCTTCGCCGCCTCGTCCATGATGGGGAGGTCCGAATCGCTTCCTATGAGGATGCCCACCAGCGGTGCGGCCGACGTCGTGCGTGGCATACGACCTCCTCAGATATTGCCGATTGGCGATTGCCGAGCCGAATTCAGCAATCAGCAATCAGCAATCAGCAATCTACAATCGATTGAGGGCTTTCTTGCCGATGTCGGTGCGGTAGTGCACCCCCTCCCATTGGATCTTCGCGGCGGCGCGGTAGGCCCGGGCGATGGCATCGGCGATGTCCGTGCCCAGGGCCGTGACGCCGAGGACGCGGCCCCCGTTCGTCACCACCTTGCCGTCCTTGAGCGCCGTGCCCGCATGGAAGACCATCACGTCCGGGAGGCGCGAGACGGCGGGCAGCCCGTTGATGGCCTTCCCCGTCTCGTGCGCCCCCGGGTAGCCGCCGGCCGCCATCACCACGCAGACCGCGGGTTCCGGCCGCCAGACGAGCTCGGCCTCGTGCAGGTGCCGGTCCACCACGGCTTCGAGGAGGGGCAGCAGATCGCTCTGCATGCGCATGAGGAGCGGCTGCGCCTCGGGGTCGCCGAGGCGGACGTTGAACTCCAGCACCTTGGGCTCGCCATCCTTGATCATCAGGCCGGCGTAAAGCACCCCCCGGTAAGGCCGTCCCTCGGCCGCCATGGCCCGCACCGTCGGGATCATCACCTGGTCCATGATCTTGCCGTGGAGGGCTTCGGTGATGACCGGCGCGGGGGAGTAGGCCCCCATCCCGCCGGTGTTGGGTCCCTTGTCGTCGTCGAAGGCGGGCTTGTGGTCCTGGGCCGACGCCAGAGGCAGCACCGTCTCGCCGTCGGTGAAGGCGAGGAACGACGCCTCCTCGCCGGTCAGGTACTCTTCCACCACGATCTTCTCGCCGGCGTCGCCGAAGACGCGGTCCTCCATGATTCGCTTCACCGTGTCCAGGGCCTCGGGCACCGTCTGGCAGACCACGGCCCCCTTGCCGGCGGCGAGGCCGTCGGCCTTGACCACGACGGGGGCGCCCACGTCCTGGATGTACCGCTTGGCATCCTCGGCACGATAGAAGCTCTGGAAGAATCCCGTAGGGATCTTGTACTTCTTCATCAGCCGCTTGGCGAAGACCTTGCTGCCCTCCAACGCGGCGGCCTGCTGGTTGGCCCCGAAGATGCGTAGGTCCCGGCTCTCGAACTCGTCCACGATCCCGAGCGTGAGGGGGAGCTCCGGGCCCACCACCGTGAGGTCGATGGCCTTCTTGGCGGCGAACTCCGCGAGCAGGCGCACCTCGGAGGCGCTGATCGCGACACACTCCGCCAGCTCGGCGATGCCCGCGTTGCCCGGGGCGGCGAAGAGCTGCGTTACCTGCGGGCTCTGCTTGAGCTTCCAGACGAGGCTATGCTCCCGTCCCCCGCCTCCAACCACCAGCATGCGCATCGTCGCTCCCTAGATTGCCAATCGCCGAATTGCCGATTTACGGGCGACGGATTCGGGCTCCCAATCGCCAATCGCCAATTCCCCCGGCTCCTCAATCAGCAATCAGCAATCAGCAATCGTCAATTCCTAGTGCCGGAAGTGGCGGATGCCCGTGAAGACCATGGCCAGGTCGTACTCGTCCGCCGCGGCGATCACCTCGGCGTCCCGCACCGAACCGCCGGGCTGGATGATGGCGCTCACCCCGGCCTTGGCCGCCTCGTCCACGCCGTCCCGGAAGGGAAAGAAGGCGTCCGAGGCGAGCACGGTCCCCCGCGTCGGAAGCTTGGCCTTCTGGATCGCCAGCCGGACGGCGTCCACGCGACTCATCTGGCCGGCCCCGATCCCCACCGTTGCCTGCGCCTCCGTGAGGACGATGGCGTTGGACTTCACGTGCTTCGCGACCCGCCAGGCGAAGCGGAGGCCCCGCATCTCCGTCTCCGACGGGGACCGCTTGGTCGCCACCGTGAGGGCATTCGGATCGAGATCCGCCGTGTCGCGCTCTTGGACCAGCATGCCCCCAGTGATGCGCCGCACCTCGTAACCATCAGCCGGGTACCCGCCGGAGGCGGGTGGCCTTGAGCCATGAGCCAGGGGGAGTTCGAGCAGGCGCAGGTTCTTCTTGCCCTGCAGGAGGACCAAGGCCTCCTCCGCATAGCCGGGGGCGATGACGGCCTCGACGAAGGTGCCGGCGATGGCGCGCGCCGTGGGCGCGTCCAGTGGTCGGTTCACCGCGATGATCCCCCCGAACGCCGATACCGGGTCGGTCTCCCGGGCGCGCGCGTAGGCCTCGCAGAGCGTCAGCGCCGAGGCCACGCCGCACGGATTGCTGTGCTTGATGATGGCCGCGACCGGCTCCTCGAACTCCCGGACCAGCTCCCATGCGGCATGGAGGTCCAGGAGGTTGTTGTACGACAGCTCCTTGCCCTGGAGCTTCCGGGCGGCGGCGAGTCCGCCGGGGGCGGACAGGTCCCGGTAGAGCGCGGCCCGCTGGTGCGGGTTCTCGCCGTAGCGCAGATCCCGAAGTTTCTCCAGCCGCAGGTCGAGGAGCGGGGGGAACGAGACGTGAGAGCCGAGAGGGGAGAGCCGAAAGCCTCCCTGCCCGAGCCCCGAAGTCAGGCGATCGAAGAGGCCGGTGATGCGGGCGTCATAGCGGGCCGTGTGGGCGAAGGCCTTGGCCGCCAAGGCGAGCCGCGTCGGCTGGGACAGGCTGCCCGCGTTCCGCCGCAGCTCGTCCAGCACCGCGCCGTAGTCGGCCGGGTTCACGATCACGGCGACCCCCGCGAAGTTCTTCGCGGCGGAGCGGATCATGGCGGGTCCCCCGATGTCGATCTGCTCGATGGCCTCGGCGACTGTCGCGTCGGGTGATTCGACCGTGGCCTCGAAGGGGTACAGCGTGATCGCGAGAAGGTCGATGGGGGTGATGCCCTGGGCGGCCATCTGCCGCGCATGCTCCGCATTGCCCCGAATGCCCAGGAGCCCACCGTGGATGCGCGGGTGGAGCGTCTTGACGCGGCCGTCCAGCATCTCGGGGAACCCCGTCACCTCGGCGACATCGGTGACGACCAGCCCCGCCTCGCGGAGGAGCCGCGCGGTTCCGCCGGTGGAGATGAGCTCGATTCCAAGCTCGGCCAGGCCTCGAGCGAACTGGACCAGTCCGTCCTTGTTGGAAGCGCTGAGCAGGGCGCGGCGGACGCGGATCATGGCTGAAATGGGTCTCCCTCCGCCATCCCTCGGAGATCGCCGGGATCCGACGCCGCCCTGGCCGGGTGGCGTGGGGATCGGCTCGCGCTCCGACGCTGGATGGGGTGCATCGCCGTTGAATCAGAGTCCGTCCGGTCCACCGCGCTGCGGCGCAAGCCGCAACGTCACGCCAAGGACCGACGGGGGGCGGCAGGTGATGGTGAATCCTCGAGAAAACCAAGGCATGCTACCAAAAAGGCCTGCACCGGGCAAGGCAAATCCCGGGACGGACCCGCCCTGGTGGAGGCTAGCGAGCGGGGGGGTCGAGGGGGAGGCCGTCGGTGAAGTGGTCCACCGTGAAGATCTGAATCTCCGCCCCATGCCGCCACGCGTCGTCGGGGAGGCCGGCCTTCCTGCAGGTCTGGCGCAGGAACATCTCGCGATCCCAGCCGTACTCGGTGGCGACCTGGGGAAGCAAGAGTCCGTGGCGGCCGCCGCGGCTGATGTAGAGGCCGTGCACTCCCACCTGGACCTGGGTCGGGTCCTCGATGGGCACCAGGGGGGAGAGG
>Ga0315294_10007265_pt1 | contig 12153 bp, 8 predicted proteins | sample YL17G13_40_MG_FD_203626 | JGI IMG/M metagenome (GOLD analysis project Ga0315294, IMG submission 203626) | Sediment microbial communities from Yellowstone Lake, YNP, Wyoming, USA - YL17G13_40 | ecosystem: Environmental > Aquatic > Freshwater > Lake > Sediment | place: USA: Wyoming | collected...
TCTTTTTGCTCTGTGCATAGTCTAAAGTATAGTCAACGATTTCCTCGTCCATTTTTCTTCCAACCCTTTTTAGAGCATAAGATTCATGAAGAACAGATAAAACCTTTTAGGTCATTTGATCATTAAAGATAAAAGTCATAACTAAGGTCATGGCATGCACACGCGCCACCGTGAATAAAAAGTCTTCCCGCTCGAAAACCTAGGTACTAGCTAACCAACCTCATGTTTATGCGAAAACTTGAAACAAGCAAAAATCATATATACATGCTGGTGTTCTTGACATCACTATCTATAGATATGGAGAAAAGGGCATAAAATGATGTCTGATATTGATGATGTCTGCAATCAAATTATACTAGTTTTGGCGAAAAATTCTTCAAGTTCAGTAGATTATGCACAGTTGCAAAGAAACGTTGGAGCAGGATCTGTACAAACCGTAAAGAAACACGTTAAGCACCTGCTGGAAGCTGGCCTAGTAAAAGTAGAGACTGAAAATCGGGGCATGAGAATCTACTACAAAATTTCACTCTCCAAGAAAGGAATCAAAATGTCCCGTAATCTCCATCGGAAAGATAATTAGGGTGATGTGAATGTTAATGAATCCCAAAGGTTCAAAAGCGATAGAAGCGTCAAAATTAAACGCACACGCTAAGAAAGAAGGTGGGGAAATGGGATCCTTTGACACGGTCAGTCCGCTAGATTATAGGTATAACAAGGAACTGATCGAGAAATTGCAGCCTTTTGTTACGGAAGAGGCTCTTATCCGATATGAACTAGCCGTGGAAACTGCTCTTGTAGAAACCATGAGAAAATGGGGAGTCTGCTCTGAGGCAATTGCAGAAGAAATAAAGAATGCCTGTAGAAACGTTCAAATCTACGAAGTGTACGCTGAGGAAAAAAGAATCAAACACAGCATCAGAGCACTAGCTAACTGCACCCGGGCCAAGGTTAGTGAAGAGGCCAAACCGTTTGTGCATCTATCCGTGACTTCATCAGATATTGTCGATACTGCTACTGCGATGCGCACAAAGGACCTTTTCAAGGAAGTGATCTTGCCAGATTTGCTCGATTTGGAGAGATCCTTAATTGCGATGGCTAGAAGAACGAGTGCGCTAACCCAAATAGGAAGAACGCATGGTAAGTACGCAGAACCTATCACTTTTGGTTTCGCCATGGCAAAGTATGTGAGTCGACTTGCAGACCGAATAGAAGCAATAAGTCGCGCCGTAGACAATCTTCGCGGCAAGATATCTGGTGCAGTTGGAGCTTATAATGCCCTATCGTTAATTGTTTCTGATCCAGAGAAGTTCGAAAAGGAAGTTTTGGCTGAATTGGGGCTAAAGCCAGCTCTTCATTCCACACAGATAGTTGAAACACAGTACATAACAGATGTGGCATATACAGTCACTTCGTGTTTCTCTGTCCTTGCAAACTTGGCGGACGATTTCAGGCATCTCCAACGAAGCGAGATTGAGGAAGTCAAAGAGGTGAAGGATGATAATAGAGTAGGCTCATCCACGATGCCGCATAAGGTAAACCCATGGGACTTCGAGCATGTTAAGAGTATGTGGAAAGCATTCTTGCCTAGAATAATAACAGTACTTATGGACGAAATATCTGAACACCAGCGCGATCTTACGAATTCAGCATCTAGCAGGTTTCTCATGGAACTATTTGTCGCGTTTGACCATTCTGTAAATTGGACGAAAGAGGCACTCACGAAGATAGAAATTGACGAGCAAAACATAAAGAAACATGTGGAAGAGAGCGTCGGAGAGATAGTTGCGGAACCTCTCTATATTCTCCTAGCTATTCATGGTCACCCGGATGCATATGAATATGTCAGAAGAATGGCTATAGAATCTCGAGAAAAGAGGAAATCATTAGTAGAGATCATATGGAAAGACAAAGGAATTAGAAACTACTTGAACAAAATGACAGAAAAACAGAGAGATTTACTCAAGCACCCCGAGAAATACACTGGAACAGCAGAAGCGAAGACAAAAGATGTTTGTGCCTACCTGGAAGCTGCTCTACTTCTTTAGAATTTAGCGCGCCGCTTTCTCGATAAATGCCTCATAGCGTCAAGCAAAGACCTATGCCTCTCGCTCATTTCTAATAACAACAGGCTTTCGAACCGAAATGAGAGTCGTTCCGTCGAGCGATCTGTCACAGTCCCGAAAGCATGTCTTGAGACTTCGTTATTTGTTTCAATTATTTGAATTGGTTTGGGAAATCTACTGCTCATGCGAACATTTCTAAAGAAGGTGACGGAAACTAGATCCGCGGCATCAGTCTTACAAAAAACTCTGCTTACTGGATCTGATTCCACAATCTCCAAAACCTGAGAATTGGCTATGCCTCTACCGCAACTCAAATCTAAAGGAAAATTTGTGAAAATCGATAAGTTCTTTCTATAATTCCTTGTTTCTCAAAGATCGCACTAACGGGTCGAGTTTCCCCCAGACCTGATAGATTCCCTGCGGGCATTTGTGAGCCGGAATCACTTGGAATAGCGGAATATCGCTTGACTCCATAATGCTTGAAATAAAGGATCTGAAGGTTTCAGTGTCGTATTTTCCATTAGTCAGGAATCCTACGTTGCTAGGCTCTTCATCTGCATCGAGATAAACCCTAGAGACAGATCCTCCAAGAAGCGTTTGATGCATTTTTGACTCTATAGAGAGCTGGGTTCTCCTATCAATGGAAAATGGAGTGAGACTGAAGTGGCTAAATCGCAGATTCACATGTTTCCTAGACACAAGTCTTGAATACGCTCCAGATCGAGACGGCGTTTGAGCTAGTTCTATGTGCATTTTGTGTTCGCATCCCAGCTCAGAGGATATGAAATCTGCTTTCTCTTTGAATTCCCTGAGAAATTCAAGAAGCTTACTGATGTCTTTCTCAATGTCTAGTCCACTTTCCGTCATGATATCAGAGAAACCAAAGAACCCCAGCTTTATTGACGAATTGACTGATTTGAAGGAGTACTCACCGATGGATGGATTCTTGATGGAGAACACTCCAGCTTGCCCAGTTGCTTGTCTTGTGTCAAATAACTTGGACTTTTTTTCATTGAAAGCTAAGATCTGAGCTACAACTTGACCGAGTATTTGCACCAGATCCTCAAGGTTACCATGCCATTCTCCGTCTTTCTTAGCTTTTGCGATTACTTTAAGGAGATTAATGGTTATAAACGTGAAGACGGCATTCTGGGAATCGGCTAGAGGACTTGAAACGAAAATCCTGGACATCTCGCGAAAGTAAGTTAAATGTCCTGGTTTGTTGTTAACGGCTGAATCCATGTTAATGAAGTATATCGAATGGGGCACTCCTTTCTCAGTATGTTTTTCGATCAGTTGCATGATTGATTCAATTGCAGCGTCACTGATCTCACGTAGCGATTTTGATGATAATCTCAAGAAGAGGGTTGGATGCCATCTCGCTTCATCAAGAAGTTGCTCTCTGCGCGCTAATGCAGCTAGTATCAAATCGATCAGGACATGTGCTTTGTCTTTGTAGGTCGCATATGTGGACATCGTCTTATTCTCACTAGGTTCTATTGCCAACTCGTGAAGGATCGAACTGTCCTCAACCCGCTCCAAAACAATGTTTGAATAGAGAGGGGCTCTTGGGTGAACCGAATATTGCATCCACAAACTCTCCACAAAATTCTCCACCAGTTTCTGAGCTTCCTGTTCACGACTCTCCAGATAGGGAGCGATTATCCAATTCCAGTGATCCAAAGTCTGTGAACCAGCAACATTCGATTGACATAACGCCAGTCCGTATACCATAAAATCCAATGCCGCTCTAAGGTCGTTCGGCTTCTGAAGCGACGAATAACTGATGCTTATTCCGTTTGAAAGCAAAAATCTGAAGTCATGATTGAAGTTGAAGATGTCAAAAGCATTCAGTAGGCCATGGATATACGTTATGTCCAGTCTGCAATCATTGGCTAGGAGGGGGATGCATTCTTCTACCTTATACAACATGTACATCTCCCGCATGTATTCTTCAGGAGGTGATTTGCGTATCCTGTCAGGCTTAAGCGTGCGAATATAGTCTTCAATGGATTTCTCAGTTCCTGCAATAGGCTGAAATCTTCTCGCGAGTCTAAAGTACTTGTAATCATCTGTTTCTTCATATATCCTCTTTAACGTTTCAACAAGAAGTTGCCGAAGAAATGGTCTCCCGATGTTTCTCTGTCCCCAACCTATCTCCAACATGCTTTGTTCTGCTCTATTCGCTACATCTTTGGCTTCTTTCCTTGATATCTCTGCTTTCCCGAGCTCCGCAACGAGTGAATTAACTATTCTTCGGCTGTCCCATTTATGTTTGCTCCAGCCGATAGTGGGCAAGTCCCGCAAAATTATCCTCATCATATGGGCTATTCCAGTGTTACTAGCACGATACATCTTGCCACTTCGACCCCGACCACCCTGGGAAAGGAGAAGCCCAGACGTTTCCATTTCGTACAAAGCTCGGCTCGCTGACTTTCTTAAGAATTCTTGTTTGCCTGAGATCTTCCGTAAGCCATTCAGACGCTGCAAGAAACCATTGACTGTAATAGGCTCTTTAATTGCATCGCAAAGAGCATCAAGTTTGACCTTGCTATTCCGGTTTAACGCTTTGATCTGTCTGCATAGATCCTCAACTTCTGACATCCGCATCATCCTGTTCTGCGATGATATGTTGAGCAATTCTGATAAAAGCTTATTGCCCGACCAAAGTGACCGATTTCAGCTCGGCATACAAGCGCGCGCGTTCAGAAATACCCCCAAAATTTTGGGCATTTATTTTATATCATTCTAATATGCAATGTAATTGTGGAGAATTTTGGGGAAGAACGTGCGTCGAAATGAATGAGCAACCCTACTTAAGCAAAGAGGCCAAGAGGCTACTCAGTGAATGTGCGAACAGACACAGGAACCTGATTTACAACATTGCCGAAAATAGAGCTTTAGGTCAGCACAGAAAAGAGATAAGTGAAACTGATATTCTTGTGGCCGTGAGAAGCATACCCACATCCGTCTCCAGCACAAAAAGAAAATGGGGAATAAGAATATTGGTCACGGTAGCATTTGCTGTCACTGGGATACAAGTAGGAGCATTCTACAGTCTTTTCAAATACATGTTGGCTGAAGAGCTTCCAGTTTTGTTGCTCGCATGGTTGATTTCCCCTACGATGCTAATAATGGTTCTTGCTATTGTTTTCGCTTGGATTTTTAGAGAAGACTGGATATGATCAGAACTGAGAAGTTGACTATCCTGTGGAAGTTTGTTCTGCGATCAACGAAGTCTCTCACATACCGAGAATATTGGCTCGCCAATAGCGATCACGTATTCCCCCGTGTTGCATGTTCGTCAAAGCCGATGTTTGAGACATCGTTGATTGAGAATGATCATACTTGTGTACGAAAGACTATCGCGTCATTCTATTGGCCCGTTATCTTCAACAATTAACTAACGTGTTAACATCATACGTCAAAAACGAAGAGTCAAGTTTCCATCCTTGGCACATCGTACAGAGATTTATTATCATTAACAACAAGAACGGTAGCCTTTTAGGTTATTGTTTCATTAAAGATAAAAGTTATAACTAAGGTTCATGAGCGCGCGCTCCCGCGACCAAGAATGTCAAGTTCAAAATGTGAAACCTATTACGCTCCTAAGTACCGTAAGTTTATTGAAGACAACTTTCAGGTGAGAGAGTGGCTCAAGGACAGAGCTGTCAACACTCAAAAGTGCTACGCTGATAACATTCGGAGATTTTGTGAGTTCGCAAACGTGACCCCGGAACAGTTTCAGAATATGGACAAGAAAAAGGCAAGGGACATTGCTTGGTCTTTTATCGAAACGTTTTCGGACAAACCAACTGTCGCTATAAACGTAATGGCAGCATTAAAATCATTTTATCGGAACCATGACGGCGAGACTTTACCTTTTGACAGCTCAAAATTCGGCAAACACTATGTGAAGCCTCGCGCAAGAAAAGCGTCGTATGAACACGTACCAACTAAAAACGAAGTGTATCAAATCATTGACATGGCAACATCATTACGAGATCGAGCGATGATGCTGATGCTATTTCAGTCGGGAATTCGTTTGAACGCTTTGTTGAGACTCAATTATGGCCACGTTCGAGAACAACTCGAAAAGGGCATAGTTCCTCTTCACCTGAAGATTACTGATGACCTAGATACTAAACTTCGCGGTTACGATCTTCCTTACTACGACACCTTTGTCGGAAAAGAGGCAGCCGACGCGTTGAAACGATTCTGTGAAATAAGACACAAGAACAGCACAGACGATACGCCACTGTTCACAAGTCGCAACAACAATCGAGTGGCCGACACGAACGTTTGGTTCCACACAAAACGTTGCATGGCTCACGCAGGATTCGATAAGAGAACCATGTGGGTACACTCGTTCAGAAAAGCATTCAAATCCGAGTTACGAAAGGCACCTATAAATGAAGAGCTTTCCGAGTTGCTAATGGGGCATCGTTTGAGGGGGAGCCGAGAAAGTTACATGAATCGTAACGATGCGGTTGAAGAACTATGTGAAGCATACGAACAAGCCGATTTCAGTCGTGACGGCAAGACGAAGGAAACACAACATGACCTCGATGCGCATTTGCAGACGTTTGGCACGGATCCCAAGACACACATATTGAAGGTTCGCAAGGCTCATGATGAAGCTGAACGAGACAATGAGTTCATGAAGATATAACCTATGAAGTTACGTTTACCTTCCGTTTTGTGCGCGCTTTTCAAAACACTGTGTAGAACGCTTAAATTCATTTATTCGTAATGTTCTATTGAGTCCCACTATGAAAAAATCGAGAACAGCTCGCTTTTCTTTCAAAATTGTGGAGAGTCAAACTATGCGGACTATCCAGAGTCTCTATTTTTGGTCGTTTCTTTTCTACATCGTTTTTTTAGTGTGGAGCTCTGTCCTTCTTGTTTCGATTAACCCGAGTTGGGACAACTATACATTAAGGTTAATCCTGAATACTTCAACCATTCAGCCAATCCTTTCTTCTATTGCAGAAATTCTCGCAACGGTCTTAGCAATTTCTTTCTCAATTGCAATAGTCGTTGTCCAACATGCAGCAAGCAGCTACACCGCAAGTATTCTGGAAATATACAAGCGAGATTTCTTAACACTGGTGTTTTTCTTATATTATGTCTGCAGTTTAGTGCTCACTATAATCGCTATGCAATTCACAACAAATCTGTATTTAGCGAACATGACATTAGTCACATTTCTTTTTTCGTTTCCTATTCTTTTTTTGCAATTCTTACATATTATTGACTTAATTGACCCCCGAAATATCATTGAAAAAGCAGAGAAAAAATGTGTAAATTATATTAGTTCTATTCCCTCTAAAATCAAGTCAATACTAAAAAGCAAGAAACCAACCAACAAATTTGAAAAGTATCTCTTAGAAACCCCTATTTATCGGCAATTCATTTTTCAACAAGAAACTATACTGCAAGAACAAATTAGAAAACAAGTTTTGCTAATAAATGATGTAATCAACAAAGCTATTTCAAGAAGAGAAATTGAGACTAGCATCAGGGGATTCCAAGCGTTATCAAAAATTGTCAAGAACTATGTAGCAATTAGGCAAGAAGATTTTGTTAGCGGTGATAAATTTCTGGAGTATATCTATAATCAACTGCTATCAGTTTTCACCATTGGGTTAGACACCAAAGACGCGTCTTTAATGCAGGAAATCTTACATGCTCTAGAAGACATCGGATGCTCTACAACAAGCTTAAAGGCTGTGAACGGCCCAAATCATGTGACTAATTTGGCGATGGCACATATTCGGGACTTTGGTCTCATGGCTCTAGAAAAAAGCTTTACTGATGTTGCTACTATGGCAATTGCTTCGTTAAAGACTGTAGGTTTGTTGACAATTCAAAAGACCAATAGTGAAGGACTAGCATCAGATTACATATTTGAAATTGGAGAAAAAGGCGTGCAAAGAAACGATTGGTATGTGTTGGAGGTTGCACTTAATCAACTAAAAGAACTGCTACATGGAGCCGTATCGTTTAAGGTCGCTATCCATACAGCACCCACACGAATTCTTGAGCATATAGGCAAACTGTCCATTTTGGGCACTCAAAATAGAATTGACCATTGGGCGCTTCAAACTAGTCTGTTTACAATGATGCCTGAATACTCGATTCAGGCAATTGCGTGGGTAGCGCTTCAGCTGAAGAATGAAGAGTACGCGCAAATTGAAACCCATTCAAGAGAGGAATATAGCAAAGGTATCATAGCCAAACTAATTCAAACAATAAGTAGCATAGCAACCGTTTCATCTAGAGCCCATTCATCGCATACGTTGGGGTCATCAGTTGATTGCTTGTTGGACATAACCCTTTCAATGATAAAAGAAAAATTCAAGACAATTCCTGAGGGGTTCAAAACCGAAATTCTTGTTGTTGTTGACGCACTGAAAGCTTCCTACTTACCAATAGCGGTCTATAGTTATGATAAAGAATGGCATTTGTCAATTCCAGCTGAAATTGGCGATGCATTAACTTCAGTAGCAGTGTTTGCTATGGAATCTCAAAAGGAAGTAGCAATCAAATGTTTGGATACGCTTCACCAAGTGTGCCTTATTATGGTTAAACATGATAAAGGCGGTTATGACGTTGCCAGACTTGCTGCCCGAATTGGTGTAATTGGTGCTATTGCTACAAATAGGAATGAAAGCGTCATCGCAGAAAAAGCTGCAACGTTGCTCGCAGACTTCGACAAGAATTACTCACAGTATTCGCCTAATCCGCAAAAAGGAGAGCATATTGACGAAATAGAGAGTCTCCACAAAGGGTTCAAGAAAGATTTTACGGTGTTTGAAAAAACTGAAGCATACAGCGAGCTTTATAAGAATGTCAAATCGACAGATATTAAAAGTTTCATAAAAGTATATGAACAGAAAAGAATGGATTTAAAGAAGTAAAAACACAAAAGTGCGCGCGCTTACCGATCGCAAATTAATCCAATAGAACGCGTACATCGGAGACATTCCAAAGCGAATTCAAGAGTACAAGGGGTGTGCACCAAGCTCAGTAGTCATCATAGGCCTAAGCGCGCGCGGGGGTTCACGAAATTGTCGCTTAGCAGAAAGATTTTGATGCCTTAATGTCGTCCCAGAGGTCTCTTTTGTCTAACATCTCTATAGCTTTTTCAACTAACGCTCTTGCTTCTTCATTTCTTCGTTTGTTCACATCGAGTAAATTGGATGGACTTTCTAGAGCGGTTACTCTTGAGTATGTATGCTGTAGTAACAAGAAATTGCTCAGGCTCAAATGTTGTTTAACTTCCCCTTCATAGTTGGCAAATACTTCTTTGGAAAAAACACTTGCTTGGAACCGCTCATCTTTCAAGTTTTGGTCAATCTCTTCTTTGATTGCCTTTAGCTCCTCTTTTATGGCACTTTTCAATTCATCAGAACGTTCTCTTGACATGCGAGCAAACTCTTCTCGCATATCATCCCATTTTCCAAACAAACCTATGCTGAATAAATCATCAACTGCATCTTCAAACATGAAGACTTCATTAGCGAGGATTCTAGCCACATCTCCAAGTGTGTAACTTAATGATTCAGGTTTCAGTTGGGGAGTATCGTGTTTTCCTAAAAATTCTTTCATACTCTGAACAGATTCTCTTCCGCTTTCCAGACTTTTCGTAATACGGCCAGGAGACAACGTGGGTCTAGTCTCAGCCCAGTACCTCCAATTCGAACGTCCTCTTGTTTGTTTACAGAACTGCTCGAAATTTGTGGGATATCTGTCCAAAAATTCGCTAAAATGCGACTGCAATTGGTCTAGATTCTCACATTTGAGGTTCTCTATGCTTTTTAGGAAAGCAAAAGCCGTGGCTTGCCTGGTTTTTTCAGGAACATCGGGTAAATCCATTTCTTCAAAGAGAAGTTGAAGGGTCCTTAATGATTTGCTTAGGCTTGAACTTCTGTCTTTGGCTGCCCACAGCAAATTCAGCATGTCTGGTGTAGCCTTCAATGGGCGACTGATTTCTTTCTTTTCTACCTTAAAGTAGACTTCAAAGAATGAGTGAACAATTTGGTAGATAGGTTGCTCAAAAGAGTTCTCGAGAATCATGAATAGGTAAAAGCGAAGATCTGTGCAAAATAGCTCGTGCGTTAGTGTTTCAGCATTCCAGAAACTCACACGATTTTTCAGTGCTTCCATCGCATTTTTGAAAGCCGTTGATGGCTCATCTATGTATACATAGATTCTTGAGGCTGATGTTCTTTCTGCAAATTCTCTCAGTTGACCGACATCAGTTTTACCGGGTTGTTTCTTAACTGCCAAAATCACTTTCTGATTTTCTGCAGGTTTGGTGCACTCCAAATCAACTCCCTGTTCACCGCGTCTATCTGTTTTGTGAATATTGTAAACTTGGTATCCTTTTTCTCTGAAGATTTCTGTTAAAACTTCAAGGATCTCAGCTTCAGTATATAGTTTCCAAGGTATCTGAAACATAGTGTTTCATGACTATTAATTGAGTTGAGAATTTGAATTTTTCTGATTTAACATTCAGTTAAAATTCCAAACTTGAGTTTTCCAGCGTTAAAGTAACAAACCAAAATTGCCAGTCGAACGTTTTCTCTGCGTATTGTATGATATTACGTGCTGTGTGTGCAATAGATGCGGTGTCAATCTCCTGCTAGGTCTCAGCCCTTCCAAGCACAATTTTGTTACGCATCATGAAATCAACGCCTTCTTCCTGAAAGAACAATAGCGATGATTATACTCTCGACAATAGCGAGCAAGATCGTTGAGACAACAAAAATGTCAGAACCGCCAGGGTAGTAGAACATAAAATCCTCCCAGAAGCTCCTTTGCTGAGCATATATTCCTGGATTTTGAACCTGTGTCATTGAACTGCTGTTGCTGTCAATACTACCCCATCGCAAGCATTGTTCTTTCCCGTATTGCAGTGCCTCATAGACTGTCGATCCTTCACTGAATTTCTTCCAGAAGGGATGAAAGAAAGCCGAACCTGAATTTCCGAATGTTGCTCTATCGGTCTCGTTTAGATCATCTCTCCAATTCCAGTAGAACCACCCTTCTTTGTTGTCCTCCGCGGCATAGATTATCAGCCTTCCTGCCTTCACCAGAGACCTTGCAAAGCTGCCGCTATAGCAGAAATCAAGAAAGATGTTTAGACATTTGCATGTGCTGTTAGTAAGCCATCCCTCAAATTCTTTGGATGTGACTGTGTATCCGCTTTCGAAAGAGAAGCCAACCGAGCCTCCGACCAACTCGCCGTGTGCTACTATGTAGATCGTTACCTCATCATTTTTCCCGGCCCCTTTCAACAATTCATCAATTGATGCTCCAAGAGTCTCTTTAGTGACAAGATAGTCTTCGGAGTCAATCATCGCTGCTATCAAGTCATTTGCTCCGTCTCCGTCAACGTCTATTAGAGTATTATTAGGATGGTATAACATCAACTCTATTTGACTGTCAGTGAATCCTCTGTCTTTTAAAACAAGATAGGCTTGTAACGCTTGAGCTGGCATCGCATCGACGTCAATTACATTTTCTCTTGGAAAATCATTCCATGTATTTGCAATAACAAAGAGCTGTCTTCCAGAAATCTGACCGAGAGACATTCCCACATAGCCTGCCAACAGATAAACAATAGCTGGCAAAGCAATCAATACGAGGATTTTCTTGATTGTCTACACCTTCTTCTGGCGTTGACAACTCCTAATCTTTGGACTTAGGGTTTGAAATTCATTGAGATTAGCAAGTTCCCGCAAGCAAAATCTCCCTGCTTCCTTGATTTTAGACAACCACTCTGGTTCTTATTTCTATTGTTTGACCCAATAGCTTAGGAACAGAAAAAACGGGAAGCGCGGGAGATATCTCCACTAATCTTACTTCTATTCAATCATACTTTGAAAAAGTTATATCAAAGATATGATGCGCGCTCCTCGTATGGACTATTATCTTTCCTTTTCGATCAAGATGAAACCTTTTAGGTCATTTGATTTCCACCTTGCAGTGAGGCTACATTCATGGGTATTATCCGAGAAGACAACTCGAAAAACGGCTGAGTAATGAGTAGAAGACTTAACCTTCTAGAAAACGTGGACAG
>Ga0315294_10007266_pt1 | contig 12152 bp, 13 predicted proteins | sample YL17G13_40_MG_FD_203626 | JGI IMG/M metagenome (GOLD analysis project Ga0315294, IMG submission 203626) | Sediment microbial communities from Yellowstone Lake, YNP, Wyoming, USA - YL17G13_40 | ecosystem: Environmental > Aquatic > Freshwater > Lake > Sediment | place: USA: Wyoming | collected...
TATCATGGCAGTCCCAATCATATTGAAGGAAAGGTAGAGCTAAGACAGGGGAAGGACCCTAGCAAAAAGCCTGAAAATAATCTTTTGGAATCTATGCAACTGACAACATAGAGATCGCTATATGCAAAGCTATTCTGTCATGCCAAGGGATAAATGGACTAACGTACCTAGATTCAAAAGGAAAGGAACCACCATATGGCATCATATTTTCTGGTTGGCCCAAGGCTGAACACATATATATTTACAGATTGCCTATTGCCACCTTCGAACCAGTCTCTGAAAATTCATGGATATCTCCCGTTCCCGTCATGCCTATAGAAGTTCAAACAATGAAAGTAAGGGACTGCATTTATGTTGTAAGAAAAGCCACGCTATCGGAAAGAATCTCTCTTTTTTTGAATATGGTCCAAGAGCGGCACTCAGGTATTTGAGTTTAATATTGTAGGATAGAATAGTGATGTATACCTCAATAGCGTGCGCTTGGGTCTCATACGCTTATGGGATTTCCGCAAGAATACATGATATCCGACTGGAAACGCGCTCACGTGACTGGAAAAGAAATGAAAGGTAAGATTCCGATCAGACCAAGACTGGCCGAAGCCCCAGTTGTGCTTAGCGCCACCTCAGAGAGCATGGTGTGCTACTACAAAGAACACCGCCAAACGTGCAATCACCTTTTTATTATTGTAAGAAAGATTCAGCTTGTGATCTTCATGCTGTACACGCTGACTAGAATGGAAGAATATATTGAGACTCCTCCTTTACCCAGCTTCGTGCAGTTTGAAACAAGCACAAAATGCAACGCAAGATGCACTTTTTGTCCTCACTCTGAAATGAAACGACAAGGATGGGCAAAATGGAGCACGCTCATGAAGGTCATGCGCGAGTTAATTCCTACTGCGGAATATGTTGCACCATTTATGTTCCAGGAACCATTGCTGGAACCTCGACTTATTCCAATTCTAGCCAGCGTTAAGCATATAAACCCAAAAGCCAAAACGATGATTTCTTCCAACATGGGATTTATTGAGCAACAACAAATAGAAGAAATTCTTGATCGTGATTTACTAGATGAGTTGCATGTTAGTTTCTATGGTCCTAACAAGAGAATTTACAATCAATTGCAGCCTCCGCTTGATTGGGAGAAGACGAAAGAAAACATCAAGGCAGTTGTCCGCATAAGAGCGAAACGTGGTGGGAGGAGACCGCTAATAATCATGCAGTATCTCGTTATTCCAGAGTTGATGCAACATGTCGATTCCTTCATCCGAAAATGGAGTACACTCGCAGATAGAGTTATCCTAACTAACTATGTTGCATTTCAAGGAGTCATGCCCAAAATAAGCTTTGATGAATCAGTATGGCTTGGAAATCCTGCACATCGTACACCCTGCCAGAAACTATGGAGTGACATAATTGTCCATTTCGATGGCACTATTGTGCCTTGCTGTATTGATTGGGATGGGAGAATGCCGTTGGGAAACATAAATGAAACATCGGTAAAAAAGATCTGGTATGGCGAAAGAATCACGTGGCTTAGAAAAATGCATACCGAAAAAAAATGGAATGAAATAACAATGTGTCGTAACTGTGATATTTACAAATACCAATTCACAAAAGAATGGATCAAAATATGGTGACTATTTAGAAACAGCTTGAGTCACAAAAATCTGCCTGATGCTAGGAAACGCGAATTGTATGGCAAAGTGCGTTCTGCTGGGCTTTAGGGTTCGCACTTTCAAAACTGACTTTTTACTCTGCAAAACACAATTACAAAGTCAGTTAGCGCGCGTAAGCTAGAATATTGCTGTATACCTTAATAGTGCGCGCGTGTAGAGAAAGAAGAATAGCCGAGGGAGAAATATCGCTACTAGAAAAGGGATTAGAACTGATGAAGTGGGAACAGCTTGAGTCACCTTTAGGTTCATTCAACCCTGAAGATACAATTAGGTGATATGATGAAGGTAATGCTTGTTGAAGCGAATTTCCCTCTCATGCATGGCTACGAGGTTGTCTTCCCTCTTGGCTATGCCTGCTTGGGAGCAATTCTTCAACGTGAAGGGTATGATGTTGAATACGTATTTCCGACAGCCCGTCATCTAAGTATGCAGGATGTTGTCAACTGCATTTCAAACGCTGATGCAGACTTGATAGGGATTGGGGGTTTACTCCCACACTTGCCCACAGTCATCAAACTTGTGAGAATGATTAGAGCTGTTCGACATGATATTCCAATTGTCCTCGGCGGGCAGATGGTGACATATACCCCTGAGCTAGCTCTCAGAATGACAAGCGCTGATTTTGGCATTGTCGGCGAGGGTGAAATCGCTCTGTTGAAGCTTGTCGATTGCCTAGAGAACAGAAAGGATTACTCAGAAGTCCCTGGCTTGGTCTTCAAACGCGATGGGCAAGTCATCAGCAATGGTATAGGCGAGATTATGCCACTCGAGCAAATCCCTATGCCCAACTGGGATGACTTTCCAATGGACTACTACCTTTTTGCCGGTTCACGCCCACCGATGTTATCAGCGAATACAGGGCCAAAGAGGGTCTTCACTTGGATGCTTAGCCGTGGTTGCCCAATGAAATGCAACTTTTGTGCTTCGGGCAGTAAGCCACGATACAAAACCATTACTCAGTCGCTGAGTGAGTTGCAAGAAATCGTTGACCGATTTGACCCCGATTACATAACATTCGTTGACAATCTTTTTACACCAAACAAGAACTACACTATCGACCTTTGTGAGGCCTTCATTGCAAACGGATTTCGCTTCGAGTTTAGCGTCGCCAGCCGCGCAAACCTTGTTGGCCATGAGTTACTTCGAATATTGAGACGGGCAGGCTGCCGAGCAGTTTTCTATGGCCTTGAGTGCGCCAACGACAATATTCTCAGGTTTATGAACAAGGGTATCACCACTGAGCAAATGATCAAGGCAATTGAGATGACAAAGGAAGCTGACATTTATCCAATGGTTTCAATCATGTTTGGACAGCCAGGCGAAACCTTTGACGATTTTTTCAACTCACTAAGGATTGCTCTAATGAGCATCAATCCAAAGAACCCGGTGCCAAACATTGCGAGCGTTATGCCTCTCTTAACGTTTCCAGGAACAGACATCTACAGCTACGCCAAGCAACATAGCTACTTCGCGAGCGATGTGGACTATTGGAACAGGTATAAAGGCAGTCATCGGATACACTATGCGGATGATTACACGAAAGAGGCTATAGGGGAGGTTTGGGAAATAGCTACCACTATACTTCGTTGGAAGTATAATCAAACCATGGCTGACAACCTCTTGAAGAGCTTACGATATCGGAGGTTATCTCACCTTGGTTCTCGGCGTCGTTTGCCTACGAAGGATCGGGAGTATCTACAGAAGTTTTTGAACCGCTGCCTTAGCATGCTTGTTGAGCAACAACCGAAGATAGGAATGCAACACTTGCACATGCGGATGAGAAGGGATATTCTTGACTTCGAGGACTTTAGAACGCGACTCATTTCGACAACGCTGTGAAGAATCAATAACTACGTCAAGTGCTCGCATTCCTCCAAAAACAGGAATTGCCACTTCAGGAAATGAAAGAGCTCTGAAATCTATTCATTTGAGCGAAATTGAGCTAAGAGAAACGCATGTTGAGACTCTAGGAAAAAAGGTATGATGCTATGTCGAAGCTTCCATCGGGAAGTCTTCCACCGATAGTTGTGCTCGGAAAAAGATTTGAGGATGACAATGACAAAATCTACGATGGGCACCATAGAGTTCTTGCTGCGAAAAAGAGAGGCAACAAGGAGATATTAGCTCAATGCGTGCGCTCTAGTATGAGGAAGATTAAGGAGAAAGAAAAACAGATCATCTGGCTGACGCATACGTGGCGCGCTGGGTTCAGAACAAGTGCTCCGAAAGAACTAAAAACGTTTGAAGGCCCAATATTTCTGGACGACAAATGACAACCAGTAATATGGGTGAGACTGCGACCGCTCTGCCCCATTGGTTAAAGCCTGGAACGTTTGTGACATACCGTATTACCCATACTGGCAGATGGCCTTTTGTGTCCTATGTGGGAGTACCTGCAGACTTTGAGAAATATGAAATATCTTCCGTCTCAGAAACTGATAACGTTGCCATAATACGAAAGAAGACACATAGAGAGAATTATGACCCTTGTGGGCTACCTTTCCTTCGCGCGCGCTGATAAATGAGTGAATTGAACGATCGATCGGTTCCTTGCTTCTTTATGGTATTGGACACAGATCGTCGAATCCGAATTCCTTGGCGTAGCTGCTCCAAATCCCGTCACAGCTAGAGTCAAAGCTGCACCTCCAGCAATTTTCCCCTTTTGCAGAGTCTATATCTCGCTGAATACCCTGTGGTACAGCTGAATCAAAGTAAAAGTCTGGGTCCTTGTCTGATCTATATCTGTCTTTATTGCAGAAAATCGCATACTTTTGATCTTTCAATATGCAAAGCGGAATATAGTATAAACAAACATTGATTCCCCTGGCTACTGCAATGTCAACGCTTTGACGGAGGACAGAAGTGCATCTTGAAAGCCTAGGAACGGTGGCATGCATAGAAGAGAACACCGCATCTGATACGTACATCGAACTTAGCAGAAAATAATCAGTCTGCGGGAATCTCTCGACAACCATTCTAACTACGTCTGGCAAGTGGCTCATATTCGCTATGGACACCAAGGTCTTCAACTCTATCTCTAGTGGATGTCCGTTTTGTTCTCTTATTGAGAACAGGTTATTGATTCCCCTCATCGTATCTGCGAAGCTACCTTTGTGATGTGTCAGAAGATCGTGAGTCTTTGCGATATGGCTGTAAATCGGGACTGCAATGCGATTAACCCCCGTTTCGACGATTAAATAGGCAAAGTCCTTTTCTGAGAGCTTCAGACCGTTTGAAAAAAGATATACGAACGGTCCTCGGTTTGAAGCATCCTCCAGAATCGAGATTATTTCCGGATGGACTGTTGGCTCACCGCCATTTACAACTACGACGTCACCTGTACCTACATTCAGCCTATCCAGAGCTTCCGAAATTTGAGAAGCTTTCAATTCCTTGCGGTTTGCTCTGCTTAGTTTGGATCCAGCTGCACAGAATACGCAGTCGTTGTTACACTCATAGTTGATGTTGAAGTATAGAAGTCTATCCTGCTTTTTTGGCAGATGTAATCCTCTCTCATACAACGCAATGTTCGCTAGGACTTATTAGCCTAATGAACGAATACGATTCTGATTTCTCTCTCGCGCGTATGCGTGTCAAGGTACTCAACACTTGTAGTCTGTTGGATCTGACAACTTTGCCTCTTTGAATGCCTCTTTCCTTGCAAGACACCCAGCACATTCGCCGCAATGCTTCCTAACATCTGCCCCACAACTCCAAGTGTCAACATAGGGAACACCAATGCTGGATCCGACTCGCACTATTGATGACTTGTCTTTTTGAAGGAATGGCATCAATATGTTAATTCTGTGGCCAGTTGATATGCTTGCCAACTTCTCAATTGTCTCAACAAAACCGTTGCCAAGACCTGGATGTGCTCGCGCGTCTTCGGCGTTGATGCCAACACAAATCAAATCAAAACCGCGTGTCAAAGCAAGCACTATTGCCATTGCGTACATGCAAGTCACGTTTGCAAATAGCCTGTTCTCGTTTTCACGAATGAATGGGTTTTGGCTTGGACTGGTATTCCCTAGTGAGTCACTTGGGAGTGGCGTTTCTATAACGGTTATGGCGATATCCAGTTTCCGTGCAATTGTCAAAGCGTGCATTCTCTCACCATTAACTTGCCCCTGTCTGTAGTCAAAGTAAAGTGCTTCGATGGCGTATCCTTGGTTTTTCAGCCAGAATGCAAGAGTTGCCGAGTCTACCCCACCTGAAAGAAGAACGATGCATTTCTTATCGATGTCCAATTTGTTGTGCACCTGAAGGAAATATGAACAATTTCATTTTTGTTTGCCCGGTCACATCACGGTATCCTGTGATCCTGACATATCTGCTTCCAACCGTTTGATTTGCCAGTCATACTGGTGTCTTCCGCTCCGCATGTTATGAACAATCTCAGGAACAACGTTGTCTTCCTTCTTTCTCAGATAGGAATATAGCATCTTGGTTGCCTTGCATTCGGATTCAGCTGTTAAGCTGTCTATTGTTCTGAAACCAGTGCAGCTGAAGTTGCATATCCTAATGGCGTCGCACAGAGAGCATTTTTCATAGTATTTATCGTTTGCGTGAAATTTGCGAATTGCGCCAATGTAAGTCTCTTCATCGACTTCGTCAACATTCCCTAGACGGAACTGAGTCGTCATGTCGGAACACCCGCATGGATATATATCGCCTTTTACATCGCATATTGCCAAAGTTATTCCGCCACCACAGAACGGATGATTGCACATAATAACTTCTGCGTATTCCTTTAATCCATGAGGGTAAACATATTTGACTAGCCTTTCTGCCATGTTACAGTCGATAATTTTTTTCCCTTTCGTATTTTCAAGATAATCGTAGATTTGCTTGTATGCCAAGAACAGTTCGTCCGCATTTAGAGGAGCAAGGTTGCGACCTCTGCCTATGCGATACACAATGTTGAACTTTACCCAGAAAATCTCTTCCGCTTCAAAGAACTTCAAGATCTGAGTTATTTTGCCGTAGTTGTGTTTGTTGATAGTGCAAATGACGCCCCCGAAACATCCAATAGCTTTCAATTTGGGAATATTCCCCAATACAACGCCACTTTTCTCTCTTGTGATATCGCCAAGATGCGGGGGACCATCTAGGCTCGTCCCCGTCACGATATGGTACTTCCTGATCAGGTCGATTTTTCTATTATCCAAAATCGTAAGGTTGCTCTGCATATAGAAATGCAACTTTTGGTTGTCCGTTCTGACATGTTCTTTGGCATATTCGATGACATCGTAATACCATTCCTCGCTCTGCAGCAAAGCTTCTCCTCCGTAGAAATAGAGGCCAATGTCTTCCGCACATGTACTCCCTAGAACAAGATCAATAAACTTATGGGCAGTCTGCAAAGGCATGAACGGATTAGTTTGAGTATCCCCTTTGTCCGCTGAGCAGTAAACACAGTTGATGTTACAGACCCTGGTGACTTCGAAATGAAGACTTTTTATATTTCGGAAAACGTTCATTCTGGGTTCGCACGTGTGCCAGCAGTTAGAGCGTTTTGCTGTATTCTTCGTATTGGTTATGATTGCTCCAATTAGTTTCCCGCAGTCTATCTGGATGGTCCTGCGAGAACCATTCTGAGATTACATCATCAGATTTAGGCAAGCATTTTGCAGCATCGTCCGTTCCCTCTGGTTTGCCATTTACATCAATAACGCTTTTGGATTTCATGTTCCAATACTATTCTGGGGTTCTGTTTATCTGTCTTTCGCTCTGCGGTCCTAGTAACTCTTCGGCGATTAAAGAAGTTTTTTAACCAGAGGCGCTTTTCTTTTTTCATTATTCAGGAAAGTACTTTAAGTATGTCGTTTCACCTGCGAGAATGGGACCGGCACTTCTAACAGTTACTGTTTTGGCAGTAGCATCGCATTCGCAATTGAGAGCTCTAACTTAGCGCGCGCTTTCTCCATCTTCTAATGCATGCTTTGGTAGTATAGTCCAGTCAAGTATCGATCGATATGATTTACGCTATTGTCCATTCTAACAGATCTCACATAATTCGGCTTTAATACCAACTTTGCGATACAATAGGTTTAGGTGTCAGAAATGGTTGGCATACAGACAATATCTATAGCCATTGCTTCTGCCGGTGTGTTTGCGGCAGCTATCTATTACATTTTCGAGCTTAGACATCAGACGAAACTAAGAGAGACTGACTTGATGATGAGACTTTACTCAATAATTACAGACAAAGAACTCCAGAACGATTCCCTCAGGGTCGCCCATTGTGAATTTGAGGATTATGAAGATTTTGTCAAGAGATATGGCTCACTTTTTGATCAAAAGTCAGAACAGGAACTGAAATTTAGACAGTCATTTATTCAAGTGCTTAACATGGGAGAATTGCTTGGTTCCCTTCTGAAGAAGAAGCTAGCTGGTGCTGACTTTCTATATGAATTCTATTCAGGTGTAAAGCTTTGGGAAATAGCCAAACCTGTTGTGGAAGGTGAGAGAAGAAAGCACAATGACCCAAGAATCTTCGAGTGTTTTGAGTATTACTACAATGAAATGAAGAAAAGAGAACAGAAACTTCATCAATCAAGGATTTCAGGGATTCTTTAGAAGAGACTCGGAAGTTAGAAGTTGTGGATTGTTGTGCGCGCTTGCTAGACGAACTATATTTCTCAACGTTCAAGGAAAACCCAGAGCTTGCTTCTATGTGGGTCACATGCAGTCACTGCCGCCACCGTTGGTTCACTCAGAGGCAGATGAACCTCGTGACCTGTCCAAATTGCAGTTTCAAGACGCCTTGCGCGTTCGAGTCCAATATGCCTCGAATGCCACAGTTTACCCCTGCATTGTACCTGAATGATCGATCGGTCGATCAGAAACATTCAGACAGCCTATGATGAGTGCGAAAGACTTATAAGTATCACAGTCATTCATTGATTCGCTACACTACATGAGCTTATTTTATGCCTGCAATGATTTTCGCTACGGTAGATTGATTGATTGATTTGATTATAGAGTTTCTAACAGCTATTCAGTGATTGCTGCAGGTTTGTCAACAATCCTGCATCCAGAACCGCACAGTCGATCGATCGTGGAGAGAGGAGAGCAGGGGAACGTCAGGAGGCGGATAGCCGAGTGGTGCCCTGCGGGGAGCAGCATGGCACAAGCTAAGGCTGCAACGAGCGCCCCCGTCAAAAGGCACTTAAAACTCCGACGACTGAGAAGAATCGCACACGAACCGTCAAGGGCAAGCATGAGTGAAAGACGGAAAGCTGTGAAAATGCCAAGGCGTCGAGAACCGTCGCAACCACGAAGTGGTCAGGCAAATCTGTAGGTTTGCGCTAAGTGGTACAGACTTGTGAGAGCAATTGGTCTTCAGCAGGCTGAACGCGCGACAAATCTGAAGGCGCTTAGAGATTCATCATTTTCTCCTTTTTCTAACCGCCTTTTTTCCTTTCAAGAGTCGAGCCGACGAAGACTCACGACGCGGAGAAGTCGGCAAAGGAGGAATAGAAATGAACAATGCCGATGTCGGATCTATCACGAAAATCCGCTTGAAATCAGATGAATCTCGAAAGAGGTATTTCTTAGCCCCCAGTAAAGAAATTCCGCGTGGGCGGGGGAGGTGTCAAAATGGGTAATGGCAAGAAACCTGTAATGACTCCCGGACAAGCCTTCGCCGATAAGTTGGAGAATCACGTCTTGCAGCAATTGAAAGATAACGTCAACAGAGAGACCCCGCTAGTAGCCTTTAGAGGTACAGTGCAAGCTATGGACCCACATACCGATGACATGACTGAATTCATCACTCTCCGAATTGTCTTCAACGAAAATTCCAAAGTGGACAACAACATGAGGCGTTATGTGGGAAACAAAGCACTCTTGATCGTCTCTTTCAGCAACCTTATCCAACCGAGTTCGTCCGATGTACCGAAGTGAAAAGCGCACACCCCTGTGTTTTAGAGCAAGTTGCAGCAGAACACATTGGACCGTTTTGTAGTTCAACTTGAGCCGGGATGCTAATTCATTTGGGGTAATAGGTTCGTTGTGCAACGCAGCGAGTATTCTGTTCTCGAATTTGCTTGTCATGCTATTTGTACTATATAATGTACTGAAGTTAAAGCTTAGGCGCATCCCAATTGGTCTTTGCAAGACGTGCCCCCTTAATGTTTGGATTTCTCCTGTTGCGGATTTGACGTGGATACTCCCTCAGCGCTATATAAACTGAAGATATCATTCTTGGCTTGGTATGTGCCGCTGACTACAGCAGAAGTGTTTTGACTCATCTCAGATCATGTAATATACTCAGTGTATGGAGCGGATTATGATTAGACGATTGACGATAAGCCTAACAATTGACAAAGATCTACTGCGTGAACTCGAGAACCTGCGTGGAAATGAGAAGCGCAGCCCATTTGTCGAGCGTTTGGTCAGACAGGGACTTGAAAAACGGAAAGAAGACACAAGCAATTCTTCAGACCCGAAGAGCCTAGCTTCCCTAGTCCAGTCTGCTGACTAGCTAAAGTAGCAATCAAGGGCATGCATCTAGCTGAACTCGAAGATAACGGAGTCACGCGAATCTCAGTTGATAAGCTCATAGTTCACCCAATCAACAAACAGATTTACATCACAGATGAACAAAGGAAGGCAGAACTCAAAGAAAGCATTAGGGAACAGGGCATTCTTGAACCATTGATAGTAGCACTTGATGGAAAGGATTACACAGTTCTGAGTGGCGCTCGTCGCCTTGAATGTGCACGAGAACTTGGATATACAGAACTGCCATGCATCATCACCTCTGTGAAGGACCAGACCCTAGCGATAATTGAGCACAACAGATATCGACAGAAAACTCCGCTTGAGATCTATAATGAAGCACTAATCCTCAGAAAGATTCTTGAGCCAACGGCAAGAGCGCGTGAATACCATAAGGATGAGCCTTCGCCAAATTTGGCGGAGGCCTGTGAAACAATAGATGTGCGAGAGCTAGTCGCTGAAAAGTTGAATGTAGGTCACGGCTGTCTTTCAATGCTTGAGCAAGTTATTGAAAACCGTGATCAAATACCAGACACAATCAAGAAGTTGGAAAATGGTCGAGCGACAGTCTACTCTGCCTACAATGAGCTCAAGAGCAAGAAGACCAGCGATGTGTCTATTCCGAACATTTACATCGGACATTATTTCGCAGGAAAACAAAGGCTCGTAAAAGACATAATTGCACAAATGCCCAATCATCAATGCTCTGTGGAAGTCTTCGGCGGATTCTGCTCTGTACTTCTGAACAAGCCGCCCAGCGAAGTTGAGGTCTACAACGATATTAGCAAGGATGTTGTGAATCTGCTCCTCTGTATTAAGGAGTATCCTTTTGATCTGTTCAGCGAGCGCGCGCTGCCTTGTCCCTAAAATGGTTTAAAATGGTTATAAGTCCGTTTTTGCTTATCTGAGCCCGTAATGGACTTCTTTGACGAACGGATTTTAGCTGCGCTCAAAGATGGCAAACCTAGAAGTTTCGCTACGCTTCTGGGGGAGGTGGGGTTTAGCCATAACACTTTGCGGCAACATCTTGAGCATTTGGTGGCGCAAGGCTTTGTTGTTAAGGAGAAAGCGGCTTCAAACAGTTTTGGAAGACCCAGATTTGCCTATCATGTTCCATCCAGAACCGTAAAGCAGGTCACTGTCGCCCTCCAAGATCCACACGTTGAACTCGTGGCCCTGCCGTTCAGTCGCTTAAGGCACGTTTGCAGGTTCGAGAAGGGCGGCTACTGCAAAGAAACAAAGAAGAACTGTGCGCCTCAAATTTGCCCCCAAACCCGAAAATAAGAATTATGACCACTTTACACCAATTTAGGGACAAGCCAGCGCGCCTCAACTCGCAGCTGTTGGCACAACCGACTCTGGAGTCTCGACATTGAGAAGAACAGAAAATCCAAAACTCCTCATATCGACTGAACCTCAAAACCGCCCTAGGCTCACTCAAAAGGATCTCTCTCCTGGAAGCGCTTGAACAAAAAAAGAGGGAATATGGGCGGTTCTACCCGAGGCTAAAAAGTATAAATTCGCGCCTAGGCGCCTGTCTCTCCCGGGCTACCAAATCCCAGGTGCGAATTCGTACTTTTTTCAGGCTGATTTTCACGGATTTCTTTGAGAATCTGATGCTTTAGCGCGGTTGTTAGCTGTGCGAGCGGGTTCTGTTCGAGTTGGCTGTAGACTGAATTGTCTTTCTCTTCGGCACCAAAACCTGCTCCAGGCGCTGCGCATTACGTTTATAGAACCATTTTTTGATCCCTTCAGCAAGCAGTGCATAAGCACCTAGAATTCCGACTAAAGCCAAGAAAAACGCAGGCGGAGGGGGCACAAACCCAAAAAATGCGCCTACTGGCGTATATGGCACTATTATGGCAAAGCTGATGACGCTTAGGAGCATCATGGTCAGATATTTGCTTGGCTTGCTCTTATAGAAAGGCACTCGCCTAGTTCTTATGATCAGAACCACCAGCGTTTGTG
>Ga0315294_10007268_pt1 | contig 12151 bp, 8 predicted proteins | sample YL17G13_40_MG_FD_203626 | JGI IMG/M metagenome (GOLD analysis project Ga0315294, IMG submission 203626) | Sediment microbial communities from Yellowstone Lake, YNP, Wyoming, USA - YL17G13_40 | ecosystem: Environmental > Aquatic > Freshwater > Lake > Sediment | place: USA: Wyoming | collected...
GCGCCTCGATGAGCGTCTCCTGTTTCGTCAGCAGCGCCAGCGACATGTAGATCGCCAGGCCGGTGATGAAGATGACGATGGGCAGCGTCAGGATGAACTCCAGCAGCGCGTTGCCTCGCCGGGCCGAACGCACCAGGCGCCTGGAGAACCCCCGGTGCTTCTGCTTTCGCGAAGGCTTCGGCGGACAGGTCCGCACCGGTCTCACGCATGTTTGTCGTCTATTCTGCATTCTGCATCCTGCACTTTGCATTGTATTCAATGCGTGACCTCCTTGACGAACGCCTCGTCGTACCCGTTGAGCATCCGGCGGACCGGTTCGAGGCGCTCCGCCGTCAGTTCCCCCGCCACGTCCGAGCCGCCCGCCGGCAAGCCCCGGTCCAGTTCCGCCAGAAGGTCCTTCCAGCGGTCCGTCCGGACCAGTTTCACTTTCCAGTGCTGCGTAAACAGGTCCCAACTCCAGCGGTTGTACACACGCGCCTGCGCGTAGGCCACCAGGTCCTCGACCGGGTTGGGGTTGACGAAGCGGTCGGACCACTCGCGCACCGCCCCCGACCGGTACGCGAAACCGTTGAACGTGAACCGCTGCCGGATGTGTTCCGTCAGGTTGTCGCCGACCGCGCTGTCCAGCAGGATGGGGGCGAAGTCGGGCGTCTGGCCCGCCGGGGGCAGATAATCCCGGTGGAGCCGGTCGTCCGTCTCCAGTTCCGCCCCGTTGAACCGATACAGCGTCACATGGTAATAAATCTTCATCTCGGCGTCGGTGTAAGGCCAGGGCGACCCGTCCGGGTACATCGGCGGGTGCGGGGCGAAAATCCCCAACTGCGGATAGTGGGCTGTCTTGCGCTCCTGGACCCGGTACCAGACGGCGTGCCGCGGGTCCGCCCCGTCCCACGAATGCGTCGAACGCGTGTACGACGAGAGGTCCGGCCAGCGCATGTCCCCATACGACCGCGTCCTCGGCAACGGCTCCTCCTCGTGGCGCAAATCGATGTTGGAGAAGAAGGACGGCTCCGGGAACGGATACCGCGCGTCGAACGAGACGGTTTCCCACCACGCCCGCCGAATCCGCTCGGGCGGCAGGTCCTTCGCCTTGTCGTAGTCCATCTCCCACTGGCGCAGCGTCACCTCGTCGATCGCGCCGTACGCGTCCTGCGTCTCGCCGAACAGCATCCCGAACTTCTTGTCCGACACGATCCGAAAGAGGACCGAAAACTTCGACAGGTCAAAGAGGCCCATCGGGTGGGTGTTCGTGAACGGTTCACGCCACCACGACCACGGACCCATCACCTGCCCGCGGTATCCGTAGTAGCCCATCACCCACGCGAACCCCCCGATGATATCTCCATGCCCATGCCAGCGATCCCCCCCGGACGAAGGCATCCGGGCCCAACGCATCGGGTTCCGCCAATCCTCGAACCGGCCGTCTCGCACCGGCAGTTCCGGCCAGAGCGGCACGGTGAACCCGAACTCCGCCCCGTTCCGCTTCGCCACGTCCATCGACTCGCGGATGGACGCCAGCGGCGTCACCCGCGCCATCGCGTGCGAAAAACCGTCCATCAACTTCGCGCATTGCCAGAGGACCCCGCTGTCGTACCTCAGGTACTCCGGCATCGGAATCCCGCGCACCACGTCGTCGAACTGCCGGACGATCTCCTGCTCCGACCGCGCGTTCCCCACCACCAGCCAGATCAGCCGATCGTCAATCGGCACGTCGCCGTGGTGGGGCGTCGAACCCAGGTTCGCCACAAGATCGCCGATGCATTCCGTGCTCGGCGGGACGACTGTCTCCAGCGTGTCCAACAGGACGATCAGGCTCAGCAGTTGCGTCTCCGTCACGTTGCACATGGAGATGGTGTTGAGGCCCCGCGCGTACCACGCCGCCCCGGTCGCCGTCACCGCGTCGGCGGCGCTCTGCATCATCACCTTGTGATTGAGTTTCTCGCCCGTGTTCATGACGAGAAACAGCAACCCCGCCAGCAGAAAGAGGAACAGGACCATCAGATAGATGGCCTGGCCGCGCTCGTCCCGCTGGAACCGCCACACCCGGCGCGCCAAGCCCCCGCGGATCCCCCGGTGCTTCCGCACCGGGCTCACTTTTGTTTGCCCTTTATTCCGCAATCCGCAATCCGAAATCCGCAATGCACCCATCGGCCTCATCCCTTGCCCTCCGGTGCCGCCTGCTCCTGGATCAGCCGGTTCGCTTCCTGCTGAAGCGCCTGGACTTCGATCTTTTTCTTCTCGTCGTTCGCGTAGTCCCGGGCCAGTTTCAGATACCCGTTCGCCGTCGCGGGCTCGTTCCGGCCCAGGTAATACCTCGCCTGCGCCAGATACATGCCGTAATACCCCTCGTTAATGAGGTTCCGCACCTCCTGGGTGTCGCGCTTCTTCAGGGCATCCTTGAACACCTTGATGGCGTCCACGATCTTGCCCTGCGCCATCAGTTCCTTGCCGAGGTCCAGCCCCTTGTAGTTCGCCTCGTCGTCCGTCAGCCGCGCCAGAAGGTCGTTCACCTCGGGCGAGTCCTTCAGCGCCTTGGCCTGATTCAGTTTCGACCGCGCCTCCTCCCACGCCCGCCTTGCCATAGCGTCGCGCCCGCTCTCCATAAAGGCCTCGTAGCGGGCCTCCGCGATCTGGCCCTGGATTCGCTTCGCCTCGGCATCGCCTGGGTCGAGCAGTTTCAGGGCGGCCTCGAAACTGCGGACCGCCGGTTCCCACTGCTTCTGGGCCATCGCCTGGTCGCCCGCGCGGATGAGGCCCTCGAGTTGCTCGCGGCCGGCGTACTTGCGGATCTCGCGCAGCGCCTCCGGATGCTGGGGGTTATACTGCAGCACTTCGGACCATTTCTTTATCGCTTCGCTGGGCACGCCTGCCGCCATCAGCGCCCGCGCGTCGACCGCCAGGCTTTCCGCCTTCGCGTTGTCCATCTTCTTCTTGACCGCCTCCGACGGTTGGATCTTCAGCGCCTTGCCGTACGCGTCCACCGCCTCCGGCCACTTCCGGTCCGCCGCGTACCGGTCGCCCAGCACCTCCAACCGGGTGAACTCCTTGCGGTTCGTCACCGTCTGAATCAGTTCCACCACCTCCGGCGTCTCGCGGACCTTCCGCGCCTCCTGGAAGAGCCGCACCGCCTCGTCCAGCAGGCCTTTCTCCAGGGCCGTTTTGCCGTCGAGCATCTTCTGCTGATACTCGCGGTTCACCTGCTTGTACTGGAGGTCGGTGATCCACTCCGCCAGGTTGACGCCGGCGCACTTGTCGGCGTCGGGGTAACTGGCCCGCAGTTGGTCCAGCAGGGCGATGGCCTCCTCGTACTTCTGGTCCTGTTCGGCGCGCTTCGCTTCCGCCACGCGCTGTTCGACGTTCCGCGCAGCCGCCAGACGTTCCTGGAACCCGCGGCTCCAGTTGGAGGCGGCCCCGTTCTTCGCCGCCTCGTCCCACGCGCGGTCCGCCTCGTCCCAATCTTTTTTCGCGAGGGCGTTCTCCGCCCGCGCCATCAGCGATTTCAGGTGCGCGTACACCGCATACGATTTCAGGTCCTCGAACTCGCGCGTGATCTTGTCGAACGCCGCCGCCGCCTCCCCAAACCGTTCCTCTTCGTACAGGACGTCGGCCTCTTGGATCGCCGACCGCGCCCGCTCCTGGATCCCCGCCAACCGGTAATGGTTCCAGATCAAGAGGCCCACGGCCAGGAGGACCAGCGGACCGCCGATGACGGCGCCATAGACGGCCGCCTTCTTCCACGTCAGTTTCGGCTGCGGAATCGGGGCCGTCTTTTCGACCACGGCCGGCACCCCGGCCCCTCCGCGGCCCGCCGGACCCTTCCCGGGCGTCCGCACGGCCGGCACCGTCGGCGCCGACGCCTCCGCCTCGATCTCCTTCTCCAACGTCTCGGAGTCCGTCAGCGAGACGCTCTTGCCCTGCACGTGCATCACAAAAATCCGGCGAAGCCAGCGGATGATCTGCTCCGCCGACGCAAAACGCTTCGACGGGTCCTTCTCCATCATCCGGTCGACGATCTTCGAGATGAGCGGCGGCACGCCGGGCTGCACTTCCTTCAGCGACGGCGCCCGCGAGTTCGCGTTCGCGTGCCAGTGCATCCAACGCACCTGCTGCGCCCGCTCGTCGCGCAGCACGTCCTTGAAAACTTGCGCGAACTTCTCCGGGCCCGCGAACATCTCGTACGCAATCAGTCCCAGACTGTACAGGTCCGCCCGCGGGTCCACCGGCGCCCCGGTGAACATCTCGGGGGCCATGTATTTGGTCGTCCCCATCGGCAGGCTCGTCCGGCCGCCCGAGTGGCCGATCAGACCGAAGTCCGTGATCTTCAGCGCCCCGTCCCGCGCCATCATGATGTTCATCGGCGTCAGGTCGCGGTGCACGATCCCCTGGGCGTGCATCGCGCGCAAACCCAGCGCCGTCGACAGGAGCACCCCGAGGCCGGTCTGGAGCGGCACGGGCCCGCGGTCCATGATCGTCCGAAGTGTCGTCCCCTCGACGTACTCCATCACCAGGTACAATTGGTGGCCGTCCGCTTCGATCAACTCGTGCACGTTGACGATGTTCGCCTGCGACCCCGACAGGCGAGCCAGCGTCTGGGCCTCGGACCGGAATTTTTCGACGAACCGTTCGTCCTGCGCCAGGTGCGGCGCGATCTGCTTGATGGCCACGTGACGGTCCAGCGACGGGTCGTACGCCTTGTAAATGACGGCCATCCCCCCTGCCGCCACCTGCTCGCGGACCTCGTATTTTCCGAGTTTCACCCCGGGCTTCAGGCTGCCCGAGAACACCGCGTCGGCCATCGCGCTCTCGTTTCTTCCCTGGTTGTTTCCTCTGTCACTGAAGGCAACGGCCGCTAAGCCGCAAGCGGCTCGCGGCTAAACGTCCGCCGTTTCGTCGTTTCAATCCGCAATCCGAAATCCGCCCTTCGACCTTGCCCTTCGACGGGCTCAGGGCCGTGAGCATGGTCGAACGGCTCAGGGCGGCCCGAGCATGGTCGAGGGGCCGAAATCCGCAATGCCTTCCTACCCGTCCTTCGGACGGACCTCCGGCCCGCCCTCGTTCGACAACGTGCTGATCACCTTGATCTCGGTCGCGTAGGAGTTCCCCTTCCGGCCCGGCAAGTCGAATTTCTCGCCCAGCACCCGGTTCGCCACCGGAACCTCCAGAAGGAACGGGTACACGATCCGAAGGCGCAGGTCTTCCCAGTATCCGTAATCCATCCGCTCTTCGTAGAAGGGGCAGTACGGCACATACGTCCAGCCCCACTGCGTCCACACGTCCTGGCGGTGATGACGGTACGGGCAATCCGGGTCCGGATTCCCGTCGCGCCAGTGCTCCGGCTTCGCCAGCGTCAATGTCGTGTACTTATTCGCATAATTGTATTGACGCTGAATCCGCTGGAACCACCACGGGTCGTCCGACCCGAAGAAGCCGAACAGCGTCCGCGTCTCGCCCTCGACCGCCTGCCCGCCCCCGCCCCCCGGAACCTCCTCGCCCTCCTCCATCTCCAGCGGTCCGCTGACCGGCACCAGCGCCAGCACCGCGGCCCGGCGGATCAACTCCAGTTTCTCCGACGGCGGATTCCCCCCCCAGTCCGGGTTATACACCAGGTTCTTCAGTTCGTCCCCGATCTCCATCGGCACGACGACGATCGCCACACGCGAGGCCGCAAATCCCGAATAGTGCACCACCATGTTCCCGTTAAAGAGGATCGCCGCCTGCGTGATCACCAGGAAGATCACCAGGGCGAACGGCAAAAGGAGGGTCATCTCGATCGCGGCCGTCCCGCCCTGGTCCGTCGCGATTCCCTTCCGCCCGGCCGCCCGGCGCCAACCGCCCCGGCCCTTCAGCCCCACCAGCGCTATCGCCGATGCCGCCAACGCCACCATCCCCACGCCGATGATCACCAGGCACCGCACGCCCAGCGGACTCGCCGCCGACGCCTGCGCCCACGCCGGCGCCTGCGCCCACGCCGGCGCCAGACGCACCGCCCGCACCGCCAAGACCAGAAGGCCCACGAGCGACGCCGCCGCCAACACGCCCAGCACCACAAGCCGACGTTTCGCGTTCCGCATCATCGAACACCCCGCGACGTTGTATCTAACTCTGCGTGAGCCGACCGCGGGAGCGGTCGGCGACATCCCCCCACCTCGCCCATTCCACCTCGCCGCGACCTTCCGGTCGCGGCTCACCGCTACACTAACCCCGTCACTACATCCCACAGCGACCGGTCGAATGCCCTCTCCACCATCCACCACACCGACCCGATGCACGCGGCCAGGCCGAACGGCACCTGGAGCGAGCCGGGCGGAATCGCCTCGTCCGGCCGGACGCCCGGCACGGGCAGCAAGCAAATCGCCACCCCCAACCGCCGAACCACCGACCGCGTCTGGCCCCGCCACACCATCAGCACAAGGCCCAGCGCCGCTCCCACCAGGAAGGAATAAAAGGTCGCGTACAGGGCGGCCGGCCAGCCGAGGAACGCCCCGACCGCCCCCATCAGTTTCACGTCTCCGCCGCCCATGCCCCCGAGCAGGTAGGCCAGGAACAGGACGCCGAACGCCAGCGCGAACCCCAGCGCGTGATTAACGAAACCGTCCCACGCGGAGCCGGCCTCGACCGCTCCGCGGACGGCGCCGAAGGCCAGGCCTGCCAGGATCGCCGGGTACGTCATCCAGTTGTAAATCTTGCCCCGCCGGAGTTCCGTGACCGATGCCGCGATCAGGACGGCCGCCAGCACCACCTCGCTCGCGCGTTGCCAGTCCAACGGCCCTCCCCGCCTGCCCTGTAGTAGAGATATTCTCTCACTACAGGGCCTGCCGCGCCAGGTCGCTTCCCGCATACACGCACACGCGGGCCCGGCGCCCCGGTTTTTCCACGGCACCGGCCGCCTGGCTCGCACAGGGTTCTCACGCGGTCGCTTTAGAACGGTTGTTCTACGTCGACATCCTCGCCCCTGCCGCGCGCCTTGTCCCAGATCTCCTTCACCCATGTCTTGATGTCATCGCGGAACCACATCAGAACACCCAGGAGCGGCAGCACGATGGCCACGATGATCAGCAAAATCTCCAGACCCTGCGCGCCCGTCTCGTCCCGGTCGAGTTGCTTCAGGCGCTTCCACAGTCCCCGAAGCCCCCCGCTACGTCTTGCCAGCCCTGCGATCATACGGTTCTCCTTTCCTTCTCTCTGCCGCGCTCCCTCCGTCACAGGAACGGCCACGTGACGTAGAACGCGATCATCCCGAAATAGTCCGACAACACCTCAAAAAGTTTCGCTATCACGAACACGGCGAGCGGCACGAAGACGCCCAGCACCAGGACGTAGTCCAGTATCGCCCCGCGCTGGTCCCGGTGGAACCGCGCCACGCCCAACCCGTTTAGCCGCCCCGCTTGCGGGGCGCTCGCCGTTCGCCGTTCACTCCGCATTCCGCATTCCCCACTCCGCACCGTGCGGCCCATCCCGCTCGCTCCTTGCCCTATTTATCGTCCAAAAGCCCGCTCAGCCTTGGGAAGTTCCGCGCCTCCGCGCGCACGGCCACCTCATTACGGAAAACGCACTTCTCGCCCGTCCATTGCAGCCGGGCCTTCGCCAGTTCGTGTTCCCCCTCCGGCAACTGGAGGTTGAAGAGGTCCTGGACCTGGTACCGCCCGGACTCGGTCAAGCCCACCACCTGGCTGATGCCGACCACGCGCCGGCCGCCGTCCGCAAAACGCATCATCTGCACGATCACGTGGATCGCCCCCGCGATCTGCAGCCGAAGCGCCGCCAGCGGGATCTCCACCCCGCTCATCATCGCCATCGTCTCCAGACGATTCAGCGCGTCCGGCGCCGAGTCCGCGTGCAGCGTCGTCATCGAACCCGCGTGCCCGCTCGTCATCGCCTGGATCATGTCCAGCGCCTCGCCGCCCCGGCACTCCCCCACGATCACCCGGTCGGGGCGCATGCGGAGGCTATTCTTAAACAGTTCCCGGATCGACACCTCGCCCCGACCGTACCGATCCACCGCTCGCGACTCCAGGCCGATGACGTGCGGCTGCTGGAGTTGCAGTTCGCTCGATTCCTCGATCACCACGACCCGGCGGTCCTCGTGAATGTACCGCGACAGCACGTTCAGGAGGCTCGTCTTCCCGCTCGACGTGCCCCCGCTAACCAGCAGGTTCTTCTCCGTCACGATGCACAGGCGCAGAAAATCCCGCGACTCCTCCGTCAGCGTCCCGCACGAAACCAGGTAATCCATCTCGAACGCCTCGCGCGAAAACTTCCGGATCGTCACCACCGTCCCGCGACGCGACACCGGCGGCATCGCCACATGCACCCGCGACCCGTCCGGCAACCGGCCGTCCATCATCGGCTGCTCCGGCGTCACGCGCTTCCCAACGTACTGCAATATGTTCCGCACCGCCGCGTCCAGCGTCTCCTGGCTCTCAAACCGCGCCTCCGTCAGCACCAACGCCCCTTTCCGCTCGATGTACACCTCCGCCGGGCCGTTGATCATGATCTCCGTCACGCTCGGATCGTCCAGATACGCCCGCACAGGGTCCAGAAAGTGCAGGATCGTCTTCTCGAAGATCGTCCCCAGCAGAACCTCGTCCTGCCCGGACACCGCCTTTGTCGCGGCGGTCGTCATCGCGCGGACTCCTTCCTCTCGCCTTCTACCTTATTATACGACCCCCACCCCCCCGCAAACCAGGATTCCGCCCGCCGCTTGCCCCGGCATAGTCCCGGCGTGCCGGGACGACGCCGGGTTGCCTTTTGCCGTTCAATCCGCCCTTCGACCATGCTCAGGGCCCTGCGGTTCGACCGTGCTCACCGCCCCTCGTTCGACCCAGAGGCTCTCGACGGGGAGCGTGTCGTGGGGAGGCTCTCGCCCCTCGACCACGCTCGGGGCGACCCTGAGTGTGTCGAAGGGTCGAAGGGCAATCCGCAATCGTTCCCGCCCCCCCCCGCCCGCCACGCCGCCTGCCCTTTCAACCCCGAAATCCGACGTTCGTTCCGGCCTAACGCAAGCGGCGGGCAAGCCCGCCGGCGAACCAGACAACCCTCGCGCCACCCGCCTTCGTTTCCGTTTCGCTGTTCCCCCGTCCCTGCCGTTCTCCGCGTGCTCTGCGTTCTCTGCGTTGAAGGCCGTTGCCGTTCATTCCGCGTTCCGCCCTTCGACCTTGCTCAGGGCGGCCCGAGCATGGTCGAGGGGCCGCATTCCGCGTTGGCCTCACTCGATCGTCTTCAGCCCCAGCCTCTTCGCCTCTTCCGCCACTTCCGACGCCTTCAGGCCGCTCGTCCGCGCAATCTCCGCCGACACCACCTTCCCCGAATCCTGGTCCTCCGCACGCACGTGGATCCGCCCCTTCCGGTCGTACGAATACGTCACGTTCACCAGGCTCCCCGCCGGACGGCCCGCCGGCAGGCCCGCCACTTCCAACTGCCCGATCACGATCGCCGCCGACGGGTCCGGCGCGTCCCCCTGCACCACCTGAAGGAGGATTTTCGTCTGCCCGTCCTGGCTCGTCTGGTAGGTCTTCGTCACGCTCGCCGGCAGCCGCGAGTTCTTCGCAATCAGCACGTCGTTGCGGTACTCGAGCGTCCGCACGTCCTTGATGATGAGGCCCATCGCGTGGGCCGCCACGTCCACCGTCCGGATCTTCCCCAGGCGCTGGGCCGCCGCCGCCGACAGTTCCCGCACACGCCCGTCGCCCGCCAGCGCGCAGATCGCCGCGTGGATCGCCGCCCCCGCCGCCACCGCCTCGTCCACCGGTACCTCCGCCCGCACCGCCTTCGCGCTCATCCGCTCCAGCAGACGCTGCACCATCGGCATCCGCGTCGAGCCGCCCGTCGGTATGATCCGGTTCACCCCCGCCCACGTGATCCCCGCCTCCTCCAGCACCATCTCCGTCGTCAGTTGCGTCACCGCCAGCAGGTCTTCCGTGAGCGCCTCGAACTCTTCGCGCGTCACCTCGTAATTGCCCCAGTGGCCCTTGTAACTGACGGGCACCTTCGTCGTCTCGCGCCGGCTGAGCGTCTTCTTCCCCTCCTCCGCGCTTACATACAGATAACTCAATGCCTGCGCGTTCTCGCGCAGGTCGTCCCCGAACTCCCTCTTGAACCGTTCCGCCAGATGGTCCACCAGACGCTCGTCCCAGTCCTTCCCGCCCAACTGCACGTCGCCGTCCGTCGCCAGCGTGATGAACTCGTACCCCTTCTTGTCGATCACCGTCACGTCGAACGTCCCGCCCCCGAGGTCGTACACCAGGAACACCCCGTCCTCCGCCGTCTCCCCCAGGCCGTAGGCGAGCGCCCCGGCCGTCGGCTCGTTCACGATGTCGATCACTTCCAGGCCTGCGATCGCCCCGGCGTCCTCGGTGGCCTTCCGGCGCACGTCGTCGAAATACGCCGGCACCGTGATCACCGCCCGCTCGACCGGCCCGATGTGCAACTCCGCGTCCTGCTTCAACTTCTTCAGGATCAGGGCCGAGATGCTTTCCGGAGTGTAGGTTTCCCCGTCCACCTTGAACCGCCAGTGGGGGTTCCCCATCTCGCGCTTGATGTGCAGCACCGCACGCGACGGGTCTGCGAGCGCCTCCCTCCGCGCGTCGCGCCCCACCAGGATCGCGTCCTTCGTGAACGCCACGACCGACGGCGTCAGGAGTTCCCCTTCCGCGTTCGGGACGATGACGGGGTTCCCCGCCGCGTTCACGTACGCCAGGCTCGAAAACGTCGTGCCCAGGTCGATCCCGACCGCGTGCGCCAACTCGCTTTCGTCCGTCTTCGCCATGCGGAACGCCTCGCTTTCCGAGTGCCGCCGCCCATTCTAGGCCCCCGCGCCGCCGTGTCAAGCACGCGAACCGTCCTGCGCCCCCCGCGCCTTTCGCCGTTCCTTTGAGCCCCGGCGCGCCGGGGTTGAGCGTTCCATGTTGAGCGTTCGCCGTTGTCCTTCTCGCTGTGTTTCCGTTGCCTTTCCCATTCCGCATTTCGTATTCCGCACTCCGCATTGGTATCATTTCGCGTTCCGGAGCCTGCCCGCCGTAGTTCCGGCGCGCCGGAAAACCGGTTGACGTCTTCGCCGGACCGTGGTACTTTTTGGGTGGAAGTCCTGCCTCCAGTGAAGAAAGGATCGCCCATGTTCCGTTCCCTTCTCAGCCTTTTGATTCTAGCCGCTGCGCTGCCTGTTGCCTCGCTCCGTCCTGCCCACGCCGAAGAGGCCGCCGACCCCAATCCGTACGCCAACGAGACCAAGGAGCAGAAAGACGCCCGCATGAAGTGGTGGCGCGAGGCGAGGTTCGGCATGTTCATCCACTGGGGCGTGTACTCCGTGCCCGCCGGCACCTACCGGGGCAAACAGATCGGCGGCATCGGCGAATGGATCATGAACCGGGGCAAGATCCCGGTGGCCGAGTACAAGGCCTTCGCCAAGCAGTTCTACCCCGTCAAGTACAACCCCGAGGACTGGGTCCTCCTGGCCAAGGAAGCCGGCATGAAGTACATGGTCATCACCTCGAAACACCACGACGGCTTCGCCCTGTTCGACTCCAAGGTCACCGACTGGGACATCGTCGACGCCACGCCCTACGGCAAGGACCTTCTTAAGCCCCTGGCCGAGGCCTGCGCCAAGCACGGCATGAAACTCGGCTTCTACTACTCCCAGGCCCAGGACTGGAACCATCCCGGCGGCGCCGCTGCCGGCGGCCACTGGGACAAGGCCCAGGACGGCGACATGGACCAGTACATCCGCACGATTGCCGGGCCCCAGGTCAAGGAAATCCTCAGCAACTACGGCCCCGTGGCCGTCCTCTGGTGGGACACGCCCACGGGCATGAACCCCGCCCGGGCCGAGATGCTCCTGCCCCTCATCCGTCTCCAGCCGGGCATCATCATCAACAACCGCCTCGGCGGCGGCTACGGCGGCGACACCGAAACCCCCGAGCAGAGCATTCCGGCCACGGGCTTCAAGGACCGCGACTGGGAAACCTGCATGACCATGAACGACACCTGGGGCTACAAGAGTTACGATAACAATTGGAAGAGCGTCGAATCCCTCCTCCGCAACCTCGCCGACATCGCCTCCAAGGGCGGCAACTACCTCCTCAACGTCGGACCCACGTCCGAGGGACTCATCCCCGAACCCTCCGTCGAACGGCTCAAGGCCGTCGGACAATGGATG
>Ga0315294_10007269_pt1 | contig 12150 bp, 8 predicted proteins | sample YL17G13_40_MG_FD_203626 | JGI IMG/M metagenome (GOLD analysis project Ga0315294, IMG submission 203626) | Sediment microbial communities from Yellowstone Lake, YNP, Wyoming, USA - YL17G13_40 | ecosystem: Environmental > Aquatic > Freshwater > Lake > Sediment | place: USA: Wyoming | collected...
CGTGGGCGGTTATGGGGAACGGGTTGGGGTTCTGCAGCATGAGCCACTGGTTGAAGTTGGAGCCGGTGTAGCCCTCGGCGAAGTAGAAGGTGTATTGGATCCCGGCCCGCCCTATCCTGTTTCCTCCATACTCCGCGAACCACATGGCGTTGTCGGGGCCCGCCGTGATGCCGCTTGGAATACTGCCTGCGTACGGGAGGGGCCACTCCAAGATGGTGCCCGTGGTGGTGATGCGCCCGATCCTGTTTCCTCCATACTCCGCGAACCACAGGGCGCCGTCGGGGCCGGCTGTGATTCCCCAGGGTTGACTGTTCGCGTGCGGGAGGTCCCACTCCGAGATAGCGCCTGCGGTGGTGATGCGCCCGATCCTGTTTCCGAACCGCTCCGCGAACCACAGGGCGCCGTCGGGGCCGGCCGTGATGCCCATGGGATAACTGTTCGCGTACGGGAGGTCCCACTCCAAGATGGTGCCCGTGGTGGTGATGCGCCCGATCCTGTTTCCGCCATACTCCGTGAACCACAGGGCGCCGTCGGGGCCGGCTGTGATGCCATAGGGTTGACTGTTCGCGTGCGGGAGGTCCCACTCCGAGATGGCGCCCGCGGTGGTGATGCGCCCGATCCTGTTTCCCCACTCCGTGAACCACAGGGCGCCGTCGGGGCCGGCTGTGATGCCCTCAGGAGAACTGTTCACGTGCGGGAGGTCCCACTCCGTTACAGCCGCGCTCGACACAGCGCTGGCCGGGTTGGCGGGAAGCGCAAGGACGGCCAGACAAAAGATCGCAAGACAGACGAACAGAGGAAACAGCTTAGCGCGCAGAAGCATCTCTCTCACCCCCAGGAAGGTTGAAGAACCCTTTATCCTTTTCCGGTATGCCCCTTGTTTTGGTAAGGATATTATATCAAACATTTTTCCTATATAGATCATCGATACATCCATATTGCACCTCCGAATCAGTAGGTGCATAGGGTTTTGCAGCAGAAAGAAGCCGTGCGTTTAAATTAAAATAGCCCTCTATTTCAATATCTGTCATATGTATGGAGAATGTAAAGCAATCCAACTCCTCGCAGTGCGACCGGCCAAAGGGCACAAAAAAACTATAAAACAGCCACATTCCCCCCTGAACAGAACCTCCCAACAAGGTCCTTTGCCCATATAACCCCTGATAAATATTGGTGGGCCCAGCAGGACTCGAACCTGCGACACGCGGATTATGAGGCTGATCTGATAGCATATTTCCTGATATATCCATTTATTGCTTGGTTGTGCTTGTAACGCTCTATTCCGTATCAGGAGCGGGGATCATTTATATCCTGCTGCTGCTTTCTATTTCTTCCCACTCAGGCGTGCATCCTGCTTGGTGTTCATATAGTGGTTACGGAGGCTTCCGCTCAGTCCATATCCACACCATGGGGTACGACGTCCCCTGGACTTCCCTACTTGATCTCCTTGTCGTTCAATCTGCGATCATACATTTTAAATGCATATATGAACGGTTATTGAAAAAGGGGGGTGGGGATGGCTATTCTTACACCTGACGATGCACTCATTCCACGAGTTTTCGCTTGATTGTCCAGTGCCTCCAGTAGGGAATAACTTCAACCTTCAGGTCACTGTCTCTGAAGACCGTTTCGAGGTCGGAGGATATGATATAGCCCTTGCTGACGCCGTACCTTGTCATGAATTTGAACAGGGGCTTTGCATCTCTTCTCCTGATGTCGCTCCTCATCTTTATTTCAATTGGCACCACTCTCTCCTCCGAGGAAAGGACCAGGTCGACCTCGTCCTTTTGCGGAGATCTCCAGAAAAACCCAGCCTTGAGCGTGTTCGCGAAGAACTGCTCCGCAAGCACGAAGAAGTCGCTTTCTCCTGAGAGGGCAAAACTGAAAGCCGTGTTGGAAGTATAGACCTTCCGCATCTTTTTTTCACTGGTCAGGCGGTTGGAAGAGAAGTTGTAGAGTTTGCTCACGAGCAAGGCGTATTCAAGGTAAGAGATATAATCCGAGACGGTTCTCTGGTCGTACCCGAGATCGTTTCCGAGATTCCTGTAGTCAAGGATCATCCCTGGATGTGCCGCGAAGACGCTCATGCAGCGGTGAAGCAGATCGGCGGACCTGATGGAGAAGCTCTCCGGCAGATCGCGAAAGATCACGCGCTCCAGCAGGCCTTCCCGGAAGTACTTTCTTCTGCGGATATCGTCGAGTTCCAGCGCCTCGATGAAACCTCCCGTGATCATGAAGTCCTTCAGGCTTCGCTTGATCTCCGTCTCGTAAACCGTTTCCCTTCTCCGGTCGATGTCGATTTTCTTGAATTCGAGGTACTCGTCGAAGTCCAATGGCTCTATCAGAAACTCGAAAAACCTCCCCGCCAGGCTTTCCTTGCCGCCCTTAGAGAGATTTATTGCTGCGGAGCCAGAAAGGAATATCTTAACGTTGGGGTTAAGATCATAGACGATCTTCACCTTATCGGGCCAGCCTCCGAGCTTCTGTACCTCATCCAGGAAAAGATAGATGTTCCTGCCATCCGAGATTCTCTCTCCCAAGACTTCAGTTTCGTAGGTCTTGAGAATCTCGGCGATATCCTCGCTTTCCTCGTCGAACGAGAAATAGAGGATCTGCAGGGGCGAGACACCCTTCTTCTCAAGCAGTTCCTCGATGATCTGGAACATCAGTGTAGTCTTTCCCGCCCTGCGCAAGCCATAGAGGATGAGGATCTGCCTGAGGTCGAGGTAGGGCAGGAGTTCTTTGAAAGCCCTTCTCTTCCTGCCGACAAGACTTGAGGGTACCTTCCCCGTTCTCCACCAGGGATTGAAGATATTGATATCCATTAAATCACATCTCTTTGTTATTATTATTAAATTACAATTACATTATATATTTAATGTTTCTAATTCGCAACAAGGCAAAGTGAAGCTGTCTTCTACACCATCACCTTGCCCGGCTGCAGGCATCAAGGCATAAGGGGGGTTTTCTCGGCGACCGGGCCTCCAAAGGATACGTAGTTCATCCCAGCGAGGTCCACCTTCCTCTCGGGGCGGCGTAATAGCACCGCCTTTTCGCAGCTATTATCATCGCCGAGGCCGCCAAGGAGGTGATATATTCAACCGAGATATTATCGAATGATATCGGCCCGAGTGGAGCATGCTTGGGTGGCGGGGGACAGCGGCCGTCAACCGGCGGCGTCCCCGAGCCAGTCCAGGGCTCCAGGAGTCAGGCTCCAGGGGAGCAGGAAATCAAACGCGTATTCTATCGCTTCGGTCTCGTCGCCGAATCCAATATGGTGAGGAGGCTCGTCGGGCAGCTTCCTTTTTCTCAATAGGTAAGCGGGCACGTGGGGGTTGCGTCGCAGGGCTTCCTTTAAGATCTTGAGGGATCTTCCCGTGGCTCCTTCGCGCCTGTAAGAGAGCAGGGCTCTCGTATAGCTCCAGCAGGCGGTCGGCTCATCTTCGTACGAATCCAGGAGTTCCATCAACTCTTCGTCTCTGTCCATCATCAGCAGGCGGGAAGCAAGGATGTAGCGTATCCCCTGGTTGTCGCCGGGGTTGAGGCGTAGCATGTCTTGAAGGTGCTTTACCGCCTCCACCTGCTTCCCCACCTCCCAGAGGACCATGGCAAGCCCGAGGCGGGCGCGCATGTAAGGGCGGGTCTCGACGATCCCCCAGAAGTGGCCAACATCCTCTTCGAAGTAATCGGGCCCCAAGGCCCGCTCCCCGGCCTTCGCCCCCGAGCGGAAGAACTCCAGCACTTCCAGCAGGTTACCCCCGGACTCCTCGGCAAGGATCACGTAGGCATCCGCGCAGTCCGGGCAGATCCCGAGTGCCTTCTTCGCCAGCTTGACCCTTTCCCTCCCTGAAGCCTGCCAGGCATCGTAGACGAGTTCCTGTGCCTTATCGAGAGGGGTCTCCGGCTTCAACTCCGGTGTTGTCCCCCCGCCACCTATGATGCCATCCAGTAACTCCTGGGCTTCTTCAATCGACTCGAAGTTTTTTCCTTCCAGGAGACGGCTTATCTTTGCCATCTCCGACTCGATCAGGCCCCTGGCCTGAAGCGGCGTCATTTCCCCGGAAGATTTCTTCGCAGCGGTCTTGTCGCCTTTTCCGGCGGGCGCCGTCTTCTTCGGACTCGCCTCCTTCTTAGCCGCCGGCTTTTTCTTCTTCTTTCCCTGTGGCATAGGAGCCTCCCGTCTTCCGGTCGCTTCAAGGCGTTATAATACCGCGTTCATGCTATCTCTTTCCAACCCGGTACCACCCTCGCGAACTCCTGCTGGAATGCCGGGCGGCGTATGTTGGCTTCTTTCTCACGGCGGGCGAAGGCAGCCCATTCCTCGTGTGCCTTCAGGATGTCAACGTATACGTGCCGCACCTTCGCCATGATCTCGGCGAGCCTGGCGTACTCGTTCCGCGGACGAGTGCTGTCCAAGCCGCCCAACCCGGACCTGTAGAAAGCGATTATCTCTTCCGGAAAGCTCTCCTCGAGCTCCTCGGCGGCCTTCATGACATAAACCCCATGGTATCTCGGGTCTCCAGGCCTCATGTCCTGCAATAATGTGAGTGCCTGCCCGTACTCTCTTCTATGCATGTAGATCTTGAGCTGCTCATCCCGCCAGCACCTCGGAATCCGCTCCAGCAACCGAGGTTCGTATTCGCGCCATTCCTCCGCGTTACATATTCTCTCGAAAGCCTTGTACTTTTCGCATGTAAGGTCATCGATTGCCTGCTCGAAGTGCAGTTTCAGGTACTGCCCCCGGTCCCCTGATTCGCCTGCCCGCTGCGCCACGAAAAGCCGGAGTTCGTCCATCCTGCCCTCGCCCTCTTCCAGCCCGCGCCGGGCGACTTCGAGCGCCCTCTCTTTCTCGCCATCATCCCAGTAGAAGGTGGCGAGGTCGTAGTAATCAAGGCCATATTTCATTCTTCGTGAGCGCAATTCGAGGTACTTGTCCCTGTCTCCTATCTCACGGCATATCCGGCGGGCATGGTCGATAGGCCAGTCTTGACCGATTCGCTCGAAGCGGCCCGCAAGGTCCCGCAGATCTCCGTCATCGTAGCATGCCGCGTAGGCCACGTCGTAGAGCTGATCCTCCATGCCGGAGTTGCGGCTGCTTATGTACGGGAGCACTTCGTCGAGGAGGTCCCGCCGATATTCCCTCGATACGCCGCCCTGCTTGAGTTTTTTCTCCAGATCCCACAGAAGGTCGCTAACCCGATCGACGAGATCGCAGTCGCCGCCCCCGTACTGATCCAATTCCGAAATGTCGAACTCAAGATCGTCCCAGATCGAGAAAGCCAGCTCGCCTTCGGCATCCCCCCGATTCTCGGGGCTCGAAGCGACGTGTTTCTCCAGGTATTCGAAACACGCCCGCCGTACATCCGGTCTCGTCTTCGCAAGGGCAACTATCAGGTTGACGAGGTCCTCTCTCCCCGCGGCCTCCAACATCTCGACCAAAGGGTCACGGGGCTTGCCCTCCGTCTTCGCCGACATCCAGGCCCTCCCTTGCCAAACGTCGATACCTCTGGGGCTTATTCATCACAACGCCATCAGAGGCACGCTATCACCCGGGAGCGACAAGAAGCATGTTCGGAGACAGACAGCCTGTTCCACCTGCCATTATCTGTGCAATCGTGCATTATGAATGCACATATGCACGGCTAACAAGAAATAAGTTGAATGACCCCGAATGCGCTGCCCCGGGACCCATGGCGGGATTATAATGGAAACGGCCGCAGTTTCGGAGCATAAAGCCGTTCTGCGAGGTATCTAAGGGGGTAACGTTTATGTTCGAGCTGATCTCCATGGAGAAGCTCCCACCATGGGAGTGGCCGGAAAATTCGGAACAGATACTCCTGGGTGTTCTCAGTGATCCCAGCGCCGACCAATCCGATCGCCTTCTCGCGGCCGAGCTGGCGGGAGAACTCCCCGCGAACACGGACGAGCTTGCAGGAATGCTGCTCTCCATCGTGCAGAGCGGCGACGAATCCGAGGGCCTTCGCGCCAGGGCGGCGATAGCCCTGGGACCTACCCTCGAATATGCATTTTTATCCGATTTCGAGGACCCCGATGAAGAGATGATCACCGAAGACATGTACCTTAAGATCAAGGAATCGCTCCGCGAACTCTACATGGATGGCACCGTCCCCGAGGAAGTGCGGCGCCGGATCCTCGAGGGCTCGGTGCGCTCACCGCAGGACTGGCATCGAGATGCGATCCACGGTGCTTACGCAAGCGGTCAAGAGGACTGGCGGCTGACCGCGGTTTTCTGCATGCGTTTCGTCAAGGGGTTCGAAGACCAGATCCTGGAGGCGCTGGAGAGCGAGGATCCGGACATCCTCTACGAAGCGGTCTGCGCGGCGGGCAACTGGGAACTGGACGCCGCTTGGCCCCGATTGACCGCATTCCTTGCCTCGGAGAAAACCGATAAGGACGTGTTGTTCGCCGCCATCGAAGCGGTGACCGACATCCGCCCCCAGGAGGCGGGGGTCATCCTCGTCGACCTCGCCGATTCCGAGGACGAGGACATCGCAGAAGCGGCCACCGAAGCCATGCTCATGGCAGAGACACTCTCAAAGGACATCGACTTCGATGAAGAATAACCAATCCCCTAAGGGAAACCACTTGGACAATGATCGCCGGCAAAAGGCCACAGCGGACGACCTTGACTTGAGCAGTCCCGTCGAACTCGTGGTGCTCTCGGTGAAGGAGCGCGCCGCCCCATGTCAGCTTTTGGGAACCAACCAGAATATAACGCTTCGCGCCAGCGGGCTCTGGGACGTGGTGCCCGGCGAGATCGTGACGGTCGAGCCCCGTAAGTACTGGCGCTTCTCGAACCATCCCTACCTTTCGGGAGAGATCCTGTCCACCAGGCTCGACGTTGCCGCGCTCGGGCTGGTGCCGCTGCGCCTCGAGGACATGGGCATGTGGGACCCAGACGAAGAGTACTGGGGCGAGGAGGACGAGTCGGTCGAGAAGTGGGCTGAGCCGATAATAGCCTGCGGTCCGCGGCGGCAGTATGAGATGGAGCAGGTGATCCCCGGGGAGGATCCCGATGACCCGTTCTCTGATCCCATCACTGAATCCAACGATCTCAAGGAAGCGGGCTTCCGCGTAGAGGCGCACGAGATCCTCATGGAGCTATGCAGATCCGACCTGCGCTGCCTAGATGCTCATTCCCACCTCGGCCACTTCTTCTTCGACATGGTGCCTAAGACAGCCATCCGCCATTACGAGGTGGGCGTGCGTATCGGCGAATTATCCCTCGGGACGGAATTCGACGGCGTTCTGCCGTGGGGGTTAATAGACAACCGGCCGTTTCTGCGCTGCATGCACGGGTACGGACTCTGCCTATGGCGCCTGGGGCGTTTCGATGAGGCAGAGCGCGTCTTCGAGCGCATGCTCTGGCTCAATCCGTCGGACAACCAGGGTGTGCGTTTCCTGATCGACGACGTCAGGGCAAGGAAGGCGTGGGAAGACCGCCAAGCAGGATAGGAACTCGCATCGGAAGATGGGGGTTCGGATAGACCCCCGGAAGCTACCCGCCCGGATACTTCGACCAGAAACTCCGCTTACGACCGTGGGTAGCTTGTATTTCCGCTTTGTACTCTTCGTGGGGCCGCAAGCCCTTCCAATCGTCGATTCGGCCTTCCAGCAGGTCCAACTTCTTGAGGTACCTGATCCCATGGTTGTAGTACCTGGAAACCGCCCGGGATAGGATTGAATCGAGCAAAGCGCGGTACAATACGGTTGCCCCAAGCGGTCGTTCATCCTCCAGGGCCTCCGCCAGCGGTTTCAATATGAAGTAAACGTCCCCGTCCAGCGATTGGCCATGCCTGAGCAGGTAGGTTTCCGCTTCCTCCAGCCTCCCGACCTGGACCAGGAAGTACGCGTCCGAATAAGACAGCCGGTCCGACGACATTATGGCTTCCGTCTCTCCATTGATAACCCTCTCACGCTCCCCATCTCCTATCACCTTGAGGAGTTCCTCCAGGGCAAGCCCGCCGCGCTCTCTGCGGAATATGCGCCATGCCGCCACCATAGTCTTTTCATCATCGCCTAGCTCCCTGTAGATAGAGAGCAGGAGCTGATCCCTCTCGCCCGCGCGAAACATCTCAAGGTTCTCTATTTGGCTCACCCTATCAAGTGCTATCCTGGGTTCTCCCGCCTCGAGATAGATCGCAGCGATATCAAGGAGAGCCTTATTGTGAAGCACCGGCCACGACTTCATATATGCCACCTCGAAAAGAACGGGATCTTTCAGCTGTCGTGCAATTGACGCTACACCGCTGGTCCAACGATGACGCTTGTATTCGTCTTCCTCTTCCTCGCACCGCTCCCACATGCGGTCCGAAAGCTTGCGCATCGCCCCTTCATCCAAATAATGATGGGCTTCATCGATCAATATTGAGCGCACCCCGTAACCGTCTTTTTCGTATAGATCAAACAAGAGGTCGCAGAGGTAGTCCTTATCATCGATACGCTCTGCATACTCGGAGAAAAGGACACCGGCGGAATACCTGAAAAAATCGCCTACATTACCGTAGGAGTCATCGCATCTCTCGAAGATCGAGGAATCGCACGCGAATAGGTCGCTTACAAGGCGTATGCCGGTGATGGCGTCGGGTTCGGCGGAAGCGAGGTCTATCAGCATGTCCTCGAGTTTTTGCGCTAACTGTCTCGCGTCCTTTCGCTCGACAAAGCGTTTGGATCTCTTCAGTCCGGAGAGCTGAGCTTTGAACCGTTTGATGATTTCCTCTTTCGAGGACGTCAGGCGATTGACAAGCACTTCGGCCGCATCGTCTCTGAACGCCAGCTCCAGCAGCGCGTCCGCGAGTTTCTCGGAGCCCAGTCCTATGAGCTTCTCGCGCCTGTCATCCTCTTTCATGAGATCATCCTTTGCGACTTCATCCCCCCCTGGGATGTACCTGCTCCTCAATGCTGATGACTGCGAAAACGGTCACGTGCCTTTTTAATGGGTCAAGATCATTAGAAACCAGGTCTCGACCACGGGTCTCCAGCCATAGTCTATCTTTTTCTGGAATGGCAGGCCATAAAATATCCTGGATTCGTCCCGATGGGATTTCTGGTGGTTATATAGCGGTCACGAGAATTGTATAATCCGTCTATTCGTAATCGGTTAACGTGATCTTGGCTCCATTTGCTTGCGTTTTATCCTAAGCCACCGACTGGGGCCCAAATCGGACATGGTGACAGTCGTGTCCGCGTGTCGTTCAACAACATGTACTTTACCTGCTAAAACGCTTCATTGCTCGGTGGTTATGGCTGGATCAAGTCCCTGTTCCAACAAGAGAAGGTCAGAGTGCATACCCTCTGACCTGCTTTTATACTGGTGGGCCCAGCAGGACTCGAACCTGCGACACGCGGATTATGAGTCCGCTGCTCTGCCAACTGAGCTATGGGCCCGCTGTATTCTTCACTTCAGATGAATATTATAGCGTAAAGGAGAAGCGGGGTTGAATACGAAGGATCGGCTTTTTCAGACTCCGGATTCCACCCAGCTTATTTATCCGTTCAGGCCCTTGAGAACGACTCGGCACTTATGAGATCGATTCGCTTCGCTCACAATGGCTAGAGAGACAGCCTTCGTAATGCCTCCTTGCGCATACCGATGTCGTTCGCAATGGTCTTGTCGGGAAAACCTATAAGTTCGATAAAACCTTTGGCTATGAATCACCTTCCGTCCCCGGAGGTGGCGGTACCTGCGAAGGCGGGGGCGGCGGGGGTTGGTAAACCGGTGGTGCTGGCGGACTCGCGCTGGGAGCCCCACCCACCTGCTGCGGCCCGGCGACACTGCCGCTACCTCCGCCGGGAGGATAGTAGTATGGTCCGTAAGTCCCGGTCGGGGGCTGTGCGGGTGGTGCCGGCGGGCGGCGGAACAACACGAACATCACTATTACCAGGATGATGCCCAACGCCAACAAACCAACGACTAAGCCCATGACCAACCAGCTGAGGTCGGTCTCCTCGCCGCTGTCCTTTTTCTCCTCCGCTTCGAGGGCGCCCTCGTCGATGGCGTCACCCTCTTCGCCCAACGCCGCGATGGCAACGTCAAGGGGCTCATCGACCGTTGTCTGTACCAGGTAGGTGTTAACGCCATCCCTCTTCAGCCCCAGGGTGTAATCGTCGGTGGACCATATCATCCAAGCCCCTATCGGGGATTCGCTCTTGATCTCTCCCTCGAAGCGGTCTTCGACGTATTTCACGTAAGCGGAGGCGAACTCCTGGGCGTCCTTCTCGCTGTCCCACGCATATTCCTGTACCAGTAGCTTGTCCCCATCGCTGTTGCTGTAATAGTGATAGCGGTTACCACCCCAGCCCGCAGCAGCAGCCTTTGCGTCATCATCCTTGAAGTAGGGCTTGAATAACTCGTAGACGTCGAACTCGCCTAGCACGTTGTCGTAGTCGAGTTCCCAACCGTTTCCTAGCTTGGAGGAGATATCGGGAAGCTCTACCTCCACCGCTTCCTCTCCCTTTGCATATTTCTCCGGGTGGTAGATCTGTTCCGTCGTGGATGGCGGCTCGCTATACGCTGCGTCGATTGCGTCGAAGCCGTCCTTATCGTAGACGTAGCGCGCGAAATCCGTGCCCTCCATATAGGGGAAGAGCAGGCCGTCCCTGATATAATCCGGGGCGCTGTCCAACACTTCCGTGGAGTAGTCCTCGCCCTCGAGCTCCATGTTCATGGTATCTTCGAGGTCGACGTACTCCATCAGCCAATCCTCCGATGCGATCATGGCATCGCCCTCCACCAGGGCGGTCGCGGCAAAGGACGCGTCATCATCCGTTTCCACCGCGGCATCTTCGGGATCGTCGAAGGGCGGGCGCATGAGGTCGAAGTTCTCATCCTGCAGGTAATGGACAAGCTCGTGGGACAGGGTGTATTGGTCCATGACGCCCATGGACCCATCCTCTGATATGAGGTAGAGGCTGTTGTCCTCGGGGTCGTAGAAGCCGGCTATCTGCTCCGTCAAGAGGGCGATGTAGAACTCTTTCAGGTCCAGGTCGGGCTCGATGAAGCCCAGCATGACCATGATATCCTGTGCGTCCTGTATCTCCTCTTCCGGGTTGTCCTTGGCGAAGTCCTCGAGCATACGCTGCTCGAGCTGCTCCTGGTTCATGTAGTTCACCTTGATGTTAGGGTCGGCCTGAAGCCCGCGCACCTCCTCCGTCTCGGTGAAGACCTCGTTTACCTCGGCCTGGTTGCCCTGGGCTAAAGCCAGCGATAGAGACATGGCCAGGATGACCAGGACCAGTATGACGGCCGTGAATATCTTACGCATCGCCGTTTCCTTCCTCCTTCACACCTATGCGCGGACATATATCGTTAAGACAGCAATCGGGGCAGTTTGGTTTCCGAGCTTTGCATACCTGTCTACCATGTGCGATCAAGTTGATATGCAACCTGAACTTTATATCGTCTGGGACCAGTATATCCATGACATCGTGCGCCCGTTCCGGGCTCGCTTTCACGGGGATGATACCCAGCCTCTTACCCACCCGGAAGATATGAGTATCCACCGGGAAGTAGGGTTGGCCCATCTGGAAGAGCAGCAGCACCGCCGCTGTCTTCCTCCCCACCCCAGGCATATCCAGTAGATACTGCATCGCCTGTTCGGTTTCCATGTCCCTCAGGCAATCGAGGGAATAGGCGCCGCAATCCCGGTTGACCCTCTCCAGCACCAGCTTGATGCGCTCCGCCTTCACGCGCGATATGCCCCCAGAGCGTATGGCTTTCTCGATCTCCTCCGTTTGCGCGCCGGCCGCATCCTTCCATGTCGGGAACTCCTCTTTTAACAGCCGGAAGGCGCGGTGTGAATTGATATCGCTGGTGTTCTGGGAAAGGATGGTGTGAACAAGCCCGTCTAGAAGTTCCGAGAACTGCGGGTCCCAGGCACGGTCCCCGTAACAGCGCAGAAGTCTGCGGTCGACCTGCGGTAAAAGCCTCGCGGCTTGGCTCTTCTTCAACCCACTCTGAAGCCTTACCCAATCTCCATCCGGGCGTTGTTCAATAGGTCGGGTCATGTGCTTCTTCACCATTCTTCGAATAAGTTTACCCTGCGTGTACGCCTTTGATAGACGTTTTTCCCAGCATAGCATAGACAACCATAATCCATGCCAGTTTGACAATTCGGGTGATTTTTGTGG
>Ga0315294_10007272_pt1 | contig 12149 bp, 10 predicted proteins | sample YL17G13_40_MG_FD_203626 | JGI IMG/M metagenome (GOLD analysis project Ga0315294, IMG submission 203626) | Sediment microbial communities from Yellowstone Lake, YNP, Wyoming, USA - YL17G13_40 | ecosystem: Environmental > Aquatic > Freshwater > Lake > Sediment | place: USA: Wyoming | collected...
ATGTATCCCGCGGTCCTCGCGGCTTCCTTAGCGTCGTTTTCAGTAGCAGGGTACTTCACCTTCAGCGCCCAGTAGTCGAATTCGCTGTTGCAGAAGCCTGGATAGTTCTGGCTCCAGCCAATGGTTGGACCATAGTACGTGAAGCTCGAGTACAGGTCATGGTACTGGTCTGGTATGCTGCTTAAGCTCCAACCGCCTGTGTACAGGTTATAATTGTACAAAACCATCACGTTCCTGTAACACACGGTTCTTTCCGTGATGATCGCGTTGACCTGAATACCCACGGCCCTCAACTGAGAAGTCAACATTTCACCAGCCTGTCTTCTGTTAGGATCGTCTTGCCTAATGTAGAAGACAATTGGGTCCATCTCGACTCCCGGCGTCAACGGGTCCTGTCTAAGGCCATTGCCCAGCACAGTGAAGCCTGCAGCGTCCAATGTTGCGTTCGCGTTAGCCACGCTGAAGTCGTAGTATGTAACGTTGCCCTCTGCCGGCAGGTAGTCTCGCTGGAACGGCGGCATCGGAAGGTCCATCCTGACGCCCAGTCCTTTCATGATGCTGGACGTGATGTAGTTGCGGTCAAGCAGGTATGCGACTGCCTTCCTGAACTCAACACTCTTGTTGCTTTGAGCAGATGCCGGAGTGTAGAACTTGTTGTTGGAGTCGCCTGTTGGCCACGCCTGGTTGTTGATGTCGATCTCCATCATGCCCAACTCAGTGTAGTCATCCAGCGTGATCACGGTAGGCATCAAAGCCCACCTGTCAACCCAGTACTTGGTCAAAGGCCAGTCGTTAAGGTCGATCGTTCCTGCTTCAAGAGCACCGTTCTGCGTATCGGGATCTGTGTAAATGTGTATCTCCATGTCCGCGGTTCTCGGTCCGTTTGCTGCGAATGCGATAGATACTAGTCCGAAAGCCATTAAAGTCGCTAGAATCACTGTTAAAACAAAAGCTTTCTTATTCATTTTTCCATTCTCCCTTATATTTCAGCAATAAAACTATTGAGTCCACGCTGATTTAAGCCTTACGGAACAAAGTTCTATCAGAAAAACTGCAAAAAACATAAGTGGAACCATGTGTCTAAGGCTTTTCAGGGCATAAGAATGCATTACGAGTGGACAAAAAGGAACATAGATCTAGAAACTCTGGTGAAACACGTGGAAGAATACCTCAGAACAAAGGGCTTTGAGGCAGCTATCCCATCCAGAGACAGCACAAGGATCGAGGTCTTGGCCATACCCACGGAGGCCACAGAAACCAGACACACGGTCCGAATCGAACTATCCAAGACCGCCACCGGAATATCAGTCAATTTTGCTTCAACCAGCAAAGTAGAAGAATCAATAAAACTCGGCATACTCTCCCAGTTCGTACTCGGCGGCGCCATCGTAGCCAAGAGCGTAAGCACGAAAGAAAAACTCGAAGCTTTAGAAACCCAGTTCTGGACTGACATTCAAGAATTCATTGCCAGCACACCCGCCTAGTCAGAAATCAGGCAAAAGTGTAGTTCGCGTCCTCCAAGTAGACTCTTTCTGCGATCGAGTTACCCAGCAAGTAAAGGTTCACACATGGACTGAAAAGCAGCACAACGTGTCCACCCGACGCCACAGTCTGATTAACATAATCCGCAAACTGTTCGTAGCCACTCACGAAAGTCTCATTCCCCATCGGCAGATCTAGACTTGAGAACGGCTCAATCAGCGAATCGCCAAGCCAAAACCTTCTTTCAAACAGAACAGAGTAATCATAGTACACGACAATGTCCACAGAAAACACCTTCAAACCAACGTATGAGGAATTGTGAACAAGGAAAAGATGGCCGCTGACCACGTAATCCACCAAATCCGAAGACACGTTCACGCCTGAAATGCTCATCGAATCAACCCTCAGGTAAATGCGGCTTAGAGCAACATAAAACTCTAGATAATTCATCGTCGCAGGAGCCAACAGCAATGCCGATGCTACGACTGCCACGCAAAACGCCACCAAAACGGCTCTGTGCAATATCGACCTATTCATTCCTCACCATCAGCCATACGTAGCAAAAGGTCAAATATAAGGTCTAGCCCAGTCTAGAATGGACCTAGATGGACACCAAAGCAGTTCTTGTCGCTGTCGCATGGGCATTCATAATGTCCTCGATCATCCTCCAAGTACTCTACGTCACGCCGGAGCTCTCATGGCCATACATCACTCTCCTCGTGCTAGGGAGCTTCGTAAGTGGCATACTAATCGTCGACCTCAAGGACGTGATCCTCAGCTATTTCATCGTCCTGCCCCTATCTCTCTTCACAATGACTTTCATCCTAGGTATTCTGCCATCCATCACGGGAAAACTGCAATCAGGCTTCCTCGCATCAGACCTCGTCATCTCATACGCCTTCACTCTAATAATTAAAAGCACGTTTCCAGCCGTCTGGATCCTATGCTTGTTAGCAGGCATCTTAGGCAGCGGTTTGGGAGAAAAGATTGAGCCTTTCCCCGACTCAACCATCGGGGACTAGGCTTCTACTGACGCTGCCTGAGTTTCGGGTTCAGTACGTCATCGATAGCGTACCCGATCATGATGAACGACAGAGAGAGCAGCGCTATGCTGATACCCGGTGGAAGAGTCCACCACCATTTCTCTACGCTTCGCTCGACCGCCATAGAGTCATGCAGCATCCTGCCCCATGACATCACGGACGGGTCGAACAGTCCTAGAAAACTTAGCGCCGCTTCAGAGATTATGGCGCCAGGAACGGACAGAGCCAGCGTGACGTACACCAACGACATCACGTTGGGTACGATGTGCCTTGAAATTATGTAGAACTTACGAGCCCCAACGGCTTTAGCCGCTTCGACGAAGGGCCGCTCTTTTAGACTCAACGTCTGGGACCTGACAACCCTTGCAAAACCCATCCAGCCGAGGACTCCAATCAAGAGTATGAGGTTCCATGTGGATGGCCCCAGCACCGCGATCAAGACCAACAGCAGAGGAAGGTTTGGAAGAACCAACAACATGTCCGTGAACCGCATTAGCAACTCGTCCACGACTGAGCCAACGTAGCCTGAGACAACGCCGACGAACAGTCCGATCACGGTACCCAGCACTGCTGCTAACAGGCCTACGAGCAAAGATATTCTTGTTCCGTAAACAAGCTGAGTGAAGATGTCTCTACCCTGCGCGTCAGTCCCAAGATAGCCAAACGCGTTCCCATACAGTCTCAGGTTGATGCCATCCAAATAGACCACAAAGCGAATTTCCTGCTCTGGGTCAAAATCATCAAGGGTCAACTTCAGCATGAAGCTGTACTTGTGCGACTCCGTGGTGTTGAATACGATTCTTGAAGGGTCTTTGCCGGCCCCAGGAAATTGGGTGGTCACGGTTTGAGAGTACGAATCTATGTCTGTGGGTATTTCCCAAACCGTTGTATCCGAGGAAAGCTTCTTCGTCTTAAGGATGTATGACACAACCTCAGTCTGGTTTGAACTGCCGTCAGGATTCCTGTTCAGCATCGTCTGCAACCGGATCTCTCGTAGGCCCGTGATTCCTTCCGTGAGCATGCTGTAGGAGCCAACGAACCTTCGAGGACTGTCTATGTACGGATACACGAATTCGCTTTCAAAGACAACGTCAACGGTGCTTGGTGTTTCGCCTTTTCTCCTGTAATATTCGAATGCAAGGCAGCCGGGTCCACTCTTCGGGTCGCCAACACTCGAGCAATAGCCGACGTGCGTGTGACTTGTATCGCTGATCGATATGTTCCACGCACTCATCGCTGCTACGTTGTCGAAGGCAGCTACAGAATCATTAAGCATAACCATGTTCACGGAATAGTGGTTCCCGCCGGGTAGATTACTGAGCCATATTGGAACTGCATAGTCGCCACTGAGGTAGGTGTCAAGGTAGGGATCGTGGGGTGTCAACAGCGGAGCTATAATCGCTAGGACAATAAAGAGAACGATTATCCCAACGCCAAGCGCTCCTCTTCTGTCGGAACACACTTTCTTCATGAACTTGTACAATCTTTGCAGGTCAAACCGCAGTCTTTCTTCTCTTGTCGCCATAACGCACACCTTTAGCCATACCGTATTCTTGGGTCAACCACACCGTACAGGAGGTCTGATATAAAATTGGCTACGATGACGCAAAGAGCGATTATGAAGAACATCGCGTTAAGCACGGGATAATCAGTGGTGTTTATCGCCTGCCAGAGCCAAAAGCCAAGTCCCTGATACGTAAACACTTGTTCAGTAATTATCGCTCCGCTAAGAATGAACCCAAAGGAGATCGCTACGTTCGTAATCAAGGGCAGTGAAGCATTCTTCAATGCATGCTTGTACAGAATCGATCTTTCCCTCACCCCCTTAGCTCTCGCCGTGACAACATAGTCTTCAGTCAAAGCTTCCAGCATAGTGGCCCTAGTGAGCAAGAGATACCCGCCGTACTGGAACAAAGTGAGCGTCAAAACAGGCAAGAACAGGTGATGCAGCCTTCCAATCAACTCCTGAAACACGTTTACGGGCGGGTTGTAAGCCCAATCTCGAGGAATGGCCCCCGCATTGGGGAACCATCCCAACCAATTGCTAAAAATGCTCAAGAGAAGCATGCCTATCCAGAAAGACGGGACAGAAAAGAACATCAGAGAAACCGTCACGTTGGCCGTGTCAAACAATTTTCCCCGCTTCGCCGATGCAATAACCCCAAGAAGAGTCCCCAACGATATCGATAGAACAGTTGACAATCCCACAAGCGCCAACGTATTGGCCAAACGAGAACCTATGCCATCCGAAACAAGCTTGCCACTGTAGAAAGAATATCCGAAGTAGAACGTAACCATGTTTGATATGTAACTGACATACCTAACCCACATTGATTCGTTGAGATGGAAGCGAGCGCGCACTGCTTCTAGGGCTACAGGATCGCTGAGACGAGCAGCCCCCGCAAACACAGCAGTTGGATCACCCGGCATCAACATGAATATGACGAAATTCAACGAAATCACAAAATAGATCAGAATCAGCAGGTAAACAAACTTCTTCGCCAAGTAAGTTTTAAATCCCACTACCTATCCCCACGCAAAGGTGAGTCTGACATTGTTATTTAAGTTTTTGCCAGAGCATCCACGAAAACTTAAATAGAAGAGGAAGGCACAAAATAACCAAGATTCCAATAAGAAGCCAAAAAAAGCCTTAAAACACGTGGGGAGAAAAATGCCTTTATTAGAAGTTAATCAACTTAAAACCTATTTCAGAATAGCGAGGGGCTACGTAAAAGCAGTCGACAACATCAGTTTCACCCTTGAAAAAGGAGAAGCCATAGGACTCGCAGGAGAATCAGGGTGCGGAAAAACAACAACAGCGTTGAGCATACTCAGAATCCTGCCCTCAAACGGAGAAATCAAAGACGGAAACATAGTGTTCTCAGGTATGAACATAACCAAAATCTCCGACGAGAAAATGCGCAAAGACGTTCGGTGGAAAGGAATTTCAATAGTATTCCAAGGCGCAATGAACGCCTTCAACCCTGTCTTCAGGGTAGGCGATCAACTGGTTGAAGCCATCAAACTTCACGAAGACGTCAGGAAGTCGGAGGCTGAAACAAGGGGCAAAAAACTCTTTGAATTGGTCGGCATAGAACCCTCGCGATTCAGCAACTATCCCCACGAATTCAGCGGCGGAATGAAACAACGAGCGCTAATCGCAATGTCAATCGCTTCCAACCCATCAATCCTAATTGCGGACGAACCCGGAACCGCACTGGACGTCATAGTCCAAGCACAGATCCTCAAGCTGTTACGAGAACTGAAGAAAAACCTAAACCTGTCCATGATCCTAATCACACATGACCTCTCAATCATAGCCGAAACATGCGAGAAGACAGCCATCATGTACGCGGGAAAGATAGTAGAATACGGTAGCGTTTTCGAGATTTTCCGAGAACCCCAGCACCCGTACACGATGGGATTGCTCGCCGCCTTTCCAAACATCAAAGCTGCAAAGACCCGCATGAAAGCAATACCAGGTTTCCCACCAGACCTGTTGGATCCACCACCAGGATGCAGATTCCACCCAAGATGCAAATACGCCATGAATGTCTGCAGACTGAAGGAACCAGCATTGATCCCTGACAAGAAGGGCCGCTCTGTGGCGTGCCATCTCGTGAACAAGTAGGGTGAGCATATGAGTGAAACAATCGTAAGAGCCGAAAAACTCAAAAAACTGTTCTTGTTGAAAACTGGGTTCTTCAGATCCCTGACGCAAAGACAGGCACTAGCCGTCCACGCCGTGGATGGAATAGACATCGACATAAAAAAAGGCGAAATACTCGGACTCGTCGGGGAAAGCGGCAGCGGAAAGACAACAACAGGCAGACTCCTCCTCAGACTCATAGAACCCACAGAAGGAAAAATCTTCTTCCACAACAAAGACATAACAAAACTAGACGAAAACCAGATGCGCGTTCTGAGACGCAAGATGCAAATCGTGTTCCAAGACCCATACTCATCATTGAACCCCAGAATGACGATCGGCGACATCGTAGCTGAGCCAGTAAGAATACTGGAGCAAAGAACACCCAAAGACACGGAGAACCTCGTCAAGAAAACCCTGGACGACGTAGAACTGCATCCACCAGACGAATTCTTCTTCCGATACCCACATGAGCTAAGCGGTGGTCAAAGGCAAAGAGTAGCCACAGCCAGAGCTTTCGTGCTAAACCCAGAATTCGTGGTTGCAGATGAACCAGTCTCCATGCTTGACGTCTCAATCAGAGCCGAAATCCTAGACCTCATGATAGCCCTAAAAGAAAAACACAACACTGCATTCCTGTACATCACACACGACTTGGCATTATCAAGACACCTGTGCGACAGAATTGCAGTGATGTACCTAGGAAAGATCATGGAAAGAGGCGACGTTGACCAAGTCGTTACTGAACCGTTACACCCATACACAATGGCCCTGCTGGAAGCAGTGCCAGTGCCAGACCCTGCCGTCAAACGCAGCGAAACTGTGCTCAAAGGAGAGATTCCCAGCCCTATTAACCCACCAGCCGGCTGCAGATTCCACACACGTTGCCCATCATACATCGGGGAAATATGCAGAACAAAGGAGCCACAGCTTCTCGACGTGGGAAACGGACACATGGTAGCCTGTCACCTATACCCCAAGAAATAGGCAACTAGAGCCAATCACGCCAACATCCTATTATCTCTTCATTTTATGAGATGTCACAATTTTCCCAGAATCTAGCTTGTCTCACTAATCTTCTTCAATTGACTCCGATACATTTCCAAAACCTCAGTGGTCGTGGTCGCATCTTCCGCAGCCTTGTCAACCCTATAGTCCCCTGTGAACCTTGGAAAACGAATCGCCAGCCCGCTTCCCTTGCGGACAGAGTCCATTCCGCACATATGAATAGGGCTGAGCGTTATCTCTGCACCCAATATCTTGAGAACCACGACAGGTTCAAACCAGACATCCGCCTCTAGCAACGATTGTACCCGCAGATGCTTGTGAGGTATCATGTGCTTCTTCAGCAGTCTAGGCAGCTTAGCCAAATCCTCATCCGTAAACCCCGTTCCACACTTCGTCACTGTTTCAAACGTGTCCGAATCAGGATTGTAAGCAGCCAGTAACAGCGCGCCATAGACCCCTGCACGCTTGCCTCTTCCATGAAAAGCCCCAACAACCACTAGATCCACAGTGTCCGTCATCTCGCTCTTGTAATCACGTTTATACTTGATCCAGAGCCAACCTCTAGCTCCCGCCTGATAAACTGAATCCTTCGCAATCGATTTACAGACCAGCCCCTCGCAGCCATCTTCTATGGCTTCCAAGAAGAACTTCTCAAGCTCCTTCGGGTTCTCAACAACCATGTGCTTTGCCGCCTTTAGCCTGTCATCTTCGCTTATCGCTTTTTCAAGAGCCTCCCGTCTCGTCGGATACGGCTCCAGCGTCAAATCTCTGCCTCCAACATGCAACGCGTCAAACATAAACAGGGAAACAGGATAATCTTCTATCGCCTGCTTAATCTCATATTTGCGTCTCCGATGCATCAACTCTTGAAAAGGCTTCATCTCACCCGTGTCAACATCCACTGCGACACATTCACCTTCAAGAATAGCATCAATCGCTTTCACATGAGCCTTGAGAAGCTGAATAGCGTCCGGGTACTGCTTTGAAATGTTCTCCAACCGTCTCGAATATAGAACTACTTCTTCACCCTTCTTGTGAGCCTGCACCCTCTCACCGTCATACTTATACTCCGCAATGCACCTCCCACCGAGTTTCTCCAATATTTCTTCCGGAGACGAAAGCCTTTCAGCCGACATCGACCTTATGGGTTCAAACACACGCACCTCAAACTTCTGGATTCCCTGCAAACCCTTCTCCGCGATGACCTTGGCAACCCTGCCGAGGTCTGAAGAAATGTTGTAAGCCCGCTCGGCCAGCTCACGAGCCTCCTTTCCCCCACCGTACGCAATCGCTAAAGCATCCAGAACAGTCATGTCAGCAATGCCCAGACGGAGATTTCCAGTAACCGTTCGCATGATATACTTAGCTTCCTTCGGCTTCGCATCAGCCAACAACCCAGCCAAATGCGCCATTTTCGAATCCACCGCGCCAGAACCTGAGGCTTTGGCCATCTTGTCCAAAGTCTCATAAACCCTCTGAACAGTCAGAGACTCCTGAAAGAATGTTGCTTGCTTCCTAGAAGCCATTATTGCCTCAGCAGTTTTTCCGATGTCCCCAGTCTTCTTGATGCTTTCTTCGATTTCGCCTTCTTTGACCCCTGACGCTCGAGAAAGAGCCTTTGTAGCCAGTCTCTCAGCAACACCTATTTCGATGCCCGCAAAATCTGGGTAGATTTTGCCCTGAGTCAAATAAACAACTTTGTCGATAAGGTCCTTTGGTGTATTTTTGAGCAGGTCAACAAGAAGGTCTGTCATCTCCAACCTTTTCGTTGTTGACTCGATCTGCTCATAAGCATCAGCGATAACAGCATACTGCAAGCTTCAAGGCCTCAACTCCTAATCTGAAGACGCGAGATATTAAAACTTCATATCGCCAAGCCACCCACCCTCAACTAGATAAGTGCAAAGATACAGGTCGTTCCAAAACTCAGCGCGTGTTAACTAGAAGATTTCTCCACAAACTTTTTCCTTTTGTTGTCCCCACTGTGATTAGGGGAAGGGAGAGAGTGCACGTTCTGCACAATCGCATAGTGAACTCGAAGTTTGTGATTTCACTATTATGCATTCTAGTACTGGCTATTTGTCATGTTCCTTACGTTGCACAAGCTCAGACCGCAAACCTGGCCGACACAATAAACGCATGCGCAGTGAATTGGCAAGCGAATCCAGATACAGCAAAGCTTGCTATGATATTCAACAAGCTCCCGTTGAGCTATTATGATACTCTTATTCAACAATATGCTTCCCGGTCAGACTGGAGTGAAGTTCTGAGAATAAAGAGATTCAGCGAAATTGACGGATACGATTCTGCGACGGTCGACGAAGCCACCAAGAGTGCTCTAACGAACATGCCTATGCTAAAGCATCTGCCCAACACTTGGCCTGGATACAACTATTTTTTCGTCTACAAAAGATATGTTCTCAATGCTTACAGATATGCTTCACAATGGAATTATGAAACCGCCAAGTGGAACAAGTCATTGGCTTACAAGGAGCTTCTAGAAACCTATCAACATAACGGTCAACCCTCCTTAGGCTACAATCCCACCACTCTTATGGCATTCCAGTGGACTCCGCGTTACTATGATGAATCCGCTGAAACTCTAGATTGCTTCATAAAATTAGGCGATAACGACGCAGATCTTTGGGATTACATTCAAAACAGATTTTGGAGCGGAAGCATATTTGGCTACAGTGATAAGACCACGTTCGAATGCGAGTTCGGCTTTTTTGCCATGGTAGCTGGTTACTATCATGCAATTACGGGATATAGCTCACCGTATCTTGATCGTGTCTACTTGGACCTCTACAACAAGGCACTCGCACATGGCTGGAGCAGCGTGGCTTGGGGCACGCCTGGAGTCGTCAAACACGCCTCAGGCAATCCACAACTCAGGTTGGAGAACACCCTAGGAGCGATTCAGGCTCTACACGCATATTGTGGGAGCTCTAACTGGCAATCGAGTTTTGTATCCCTACTTGCTGGTTCATGGAAGGCTTGGAACGCCCTAGTATCCAGTTCACTTTATTCTAACGGCCAGTTCAGAATGACTTCCGATAGCCAGGTCAGCGACGTGGCCACCGCATACGGTATGATGACGCTGTTTCTTGAAGGCATAATACCAGACGCGGGCAGTATAGCCATGCCCTTAAATGAAGAAGGATATGAAGACACAGTGGATTTATCTCCTGCGACCCATTTTCAGTTCGACTACGACACAAAATCCATTCGAATACCAGTCTGGGCCGGAGACATAAAATTCCAGTTCGGAACCGCAGTAACGTCAGCAAACTTCCCTCTGGATGGAGTCTATGAAGTCAAATTCACTGATGACTGGAACACCGTTGTGTCCGTCAACCGAATCCAAGGTTTACAAGAATACTACTATCTCAAACCGACATCCCTAACCGCTGGATTCACATGGAGACCCAGCCAGCCAACCGTAGGCGAAACAGTCACTTTCACCTCAACAAGCTTTACCCCAAACGGAACCATCGCAGCCTATCAATGGTGGCTCGGAGACGGAGGCCAAAAAACAGATGAGAACTTCACGTATGTCTACCGCGCTACTGGCAACTACAACGTCACGCTAGAGGTGGTAGACAACAATGGCTCCACTGGCAACGTTACTCACATCATAAGCGTTCAGCCTGCGCGCGCGCCCATTTCAAACTTCACTTGGAATCCCTTAACTCCAAAAGTCGAAGAATCGGTAGCTTTTGATGCATCATCGTCAATCCCCGGTCGGTCCATCGTGGGCTATGAATGGGATTTCGGCGATGGCCAAACGGCATCTTACCGCACGGCAACGCACACTTATACAGATGCAGCAAATTACACAGTAACACTAAACGTTACAGACAGCAATGGCTTGTGGGACATTGAACAGAAGCAAGTACAAGTGGTCCAACCACATGGTCCAAAAGCAGAGTTCAGCGCGGTTCCTGAAGCCGCAAATGTCGGCGAACTCGTGAAGTTCAATGCCACAACCTCACAGCCAGGATGGAATGGCACGAACCAAATGCCAATTACTGAATACCGTTGGGACTTTGGAGACGACAACAAAACTACGACAACGACTCCGACAATATATCACGCTTTCAGCAGCTCAGGAATATACTACCCAACTCTAACTGTTTACGCAAGCGGAGCCACACCAGAAACCGACATGATAACACATGGAGTGGCTATGAATTCGGTGCCTGTCGGAGGCTACTCAGTCTCTATGAAAACGTACGGCGCCGCAGTGCCCTCATCACTCCATCTAGTAATATTAATAGTGTCGTCCGTTTTCTTGACAGTAACCAGACGCAAGACACGTAGGAAAAAATAGCGTGCACGCGATACACGGAAAGAAAAAAGCCACGCGTACGTTCAGTTCAGGGCTGGCATCCGGCAAGCATCTCTCACTCTTCAACATGTGCTCCAACATGCGCGTGTAGGATCAGTTCGTGCGCTTCTGAGACCGCTATCAACGAAACCTTTTTACACCCGCAATTCCCCTCAAACGTGAGTGCAGAAATGAACACAAACATCGCGAAACAAATCGCGATTTTGGCCTGCGTTTCATTCGTTGTTGCATTAGTATTGTACTTCTCCGACATTCAGCTCTTCCCTTCATCTGGCTACATCAAACCTGCCGACGCTGCATTCATAGAAGGCGTCTTTTCTGTCCTCTCAGGTCTTCTGATTTTCATAGGTTCAGGCGGAATAAGCAGAACCAGCCAAAAAGCAGCATTACTGGCCTCAGCAGCCAAGGCAATCTCAGACAAGGAAGTCATAGGGCCAAACGAGATCTTCAGAAGAGACGCATGGAGACCAAAAGGCTACACGCGCCTAGGGTTAGTTTTGATCCTAGCAGGACTGTTTCTGCTGATCATATATTTCGCCTTCGCATAGCTCTTGCCAAAATAGAGAAAATAGCCTTGCCAAGGCACAAAAGACTTAAGTCTTCTCCCGTCTCATCC
>Ga0315294_10007274_pt1 | contig 12148 bp, 11 predicted proteins | sample YL17G13_40_MG_FD_203626 | JGI IMG/M metagenome (GOLD analysis project Ga0315294, IMG submission 203626) | Sediment microbial communities from Yellowstone Lake, YNP, Wyoming, USA - YL17G13_40 | ecosystem: Environmental > Aquatic > Freshwater > Lake > Sediment | place: USA: Wyoming | collected...
TAACCCGGGGGAGGAAACGCCCGATGGAAACGATCGTGGAGTACACCAACCAGAAGCGGCCGAGGAACCTCTATCCGAAGCGGATCATCTCGCCGCTGCACTCCAGCCCCTGTTGCTTCTCCGACATGCAGGAGATCGGGACGCCGGAGACGAACGGCCGCTGGGTGTACCAGTACAAGCGCTGCCGGCGCTGCGGATTCACCGTCAAGGTGATCCTGCGCGAGCTGCCGAGCGAGGTGCTGGCGGCGGAGCTGCGCCGGATCCTGCAGAACTCCTTCGTCCGGAACGTTCCCGCCTGAGTCGGAATGCCGGCCGGGGCCCCAGGGGTTCTGTCGGCCGTCAGCGGTCAAAGTAGGGGCTCTTCCCGGTGACCGAGAGCGGGAAGCCCATGATCACGTCCGAGCCGAGCAGCTTGAGCCTCCGCGCCGCGGCCCCGATGGTGTACATGATCCGGTTGTCGATGTTCAGGATGCCGGCCGTCTTGGCCGCCGAGCCCAGGGCGATGCCGAGGTCCGTCAGCTGGAACATGCAGCAGGGGCCCCGAAAGTCCTCGCCGTCCGTCTTCTTCGCCTCGATGAACTCCGCGCAGCCCGCGTAGCCGCACGCCCCGCAGTCGAGCGGAACCTTGGGGTTCTTCGGATCGCCGGTGACCCCGATCAGGAGGACCGCCGCGGCGCTCCGGACGTTCTTCGCGTCCCGGGCGAAGCTGGGAATCTTGCCCCGCTTCTCCCCGACCTTCGCCTCCATCGCCGCGGCCAAGGCCTCCAGATCTTCCCCGTCGAGGATCAGCGTCTCGATCGAGTCCAGCCCCCGGGCCTTGGGGGCCGTCCGCGCCGCGGCCGCCATGAGGCTTGCCGCCAGCTTCACCGCCTCGTGCTGCGCCTGCCCTGCGTTGATCCGTGCCATCTCGTGTCTCCCTTGACTGCCTCTCCCATCCGAAAAGAACGCTGGTCCCCTCCAATTGCGGCACACCACCCTAGCGGGAATGGGGCGGGAGGCGGCGGGGGGCGGCCAGCCAGACCAGGACGATGGTGCACGCGACGCTCACGATGGAGGCGGAGAAGGGGAGCCGATAGCTGCCCGTCAGGTCGTGGGCGTACCCGGCCAGCCAGACCCCGGCCGCGCCGCCCGCGTGGTACAAGGTGTTGAGGGCCCCGAAGATGATGCCGAAGTGGGCCCCCCCGAAGAACCGCCCGCACATGATGGGGGTCATGGCGGGCGAGACCGCATAGCCGATACCCATGAGGGCAGCATAGAGGTAGAGGCTCCAGAGGCTCGACCCCGGCCCGATCCCCAAGAGGACGGCGATGCCCGCCATGGCGCAGGCGCTTCCGCCCAGGTAGATCCACTCCGGCCACACCCGATCCGCCAGATATCCCCACCAGATCTTCCCGGGAATGCTGACCAGGCCGACCAGCCCCACGATCCAGGCCACCAGGATCTTGGAGTGCCCGATCTCCACGAGATGGGCGATCTGGTGCGTCAGGACGAGCTGGATCGGACTGTTCAGGCACATGAAGGTGGCCGTCACCAGCCAGAACTCCCGGCTGCGAATCGCCGAGGCGAGGGTCCACTCCGGCCGGTCGCTCGGAGATGCGAGGGACGACGCGGCTGGGGGACGTGGGCGGGCGGATCCCGCGATCCGCGACTTCTCCTCCCGAATCGCCAAGAGCGCGATCGGCAGGACCACCGAGGCGGCAATGGCGGCGAGGCCGAAGTAGGCCATGCGCCATCCCGCCCGGTCGATCAGGAACTGGGTCAGCGGGACCACGATCAGGATCCCCACCCCGACCCCGGCCGACGCGAAGCCGAGGGCGAGCCCCCGGCGTGTGTAGAAGTTGCGCGTGAGCAGGACGGAGACCGGCACGTACGACATGAGGGACAGCCCCAGGGGGGTAATGAACCCGTGAGTGAGATACAGGGTGGGCAAGGCGGTGGCCAGGCCACTGCTTACCAGCGCCACGGGAAGGAGGACCCCGCCGGCCAGGATCACACGCCGCGCCCCGAACCGATCCAGGAGCAGGCCGGCCAGGACGCCCCAGACCCCATACATGACCATGAACGTGGAGAAGATCCCCGCCGTGGAGCCATAGTCCCAGTGGAATTCCTGGATCAGGGCCACGAAGAAGACGGAGGAGGCGTACCAGACGCCCGACGAGATGGACATCAGGGTCGCGCTGGCCGCCACCAGGCGGACGCGTCCCCGGAACTCGGAGGGCGAAGCGGTCGAAGCAGCTTGGCCGGCAGTCATCCCAGACAGGTCTCGCGGAAGGTCTCTCCCTGTGTCCTCATTCCGACCTCTCCTCCTCGCTCACGAAGGCCGCCCGGCGCGGGGCTGGGCTCAGATGCGCGGATAATAGCCCTCGCTCAGCCGCTCCAGCCCCTGCACGTCCTTGATGACGAGGCCGTGCTCCGTCTCGCTGATCAGCCGCTCCTCGCGGAGCTGCCGCAACGTCCGGGACAGGGTCTCGCTGGTCAGGTTGAGGTGGCTGGCGATGTGCTTCTTCAGCCCTGGCAGCGCGATCGTCGTGCCCTGCTCGGCGTGCGCCTGGAGCAGGTAGCCGGCCACTCGGCCCACCGCGTCCCTGAGGACAATGCCTTCCAGCAGGGTGACCAGCGACTTGACCCAGGTCGCCATGCTGGAGAGAATCTGGAGGCAGAGGCGATGGTCGGATCGCAGGGCCTCCGCGAACGGCTTCGCGGGTAAGAGGACGCACGCCGTCGCCTCGAGCGCCTCGGCGTAGGCCGGGCAGGGGAAGCCCCCGAGCACCGCCACCTCGGCGAAGGTCATCCCCGGGCCGGCCAGGTGCAGGACGTGCTCCTTGCCGCTCGGCGCCAGCTTGTAGACGCGCACCAGGCCGCTTCGCACGATGAAGACGCCCGGCGCAATCTCCCCTTCCCGGAAGATGACCTCGCCCTTCTGGAATTCCCGCCGGACCGCCATGCGGGTAAGACGCGTGCGGCTCGCGCTTTCCACCTGGGAAAAGAAGGCGCAGGAGGCCAGGACCTCGGCAATATCCGACGGCATGGGAGACCCCCGTCCGAATGCGCGCCCGTGGTCGGGACGGCTTGATCCAGATCAAGGACCGGGAGCGCGAGCGGGGGCATTATAGGCCAGAACAGAGGCGACGCAAAGCGTCCCGACGGGGGCGGCCTCATGACTGTGGAAGGAGTAACGACCATGGCGTTGCGCAGGGTGATCCGGATCGACGAGGAGAAGTGCGACGGGTGCGGGGAGTGCGTGACCAGTTGCGCCGAGGGCGCGATCGCGGTCAGCGACGGGAAGGCCCGCCTGGTCAGCGACGTTTACTGCGACGGCCTGGGCGCCTGTCTCGGGCACTGCCCGCAGGGGGCCATCAGCTTCGAGGAGCGCGAGGCGGCGGCGTTCGATGAGGAGAAGACCCGCGAACATCTGGGCCGCCTGCGTACCCCGCAGGCTGCGCCCAAGCCGATCCCGGTCGTGGAGGTACCCCACGGCTGCCCCGGCTCGGCGATGCGGAGCTTCGGCCGGCCCGCCGCGGCCTCCCCGTCGGCCTCCGTAGCGGCAGCGCCTCTCCCGTCGGAGCTCGGCAACTGGCCGATCCAACTCACCCTGGTCCCGCCGATGGCGCCGTTCCTCCGGGAGGCCGACATCCTGTTGGTTGCGGATTGCGTCCCCTTCGCCTGCGCCGATTTCCACCGGCGGTTCCTGCAGGGGAAGCCGGTCATCATCGGATGCCCCAAGCTGGACCAGATGGACTTCTACGCCAAGAAGCTCACCGAGATCCTCCGCGTGGCCCGGCCGAAGAGCCTCACCGTGGTCCACATGGAGGTCCCCTGCTGCTCCGGCCTCACGCACCTCGCCCAGTACGCCAGCAACGCGGCCGAGAGCGACGTTCCCCTCACGGACGTCACCGTCGGCGTCCAGGGCGACGTCCTCGAGACCGCGGAGTTCGCCGCCCACGGGCGGTGACCCCGCCGGACAATCTTTCCTTCACGCGGAACGCCCCGGGAGAATCCTCCCGGGGCGTTCCGTATTCCAGGCCGGAGCAATTACAGCACACCCGCGCCGGCGTTACGGCTTCTCCCGTCCTTTCGTCCACCAGGTTTCCCCGAGGCTGTAGAAGGACATGGCGCTCCATTCGTGCACCCCGCGGAACTCGTCCCGCCAGGCTGAGTTGTCCGAGAACTCCAGCAGCCAGATGATGGGGAGATCCTGCGTCAGGATCTTCTGGACCTGGTGGTAGACCTGCACCCTGGCCTTCTGATCGGGGTTCGCCGCCGCCTTGGCGAACAGGTCGTCCACCGTCGGGTTCCGGTAGCCCGAGGCGTTCGTGAAGGGGGCCGAACGGATGTTGCTGCTCAGGTAGAGCCGCTGGATGCCGATGGCCGGATCGCCGCCCGTGGACAGGCCGTGCACCCACAGGTCGAAGTCCCGCTTGGTGAAGACTAGGTCGAGCATGGTCGGCCGGTCGGACGGCTTCAGATCCAGATCGATTCCTACCGGCTTCAACTGCTCGCGCAGGATCTCCGCCGTCTTGGTGAAGAGGGGCACGGTCCGGTCCCACATGAGGGTCGTCTTGAACCGGATGCCCTTGTCGTTCTTGGGGTAGCCCGCCTCATCCAGCAGTCGGTTGGCTCGGGCCACGTCGTGGCTGTACCGGGTCACCTCGGTCGTGTAGGCCCAGGGCAGCGAGCTCGGGATCGGGCCGGTGGCGATCTTGCCCAGCCCGTAGTCGGCCTTGTCCAGCATGTAGTTCTTGTCGATGGCGTGGGCGATCGCCTGCCGAACCTTCAGGTTGTTGTAGGGGGCCTTGTCCAGGTTGAAGAAGAGGTCCAGGATGTCGCCGAAGATCTCGTGGCCCTTGGTGGTGGTGCGGAACCCCGGGATCTTACGGACGCGCTCCACCTCCGAGGCCGGGAACATGTAGAAGGACAGGTAGTCGATCTCCCCCTTCTCGAACGCCAGCATGCGGGCTCCGGCGTCGGACGCGACCTTGAAGACGATCTCGTCCAGGTACGGCTTGCCCTCCATGAAGTAGTCGGGGTTCCGGACCACGCGGACGTAGTCGCCCTTCTTCCACTCCGCGAACTTGAATGGTCCGGTCCCGACGGGGGTGAGCCGCGCCGGATTCCTGAGGATGTCGGTCCCCTGGTAGACGTGCTTGGGCACGATGTACAGGTCGTTGGCGAGCATGACCGGGAAGGGGCCGAAGGGGGTCTTCAGCTTGAACACGACGGTCTGGGGGTTCGGGGTCTGGATCTCCTGGATCCGGTCCTTGTACTGGCCGCCGCTGGGATGGTAAAGCCCGAGGACCTGCTCCACCGTGAACTTGACGTCCTCGGAGGTGACCGGCCTCCCATCGTGCCATTTGGCGTTGGCCAGCTGGAAGGTGTAGGTCAGGCCGTCCTTCGAGATGTCCCACGACTTGGCCAGCCGAGGAACCGGGTTGAAGTTGAAATCGAGGTTGACCAGCGTGTCGAACACCGTCCCGCTGATGATCTTGACGTAGAAGTCGCTGCTGGTGGCGGGGTTCAACGTCGTCGGATCGTTCACGATCGCCACCACGAAGGTTCCCCCGTACTTCGGTTTCTCCGCCGGGGGAGCGGTGCCCGCATCCGCGGGAAGACCGCCGGCAAGCAGCACGGCGGCCAGCGCGAGGCCGAGGATCACGCCCTCCGTCGCCCTGAGTCGATCGCACCGAAGAGTCATCGTCTTCTCCTCCTTGTTGTTGCGTGTCCAGGTCAGGCCTGTTCCAGCTTCAGGGAGTCTATCCGGATCACCCGGCTCTTCAGCCGGGGATTGAGTGCGTCGTTCAACCCGTCCCCCACGAGGTTGAAACCGAGGACCGCCAGGAAGATCGCGAGCCCCGGGAAGGTGGCCGTCCACCAGGCCTGCCGAAGGAACTGCTGGGCATTGGCGAGCATGACCCCCCAGCTCATGCTGGCGGGATCGCCGAGCCCGAGGAAGCTGAGGCCCGCCTCCAAGATGATGGCGTAGGCCACCTGCACGGAGATGTTGACGATCACGGGGGAGAGGGCGTTGGGCAAGATCTGTTCGAACAGGATGCGGAGGTCCCCGCAGCCCATGGCCCGGGCCGCGATGACGAACTCCTGCGACTTCAAGCGCAGCACCTCGGCCCGGAACAGGCGGGCCGTCATGGGCCAACTGAGGATCGCCAGGACCAGGATGATCCCCCAGATGCTCGAGCCGAAGAGGGCAATGATGACCAGCGCCAGGAAGAAGCGGGGGATCACCATGAAGAACTCGGTCAGCCGCATCAGGAGGTCGTCGAGCTTCCCACCGTAGTAGCCGGCGATCCCCCCGATGAGGATTCCCACCAGCGTGGATGCGCCCGCCGTCAGGAAGCCCACCAGGAGCGAGACGCGGGATCCATAGACCACTCCCGAGAAGATGTCGCGGCCCAGGTCGTCCGTTCCCATCAGGTGCTGCGCGCCCGGCGGCCGCAGGGAGTCGCGGCTCAGGGAGAACGGATTCGCCGGCGCGATCAGATCGGCGCAGGCCGCGACGAGGGCCAACGCCAGGATGATGGCGAACCCCACCACGCCTGCGATGCTCCTGCGATAGCTCTTCCAGAATTCCCGGAGTCTGTGTTGCATCCTGCCTCGCCGTCCTAGAACTGGATCCGCGGATCGAGAAACGCATAGAGGATGTCGGTCACCAGGTTGGCCAGGATGACCATGGTCGAGATGACCAGCAAGAGTCCCATGAGCACGGGGTAGTCCCGGGCGTACACCGCGTTCAGCATCAGCATGCCGAGCCCCGGCCAGGCGAAGACCGCCTCGGTGAGTACGGCTCCGGCGAAGATGACGCCGAGGTTGATCCCGAACAGGGTCGTCACCGGCAGGAGGGCATTCCGCAAGGCATGGCGGTAGAACACCCGCCGCTCCGGCAGTCCCTTCGCGCGGGCGGTGGTCACATAGTCCAGGCTCAGCACCTCCAGCATGCTGGCGCGGGCATAGCGGGAGTTCACGGCGAGGTAGCGCAGCCCGAGCGCCAGGACCGGGAGGATGAGATGGTGGCCCACGTCCAGGTAGTAGGACAGGCCGGTCGGCATCCGGCGGAGCGAGACCATTCCCTGGGCGGGGAACAGGCCGAGCTTCAGGCTCAGGAACATCAGGAGGAGCTGCCCGAGCCAGAAGACGGGAATCGAGTAGCCGATGAGCGCCAGGAAGGAATTGAGGTTGTCCGCGAGCGAGTACGGTCTGCGGGCCGAGATGACGCCAAGAATCACGCCGAACACCGAGGAGAGGACGAGCGCGGTGCCGACGAGGAGGAGGGTGGCGGGAACCCGCTCGAGGATCAGTTTGAGCACGCGCTCCTGGCTGACGTAGGAGAAGCCGAGATCCCCCCGGAGGATGTTGCCCATGTAGATGAAGAGCTGGACGGAGATGGGCTGATCGAGTCCGAGCCGCTCGCGGACCGCCTGGACGTACTCCTGCGAGGTCCCGAGATTGCCGAGGAAGATGGTGGCCGGGTCGCCTGGCGCCAGGTGGATCAGGAGGAAGTTGACGATGATCATCCCCAGGACCAGGGGAATCGCCTGCAGGATGCGTCGGAGAATATACGAGCCGAGGTGATTGATGATGAGACCTCACCACCTTCACGCGGTTCGGGCATCGCGGAGAGGTTCAGGCGGCGCGGGATGTCGGGGCGCCCGGCCGGAGATCCGTATTTAGCCCCAACCCCCTCCATTTGTCAACGAGCCCTCGATTGTTGTGTGGGGGCACAACCGCCATGCCACACAACCGCCATGCCACAGGTGACACGCCGGTGGCCCTGGAGTAGAATCCGGCGGATCATGCCGCGGACCTCCACGGCGATACGACCGTCCCTGCCTCGCCGGAATCGGCTGCTGTGGCCCGGAGGTCCGGCCAACCCGGAGATCGGCGGGAGGCCGAGCGAACCGACGATGAGCCTCCAGATGAGCGCGACCCCCAACCAACCGACGAAGACGCTGGCAGGTTTCGTGGCGAACACGGGATATCCGGACCTCCCCGCGGGAGTGCGAGAGCGAGCCAAGGACTGCATCCTGGACTGGATCGGCAGCGCCCTCGCGGGGAAGGGGTCTCCCACCGACCGGTGCATGGAGCCGGTGGTGCGGGAGCTGGGCGGCCGGGGACGAGCCGCCCTCGTGGGGGCCGGCGCCTCGACCACCCCCGCGGCGGCCGCCCTGTATAACGGGACCATCTCGGCGGTGATGGAGATCGACGATGTGCACGAGCTGGTCTCCCTCCATCCCGGGATCGGCGTCATTCCCGCCGCCCTGGCCGTGGCCGAGGAGGCCGGATCCCCGGGGCGGGACCTGCTCGCGGCGGTGGCGCTCGGCTACGACGTGGCAGTGCGGGTGGCCCGGGCGGCGGGCGAGTCCCACTATCATTTCTGGCACGCGACGGGCACCTGCGACACCTTCGGCGCGGCGGCGGCGGCCGGCAAGCTGCTCCACCTGGACGCGGAGCGGCTGCTCATGGCCCTGGGCCTGGCCGGCACCCAGGCCGCCGGCCTGTGGGAATCGATCAACACGTCCGCCGTCACGGCGAAGCACCTCCACAGCGGGAAGGCGGCCTTCACTGGCATCCTCTCGGCGCTCCTGGCCAGGCACGGCATGCGAGGGTCCGCGACCATCCTGGAGGGCGAGAAGGGATTCCTCGCCTCCTCCTCGAAGGCCACGGCCCGGGACCTGGAGGGGCTGACGCAGGATTTCGGCGGCCCGTTCCTCATCCAGAGGAATTTCTTCAAGAAGTATGCCTGCTGCAAGGCCTGCATCGAGGGGATCGACGGGATCCGCCACCTCATGGCGCGGCACCGGCTTCCCCCCGCGGACATCGCGAAGGTTGCGGTCGCGCTGATGCCGGAGAACTTCTGGCTGGTCGGCAACGCGCATCCAAAGGATGCGTACGAGGCGAAGTTCAGTCTGCCGTTCTGTATCGCCCTCGCCGTCGTCACGGGCGGGGCCAGCATCCACGACTTCACGGATCGCATGCTGCAGGATCCGCGCATCCAGGAGTGGATGCGGAAGGTGGAGGTCCGGGGAGACCCAGACCTCGTGGTCCGGGCCAGAATCGTGGCGCATCGGGCGGACGGCGCAACCTTCTCGGTCGAGCCGCCCCTTCAGTCGCTCACCTCGACGGAAGTTCGCGAGAAGTTCCTCGACGTCGTCCGCCCCATGCTGAGCACGAGGCGCATCTGCGCCATCTTGGACTGCATCGGCCGGCTGGAGCAGCTGGAAGACATTCGCGACTTGACCCGCCTCCTCCGAAGGAGAATCGCATGGCCCACCCGATGAGCAAGACGACCGCTTGCACGAGCCGGCGGGTCGCGGCGCAGCATCTCGACTCCCGCTTCTCCGAGCCGCCCGCCCCGGAGATGGTCGAGCATGTCTCCAGGCGCCGGATCGCCGAGACACGCTACGCCTTTCCGTACGAGCTGTGGAATCACCAGGCGCACACGATCATGCTCTGCGAGCAGGGGATCCTGCGGCGCTCCGACGCCGCCAAGATCCTGCGTGTGTTGGACGAGATCGGCCGGATCGGGCCGGAACGGTTTCCCATCGATCCCGGCAAGGGGGAGCTCCTCTTCAGCGTCGAAACCTACATGGAGGCACGGATCGGCGAGGATACCGCCAGCCGGATGCACACGGGCAGGAGCCGGGGGGACCTGTACGTCTGCGTCGAGCGGATGATCTTCCGGGAGAAACTCCTGCAGGTGATCGGCACACTCGTCCGGCTGAACGATACGCTGCTCCAGCTTTCGGCGAAGCACGTCGAGACCATCCTGCCGGGCTACACCCTCCTGCAGCATGCCCAGCCGATGACCTTCGCCCACTACCTGCTCTCCTTCGTCGATCGCTTTCGCCGGGACCTGGAGCGGCTCAAGGAGGCGTACCGGCGGGTGAACATGAGCCCGATGGGCTCGGCGATCCTGTCGGGCACCGGTTTTCCGGTGGACCGGCACCGCATGGCCGCGCTCCTCGGCTTCCCCGCGGTCATCGAGAACACGCGGGACGCCTCCACCTCGCGGGACCACAGCCTGGAGACGATCACACACGCGGCGGTCCTCTCGTCCAACCTGATGGCGCTCACCGAGGACCTGATCCTCTGGTGCACCTACGAGTTCGGCATGGTCGAGCTGGCCGACGGCTATTCCGGCACGTCTTCCATCATGCCCCAGAAGAAGAACCCGAGCGCCCTGACGCGGGTCCGGCACCTGGCGGCGGAATGCGTCGGCAACGCCATGACGGTCTTCACCCAATTGAAGACCCACTCGGAGGAGCTGAACGATTTCGAGGCCACCGGCCCGATCGTCTGGCGGAGCCTGGAGACGGTCGTGGCGTCCCTGGACCTCATGCGGGGACTCATGGCGTCCCTCAGGGTGAAGCCCGAGGCCATGTCGGCCCTGGCGGGCGCGAACTTCATCCAGGCCACCCAGCTCGCCGAGACCATCGCCAAGGAGAAGAACCTCGGCTTCCGGGTGGCCCACAAGATCGTCGGCCGGCTCGTCAAGAATTGCATCGATCGCGGGATTGCTCCCGCGGACGTCCGGCCCGAGATGGTGAACCAGGCCTCCGTCGAGGTCGCGGGGCGGCCCCTCGCGATGCGCGCGGAGACCCTGCGGCGCTGCATGGACGTGCGCTTCATCCTCCAGGACCGAGAGATCCTGGGCGGACCCGGACGGAAACAGGTGACTCGAATGCTCCGGCGGCGCACCGCCCTGCTCGCTCGAGAGAGCGAATGGCTTTCCCGCCAGCGGGCAGCGGTGGCTCAGGCAAGGAGAATGACCGACGGCCTCGCAAAGAAGATCATGAAGTGAGGAGGGAGAAGGCCAGCAGCACAGTTAGCGGGTCCCGATCGCCAGGACCCGTTCCGTTTCGGGCTTGCGAACGTTACTCTTTGATCGCGCCGATCACCACGCTCGACATGAACTTGTCCTGGAAGGCGACGAAGACGATGAGCAGGGGGAGCGTCGAGAGGACGCAGCCCGCCATGATAGCCACCAGCACCGCCCAAATGTAGCCGAGTAACCGATATCTCTTCCGCCCCAACGGGGCGGCGGAGCCGCCGCCGGGGTCAACGCGTAAACCGACATCTTACCACCAGCTCATTCGAGTCGAAGCAGCCGGGCCCCATGGAAGACCGTGAGGATCTCGACGGCGTCGGGCCTCACGCGGTACACGACTCGATAGTTTTCGTAAACGACCTCTCGCAGTGATTCATCTCCCACCTCAGGAACCATCCGCACCGGAGTCAACTGCATTCTCTCCAAGGGAACATCAGGCCGAAGGGTCTCCGTGGGATTCCGATGGACACGAAAACAGGCCCCCCGGGAACATCACTTGGTTTCAAGAAAGCGGGACTCGCTGATGTATCCGCATGAGAGACGGACACTGCAGCACATAGCGGCAAGCCTCAGGAAGAGGTTTTCCGACAGGATCACCGCTGTCTACGCCTTTGGCTCGCGCGTGCGGGGCAACCATGGCCCCTGGAAGACGCCCGGGCCAACCTGCGAGGAGGTCGGCACAAGACGGCCATCAACCGCAGCGACTATGCGGCGCTGAGTGCGGTCCGGTCGGTCTTGATCCTCGAGGGTGCCAACCCCGAGACGCACGAAGACGCGGTCACCCTGCTCGGCCTGCGGCTCGTCAAACCCGGCCTCTTACCTTACGAACGAAGGGCGTTCCTGGATAATTCGGGCTAACGCCCGCGTCGTTCCCACCCCTCCTCGAAGAGACGCAGGAAATTGTTCTGCCCGTACGGATGCTTGGCCATCTCTGCCTCGTTCAGCTCGACGCCGATGCCCGGGGCGTCCGACGGCTCCAGGTAGCCGTCCTTCACCCGCGGCACGCCGCGCAGGATCTCCCACGTCCACGGGACCAGGAAGTCGTCGAAGCACTCCTGGATCAGGAAGTTGGGGATGCTGGCGTGGATGTGGGCGTTGATCGCCGTGTTGAGCGGGCTCTGCGCCTGGTGCAGCGCCACGAAGGCCTCGGCCGATTCGGCGATGGCGGCCGCCTTGCGGGCCCCGGAGATGCCGCCGATCCGGAGCGTCTCCGGCTGGACGATGTCCACCGTGCGGGGTGCGAGCAGCTCCAGGAACTGCCCGAGGCGGTCGAACCGCTCGCCGGTGGCAACGGGCACCGCGCTCCGCCGG
>Ga0315294_10007276_pt1 | contig 12146 bp, 10 predicted proteins | sample YL17G13_40_MG_FD_203626 | JGI IMG/M metagenome (GOLD analysis project Ga0315294, IMG submission 203626) | Sediment microbial communities from Yellowstone Lake, YNP, Wyoming, USA - YL17G13_40 | ecosystem: Environmental > Aquatic > Freshwater > Lake > Sediment | place: USA: Wyoming | collected...
TAGTTAAGAAATCAACGGATGTCCAACCATTCAACAGGATTTACTTATGTGCTGTCTATCGAAAAAAAAGGGTTGAGATTCAGAGGCTTGCCCTTGCGATACAACATAAGTGCGGCCTTCACATAACCAATACGGCTACAAACGATAATTCTTCTCAATGCCTTCCTGTTCCCAGTTTGCATTGAGCATATCTACAACCATCTCGTTATCATCTGTTCCCAGTTCTGTGTCTGGCAGATGTTGCCTGTTGCAGAACTTATCGTCCAGAGCCCCTTTGCTCCATCTCCATTACAGAGACTTCATCGCTACTACGAGCTCATCCGCCAGTCCTATCCGCCTGTTGAACTTCGTTTATCCAACTTATATCAACAGCCCTTATTGGATAGGACCTTCCCAACTTTGATATCTGACCTTTTCTGAGACGCCTTGACCCATCATATCCGCAGGAGCACCTGATTCTGATAACATCCGTTTTATTTCTCATCAGGTGTTTCAGCCTTCCCTACGAAGTAATAAAGGTCGGCCTCCTGAATACCTTGCAAACGACTTCACGCAAGAAGCTCAATTTCGGTTTGCAGTCTTCGCTTTATGCTAAGGCTTCCCAGATTGATAGACCCCTGAGTCGTTCCCACTTCAAAGAGCGGTCTGGCCGTTTACATTCGAGCTTTCATACTGTCTGTTACCATCCAGTATGTCGAATATATCTACTTGGCTGAAACGGACAAATTGCCAAGACGGGACTCTCACCCGTTGGGCCAAATATTTTGTTGGCTGCACTACTTCTATGCTTCTTCTCTTTTTTATTCGATGACTCCCGCTTTGCCTTCTCTTCCCTGATTCTTTCCAGTAACTTTCCTGCTGGTTCATCGGTCGGGTCTTGCAGGACTAACTTTCCTTCAAAAGCTTGCTTCAAAATGCTCTGGCGTAACCTATCTGACTGTTTGAAGCTCTGCTCCATTACTTTTTCTACTTCGTCAGCCATAGAAAGACGGTTCTCTATTTCCTCAACTATTTTATGCTGTTCAAGGAGTGAAGGAACAGGTATTGGCAAATCACGACATATCCCCAATGTTAGATTTGACTGCCCTGCTGTCGTCTTTGCTTTTTTGATTGCTCGATTTAAAATATCTTTGGAGGGAAGGCAAAACATCAAATAATGTCTATTAAAGCTGGGCATGGAGCGAAAAACAGCCATCGCTTGATTCATATTCCACTCTGGATGGGTATGTGGGACAATAGAAACCTTTCCCAAAGGGGGGCCGACTATATTCATTAGAATGTCATCAGCATAAACTTTAGAACGGTTGAGTTCTCCTTCATGTGTCTGTTTAGAAATAAATGTGGGGTTTATATTGAAGTTTAAATATCCTGTGTCAGTCAAATTATAAACTTTGATAAAAGGCACTTCCCCAACATTGGAATACAATTTATCTGGACTTGGTGTTGTCCCTTTTGTTATAAACCCGCATAACTCTTCAGCACGTGCCCAAACCCAACTGTCTGGCAATTCAGGCAAATCGGATTTCTCTATCGGTGGTAACTCCCTATATTTCCCTTTGGCATCCTTTTTTCGTTCTTCTTTTATTCTTTCCAAAAGGACGGATGGGGGTTCGATTTTTCCTTTATTGGCTTCTCGCCATTCCTGGGTGAGTTTTCCTTCAAAGGCATATTTTAAAACGGCCTGACGGTAACGCTTCAATTGGGCTTTTATTTTCTTTAAAGCCTCTATTCCTGCATCCAGCCTGGTAAAAAGTTCTTCGATTTTGGCAACGATGCGATGCTGTTCAGGAAGGGGAGGGAAAGGGATATGAGTATCCTCAATATTTTCTATTGTTAGAATTTTCATAGTTGTCCCTTTGCCAACTTCTTCCCAATATTGGCTGGAACGTAGCAATTTCATAAAATAATATGCGAACTTCAAAGTGATTAAATTCTCATTTAAACTTATTTTAGCTAATCGACTTGTTATCATTGCCTCATCAATTTGTTTCGGAACGATAGCAACAAGTCCTAACGTTCCTGTTTTTGAAACAATTATGTCATCCCCCTTAACCTTGCTCCTTTCCAATTCTTTAAATTTGGTTTTAGTAATGAATCTTCTAAATGACAAATTAATTTTATCTCCCTTTAGATTCTGCATTTCTATCAGAGGGATTCCTTCGGTTGTAAATTCAGGCACTTTCATTTGACTTCCAAATGGGCCGTCAACAATTGCATATTTAGTATCTTCAGCTACATCTCTTAAAGTAACCCAAAGCCAACCTTTTGGAAACTCAAGTAACTTGTTATCTGTCATGCGGCCACCCTCTCATTGAGTTCTTCCAAAATCCCGTTCAACTGCTGTCCGAACAGTTGATAAATCTTAACCGCTCCACCTCTCTGATTGAAGAGAGCCATTTCAAAATCATCTATCCCTATTGAAAGGGAAGTGGCGATATGTTCTTTTATCATTGTGAGCCATTCCATCTGCTCTGGACTAAACCTCTTTCCTAATCCTTCCTGTTGAGCCAACCAGTCATTGAACCTTCGGTCTACCATATCGGAGAAAGGCTCAAGGACATCGCTCTTTTCTAATGCAAAACGCATGAGGGAAATGATGTTCGTCAAAAGTTTTTGTGGACCAGCACCCCTCACCTTTGATTTTTCCAACTGTTCATAAGCCTGCCAGATAACTTCTGGGGTTAGAAAATAGGGTGGTTTTTTTATGGATTCTGCCAGTTGTTTGATTTCTTCATAGGTGAGATGGCGGCGACCGTATGGTTTATCGTAGATAAGTTGTATTGTTGTGAGTTCGTTTTTATTTTCCTCGATAAACCTTCTAAACGTATCCACAATAGTGCGTGCCTTTTCTTTCGCTTTTTCATCAAAGCCAACAATAATCACCCTGTCTTTGCTGACCGTATCAATGATCTGCTCATTTTTTTGCTTAATGATAATGAGGGTATTTCTAAACGATGAGTTATCAAAAGGGATGCAGGCTTGTTTGACAAGTTCTTCAGAGGCTTTTTTGACCTGTTCAATAGTTGGGGTTTCAGTATTGAAAATCGCCTTTGCTTTCTCAATTTTCTTATCAGGGTCTACCGCATCGAGGAGATTATTGATGACCTCCTTTAAAGGCTTCCCACCTGACGAAACTTCAATTTCTTTTTTATCTTTTTCATCTGCCTCTCTGTCCAGCCTTGCCAGCCTCCCCGCCAAAGAGTTCAAAATATCTTCATCTCTATTACCCAGGGCAACCAATTGAAGGAGTTTGTCAAAAGGAATGCTCCTTTTTTTATCCAGGGGGCGAGAATCGGTCTTATCATTCTCGCAGACCCCTACGGCATCAATAATGACAAAGTGGGTCTTGTTCAAAGCGTCTGGGGTAACAGCATTAAAATCGGTTGATGAAATAACCCTTGTTCCCCTTCCTTTCATCTGCTCAAAATAGACCTGCGATTTTACATCCCTCATGAATATGAGGCACTCCAACGGTCGAATATCTGTTCCTGTGGAAATCATATCAACCGTTACCGCAATCCGTGGATTATAGGAGTTCCGAAAACTGGCAATTAAATCTTCGGGTTTGTCCCCTGTGGTTTTATAGGTAATCTTTTTACAGAAGTCGTTCCCCTTGCCAAATTCCTCCCTGGCAATATGGACAATATCTTCAGCATGGGAATCGTCTTTTGCAAAAAATCAGGGTTTTGGGGACTTCTTCCCTTCCAGGAAATATCTCCGTGGAGAGATTATCTTTGAACGTCCTTATGATGGTTCTTATCTGGTCGGGGGCTACTACATCTCTGTCTAATTGAATGGGAGAATATTCCAAATCCTCATCCAACTGTTTCCACCTTATTTCCCTTGTGAGTTTATTTCCGTCCGGGTGAATACCCCGCCCCTTGGGGCGAAGGGTTTTGCCCGTTGTGGTCTTTGATACCCCGCTGCTTGCGGCGGGGTAGTTCATTCCGCTTATCTACGAAAAATCCTGACTCAACCTTGCTTCCCTTCTCTGTAATTTCGGTCTGGATGAGGTAGACGTCATACCCAACATTGACACCGTCTGCGACTGCCCGTTCATGGCTGTATTCCATCACAAGATTCTGGTCGAAAAAGCCAAGCGTTTGTTTAGAAGGGGTCGCAGTCAACCCTATGATAAAGGCATCGAAGTATTCAAGCACCTGACGCCAAAGGTGGTATATCGAACGATGACATTCATCGGTGACGATGAAATCAAAGGTTTCAATAGGGATTGTAGGCCCCTTCTTTGGGTGCTTCTCCATAGGGGGATACCTCAAAGATTGATTGTTCTTCCAGTTCTGGCTCAAAATCAGGTTCATCCTTGAGCATCGAGTAAAGCCTCTGGATGGTGGTGATGCAAACACGACTTACAGGGTCAAGGGTGTTTGAAGTAAGATGCTGGATGTTATAAAGCTCTGTGAATTTCCTCCCATCGTCAGGCGTTATATACTGCTGGAATTCGTTCCTTGTTTGGCGTCCTAAATTGCTTCTGTCAACCAAAAAGAGAACTCTCCTCGCTTTAGCAAATTTTATCAATCGGTAGGTGAAGCTGACGGCGGTAAAAGTCTTTCCTCCACCTGATGCCATTTGGATAAGGGACTTTGGCCTTAAATCAGCAAAGGATTTTTCAAGGTTCTCGATGGCTTCAATTTGGCAATCCCTCAATCCTGTTTTAATCAGGGGTGGCAAACCCTTCAGTCTGTCCCGTAACGTATCCTCCTCTGTAAGCCAATCGTTGAGTGTTTTAGGCTGATGAAAGGCAAATATCCTTCTGCTACGGGGTTCAGGGTCCCTTAAATCTCTGAAAAAAGTTTCTGTGCCTGTGGTCTCATAGGAGAAGGGGGGAGTGGTTGAGATTTGGGGTAGGCTTTCTTCAATTTTTGTTATGTATTTAATGGTTTGCTCTGCCACCCTACTTAATGTCGTTCCCTGGGGTTTTGCCTCGACAACTCCAACAGGCTTCCTATCCACAAAAAGCAAATAGTCAGCAGAGCCAGACTTAAGAGGAAACTCACGGACAGCAACCCCCCAAAGAGGCTCCGAGATTTAGTTCACGGTAATCCTGAACCTCCCAGCCTGCCTTCTCAAGCAGTTGGTCGATCAACTGTCTTGCTTTTTCTTCGGGCCTCATGGAAATCACTCGTTGGGTTAGTTTGAAAAGCCCATTGGAGTTAATCTTTATTCTTTAAGAATGGTAGAGAAAATCCGGAGAATCCGGGGTCGAGAATCCGGGGTCGCACCTTCAAATTTCGTTTTATATCCTCACCTAACTCTGCTGGCTTCTTTTGAATCCTCACTACCCATTAACCTTATGCTGGGAAGTCAATGGTTTGATTTTCATACGAGTTTACCAGATTGGGGAAAAAATCAACTGGATAGAAAGTTTGGGTGAGCGTCTAATCTTCGAGGCATTCTCCCGATTTTGAGGTTCCTTCTTCTTCCATTGCCTCGTCCACCATCTGGTCTACATCTTCACCCATATCTTCACCCAACTCCTTTCCCATTCGTTTCGCCCATTTGGCAATACTCTTTGGATCCTTCTCGTCCAAACCGGCCCATTTCGATGGATCGGCCAGGCTCTCCATTCTACTCTCTTCCGAGCGGACTACCCTCACCCTGGAAAGGACTCGCGACATCTTCTTGCTTTTACATTTTTTGCACCGGGGAACAAAAATCTCATCGGTCTTGATCAAAAGAAATTCAGAGATCTTCCCACAGTCTTCACATCGGTATTCATAGATTGGCATGTTGATTTCCTCCTTTTTTTCTGACTAAAAAATGGAAATAAAGGAGATTGATGACACCGGTGAAAGTGAGGCAGAGGAACATCGTTTGATAGCTGGTTAACTGAAGGATAATGCCCATAATGACTGAACCCATGCCCGAACCCAGATCAGCGACAGCAGTAAAAGTACCCATCGCTGGGCCAAGAGACGATCTCGCATGATCCAGAGCATAAACCACCAGCGTGGGGTAGAGAAAGGCATTCCCAATCCCCCAGATCACCGCGACGAGAATAAACATAGGAAGAGTCTTAGAGAAGGTAAGGATAAACATTGAAATGATATAAGCGACAAGGCAGGGGAAAATTATTTTTTCTCTGCTGTAAAGATCAAATAATCTTCCACCCAAAACACGACCGACGACATGGGTGATCGCCAAAGTGCCAAAAAAGAGTCCGGGATTTGAAACCCCTTGACTCAACGCATAAAGGGGGAAAAAAGCGGTGATCGCCCCCCATATGACGTTGACCATGAAGGCCATGATGGCAGAGGGAAGGGCTGCACGATTTAAAAAAGGCTGGTTCTTTGCGGAAGGATTTTCCAATGGAACGCCCTGGATCTTACTCAATCGGGTGGTGATGAATAGGGAGCATAAGGATAAAGCCGTACAGACCAGGAAAAGGATGCTGAATTTGAATTGGTTGATGAGAATCATCCCAAAGTAGGGGGCGAGAACAAAGGCAAAATTAATGGCTAAATGATAGTAACTTAGGCCTTGTCCCCGGTGCGCTTCTGGGATGATATTCGCGATCAAGGTGAAAGAGGCGGTTGAAAAGAAAGCAAGGCCGATCCCCTGCAGGATTCGAATGATAAAAAGGGGCCAAAAAGGCATCGCAAAGAGATAGGCGAAGGAAGAGAAGGCATACAGGATAGTACCAGCAAGCATGAATTTTCTCTCAGGAATTCTTAAAAGGGCTCTTCCAACAAAAGGCCTGAGGACTAATGAGGAGACGCTAAAGACTCCGATGAGGAAACCAATTTCTGCCTCAGAGGATCCCCTCCTCGATAGATAGATCGGAAGCGTAGGGATGAGGATACAAAAAACGGATGAGAAGGCGAATTGCGCAAAGAAACTGAAGACAAAATCGCGGGTCAATATCTTCTCCGTTGCCATATTTCGTTCCCAATCTATTTTAATTTTATCGTACCTCCTTTGTAAAGGGATTTTGAAACCATCCGCCCATCCTGCGCAGATGACATAAGTGCGTCCAGACTTCCAAGTACCTTTCCGATGCCATTCTCCTCTGCGATCTCAAGTTCATATTGACAGGGATTCCATTTTCGTCAATAATCCGTTCAAGGATCAGCCAAGAAACATGGTCCCCACCTTAGAATGGAGGAGGTATCGTTCATATGGATTACACCACTCTTCTTTTTGGCGTTCGTGACAATGTGGCTCATATCACTCTCAACCGTCCAGAAGCAGCCAACTCGATCAATGAAGAAATGGGCAAGGACCTGATGCACGCCGCGCTGCGCTGTGACGAAGATCCTGAGATTCGGGCGGTATTGATCTCTGGAGCAGGGAAAATATTTTCCGGTGGCGGAGACTTAAAAACCTTTTCTGCCAGGGGTAACCAATTACCGTATCACGTTAAGGAGGTGACTACCTACCTCCATGCCGCTATGTCACGGTTAACACGGATGGATGCGCCGGTGGTCGCGGCAGTACATGGGGCGGTTGCGGGAGCCGGAATGAGCATTGCCATTGCCTGCGATATTGTCGTCGCGGCGGAGACGACCCGTTTCATGGTGGCGTACACGCGAGCTGGATTAGTGCCAGATGGCTCTTCAACCTATTTTCTTCCCAGAATCGTTGGGCTCAAGCGCGCATTGGAGCTGACGCTCACCAATCGCATGTTCTCTGCTCAAGAAGCACTGCAGTGGGGTCTTGTCACCCGCGTGGTGCCAGACAATGAATTGCTTGCACAGGCGAGTGCCATGGCTGTCCAGCTTGCAGCTGGTCCGACGCGAGCCTATGGGATATCAAAGCGGTTATTACATAGCGGCTGGACTGAAACGCTGGAGACACAAATGGAGAACGAAAGTCAGGCGATTGCAAATAGCGCTCGCACAGCGGACGCTCGTGAGGGGATCTCCGCTTTTCTCGAGAAACGTCCGCCGAAGTTCAAAGGGCAATGACCGTGAGGCGGTCATCTTTAAGGAGGTGAGAGTGGAAATCCAAGATCCTCTGTAGAGAGATAAGGCACCTATGCTTTTTGTTCCGAATGTCTGAAGGCGCAGTGGTTTAAATCGTAAAGGCAGGCGAGAATATTACCGCTTTTGACTATGTCGGTTCTCTAAGATCACCTGGTCAAAAATCTCTCCGCAAGAAATGCATCTCCATCCGAAAAAATGTTCACATATCCCGAAGAACTTCTCGTAGACCATAATGCCTCCGCATCGATGGCACTTCATCAGAACCTCCTCAGAAATAAAATGATTAAAGTTTCCCAGCAGCTTTCCGTCAAATTTTGGGATCATCTTCGTGGTGCCAATCCCTCCCCCAGCATGGAACAATTTTCAATAAAAGGATGTGAGAAGTAAATAGGGTAAATTCTGTATTTTACGATAAAAAATACTGTATTTTTGGGCATGTTTGCGATGTAGGTTCCGATCATGTATTGATAAGAGATGAATTTTAGAAAATTTTACGGTCCGTGAGGAGAAAATATAATCCCGTATTGTGCGCGAAGGACCAGGTTTACGAAACCATGGGCCAGCCAGGGTAAAAGATTAAATTGCATCAGTATTTGTAAGTCAGTTATAAAGAAAATTGGAGGATTGCACAAGCCCTTCTGTCTAATTTGAATGGATCATAAAATCCTTGAATTTCTTTTCGATAATTTATAGAATGTTCGCTGCCCATGTCAAAGGGTAATCCATAAAGGAGAAGAAAGAGACGAGGGGGCATTCTGCCCCTTTTTAATATTCCAAAGAGAGGTCTCATTATGCATCGAGAGGTGATTAAAGCCAACATCGTCGTTTTTATCGCCAGTTTTTGCACGCTGGTCATTGAACTGGTGGCGGGAAGGATCATGGCACCTTATGTTGGGGTTTCCCTTTATACCTGGACAAGCATTATTGGTGTGGTGCTTGCCGGAATCAGCATCGGAGCCTATCTGGGTGGACTGATTGCTGATCGATATCCTCGGTCTTCAACACTCGGCTGGCTCCTCTTCCTCTCTGGCTTGGGGGCATTCTCCATTTCCCCCTTGACCAATCTGATTGGAGGAGCACAATTTCAGACCAGTTTGATGATCCGAATCCTTCTGATTACAACCATCATCTTTTTCGTCCCATCCTGTCTCCTCGGAATGATCTCACCCGTCGTGGTCAAGCTGACCCTCAACAATCTAGCAAGGACAGGCAATGTCGTTGGGAAGATCTATGCCTTTTCTACCCTTGGGTCCATTCTCGGGACATTTGCCACCGGATTCTTCCTCATCTCATGGATGGGGACCCGTCACATCCTCCTCACCATGGGAATCATCCTCATTCTTTCCGCTCTGGTCTTCGGAGGTTTCTTTGGTAGAAAAAAGAGTCTTGCCCTCTTTTTTATCGTCCTCTCCCTCATCCTTCTTATTCTGCCATTGGTAGCATTGTACGCATATGCTGCGATCTATCCAGGCGAAATATCCATTTCCTTCTCTCCCATCCAATCTTTGAAGACAGCCTATGGATATGCCTTCAGGTTGCCTTTGGATGAAGAGACCTATTTTTTTAAAGAGAGCGATTATTATACGATCAAATTGAAGAGGAATACCACCCGGAGTGGGGGGGCTCCTTTGGAATCCCTGGTCCTCGACCATCTGGTTCACTCGTATACGGACTTAAATGATCCACTCTATCTGGAATATGAATATATCCGGATTTATGAAGAAGTGATGAGGTGGCAGGCAAGAAAAAGAAAATCCATTAAAGCCCTCTTCCTAGGCGGAGGGGGATATACCTTTCCTCGTTTTATCGAGGCAAAATATCCGAAGGCAAAGATCGATGTGGTGGAGATTGATCCGGAGATCACCCGGGTAGTCCAAGATTATCTTGGGGTTTCAAAAGATTCAAGAATTCGTTCTTTCAATGAAGATGGCCGCTGGTTTGTGATGAATAGCAAGGAGCAAGGGAGTTACGATTTTATAATTGGAGATGCCTTCAATGACTTATCGATTCCATACCACCTGACCACAAAAGAATTTGCAATGCAATTGAAGAGGCTTCTCAAACCAGATGGATTGCTTCTGGCCAATGTGATCGATAGTTTTAAAAAAGGCGCCTTCATGCCTTCCTATATCCGAACCTTAGAGGAGGTGTTTGGCAAGGGGAATATCCATCTCCTTACCCTCAGTTCGGACTACGAGCACATCGGGATCAGCACGAACGTTGTGGTGGCAAGCCCTCAGAGGTTAGATATGGACGATTTCGTGAGGGCGGTGGAAGGAAAGAAGGGGAAAGAAATGAACTCCCATGTCATGCCTCAAGAGCGGTTGCAGCAATATCTGAAGGAACGCACCTCCGTGATCCTCACCGATGATTACGTGCCCGTGGATAATTTGATCGCGCCGATCTTTGAAGAACGATTCGGGTATCAACGTTGAGACCGAAAGGACTCGAAACTCACCATTTAGGCCAGTCACGTTGTTGGCTGGAACATGCCCAGTCCGTCCTGCCTTCTGGTCCTGAAACATTTTGTTTTTTTATTGACAACCGGAGGAAACATTTTTTAAAGTGGTTGCAGATTGTCAGACAACCCTACTAAAAAGAGAAAAGAGGTAGAGATGTACAGAGAAAAATTTAAAGGTGTATTTGCACCGATCGTGACTCCCTTTGATGAGGAGGGTGAGATTTCTTACCAGGGGCTGGAAGAAAATATAAAAAAGTTAAACTCCTCCGGGTTAAGAGGTTATCTGGTTCTTGGAACTAATGGGGAATTTAAAAGTATATCTGAGGCAGAACGTCGGAAGGTATTGGAAACGGTCATGAGGGTGTCCGCAAAAGATAAAGTGATTATGGCGGGCACAGGCCGTGAATCAACCAAACAGTCAATTGTGGATACAAAAGAGGCGGCTGCCATAGGAGCACATTTTGCAAGCTTGATTGCTCCCTCCTTTTTCGCAAAAAAGATGACAGATCAGATTCTCTTAAGACATTTTCGCTTGATTTCCGATGTATCCCCTATTCCAGTGCTCCTCTATAACAATCCAGAGGTTGCGGTGGTGACCTTCAGTACCGGTTTGATCGGTGAGATATCGAAACATCCAAATATCGTTGGCATGAAAGACACCTCCAAAGGAAATTTTGCTTCTTATATTCTGGCCGCAGGTCCTGATTTTAACCTGTTAGCCGGGTCAGCCACTTTTTTCTTGGAGGCCTTGGTCATGGGCGGGGTGGGAGGAGTCCTCTCCATTGCCAATTTTGCTCCGGAGGCCTGTTGCAAAGTATATGATCTCTGGAAAGCCGGTAAATTAGAGGAGGCAAAAGCAGAGCAATATAAATTGATGGCATTAAATCAAAAGGTTTCGGGTAAATTTGGTGTCGCAGGGGTAAAGGCAGCGATGGATTTTACGGGATACTATGGTGGCTCTCCAAGAGCGCCTCTCCTATCCCTCACCCCTGATGAGAAAAGGGGACTTCGGGAGGACCTCATTTCAGTTAAGGTTTTGGAATGATGGATATTCTGTCAGGTCTGTTGGGGAAAAAGTTACCCCAGAAGTTATCCGTCGGTATATCAACCTGACAGTTGCAAAACGGACACGGGCAAACCGCCCTTCAAGGCTTCGGAAGGCGGTTGTTTTGAGAATTTAAGGGTATCGGAGGACATCACTCCAAGTGAATTCCAGCAAGGGAAGGGGACGAGAGTGCTGATTCGGCCAAAGGTTCGCCTCGAAGCCTCTCCGAACGGCTTGCCCATGTCCGTATCGTCAAAAGTTTATCAACGTTAAGGTAAAGTGTCAGCACCAAGAACAGTTTTGCTCAATTACTTTACTTTTCAGTTCACATTAAATAATACTGACCTGAAGGCGTTTTCCCAGTGCAATAGCAGTGCGCTCTCATGTGGAGAGTTTAGTGTCTTCAGAGTGATTCTCAATTCTTGGAATTGCAGTTTTTTTGGTTTTAAGTCGACGCGCCAGTTCTTCCTGGGTTAATCCTGCTGCCTCACGCGCCTGCCGAATGGAGATGGAATAGTAGACAAGGGGAATAAGAGTTACCAAAGCAACGGTATTGTAAAAGAGGCGATGGAATCGGAACTGGTCACCCAACTTTTTTTTCATATAGTCCGTCACCGGTGTGGCTATCAGGATGCTGTGGAGAGTACACCACACTATCCATAAAAGGGAGGCGAAGAGATACGTCACAGGTAATTCC
>Ga0315294_10007279_pt1 | contig 12142 bp, 9 predicted proteins | sample YL17G13_40_MG_FD_203626 | JGI IMG/M metagenome (GOLD analysis project Ga0315294, IMG submission 203626) | Sediment microbial communities from Yellowstone Lake, YNP, Wyoming, USA - YL17G13_40 | ecosystem: Environmental > Aquatic > Freshwater > Lake > Sediment | place: USA: Wyoming | collected...
CACGCGCGGCCTGGGCTTGATGCTCGCGCATGAGTTCGTCCAGGACAGGAAATCCAAGAAGAACGCTGCGAAGAGCAGGGACAAGATCTCGGACATGGCCTTCAAGAAGGGGCTGATGCTCCTACCATGCGGCAAGTCGAACATCAGGTACATCCCGCCGCTGAACATACCTCAGGAGCAACTCGACGTCGGCCTCGAGATTCTCGAGGATTGCATCAAGTACGTCAACAAGAACAGGGCGGACTGAGCACACAAACTCTTCTTCCTTTTCTGGAATCCCGCGTAGGCGGGATTCCTAGGGTTCCATTTATCTATTCGCCAGTCGATGACATAGAGAGGATTGGCGGAAATGTTCGATGACAGGGAAGACAGCGGTTCGTACCACGACATGACCATTGCTACCCTCTACAGGCTCGACCCCGACAAACTTAAGGCGGTTCGAAGAGCTATCTCGGGATCCACGAGATGTCCCCAGTGCGATGCCCTGAACCGAGCGGACCAGCCAAGGTGCGAAAAGTGCGGCGCCAAACTGTATCCCGAAGTACCCGACAACGATGAGGAGAAGGCCGCATCTGACCCTTAGTCTTCAGAAGGAGCTGGTGTTCCAGCCAGGTTCTCGCGCCGTAATCACTCATCTAGAAGGCGGCAAACTCAGAGTGTTGGGCACGATTGAGCTGCGAGGCTAGCTGCTTTCTTGCGCTGGGAAGGCCACTGGGTTGTTGTTTGGGGAGGCGGGCAAGAGCCCGCCTCCTAGGGCGTCTACTCCAATATCGGCAAGCGCTTCACCAACGGAGTGTTGGACCACCACTTTCCAAGACCAAGCCATCTGCCGGGCTTCACGAGGGTCATGGCAAGGAAGAGTATCATGTAGACTATGTGATCATCCACTATCGGATTGTTCGCCGGAGGCAAGTTCGTCGACCAGAGAAGAACCATCAACAAGGCTCCAGCATAGCCGGATATCTTGGTGCCTATGCCAAGTATGACAGCCCCTCCGATCAATAGGAGCGCCGCCATAAATATGACATCAATACCAGTGTTCCCCGATAGGCTGTTGTAGAAGCCGCTCAGAGGACCAGAGGATGCGAATTGCAGATATCCCGAGGTGGGAGACCCTCCGTTCAACCATGATTTGCTCGACGCCGTGGCATATCCCAGCCCGAACAGCTTGTCAAAGAACGCCCAAATCATCGTCCAGCCGAGGACCAGTCTGATCCCCACCCAAGCATACTGCTCTTTCGTGAGTTTCTCGAACTTCATCTCAATTCACCGCCGTGAATAACGGCGTTAAGACGGAATACGGGGAGGTTTATCTAGTTATTGGCGAACGAATGTTCAGGCGAGGGCTTTGGAGTCTCCTAGACCGAAAGCGCCAGAGCGCTGAACGCGAACCGTCACTCCACCAGTAGATGGAGACACTGACAATCGAAGATGTTCCTCGAGGCGATAGGAGCGGGCCTGGCGGGACTTGAATCTCCGATACGGGCAAGAATCTAACAATGCGTTATTGGATTTCAGGGGAGAATGCACCAAAACTCTTTCCTTCTTCCTTGTCTGGACCGGCTCCTACGGATTCATTCCGCCATAGGGGGCCAAGCGACCAGCATGATCACTGTCACAAGAGACGAGAGGAGACCCGCGAAGAAGAATACCGCAGTGGCTGTCCACAGGCTCCTCCGTGTTGGATACATACCGTGGAAGAATATCGCGAACGAAGAAAGGACGAACGCGATGGTCCCCAAGAGGATGGCAATCCTGTAAGGCACGGAGGGAGTGCCGCGTATGTCGATTATGCCGAACACCGTCAGGTTGAGGGCAGCTAGCATGCCCGGGAAGCACGCATTGACAATCGGCTTCATCAGCCGATCTTCGGCCTCAGATGACACGATATCCAGATGGTCTGGTCTGGTATATATCCTGTTCTCGATGAGGCCTGTATTTGCAGGTGGGTAATCTCAGCTTATTCCTAATCAGGTCCCTTTTAGCCATCCCGAGATGCCCATCTCCTTCACGGCTACTTCAATCGGAATGGGCTCGCATGATTTGCAGGTGCCCGACTCATCCAGATACGTGATGCGAGGCTTCAACTTGAAATTGCCCTTGACAGTGGGTTTGAGCACCAGTCTCACATCCTCAGTCTTGAGGGCGTCGAGTCTCCTGCCCCTCAAGTTGATCTGACTATCCTCCATCCGATACTTCTCCGGTTCTTGGACGACCACGAATCCCTTGGGAACAGTCTCTTCGACCTTCGTCAGCTGAGCCGGCCCCCTCCCGGCGTTCACCAGTTCGAACTCAAGGACGAGTTCCTGTCCCACATGAAGCTCCTTAGGCTTGGCAATTAGATTTGCCTGAACATCTGCATGCTCGAACCTCTCGATGCCAGCTGCCCTCTCAGGCGCCGGGGTTGGTGTTGAGAACGCCATTGTAGCCGACATGACGTCAGGAGCCAGCAGCACTTCAGTGAGAGACAGGGCGAGTTCTCGGTCCTCCTTCACCTTGGCCAGCAGCTTGAGGACCTGGCTCTTCTTTCCAGGCTGATCGGCTTTTTCATAAGAGGAAGCTGAGGCTCCAAGGACTTTCTCTGCCATGGCATAGAGTTTTGCTTTCTTGTCCTGATCATCTTCCTTGCCAGCTCTGTCCATGAACACGTAGCTGTCGAAAAGAAGCTTGCTTGCCTTGGCGTACTCGGCGGCACCCAACAAATCTGCCTTCAGATAGTACTTGGCCGCACTCTCGAGATTCTGACTCGCGGAGGAATGCAGCGACACTTCGCCGGTGTCGGAGAACCTCGCGCCAGCCTCAAGGGCCTTGCAGAACCGGCTGTGGCCCATCGACATCAGCCTCGCCTTCTCGCTTGAGGCCAGCTCTTTAGCTTCGTCGAAAAGCACAGCCGCCTCGCCGTAGAGACCTGGGGATGTCTCAGCTTCGGCCCTCGCCATCGCCTGCCACGCTCTTGACAGTGTGGCAATCAATTCTATCTCCTTTCGATTGTCAGTCTTATCCAGCTCCTTGAGGACCTTCATGAACATCTCAGCCGCTGAACCGTACTTCTCCGAGCTGCCAAGCGAATCACCCTGTTTGTCCAACGACCTTGCTTCTTCCAGAACGATTCTGGCCCTACAGAATGCCTCTCGGTGACCAGCAGCTTTCACAATTCTCGAAACCATATGCACCTCTTCGGTCTCCTGTGCACTGCCGATCATGCCTTGAAGAGCGTTCCTAGACTCCTTGAACAGATTCTCTGCAAGCTTGTAGACCTCAGAGGCTTCAGTGCACTTGTCCTCCCGGCTCAGGGCTTCGGCGTTCTCTACCTGAGCCCATGCAGCGTAGATTGTTGCGAGGTGCCCCCATCTCTTTGTCGACCGGTGTAGAAGTGCCGCCTTCTCATAGAATTCCTTTGCCAATCTAGGTTCATCCTTGGCATGGTGGTTCTTTGCCCTCTCAATCTCGCTCCACGCCTGCATGTAGACTGCGTGATCCTCATAGAAATCTTTGAGCTGGGGCAGCTTCTCGGCAGCAGCTCTGTAACTGTTCGAGGACAAAGCGAAGTTCTCCGCTGACTTTGTATACTCCTGGAGGTCGTCGAATATCTGAGCGGCCTTCCAGTAGGCCTCGGCGACACGGGTCGGCACGCCCGCACTCTCGAACGCACTCGCGGTTCTTGTCCAAGCTTCACCAGCGGTGCGCAGTGTGTTTCTGTCACCGTCCAATGAATGGAGCTTCTCCAACCAGCTGCTGTATTGGATCAGCCAATGACCTACTATGCCGTAGTCCGCCGGGTCAACTATGGCTTGAAACGACATGCTCTTGAAGTGAAGGTCCAAGGAGTCCTTCTTGTGCTGGATGGCCTCTCGGAGCCTCTCCATCCTCCTTTCTGTGTTCTCCTCCAAGTCTGCTAGCTCGACTTCCGCTTCCGCTCGGAGGCTCAGATCGGTACCACGGCTCCAGTAGTCAAAGGGAGAGAAACCGTCGGTGAATCCTTTCGAAATATCTCTCTCTTGGAGCGCCTTCTCAAGGAGAACCCGCTTTCTTCGCGTATCCGGTTCTGTCTTCGCAAGACTGGTGAGGTTGTATCCAGACTGATGGTGAGCATATGCAATCAGGTCGCGGATGCCAGTCATTTCTGCCAATCTCACGTACTCTGGAGAAGCTGCGACAGCTTTCTCCGCGAACTCCCTCTTCCTTCTGACATCGCTCTCCACATATGCGAGGATTCCGTAGACTCCGGACTCGGGCACCATGACCCAGACCTCTCCATAGGATGAGGGCGACTCATATTGGATTATGGACAGCTCTCGCCTGCACTCTCTTGCGAGTTCGAATGTCCTTTTAGCCATGCTGTCTCTTTCGTCGGAATCCTGTGCAGAGACCATCATCCAGTTGGTGTCGGATGCCAGTTCCCTGAGAGCAATTCCTATCACCAGTCTGTCATTGATCCTCCTGCCAAGATGTAGAGCCTTGTCAATGAACGCAGACAATTCAGGACCTGAGGGAATGGGCAAGCTGACGAATGAGGAGACACTCGGCAATTCTGTGAGAGCAGTCTCCTCGGAAAAGTCTCTTGCCTTACAAAGGTATGAATACGCTTTCTGGTCAATCCTCTCAATCTTGTCCGCGAAATTGCTACCGTATTCCTGCTGGTATCGGCAGGCGTGCATGTAGGCAGCGGCTAGTCCTGAAGGGTCCGATGTTCGTGAAAAAATCGATATTGATTTCTCGGCACGACTGAGACCGTCTATTAGAAGCCGCTTTAACACATCGACATCCATCTCATACATGGATGCAAACCCCGCAGCCATCGACAGCTGATTGAAGGTGTGCGCATATCCGAGGTCGTCTCCGTTTCTCTCAAAGGCCGAGAGCGCCTCTTTAGCTAGATTCCAGGATTCATTCACGAACTTCTTCTTCTCGGCAGCCTCGGTCGCAGTCCAGTAGTTCAAGAAGAGTATCATCGCATCGCATCGAAGCGCCTTTGGAACGGACGAACCGTCTCTATCGTATTCTTCCTTCGCCTTCTTGAAGAGCTCCGCTGCGGTTCGAATACGATCCCTGAACTGTCCATTGTTCTCTGCCTGAAACGCTGACTTGTAGAGAGCATAGCTCTGCCTCTCTGCGGTCTCTCCTCTCCGCTTGCAGTCTTTCTCAGGCACCAGTTCAAAGGCTCTTCCGTAGGATTCCGCCGCTCTAGTCCAATCGTAGTCCTTCTCACACTGCCTTGCGTCACCCAGGAGTGAATCCAGCTCGTTTCCCTCTTTCACCATATCCCCAGACTTGAGGGCGAATCGCATTCACTTCCCTAAGGTCTTTTCTCAACGGTCTGAGCGGGAAGAGCTTTGCGGGCCCGGTGGGATTTGAACCCACGTCGTCGGCTTCGAAGGCCAAAAGGATATCCTAACTACCCCACGGGCCCTGGATAGTGATTGACCCAGCCTATAATATCCTTTGGCGAAGGCGTCAATGTCTGTGAGTCAACAGACGGAGGAGAATATACACTAGAATGAACAGAAGAATAGCCAGACCCAACATGCCAAAAGGGTATTCGATGAAAGCGCCGACCATTCGACAAGCAACAACCCGCTTCCTCTTCAAGAGGATGGAGCCGAATCAATTCTTTCCGAGCTTCGCCTTGATGTGAGGGATCAGACCGCCATGGTCAAGAATCACCCTAACGTGCTCTGGGATCTTGTCAAGAGCCGCCATCTTGGAGCCATCAATGGAAGCAAGAGTGCCTGCTTCAACTTCAAGCACGGCAGAATCGCCGTCCTTGAACACGGAATCGGCTGCGCCCGAAACGATTATGCGCAGTCCCAGATTGATCGCGTTCCTGTAGAATATCCGTGCAAACGATCTTGCGACGATTGCTTGAACTCCACTGCGCTTGAGCGCGATGACCGCCTGTTCCCTGCTCGAGCCGCACCCGAAGTTCTTGCCAGCCACGATGATGTCCCCTTCCTTGACTCCCGCTGCAAAGTTCTTGTTTGCACCCTCCATCGCGTGAGAAGCGAGATGGGCCGGATCGTAGCTGTCCAGATATCTCCCAGGGATTATCAGGTCTGTATTGACGTCGTCCCCGAAGAGCCAGATTCGCGGTTTGCCACTCATCTCAAGAACCTCCGCGGGTCGGCGATCTTGCCCTCGATTGCGCTCGCAGCCACGGTGGCGGGGCTCGCGAGGTATATGACAGCCTCCTCGGATCCCATCCGCCCACGGAAGTTCCTGTTGCTTGAGGAGATACAGACTTCTCCAGGACCCAGTACTCCCTCGTGAGAGCCCAGACACGGTCCGCAGCCAGGAGGCAGCAACGTACCGCCCGCCGAGACGATTGTTTGGGCAACACCCATGTCGATTGCGTCGACTAGTATCTTCCGAGACGCTGGTGCGACTATGAGTCTGCAGCTTGGGGACACCTTTCTGCCCTTGAGTACCTCGGCAGCTGCGATCAGGTCTTCCAGGCGACCGTTGGTGCATGTTCCAATGAATGCCTGGTCTATGCCGACGCCTTCGAACTTGTCCACACTTCTGGAGATCTCCACCTTGTCAGGACCAGCGACTATTGGACCCAACTTCGAGACCTCGACCTCTATCCGACGCTCGAACTCAGCATCTGGATCGGAGCTCACCACGGCCTTGACAGGAGGATCAAATCCTCTGAACCACTCCTTTGTCACCGCATCGGGAACGACGACCGCAGCCTTGGCGCCCATCTCCACACTCATGTTGCAGAGGACCATTCTGCCGGCTATTGGCATGTCCAGGATAAGAGAACCGTTGAACTCGATGCACTTGTAGTCAGCACCCGAAGGCCCAATCATCGCGGCAATCCTCAGAGCCACGTCCTTCGGATATGTTCCCTTTTGGAGGTGCCCTGACAATTCGACCCTGTGAGTCTCAGGTATCCTCAGCCAGAGACTCCCAGTTGCCCACACACCCGCCATCTCGGTCGCGCCGACCCCAGTTGCGAAGGCCCCGACCGCCCCGGCAGTAGTCGTGTGAGAATCCGTGCCTAGCACCAGCTGCCCAGGCCTCACGAGCCGTTCCTCAACAAGTAGCTGGTGACATATCCCTTCGCCGGCGTCGTAGAACCGCTTGATGCCGTAGTCATTGACCAGCTTCCTGATTCGCGAATGAACCTCTGCGGTCTGAGCTGTATTCGCTGGAGTGCGATGGTCAAGAACGATTGCGATCCTGTCCGGATTCCAAGGAAGGCTGAGTCCGATCTCGGAGAAGGCTTTGTTAACGAGGAAAGTGTTCTCGTGAGACATCACCAGATCCGGAGAGGCCTCGACGATTTCTCCCGCCTTGGCCTTGGTGTTCCCTGAGGCTCTCCCAAGGACCTTCTCAGCAAACGTCCTGCCCGCCACAACTACTCAAACCAGATGTCTGTATTTGAAAATGACGAACAAGGAGGCCGGTCAGGAACTACAGCATTCTTGGTCGAAACATGAAATGAGCGTAAGTTTGCGCATAGCTGGAAAAGGTATTTCCACTGAGTACCCAATCACTCCGTCGCAATGGACAGAGTTCTTGACGCGGCTCCAGGGTCGAAGGTGCTCCTCCTAGGGAACGAAGCTATCGCCAGAGGAGCTCTTGAAGCTGGAGTCGCAGTAGCGACTACGTATCCGGGCACGCCCGCGTCAGAGATCGGGGACGCACTCGCGCGCGTAGCCAAGGACGCAGGAATATACTTCGAGTACTCGACCAACGAGATCGTTGCGACCGAGTTCGCCATCGGAGCCGCCGCCTCAGGCGTCAGGGCTCTCGTTAGCATGAAGCACGTTGGGCTCAACGTCGCTGCAGACGCACTATTGACCTTTGCGTACACGGGCACGCGTGGCGGGTTCGTTCTGGTAACGGCAGATGATCCATCCTGCCATTCGAGCCAGAACGAGCAAGACAACAGGTACTACGCACTACTCGGGGGGATCCCGCTTCTCGAACCTTCTTCCCCGCAGGAATGCTACCAGATGACTAAGGAGGCTTTCGCGCTCTCCGAGAAGCTTGAATTGCCAGTGATTCTAAGGACCACCACAAGGGTGTCACACGTGCGGGGACCGGTCGTGGTCGGAGAAATCGTCCCAGGACCAAAGAAGAAGGAGTTCGCGAAGGATCCAAAGCGGTTCGTCACTATGCCTGCGGTTGCCAGGGCAAGGCATTTGATTCTCCTGGAACGACTGCAGGACGCTTCGAAGCTGGCTGATGAATCCGCTCTCAACCGAGTCTACAAGATGGGAGCTAAGAGCAGGTCCGGAATCATCACATCGTCTGCAGCGTTCAACTACGTCATGGATGCGTCGAAGAAGCTAGGAATGTCGATAGACGTCCTAAAGCTAGGATTCTCGCACCCGCTCCCGACCCAGTTGATTGTCAAATTCCTCAAAACCCATGACTCTGTCGCAGTGGTGGAGGAACTCGAGCCAATCCTCGAAACCTCTATCAGAGCGGTCGCGCAACACGAAGGGCTCAAGACGAAGATACTTGGCAAATCTGACGGCGCATTCCCGCAGGCCTACGAGTTCGATCAGGCAATCGTGGCCTCAGGACTCGTGAAGGCATTTGGTCTGAAAGGTGAGGCTGCGAAGACGGTCTCTGTGGAATTGCCGAACCTGCCGCTCAGACCGCCCGTGCTCTGCGCTGGCTGTCCGCACAGCGCAACCTACTATGCCGTCAACAAGGCAACAAACCGGAAAGCGATATTCGCATCCGACATCGGCTGCTACACGCTCGGGGTCGCACCTCCCTACAACGCCGCCGACCTCCTTGTCTGTATGGGTTCTAGCGTCGGGACAGCGGGAGGACTGGCGAAGGTGAACGACCAACCGGTGATCGCGTTCATTGGAGATTCCACATTCTTCCATGCGGGCATTCCGGGTCTGATCAACGCCGTGCACCACGGTCACAAGTTCCTGCTCATGATCCTCGATAACCGCACTACGGCGATGACCGGACACCAGCCTCATTCAGGCAGCGACAGAGGTCCATCCTGCTGTGACATAACATCGGTCTCTATCGAAGAGGTCGTCAACGGTTGCGGGGTCAAGTGGCTCAAGGTCGTCGATCCGTACGACATCAAGACTACGACAGATACGGTCAAACAGGCGCTGACACAGAACGGCGTTTCTGTCATCATTGCCAGGAGGGAATGCGCCCTGATCGCGAAGAGGGACCTGGAAGGCGCGATCCTGAAGAAGCATTACATCGACCAAGAGGTCTGCAAGAAATGCAGGACCTGTGTGGATAAGTTCCAGTGCCCCGCCATCTCGAGCGTCGATAAGGTCCAGACGATCGATGATGCGTCGTGCGCAGGATGCGCAGTATGCGCCCAGGTCTGTCCTCACAAGGCCATCAAGGAGGCCAAGTGATGACTGATATCTATCTGGTGGGTGTCGGCGGCCAAGGGATCATCACCGCATCAAGGATCATTGGAGATGCTGCGATTCTCGCAGGGAAGAACTTTCTTCTAAGTGAGACGCATGGGATGGCTCAAAGAGGCGGTTCGGTCGTGTGCGCCGCCAGGATTGGAGATGTCTACAGCCCTTTGATTCCAGACGGTCAGGCAGATGTCATTCTGTCATTCGAACTGCTGGAAGCCTTGAGGGCTGTCTGCAAGGCGTCGAAGAATACCGTTGTTGTGAGCTCCAGCGAGAGGATGATTCCGCTCAGTGTGTCAACGCAGAAGCTCAAGTATCCGACGCTCGAGGAGGTCCGAAGAGACGTCACAAAGGTCGCTGGGGAGTTCGTGTCAATCGAGGCTTCGAAGCTTGCTGGCGAAGCCGGAGTGCCGATGTCTTCTAACATAGTGATGGTAGGCGCTTTGGCAGGCACAGGCCTGACGAACCTTGACAAGAAACACTTCGAGAAAGCCATAGAGATGAACATCGCGCGCAATATCCGGGAGAACCTGGCAGCGTTCTCGAAAGGATTTGACGTGGTGTCGAGAAGAAATCGGCACTGACAATGTATTAAAACGGGATAGCATATTGGCTGAGCGGGCCCATGGTCTAGTGGTTATGACAACGCCCTTACACGGCGTAGATCACCGGTTCAAATCCGGTTGGGCCCACTCAAACTCCTGACATCTGCTGCAAAGGTACGATTTCAACGCTTTTTGCACGCTGGATGCGCGCGTCCCTGACGGTTTGGAACGCCTTGGCCTGGTCGTCGAGATTGACACCGATGTAGCGGAGCGTCATCTCAGTGGTCTCGTGCCCCATGATTGACGCGACCGTTTCAATCGGGACCCCCTCCTGCCACATTAGGCGTCCGCCCGTGCGCCTCAGAGTGTGGTGTCCCTTGAAGCCGATGCCGCTCTCCCGCTTTAGCCTGTCGAGCACCGCGTCAAGCGCGGATCGCTTGTAAGGGAAAAGCGTCCTCTCCCTCAGGTACACCGCGAGCTTGTCGGTCTGCGGCCCCTCCGTCCGGGACAGCAGGTGGTTCCTGACCTCGAGCCAGCGGCCGATGATGGCCTCCGACTCGCCCGGCGTCAGCGAGACTGTCCGCGGCTTGCCTCCGAACCTGCCCTTGCCTAGGACCTCGATCGAGTCCTTGCGGATGTCCTGCACCCTCAGGCGGAGGACCTCTATGCGCCTCAGCATGAGGTCCAGCTCGAGGTGCACGACCAGGGCGGTGAGCGGGTCCATTCCCATGGCCACCCCCCTGACCCTATCCGCCTGCTCAGGGTCGAGCCAGTCGACGTTTATCCTGCTCGCGAGCGGACAGAAAGGCGATTCAGGCGCCGTATGCGCAGCCCTTGATTCGAGTCTAAGGATGACTTTCGTCGGCGCTGCATGTAGGCTGCTGATTCCGATTCCGCAACGGACTGAACCGAACGGAGGCTCTAGGTAGGGTTGATCATACCAGTGAGATAGAGTCTGAACATCTTCAACACGAAGAACGTGTTGAATGCGAAGTTGACCAGGTCTTGAGCAATCATGCCCGATGTGATCCGACTCGTTCCATACCACGTGACTTCGGTCGTCGAGTCCACATAAGGACACAATCTTGACCCAAAATCATAGAGCTTGAGCTCCAATGCAGAGTACGTGTTCAAGGTGGAATCATACGATGAAATGACCGGGGGTTCACTTGTCCCGCTGGATGTCGTCACATGGAGTGTCTTGACCTCATTCTGAGCGGCGGCGTACACCTGCCCAAATCTCGACAACGCAGTCCCTGCAATCTGTCGCGCAGATTCGAACGACGCAGGCCCGTTGCGGAGTGTGTTTCCCAAGTTGATGAGGTCGGAATACATGCTCGAGAGAGTATCATGTAGGCTCTCATCCCAGTTAGTTCCCCAACCCACCTTGTACACCAATCCCGAATCATACACGTAGTCGGCCAGATGCGTCGTGTAGCTCTTCCATAACAGTATAACGTTGTTGAACCAAATGAGATTCTCAGCCAGATAGAACAGGGCAAATTCACCAAGGAGATCAGCTACTAGCTCAATTGGATTGGCTCCAAGTGGAGCAATGACATACAGCGATTCGGTCATTTCTTTGATCATGTGAATCTGATCGAGTGCGTATTTGCTGAGCATATCCGCCCAACCGATATCTGAGACCGGTGCCCAACTCGCTAGAGTTGCATAACTGAGGTGGTAGCTGTAGGTTTCAACAGCGTCCCTCATGGTCGAGACGTTCGAATAGACGTTGGCGACGAAGGATTTAGCATCTGATTGAAGCGTTGGGCAGAGAGTGCCCCTGCGAACTGCGAACTCGTACCCGTCATAGATCCCATCCGCATCAGAGTCCTTCACGTCCACCTTTGAATTGTAGAGCCATTCTCCGTCGGTCCAGAGCCCGTCTCCGTCATAGTCCGCGTTTTCGGTCAACTTCGGGCTGGTTCCTCTCGAAATCTCTTCCTGGTAGGTCAGTCCATCGTGGTCATAATCATTCTGCCAAATCCAGAACCACAGCTCGCAGTCATCTTGGTCCACCGAAGCGCTGCTTCCATCCTCAGTTCCACTCACATGGCCGATCCCATTTGGGTCTCCAGCAAATCCGTCATCGCCTGTCCAGTCACCCGTTCGCAGATCATATGTCACAAGAGCCGCGCGACCTGCCATATTCTTCTGGCTGTTCACATATGAAGGTTGTCTGCTTATGTCACACTGATCGTCGGCTTTTGTCTTGCCCACTCCATC
>Ga0315294_10007280_pt1 | contig 12142 bp, 13 predicted proteins | sample YL17G13_40_MG_FD_203626 | JGI IMG/M metagenome (GOLD analysis project Ga0315294, IMG submission 203626) | Sediment microbial communities from Yellowstone Lake, YNP, Wyoming, USA - YL17G13_40 | ecosystem: Environmental > Aquatic > Freshwater > Lake > Sediment | place: USA: Wyoming | collected...
GTGGCCTCGCCCCAGGCCGCCCTGCGCGAGCTGATGAAGGAGACCAGGAACCGCGGCTACGATCTCCTCCTCGTCGACACCGCCGGCCGGCTCCATGTGGACGACGAGCTGATGGAGGAGCTGCGCCTGGTCAAGGACATCCTGAATCCGATCGAGGTCGTCTACGTCGGCGACGCGCTGACCGGACAGGACGCGGTCAAGAGCGCCCAGGCTTTCGCCGAGCGGATCGGCCTGACCTCGATCATCCTGACCAAGCTCGACGGCGACGCGCGGGGAGGCGCGGCGCTGTCCATCGTCTCGGTGACGGGGAGGCCGATCAAGTTCGTCGGCGTCGGTGAAAAATTCGACAAACTCGAGGTCTTCCATCCCGACCGCATGGCCTCGCGCATCCTGGGCATGGGCGACATCCTCGGCCTCATCGAAAAGGCGGAGGAGGAGGCCGACGTTCAGGAGGCCGAGGACCTCGCCCGCAAGATCCGCCGGCAGGAATTCACCCTCGAGGACTTCAAGAAACAGATAAGCCAGATCAAGAAGATGGGCTCGCTCTCAAGCCTGCTCGGCCACCTGCCTAACGTCGGGCCCTTTAAAAACCTGGGTCAGGCCGAGATCGACGACCGCAAGGTGCTCCACTTCGAAGCCATCATCAATTCGATGACCCCCGAAGAGCGCCTCGATCCGAAGATCATCAGCGGCAGCCGCCGATTGCGCATCGCCCGGGGCAGCGGCCGGCCCGTCCACGAGGTCAACCAGCTGCTCAAGCAGTTCATGGAGATGAAGTCCATGATGAAAAAGTCGGCCTTCCAAAAGATCCTGTCCTCGTTCGGAAAATGATGATCTCATCACAACGTCAGAAAGGTCAGCTGCCGCCATCATGAAGAATCCATTCACTTCGGGAGGAGCGTGCCTGGCCTTCCTCTTAACCTTTTTTCCTTTTCTTTTGGCCCAAAATGTCGAGACGAAGGAGAGCGTCCGTCTCGTCCACAATGTCAAGGGAGGAACTTGGGGCGCGGTGCCCAAGCTCGATCTCAAGCTCGTCAGGAAGCTCGGCGACGTCGACAGCGACAACGAAAACCTGGCCTTCAGCTCGCCCGGAGACATCGTCGAAGATGGGGACGGGAATCTCTATGTCGTCGATTCTGGAAATTATCGAATCTTAAAATTTAACAAGGGCGGGGATTTTATCATCTCCTTCGGAAGAAAAGGCCAAGGCCCCGGCGAATTTTCTTCGATAAGATCATTGAGCATCGATCTAATGGGACGGCTCCATGTATTGGACGACACCCAAAGAAGGATCCAGATCTTTTCGACGGAAGGCCGAGCGTTACAATCGATCCGCCTTCTCAAGGGTAATATTGATTGTTTTCGATCGATGGAGGGCGATTTGTATGTCGTCCATGAGTCGGTGCCTGGACGACAGGTCGTCGAACAGAAAACGCTCTTAAAAATTATCGACGCAAAAGAGTCCGTCAAGAGCGAGTTTTGCGCTCCTCAAGACTACGGAGAGAGCGTGACCAATCAGGTCGGGAACTCTTTCCATTTTGCGGTCGGGCGGGACGGATCGATCATCGTCTCGTTTGCCTTCCAGAACAGGATCGAGAAATATTCCCATCAGGGGAAGCTCGTTTGGAAGGCCGATCGGCCTTTGAACTTCGAAACGAAAGTCCTCGAGAAGGGGAAATATGAAGCCTCGGCGAATATGACTCGCTATACCAGCCCCAAAATGAACTCCTGCTCCCGCGGGGTCGCGGTCGATGATACCGGCCGGAGCTGGGTCTTGACGTATAGGCGCCAGATCAAACCCGAAGAGGTTATCGGCGTCTCTCGGTCCTTCTCGGCGGCGGGCGTGACCATCAAGCGGACGGGGAACACCGACCTCCGCGCGACCGACATGTACCAGTTGGAGGTATTCGACCGCGAGGGGATCCTTCTCGGGGCGATCCCTCTCTCGCATTTCGTCGATGGAATCTGGATTTTCCAGGATCGGCTCTACCTCCTCGACCGCGAACGGGGCGTCACCTATTACCAATACAGGATCGTGGAGCGATGACGACGGCCGGGCAATGACTAATAATGGCCGGAGAATGGAATCAGACGTTACCCACGGAGCGAAGCAACGCGAGGATTATACCGCCCTCAGGACCTGCCGGCTCTCGCGCAGAATGATCCCTTCGATCTCCGGCGTGAACGGAAACCCCTAGTAGAACATCGGCGCGCAGTAACAAGCGTAATCCGATCCATTCCGGTAAGCGTTTCGCGAGCGGCGAGGAGATTCGTTCGGCCGCAGCGGCCGGTAAATATCGTTGATGACCAGGCTCGAGCCCCAGTTGATGAGCGAGCTGAGCGTGGACATAAAGGCAGCCGCCTCGGACGCGACCAGGACGCCGATGAAACCCAAGGGCAGTTTCGTGGCGTTGATGAGCTCCCCCCAGGCGTGGGCCGGGTCGGCGAGAAGCTTCATCCCGCCGGGCGTTGGACCGGACTGTCGAAGAAGGTCTTTGGTCCAGAACAAAGACAGGGCGACGACGCCCAATCCGATCAAGGGGATAGTCCGCAGCGAGAGGGCCAGGAACGAGTTGAACAACTGGCCGCCCATGGCGTGGCGCTCGTTCTTGGCCCCTATGAACCGCTGGGCGGTCATCCCTTCACCGGCGGTGGGCGAACCGGCGAAGAACAGCCCCTGAATGACGAGCATGGCCATGGTCAGAGCGGGGATGAGGGGTGTCGGAGGGATCTGGTGAAAGGCGTCCGGCCTGATCGCCCGGATCCTATCGACGATCGCCGCCCAGCCGCCATGCTGGGGAACGATCAAAAAGAAAAAGACCAGGCTTCCGACGAGCAGGATGGCGAACTGGACGACGTCGGTGAAGACGACCCCCATCAGGCCGCCGAAGACGGTGTAAACGACGGTCACCCCGCCGAAAAGGAGGAGGATTTGGGTCTCAGTCAGCGGGACCAGGGGGGCGATGGTCTTGGCGAAGAAGCCGGTGATATAGCCGATGATAATGATGGCATAGGAGAACAGTAGCAGGGCATAGATCTTGCGGGCAAAAAAGCTCGGTTTTCCCCCATAGCGCAGGGTGATGAGCTCGGCCGTAGTCACGATCTGCATCCGCCGCCACATCCGGGCCCAGATGACGGCGACGAGAGGCATCCAGATGATCCAAGAGGCCCACCACATCCAGTTTCCGGCCAGTCCGAAGACCAGGACGAGCATGACGAACCCACCGTTCCCGGACTGGTACGTCGCCGTATTGGACAGGCCGATGGCCCACCAGGGCAGGCTCCGGTTGCCGGTGAAATACCCGGTCGCGCCCTGTTTCCCGGCTTTTTTGGTGAAATAGAGACCGACAAAAAGGGAGATCAGGCAAAGGGAAGCGACGACAACCCAATCGACAACGCCCACGGACAAAAAGCTATCAAGTTGGGACGGAAAAGTCAAAAGATCCGGGTCGTTTTTCCAGTTGACTTAGCCCGGGAATTCGGCTATTATCTTAATTCATTTTAATAGAATGGATTAATTTACCATGATGACATTGCGTTTGATGAGATTCGGGGCCAAAAGCAAACCCGCCTATCGGATCGTCTTGGTCGACTCGAAGAAGCCGCGCGAGACCAAGGTCAAGGAAACCATCGGTTCATACAACCCTCTCAAGGACCCCGTCGAGGTCACTCTGGACCTGGACAAGGCCAAGTTCTGGATGGACAAGGGCGCCAAGCCGTCGCCGACGGTCAGATCCCTCATCGAAAAAGTCTCTAAAACACCGAAACTTTCCTAATTTCATAACTCTAAATCTCTAAGGAGGTTACAGTGAAAGAGCTCGTTGAATTGATTGCCAAAGCGCTCGTGGATCAACCTGAAAAAGTCGTCGTTTCCGTGCTTGAAGGAGAGCAGACCACGATCCTGGAACTCAAAGTGGCGCCTGAAGATTTAGGCAAAGTGATCGGAAAGCAAGGCCGGACGGCGCGGGCCATCCGCATCCTCCTCGGCGCGGCCGGCATGAAACTGAAGAGGAGATACAACCTCGAGATCATTGAAAAAGGCTGAGTTGCGGACCATCGGGATAGTTCAGAGAAGTCACGGCAAGGAGGGTGAGCTCAAGGTCAGATTGCGGACAGAGCTTCTCCCCGAGGGTTTTTTTTTAAGGTTTTTCTGACCGATAAAGGGGACAGCCGGGAGTTCGAGGTCGAGCGGCTCGTCCCTTATAAAAATTCCCATATCCTCAAGCTGAAGGGAATAGATTCCCTGGGACGGGCCGATCAATTCGTCGGTCGGGACATCCTCGTCCCCGATCAGGCCTTGAAGACCCCGGAGGAAGGCCGGCTTTACGATTTCGCCCTCATCGGCTGTTCGGTCATGACGACCGCCGGGTTGTCGGTGGGGGTCGTCAGAGACGTGGTGGCCATCGGAGAATCGACCCTCCTCGTCATCGAGAGGGACCCCGGACCGAAGGAGGTTATGGTTCCCTTTGTCCGGGACATATGCGTTGAGGTCGATCCTGACGGAAAACGGATCGTCATCGACCCTCCGGACGGCCTTTTAGACTTGAATGAGATTTGATATAATTACGATCTTCCCCGAAATGTTCGAAGGCTTCCTTTCGGGGGGGATCATCAAACGGGCGATCCAGAAAGGCCTGATCGAGATCAACGTGCGCAATTTGAGAGATTATACGACCGACACACACCGGACGGTGGACGATCGCCCCTACGGCGGCGAAGAGGGCATGGTCTTCAAGCCCGAGCCCGTTTTCGCGGCCGTCGAGAGCGTCCGCGAGTCGGGAGCGATGCCGGTCTATCTCCTCTCGCCGTCGGGGCGGCCGTTCGACGCCCGACTGGCCGAGGAGATGGCCCGTCATTCTCAAGTCGTCCTCATCTGCGGCCGCTATGAGGGCGTCGATGAGCGCGTGGCCGAGCACCTGGCCACGGACGAGATCTCGATCGGCGATTACGTCCTGACGGGCGGCGAGCTGGCGGCCATGGTCATGGTCGACGCCGTTTCGCGGTTCGTGCCGCGGGTCGTGGGCAAAGCGGAGTCCGTCCGCCACGAGTCGTTCATTGAGGGACGTCTCGATTTTCCGCAGTACACGCGGCCCCGCGATTTTCGAGGGATGAAAGTCCCTCAGGTCCTTTTTTCCGGGGACCACAAGAAGATCGAGACCTGGCGCCGGACGAAAGCGCTGGAAAAGACGGCCCGGCGGCGGCCCGACCTGCTGGCCGGATGCGAGCCGTCCCCGGAGGAGAGGAAGCCTCCGGATCAAAACCATGTCGAAAGGAAGAAACGATGAGCCTGATGCAATTGGTCGAAGACAAACAGAAGAGAACGGATATCGAGCCCTTCGGGGTCGGTGATACGGTCAAGGTCCACGTCATCATCAAGGAAGGCGATAAGGAACGCGTCCAGATCTTCCAGGGCGACGTGATCGCGAAGCGCGGCCGGGGCCTGGACGCGACGTTCACCGTCCGCAAGATCTCGTTCGGCATCGGCGTCGAAAAGATCTTCCCCCTCCATTCCAAGTCCATCAAAAAGGTCGAGATCATCCGGTCGACCAAGGTCCGGCGGGCCAAGCTCTATTATCTGCGTAAACTGAAGGGGAAAGCCGCCCGGCTCCGGGAAGACAAATAATCCTCCGCCGTGGCCGATTTCGAGATCGAGAGATCCTTTTTCGATCAGGGATATCGGCTTATCGCGGGGGTGGATGAGGTCGGCCGGGGCGCGCTGTTCGGCCCGGTCGTCGCCGCCGCCGTGATCCTTCCCCCGGAATGGTTCGCCGGCTGCCGGCCGGACTGGCTCCGGCGGACGAAGGACTCCAAGCTCCTTACGCCCGCGACAAGGAAGGAGCTCGCCAAATATATCCGGGTCCAGGCCGCGGCCGTCGGCGTCGGCTTCGCCACGAACCTCGAGATCGACCAGAAAAACATTTACTGGGCCTCGCTCGAGGCCATGCGTCGGGCCGTGGAGCGGCTGCCGCGGCGACCCGACGCCGTCCTCGTCGACGGCTTTGAGATCAAGGACCTTCCCTATGTCCAGAAAGGCATTACCGGCGGCGACAAGAAGAGCTTCTCCATCGCCGCGGCGTCGATCGTGGCCAAAGTCCTGCGCGACCGGATGATGGCCCGATACGACCGGATCTATGCGGGATATGCGCTGGCCCGGAACAAGGGCTACGGCACGGAGGAACACTACCGGGCGCTCGAGGAGCGAGGGCCGACGCCGTTTCACAGGAAAAGTTTCACCCTGCGGCGGGAGCCGGAGCTGTTTTGATCTATCTGTTCTTGTCGATTTCTTTCTGAAGCGTTTTATCCAGCTCGGCGGGGTGGTGCCGGCTATGATATTCGATGTGGCTCGCCGAGCGGTGGGCCTTGAAATAGGGCCAACCTTGAGCCATCAGCCGCCGCTCGTGGACCTCATGGAGTAAGACATACTTGATCTCCTTGAGCTGGAGATCGTCGTCGAGCCAAACCTCGCCGGGCGGGACGAACTTGTAGACCTTGTCGTGGCCGCCCTCCGTGAAGTCGATGAAGTAGAGGTCGCGGACCATCTCCCCATCCACGATCCAGACCTGAATCTTGCTCGTGCTGTAGCGTTTCAGAAGCTTTTTGTGGATCTTAAGGATGTATTCGCTCTTTTTGCGGCGCGGCCGGATGCCCTTCTTGAGGTATTCGGTCTTTCGGCGTTCCTTCATCTCGGCCCGGTCGGCTCGGGCGAGGGCGTCGTCATACCCCATGCCTTCGGCCATCAGGCGGTTTTCGACGAGCATGTGGTCGACGAAAAATTTCTCTTCACCCGGCGTCCGCGCCCTGTCGATCCAGAATTCGTTTTTGGGGATGAAGCGGAACCCGAAATGCTGGCCGAAGTTGGTGAATTCCTCGCTCAAGCGGTCACGGACGTATTTCCCGTCCACGAAAAAAACGTTGAATTTTGATACCGTAGTGATCTTTTTAATGTAGGGTTTTTTCATGACGAGTCCATTTTAGCACGAACCCGCCGATGCGCCCAGGCACCTTCAAAATGAACGGCGTCAGATCCTCTTCATGAACTCGATCCAGATCGGAAGGGCGGTGCGGCTGCCGGTCTCCTGGTCGCCGAGAGGAGTGTGGTTGTCCCGGCCGACCCAAACTCCCACGGCCAGCTTGTCGTCATAGCCGACGAACCATCCATCCGTGAAGTCGTTGGTCGTCCCCGTTTTCCCGAAGACGGGCCTGTTCAGGACCAGGGCGGGCTTGCCCGTGCCTTGGAGGACCACGTTCCGAAGCATGAGGTTGATGGCGGCCACGATGTCCTTGGGGATAATCCTTTCGATGGAACCGACGGCCTCCGCGGCCGAGAATTGCTTTCGATCGGCGATCCGATCGAGGCCCACGGGATCGACCCTATTCCCCCGGGCCAGCGCCGCGTACGCGCATACCAGTTCCATGAGGGTCAGCTCCGACGCTCCTAACGCGGAGGAATAGTAAGGATAGATCTTGCTCCGAATCCCCAGCTTCCGCGCCGTCGCCAAGATGTTGTCCATTTGGACGTTTTGAGCCAGATAGACCGTCGCCGCGTTGAGCGAATAGGTCAGGGCCTCGTCCAGGGTGACGAGGCCGCTGTACGTTTCGCCGAAATTGCGCGGCGTCCAGGGCTTCCCGTCAACCATGTAGGTCATCTCCTCATCGAGAAGTACATCCTCCGGCTTATATCCTTTCATCAGGGCCGTCAGATAGACGATCGGCTTGAAGGCGGAACCCGGCTGTCTCATAGCCTGTGTCACGCGATTGAACTGCGATTCCCAGAAGTCCGTCCCGCCCACCATCGCTTTGATCCGGCCCGTGTCGATCTCGACGGCCAGCAGAGCGGCCTGGGCGCCGGTCAGGCCGCGTTTGTTCAAGGCGCGAATGCCTTCATAGACGGCCTCTTCGGCTTTCTGCTGGAGCTTGTCATCGAGCGTCGTGTAGATCTTCATCCCCGCGGTCAAGAGCCTGTCTCCGTAGCGCTGTTCGAGGATCGACCGGCAATAATCGACGAAATAGGGGGCCTTGAAGCGCGAGATGTGGGACTTGGCCGGGACGGGTTCGGCCAAGGCCCGATCGCGATCCTCGTCGGTAATGAATCGCTTGAGGGCCATCTGCTGGAGGACGAAGTCCCTCCTTTGTTTGGCTCTATCGGCGTTCTTGAACGGCGAATACGTCGCGGGCGCTCTCAGGATCGCGGCCAAAAGGGCGGCTTCGGCGGCGTCGAGATCACTTGTCGATTTAGCGAAATAGACTTCTGCCGCGGCCTCGATGCCGTAAGCGCTCGCTCCGAAGAAGGCCTGATTCAAATAAAGCCCTAAGATCTCGTCCTTGGAGTATCTCTTCTCGAGCTTGACGGCCAGGGCGATCTCCTGGATCTTCCGGGCGATGGTCTTCTCGGGGGTGAGATAGAGCCGTTTGACCAGTTGCTGGGTGATGGTGCTGCCGCCTTCCGTTAAATCCCCTTTTTTCATGTCCTTGAGAGCGGCGCCGATAATCCGGACGACGTCCACCCCGGAATGCTGGTAGTATTTGGAGTCCTCCACGGCGATGAACGCGTTCTTCACCAGGGCCGGGATCTTGGCGGGAGGCAGAAAGGTCCGTTTCTCGATGAAGAATTCCGCCAATAGTGTGTTGTCGTCGGAGTAGAGCTTGGACGTTTCATAAGGCGCGTATTCGCCGAGCTGTTCGATATTGGGCAGATTGGACAGGCACCAAAAGAGGAATCCGCCTCCGGCGGCCAGGGCCAGGGCGATGATCAGCAGAGCGGACTTGATCATGAACCGGGGAACAGGGCGCAGGGCTTTCCTGGCTTTGATCCGGATCCTCCTCAGGCTGACGGTCTTCTGCAGAGCGGCGATATCCTTGACCAGAGAAAGGATGTATTCGGGGGCCAGGGGATCAGCGACATGAACGATCCCCGGCCGGGCCGGCTTGTCCACCCCGGGCTCTTCCTCATGATCCGTCAGGATGATGATCCTCTTGGGCAGGAGCGACGAAGGCAGATGATTCCGGAGGAGGCGGAGCGCGCTTTCCGTGTTCTCCTTGGCGTCATAGATCAGGATAAGGGACGCGGTCAGAAAGAATTCCCGCAAGGCCTCTTGGGGCGTGGCAAAGAGGGAACTCTCGAGTCGGCCGAAGGTGAGGGTTTTCAGTAATATTTGTCCCCTGATGGGATCAGGAGAATAGAGGACGACTTTGGCGGCCATCCGGGTCGGGTCATTCTTCGAGCAGCGCTTGGATCAGGGCTCCTTTGGCCGAGGCGTAGAGCGGATATTTCGCCACGATGACATCGGATATCCTGAAGGGAAGCCGGACGTCCTTCAGAGCCCATTGAAACATCTCCCGGCTCCCGGCCGGCATGACCGTGCCGCCGCTTAGAGCGATCGCGATCGGCTTGGAGAGTCGAGGAAGATTGTCCGTAGTCCCCAGGACTTTCTGGAGGCTGCCGGCGAGCGTCCGGAAAAGATCCTCATAATAGATATGGAGGGCGGATTCGATCCGGTCTTTGGGGGTCGCCGAGAGATTGAGCTGCCGCTCTTTGACCCGCTTGATCTTGAGTATCGATTCGCCGATGGATCGCGCGGCCATGGCGTCGATATAATCGCCGCCCTTCGGGATACTGTAGGAGACGACAGGCACCGTGAGGTAGGAAAAACTAACGTTGCACATCCCGCCTCCAATGCTGATGCCGATCCCGGTGTAGTTGCGGCCGGAAAGCTCGGAGATCACAACGGCGGAGCCTTCATTGATGGCGATGGGCGTATACCCGAGGCCGAGGAGCTGGTTCTTGATGACGGATTCGTGATAGACGAGCGCCGACCCATTTCCCTCGAGCGGTTTTCCGGGAATGGTGAAGCAGACCTTTTCGCCCCTTTTCTTGGGGGGCCGGAACAATCGCTCGACGAAGCTCTTGATCACGCTTTCGCTTTCGTTCTCCTTGGGATTGAGGATCCCGGCCTCGATCGGCTGGCGGACGGTGCCGCCGATGATATCGGCGAAATCCTCGGCCGCATGGCCCATGATGTAAATCTTCTGGTTCCCTTCGAAGAACATGACGTCGTCTTTCAGGAGAGCGTCCTTGGTCAAGTTGGAGGAGGGGATGGTCACGAAGGCGTTCAATTGACGCAAGATCTTGAAATTCTTGTCCTCTCTAAGGGCCACGATGATGTTCGTCGTGCCGATGTCGAGCCCGACCGGCCCTTCAAAAAACCCTTGGCTGTCTTTGCGCGACGGCCTCGGGGGAGCTAGAGGCGCGGGAAGGGCGTTGAGAATGACATCCTCTTCGATCCGTCTCGGTTCAAGGACGTTTTCGGCGGCCGTCCTCTCTTCGGGGGGAGACAGCGGCGGCTTGGTCTCGGCCGTGACCTGCGGCGCGGTGGGGGGAGCTTCTTTCGAGGCGGCTCCGGTTATGAGCGGATCCTTCAATATCAGGTCCAGATCATCCACGGTGAGATCCGGGTCCTTCGGTTTCAGTATGTCCTTGATCCCCATGGGGCCCTCCTTGATGGAGCCGCGGCGCCAGGAATCCGGGCCGTCATCCCGGCCTTCATCGTCGTCTCCCGGCTGATGGTCTCCATCTCTTACATCCTCTGAGCCGTCCCGGCCTCTCGGGTCCCTGGAAAAGGACCTCCGGTTTTAAGCTCGATCTCGAATATAAAGCGGGGGGGTGAACCCGTCAATCACCCTTGGAGGTGATTCGCAGGGCTATTTTCGGGTAAAAATGGGGGGGGTTGGAACCGGGCTTTGGCTCGAGGATATCGGCTCGTTTCCGGGTCAGGATGAAGCCGGCCGGCGAACGAGCCTTCCGGAGATGATCAGGATCAAGCCCTGGTCCACGGGCTCGATTCCCTGGGGTTTGGAGACACCTAACACGGTCCTTTCCCCGGGTTTCAAGGCCAGAGTGCTCTGGATGAGATCCGTGCCCTTCTGGCCCGGAAAATTGTAGCTGAACCGGATCTCCGTCCGGATGTTCTCATCCTTGTCGTCCGTGTTGAAGGTCGGATTTAGGAAGAGGATGTATTGGCGCTGTTTGCCCAGGATCGCCTGGACCGGTTCTCTCGCCTTGGACCTCACCAAGCTCGTATCCAGGAGCAGGAAAGTCCTGTATTTCATGAGGCTCCGGATCTCTTTGATGACGGGATCGTTCTTCAGGGATTCGTCCGTCCTGTCCTCGTCCGACACCGAGCCGAGGATGATCTGGACCGTAAAAAGGATCTCGGCCGGTTTGGCGCCCGCGTTTTGCCCCTCCCCGGCCGACGCCGGCTTGAATGAGAGAAGAAGCAGCCCTGCGGCAAAAGCGACCGGGAGGCCTTTTTTCATTTGCCGAAGCCGTCCCCTTGAAAATTCTTGTTGTAGAACCAGATGATCTTGAGCCCGGTCTCTTTGGAGACGATCGTCTTGGACGTGACGTCCGGCCGGCCGATCGGCCCTTCGGGCACGGTCAGTTCGATGGGAGGACGCTCGGCGGCGGCCCGGGTGATGAGCGGCGCCGGCGATTTCTTAAGGAGCAGAAATGAACCGAAGGCGAGGAGGAGGAGCCCCAATCCACCGGCCAATACCGGCCTGAGCGGAAGGCCCGCCCAGATCCTTTTCTTTTGGATTCCCACCGCCGTCGCGTTTCTTATCAGGCTCCGCCACTCTGATTCGCTCCAGTCGCCGGCCCGCTCGGCGCCGGCCAGGGTTTTTGCCGCTCGAAGCGCGTGTTCGAGCTCTGCGGCATCCTTCCGGCAATCCGGGCATCCCTCCAGATGGTCGCGGACGGCCGCGGCCTTTTTATTCGAGAGGTCGTTTCCCGCGGCCAGCGGAATCCATCGTTCGGCTTTTTTGCAGTTCATCGGCCGCCCTCCATGAGTTCCGGATATCGCTCTTTGATCCTGGCTCGGATCTTCCTTCGCGCCGCGGAGAGATGGACCCGGACGGAGACCGCGGAGCATCCCAGGATCCGGGCGCTTTCCTGGATGTTCATTTCCTCGATATCACGGAGCAGAAAGACCTCTTTCTCCCTCGGCGTCAGGGTGTTCAGGCAATCCGACAGCCGCGACCGAATCTCGGCGCCGTCGTGCCGCCGTTCCGGGTTCTGGCCCGTCGCGACGGCCATCTCTTTGGCCGGCGCGGACATCGCCAAATCTTCGTATTTCGACTGTTTCTG
>Ga0315294_10007281_pt1 | contig 12140 bp, 18 predicted proteins | sample YL17G13_40_MG_FD_203626 | JGI IMG/M metagenome (GOLD analysis project Ga0315294, IMG submission 203626) | Sediment microbial communities from Yellowstone Lake, YNP, Wyoming, USA - YL17G13_40 | ecosystem: Environmental > Aquatic > Freshwater > Lake > Sediment | place: USA: Wyoming | collected...
CGGATGATAGAATTGTAGCGGGACAATATGGTAAAAATGATTTGGTAGTTATAAATAATAAAGTAGGTATTGGCACAAATAATCCATTAGCTAAACTACATGTTACAGGATCAACATCAATTCCAGCAGCCGTACTTTTAGGAGATGTTGGTATAGGTACAACCGCACCAACAGCACAAGCAAACTATAGATTTTTGCAAGTTAATGGACCTGTATCCGCAATAATTGAAACAATGGTTGGTGGCACAAGAATAGGCGGATTTGATTCAACATCAAATACTTTATATGTCGGAACAATTGGATCATTTCCAATCGTGTTCAGAACAGCAGTTGATGAAAAAATGCGTATTAAAGCAGATGGCAATGTTGGTATAGGTGTAACAGCTCCTACTAATAAACTTGAAGTTTCAACTGGCGCAGATGACACGGTCGGAGTTAGAGTTAGAGATTCTATAAACGGCGTTTGGACAGAAATTAGAAGAAGAAGCATTGACTGCCAAGGTGGTGATTTTTGGATAAATGGACAGGCTGGCTCACTAGAGCTTAGAACAGGTAATACTAGTAGAGTATATATTAGTTCTACTGGAAATGTTGGTATAGGACTTATAAGTCCAAGTCAAAAGTTAGACGTAGCTGGATCTATATATACCAGTGCAAAACTTGTACAAAAAAGCACAACACAATCATTATCAGGCACAACAGGTTGTACAATAGATTTAGCAAATGGTGTTGTACATATACTATCACTAGCTAATGGTACAGTCATCTCAAGCTTCACATACAATAGCAGAGATAACAACCCCTCAGTAAATACACTAATGTTGGTATTTAAATACGCTGGTACTGCATCTGCAACTTTTACAAACATAATATGGGCAAATGGTGTGGCTCCTACATTAACAGGAACAAGTGGTTTTGCAGACGTATTTATGTTAACCAGTTATCAAGGTGGTGCTGGTACACCTGTTTGGATAGGAACTGTTGTATCACAAGGATTAGTTAGCACAAACTTATAATCTATGACTATACTACAAAATGCAAATATTAATGGAAGCGCTTTTCCTTACAATCCATCCGCAGGTGGTAGCGTTTACAGATACAATCTAAGTCAGGGTAGAAGTTATAATCCAATAAAATCAACCAGTAATTTTCTGGATGTATCTGGAAATGGTGTAACTGGTACAGCTTACCAATTATCATCTCAGTATTATCCGTGGAAATTTGGTGGTATGGTTTTTTTAAATAATACAACAGGTTATCAACCAACCAAAGGAAATGGTTTGACTGTAAATTTAAATGTAAATACCACAAACACATTTACATTCATAGTTGCCTGGGAGTTTGTTGCTGCAAATCTTACATATGGAGCAGATATTATAGCTGGAGCATACGCTGTTAGCACACACGATTGGTGGATAGGCATCACAAGTGCTTCTCTACCTTATAATTGGTATAGAAACGGTACAGGAGTTGCTTTAGGTACTGCTCCTGTAGCAGGAAGAAGGTATATTGCTGTTATAGGGAATGATTCTACAACTAACTCTGGATATTTTTATTTATTTGATAGTTCGGGCGGATCTTATTCAACCACTACTATAGGAGGGGTTGCTTTAAATACTGCTGGTGTAATTTCTTTAGGTAAATATGGTAATTTTGATGATAATTATATGCCTAGATGTTATTATGGAGATGCAATTTATAGTAACACATATTTATCTACTACAGCAGCTTTAGCAATAAAAGATAAAATCAAATATAGATATGGTATAAGCGTTTAATTTATGAGCACAAATCAATATTTTTTAGTTAATAAGGTAGATAATCAGAATTATTTTATAATTCAAGGACCAACACAATTGCCTGATAACTTTGGTCCAACCAGTGGATTTAGTAATTTAGAAGACAATGCACCTGAATTATTACCAGATTTGACTTGGCAACAAAATCCTAATTTAGGATTCTGGAAAGCTATTTTTGATGCAGAACCAGATTATAACATCAGTCAAAGTTTAGTTCCGTCAAATAAATTAAACATCACAAACAAAACTTGCAGTGTAAGTTACACTTTACAATCTTTATCAGATGTAGAATTAACTCAAAGAAAAAACATTTTAAAAAGTCAAATAAGAATGGTTCGTGACAGATATCTATCATTAACCGATTTTACACAATTATTGGATGTACCATTTTCATCACAAACAAAAGCTGAATTTGCAACGTTTAGACAACAACTACGTGATTTACCAAATATAGATGATCCAACCACAATTGTTTGGCCAACAATACCTACTTCAGTTAATATCAACTTACTACCATTTCCTCCAGTACCAAGTTACAAAAAATAAAATTCAATTAAAGTTGTAAAATATAATTAACTATTTATCAATCAGTTGCTATATTTATTAGAGAAACAAGATTAAGATATTATGAGTGAAAACGTACCAACAATTACATGGAAAGTAACAAACCTAGACTGTTACCCAAAATATGATCAAGAAACCGATGTTGTATTTACAGTCCACTGGGATTGTCTAGGTAATATGACCGTTGCAACCGGCAGTTTAAGTGGAAGTGCTTATAATAGCCGTGTATATGGTACAACCGGCGTAACGTATCATAGTGGTAGCAGTTTCACCCCATTTGACCAACTAACAGAACCACAAGTTTTGGGTTGGACATTTGATAGTATGGGTACAAGTCAAAAAGCTAGTTATGAAACAGCTGCTTCAAACGCAATTTATACACAAATTGATCCACCGGTAGTAAGTCCTCCTTTACCTTGGTCACCAGTACCACCAACAATTACAGTTCAACCAGTAGGTGGAATAGTTATCGTAGGTAGTGATTATACTTTCAATGTTGCCGCAACCGGTACAAGTCCACTAAGTTATCAATGGTACAAAAATAGTACCACCATCACCGGAGAAACCAATACATCTTACACAATTGTAAGTGCTAGTCTAAATAACGGCGGTACTTATAATGCTGTTGTAAGTAATGCTGGTGGAGTTGTTACAAGCAATTCAGTAACTTTGACAATTTCAGGTTCAACTCCAATTTCAGGTTCAATTCCAATTTAAACAATCAATATAAGTTATAACCTATGGAACAAAATCAAGTAGATCTATCACAATTCAACATCAACGAATTAAAAGCAACCGCTTATGATGAAGTTGTAAAGCTAAATGCTGCAAGCAATAATTTAAGAGTTCTTAATCAAGAACTCGCAAAACGTCAACAACAAGGTGCTGTAGATGCAGAACTAGTTGTAGCAGAACCACTAAACAATTAATATAGAAAGTTACAAACATATGGAAAAGAAATTATCAGACCTAACAGTAGTTGAACTAAAGAGCCTAGCTTATGATGAACTAGCTCGTTTGGAAGCCGCACAATCAAATTTGCGTATTTTAAACCAAGAAATTGGTAATCGCGCTCAACAAACTCAACAAGGTAGTTTGACATCAGCACCTGATATTCAAACCAACCCAGCTGGTTCAGTATCACTATAAAATTTAAGTACTTAAATCAAAAAGGGATCCTTAATTGGATCCCTTTTTTTTATCTTTTATTGTTCAAATACCAATCATACGCCAACCTCAACCCAGTTCGTATGTCAGTCTTGGGTTTCCACCCCAAACTTAGTATTTTGTTGACATCCATTAATTTGGAGATGGTACCATCTGGTTTAGATGTATCAAAAACAAGTTTGCCGCTATACATAACAGTCTTTGACACCTCTTGGTACAATTCACCCATACTGATCTCGGTGCCACTTCCTATATTAACGAAATCACCTTCATAGGTGTTCATTAAAAATAACAATGCTTCGGTCAAATCATCCACATACAAAAACTCACGTTTTGCTGCACCAGTACCCCACATAACAATTTCTTGAGTATTGTTGTTTTTAGCAGTATCAAACTTTTTTAATAAAGCACTAATAACATGACTTTTTTCCAAATCAAAACAATCATTGGGTCCATATAAGTTACATGGCATAACACTGATAAAGTTACAACCATATTGTTTCTTATAATACTCACACATCTTTAACCCAACAATCTTTGCCAAAGCATATGCTTCATTGGTTGGTTCTAGTGGAGCACACAACAATCTATTTTCATTGATTGGTAGTGGATTTTCCTTGGGGTAAATACAACTACTACCCAAAAACAACAACTTTTTTACTTTATTTAAGTAACTGTTGTGAATAATATTATTTTGTATTTGAAGATTGTCATAAATAAACTCTGCAGGATATGTTTTGTTATAATTGATACCCCCAACTTTAGCCGCAGCCAAAAACACATAATCAGGCTTGGTTGTTTCAAAAAAGTTGGTTACAGCCAATTGATTGGTCAAATCCAATTCAACACGTGTGCGTGTAATGATATTTGTATAACCCAACTTGGTTAATAACCGAAACAAAGCAGATCCAACCAATCCATTATGACCAGCGATATAGATTTTATCGTTCTTATTCATTAAATTGGATCTCCATAAATATTAAAGATCTTTGGTGATTCTGGTATAACCTCTTCTTCAATAACTTTGATAGCATATAGTTTGCTATCCAATGGAGCAAGACGATATTCGCCTTTGAATTTGGTTTCCATAAAATAACCTTCCAATGTTTCGGTTAGTGAGTTGTATACAATTTTACGTGGATCATTTTTCAATAACCATCTATCGCCTGGAGGCATACGTGTTGCAATTAACTCAGACTGTTCAACAATTTTCTTATCAGTTTTCATAAGTGTGTTAATAAGTATTTTTTATAAAATATAAATCAAGTCATAGCTGCATAATTGTTGATTGGTATCTCTCGTTTGGTCATAAAATCTTGGTCCAAAATATCAATAGCCTTCTTTTTAGACTTGTAAAAAGATCTAGTCAATATTCTAAGATCATGATCCTCAATATCATATCCCATCTTCACATACTTAACTAACCTCTTTAATGTAACACTTGGATAGTTAATACTAAGTGCATTAAAGTGAATAATATTATTATTAATGTCATTCAACGCATTATATTCATAAACAACATGATTACCATCATAAGCAATACGACACACATTGATATCAAATGATCTAAACAAATCTTCAATAGTATCAAAGTACTTAAAACTTATACACTGAATTTTCCAGTCAGTATCCATATAGTTAATAACAACTGTATGATGCCATTCACTAACAACATATGATTTAGTTATATACTTACCGCTTGTTAAAGCATTAGCATTCAATTCAAGCAAATACTTATCCAACTGTTCTTTGTTCTTAAAGAAAACATCCACATCACTATCGTTCAATGATAATTTACGATATGTTCTATGTAACGCACCACCAGCAATCCAAGGGCCATCCACATTACACTTGGGTAATATCTCAATCAAATACTCCAATACAGATGCGGTGGGTAAATGATTCAAAAAATCGTTCAAAGACTTTTTCTCCACTTTAATTGGAACTTTGTATGGTTCTTGTGGCAATTCCACAATTTTAGGATCAATTGACATAAATTTTCTTTAGTACATTTGGATAACAATTATCCTGATAATCAGTTGTATTCTTTCCACTACTATAACTCAAACACACACCTTCGTCAAGTATAGGTTCAAATTTATGTTTGGTTTTGTAAAACATATTTATACTATTATGACTGCAAGTTTGATAAAAATCACAACCAACACTCATACACATACCAATACCATTAGTCTTAATACGATACTTTTTCATAAAAATAAGGAAGGTACTATTACATACCTTCCTTTTAGTTACTCCTTGCTTCCAAGCAGATACGTGTTGCTAATAGCCTTGAAACTAAATTCCCGTTCAAGTCCACGAACAACTACACCTTCACGATCAACATCCACATTCAATACACTCTTACCCTCAGCATACTTCAACATATTATCAACCAAGTTTTCATTGGGTAATACATATCCATACTTTTCAAGTACAGGTACCATTGGTGCGCCCAACCTAAACAACAACCACTCCAGTTCATCAAAAAACATACGACGACCCTTATCAATATCATAACCAGTAAAGAAAAACAACTTGTGATCAGTCAATTGATACAAATTACCATTGATACCATTGCCCACTAACTCGCCTTGTATCGCAATGTTCTTGCCATACTTAGTCAACTTATCCTTCAACTCAAGCATATTAGCCATACGCCATAAACTATTGTCGTTGGTTTCAGTCAATTCCCAATTACGTCCACATACACCAAATACACCATTATTGAAGTAACAAGTGAAACTGGTACCATCTAACTTTTCAGTAACATACACTCGTTCTCCAACAGGTACAAAACCAACATCACTTTCAAAGTTCTGAATACGAATTTCGTCAGTCTTTGGAATAAAACTAGGAAATACACCCTTGATCTTTCCAGCCAATTGAGCAGGAATAGGAGGTTCATACTTGACAATATCAAGAGCTTCAGTCAAATCATCACCTTCCTTTGGATCAAGAATACCATCTGGAATTGGAGTCAATAGTCCCTGACTCAATTGTCCACGCAACTTAATAGTCTTAAGACGAAATCCTTCAGATGATACCATACGCTTATAACTACTCTTGCGTAGAAATTCAAACTGAGGTCGAATAGGTAAGAAGCTGTCAATTTCATAGTAAACAGCCAAATCACCCACATTAAATTCCCCCTTTTTCACAACAACCTTCCACCCCTTGACACTAGCCACAACGATGGCATCAGCACCAACAATGGGTTGAATGTCCGCAATCTTTACAACAGTAGCCAATTTACGTTCGATAGTCATATTTACTTTTTCTATTACTCCTCAAATATACCACGGGGTTTGAACAAAGTCAACACTTAAAATGAAGTGGTTAATCTTGAAGCATACCCCATGTTACTTCCTTTATTTTTACGATATGAAACCTTGGAATAATTATCAAAACCAGCTTTTGAGGTAATCACAATTGATCCAGCAGTTTTGTGACCATAATGAAGATAACCAAAAGGTTTTTGCTTGGATGCAGCTTTTTCACCACACTTCAAACAGATTTTGTATCCCAACGCATACCGTTCTGGATGAATTTCATTCCCACAACCACAATTAATCATGTGTTTACTATAACACATAGTTTGAACAAAGTCAACAAAAATCCCATCTTTTTACGGATGGGATTGTAACGTTAATGATGATTATCTTTACTTATATGATTCTTATTCATCATAATTTTCTGAATTTCTGGAAAAGACAATGGCTTGCCATGACCATCCCAACCCACATCCAGAATTTTATTGTCTGGGTTATCAAGCTGAGTACTTGGATTGCTGTAGTGGCTGTGACCACTCAGTTGCCAAGCACCCTTTTGCATTTGATTAAAAATCTGATGTGGGTAATGATGAATAACAATCATATGACCATTTACAATCAGTTCTTTGTAATAACCCAGATAAGTTAGTTTACCAATTGCATATGGGTACACTTCAATGCCATCATTAGGACTATTACCAGTGAATCTAACCAAATTCAAATGACCAGCAACAGCATCTTCATAATGCTTACGAATACAACTATTATGATTACCCCAAATATAAGCAATGTTTTGACAGTTGATTCGTGTTAGAATTTCATTGAACTCTGGAGGAGTAATGTTTAGACAAAAATCACCCAGATGAAGTAGTGTATCTTCTGGACGCACTACTTCATTAATTTTTGCAATCAAAGCATCATCGTGTTCATAACGGTCTTTATATCCTCTAGATTCGTATATAAATTTTTGGTTATGCCGAAAATGAGTGTCACCGGTAAAGAATACCTTGTGACTATCATTATGCGTTAGTTTTAGTGGTCTTTCAAACATAAATTATTACATCTATTCCTTCATCATACGAAGGATCTTCGTATTTAGCAAGCATTTTGTCAATTACAAAAGTAGGTACTTCTCTACCGCCTTGTTCTCCTCGTTTCTTATTTCTATCAATTAATCCTTGACGATCCATCTTGAAAACAATAGCAACTACTTTTGCGCCATATTTCTTTGCGGTGTTAATATAGTCACTTCGTTCCTTACGATTGACACTGGTTGCGTCAACCAATACATTTTTACCATCTTTTAAAGATTCGTCAACCTTTCTTTTGATATGTCCAAAAACGATTGATGTTACCGATTGGTCAGTTTCATCTTTGCCATATATGGCACGAAGTTCATCACTACTTAGATATTCAACATCTTTATCTTTAATAAAGTTCTTGACATAAGTGGATTTACCACTTCCAGGCAATCCAACCGTAATATAAAGTGTATTATTCATATTAAAAGTTTAACTCAACTTTTTATAAAGTCAAGAAAATTGTTAAGGAAAAGTAAAACTTGTTTATTTCAGCTAGGTAGTATAGTATGTATAGAATGTAATCTATGGTGGTTACAAAACGAAAGGAAAATATATGTATAAGTATCTATTAGTGTTAGTCGCAGCATTTACCCTAAACGCTGAGCTTTTAGGCCCCCCAAATGCTCAACAAGGTCCAAAAGGTCCACCTCCAGGTGAAGGTCGCCCACCACGCCCCCAGTTGACGGAAGAACAAAAGAAGCAACGTAATGAATTGATTGCTAAATATGACGCAAACAAAGATGGTAAGATGGACAAAGAAGAACGATCCAAAGTCAGTGATGAAGATCGTAAATTAATGAGAAGTTTTGGTCCTCCTCCAGGCGGTCCAAGAGGTCCAAGAGGTCCAAAACATGATGGTCCTCCTCCAACTAAAGATGGTAATAGACCAAGTAAACCAAAGAAAGATTAAATCAAATAACCTCACTTTTATAGTGGGGTTTTTTATTTCTTGCGTCTTTTTGGTTTTTGTGTGGGTGTTTTATTACCACCTAATTTTTCTATAAAGTTTTCACTAATAATTTCCACTAACTTTAAACCTATGAATCCCGCGATGAATGCAATACCATTTTGATTTTTAATACTGGTAATATTCAATAATTCTACCAAGACTGGCGTTAAATAATTAGCAGCTGCCATACCACCTATCAATGATAATACTACAGATTTTACATCTGTTTTATCAGATTTTGTCGTCATTAAGATTGCACCAAATAAACCACTGAATAAGAATCCTATTTGGATACCGATTTTTTGTAAGTATTCCATATATTATTTTTTTCTTTTGATTCTTTTTCTTATTTTTGTAACGGGTTTATTTTCTTGTTTTATAAGATATACCATTCCTAATATTATGAAACAAAGTGAATACAAATATATGTTTAAATATAATATTTCTTCTTTGATAATCTTTTCAGAACTATCATTGATTAATGTTCTAAAATTATTGATATTTTCATATATTTTCTTTTTATACTCTAAGTATTTATCACCAAAGAATGCTTTGTTATCCATTTTTTCAAATGCAGCATTTTCTACATCTTTAGCCAAGTCATTGCTTATATCCAATCCTTTTCTAAATTCTTTTAATTCATCTTGGGTTAATATCTTGCTCGTCAAGATTTCCTCGTTAAAGTATTTTTCCCGTTCTTTTAAGTGTTCATTAAATTGATTAAGAAACTTTTTATCACTTGTGGTTGTATAAGCGGTACCTAGATAAGTTAACAAGTCAGTGGACTTTCGTAGATATAGTGTTATATCTCTACCAAATCTAAATCTGGTATAACTTTGTTCTATATCTTTAAGACTGGATATGGATAATAAGGTTATAACTGCTACGGGTAATAATACAAACCATAGGTAACTTTTAATTTTTATAATAACACTGTTCATATGTTATTATATAAGTATTATAAAAAGATAAACCCCACTAAATTAATAGTGGGGTTTGATTACTCAACTCTCAACTGATAAGTAAATTACTTAGCTTCAGTAGTTGGATCACTGTCACTAGCAGCTTCCAAACGAGCAGCTTGTGAATTTACCAAATCAGCAGCAGCTTGAATTGCTTCTTCACTTGGATGTGGAGTATTTAGTACTGTTACAGCACTATCAGTTGCGGAACTCAAACGTGCCAATGCATCGTGTAGATTATTAATTGCAGACATAATTTCTTTTAACCTTTCAGTTTGTTGTTTGTTACTATCTAAAACAGCTTTCAATAACACTAAATTATAACACTCGTTATTATCGTTATTACGAAAAACCGCCTTAAAAAACTTTTTCAATACATTCATATAATTTAAATATCAAACTCTTATACATAATTAGTTACATTAAAGTAACAAAATATACCAAATTAATAATATGGGTTAGTAAGTGCTTAATGACGCATCACCTTCTTCAGATAGTTCATTATAAGCATAATCATCAAAGTTAGGATTGGTCTCTACCCACTTCATAGAACTAAATGTCTTATCGTAGTTGATCAATAACTTTTCACGTTCAAGTTTCTTTAGTTTCTGAAACAACTCTTCACGAACACTAGCATATATCGGATCATAAGCCAAGTTGGTATATTCGGTTGGATCAGCATTCAAGTCATACAATTCATATTGTGTCTCATAAGCACCCAATACATCAAAATAATAAGTAAACTTCCAAGTCTTGGTTCGTATAGATCGTAGTCTGTTACAAGTCTTCACTGATGATGGCAATGAAGATGATCCAGACTTTGTATCATCAAACGTAAACAGAATTTCATTTTGTACAGATTTACCCGATTGAACAATAGGAAGTAGACTGGTTCCTCTACAATCCGCCGGTGGTGCTATATTTAACAAATCACACAATGTAGGAACAATATCAATCAATGTAGCCAATTCTTCGGACGACTTGTTGCCACTCTCAGCATCAAACAATACTGGATTAGAAATAACCATTGGTACTCGTAATGCTTCTTCATAAGCAACAAACGCTTTTTGTCTCATACCACCGTGTGATAATCCCATTTCGCCGTGATCAGCCGTTCTAACAATAATAGCATTATCAGCAAGTCTTTCTCCATCAAATTCTTTGTATAGTTCATCAACTACAGTACCAATTTGTGCGTCAATCTGTCGTAATAGATAACCATAGAAATTAATATAATTCAACTTCATATCATCATCCTTTAATACCCCCAACAAACCATCTGCAGCAATATTGGTTTGAAATTGTGCAATTGGTTTCTTGTTTTCCAATAACTTTTCATTGACTGTCTCTGGTAGTTCAATTCCACGTTGAGTATATTGAGGTGGTAAATAACCATACTGAACTGAATTTGGATAACCCAATACATCATGTGGATTAACTAAGCTAATAACCAAACAATATGGTTGATAATCACCTTTTGATCTACGTTCTTTGACTTCCTTTAGATATTCAAGTGCTTGTCGAATATACATTTGATCGTGATTGGCAAACCCACCACCAAAGTTTTCTGGTTTTGCATCTTCACCTGCGTCTGGTCCAACCCAACCTTTGAAACCAAATAGTGCAATATCTTCAGATGTAACGTCACCATATGGATCGCCTGTATTGTTACCTTTGCTTACGTGCCATTTACCTCTATATTGACAATCATAACCAAGTGGTTCAAGTAGTCTGGCAATATTAGGAGTTTGTGGATTTAATGTTGGTTCAGCACTAGAATATGTACCGCCTGTGGTTAGTGTTTGTGTTACAGTGTGTTGTGCTGGATAAGTTCCGGTCAATAGAGTGGATCTACTTGGAGAACACATACAAGTGTTACAAAATGCTCTATCAAAACTAAAGCCATTTACTTTAAGAAATGTTAGTGTTTTTAGATTTTCTCGTTCCCAATTGTCTGGAAAGTTTTGGGTTGCACGTTCTTGATCTGTAATAATGAAAATTAGATCATATAGAGGTTGTTTTTCTGACTTTTTGTTTTTGAGGTTCTTCATAACCTACATATATACCAAACAAAAAACCCCACCAATTTATTTTAATCGGTGAGGTCTATTATTTATTTAAATACTATCTTTTTAAACTAATACAGCGTTAAATATCGTGGCAAGACCGTCTTTGGTTTTTCCATCCAAATTAATAGATACTTTGCCCTTGCTGTCGGTCATTACCTTACTCACCACGGCACCCATTAAACCAGCTGGTTCATTACCTTCTGTAGTTACTTCACTCAATGCTAATTGTGGCAGTCCCAATTGATTTGCTAATGATTCAACTTCAGATTGGTTACC
>Ga0315294_10007282_pt1 | contig 12139 bp, 18 predicted proteins | sample YL17G13_40_MG_FD_203626 | JGI IMG/M metagenome (GOLD analysis project Ga0315294, IMG submission 203626) | Sediment microbial communities from Yellowstone Lake, YNP, Wyoming, USA - YL17G13_40 | ecosystem: Environmental > Aquatic > Freshwater > Lake > Sediment | place: USA: Wyoming | collected...
TACGTGGGCCCACGTTGCCTCAGCCGCAGCTTGCGAGCCAGATCACCATGAATCAACCGCAGGATCGACTTGCGGTGTAGTCCGGTCACGGCGACCATCTCGCTGATCAACCGGCTTTTCTCCTTGCACTTTTGAATTTGCCAATAGCGCATGCGCATCTTGTGTAAATACTTTCGACGTCCATCAATGGTCATTGGATCTGTTGCGGACATGGCTCCCTCGGCAACATTTTCTTTTGAGGAAACGATTATCCTTCAGTAACATTTTATTTGATAGAACGCGAAGTCTTGACGGATTCTAACCCGCCAGATAAAATGGGTGATGTAGGTGGTAAGTGTTCGTGCTGGAATTCGCAGGGAGCCGGCCCAAGAGCAATCCACAAGGGCCGGCGTTTTTTAAGAGAGCATTGTTGTAACACCTCCTCCGCACCGAATACAGAACACCGTCATCCTATTCTTTTATGTTCACGTAAGGAGAAGTAATCAATGGCAGAGCGTGTGACCGGTACGGTCAAATGGTTCAATGCGTCGAAGGGCTACGGCTTCCTCGCACGCGAAGGCGGCCCGGATGTTTTCGTCCACTACAGCGCAATCGTGACTGAGGGCTTCCGCACCCTCCAGGAAGGCCAGCAGGTCGAGTTCGAGATCGAACAGGGACCCAAGGGCCTGCAGGCAGCTAACGTCAAACCCCTGTAATCCCCCCGATTGAACCCAAGAATTCCTCCCCACGTCGGGGAGGAATTTTTTATTGGGATGCAGAGGATTACTTGCGTATGACTTCTACTCGGCCTAACCATTCCCCAACCAACAGAAATATCGCGCTGCCAACGGTCGCCAAGCCGGCATTAATTGGGCCGACGGCAGCAAAACTCCACCCGATCAGACCGCCGACGATGTGCCCTATCCAGAATCCCAGCCAGGCCAGGATGACATAAAGAAGCAGTTTATTCAAGCTGCCGCCTTTCCAAAAATGGAAAGCGGTACCATAAGCAGTAGAAAGGACGATGCCGAAGAGGATGGCGGGAAAAGTCATACGTCGCTCGATTGAGACGATTATATCACATGTAGGCTATACGAAGTTTAGACGATCAAACCACCGCCGAGGACAATGTCACCGTCGTAGAACACCGCTGCCTGGCCAGGGGTAATATCCCGCTGCGGCACCTCAAAGCGGACCTCCGCCCTGCCCCCCTCCAGCGGCATGACCTCAGCCCAGGCCTCTTTCGCTGTGTAGCGCGTCTTGACTTGCGCGCGGAGCGGGCCGGACGGCGGTTCCCCGGCAATCCAGTTGATATCCGCTGCCGTCAATTCTCGCGAACCGAGTTCGCCTTCCTGGCCGATGACGAGGGTATTTGTCACTATGTCTTTCGCCAGGGCGTAGAGCGGCACCGGCGACGAGACACCCAGCCCTTTGCGCTGGCCGATGGTGTAGTAGGCCAATCCCTGGTGTTCGCCTAATGTTTTCCCGTCACGAGTCACCATAGGGCCGGGACGGGCGGTCTCCGGGGCATTGCGGCGGATAAAGTCGCGGTAGTCTTCCCCGGCCAGGAAGCACAAATCCTGGCTGTCGGACCGGGTCGCGGCGGGCAGGCCGAAGGTCTGCGCAAGATTGCGGATTTCCGGCTTGGGATACTCCCCCACCGGGAAAAGCGCCCGAGCCAGTTTCTCCTGCGTCAAAATGTGCAAAACGTAGGTTTGATCTTTCGAGCGATCCACCGCGCGGAGCAGTTCCTGCTGCCCGTCTTTGGTCATCCGCTTCCTGGCGTAATGACCGGTCGCCAGATAGTCTGCGCCGAGAGCCAGAGCGTGGTCGAGCAGCACTCCCCATTTGACCAGCCGGTTGCAGCGCACACAGGGGTTGGGGGTCACGCCCCGGGCGTATTCATCGAGAAAGAACTGCACGATTTCCCGGCGGAACGTATCGGCAATATCTATAACATGCACAGAAATATCGAGCGCTTCCGCGGCGCGACGCGCCGCTGTTTCTGAATCAGAGACGGGAGGACGCGCCGGGTCGGTCCACAGGCGCATGGTCAGGCCGATCACATCATAGCCCTGCTGCTTGAGTAAAGCCGCCGCGACGGAAGAATCCACACCGCCAGACATGGCAATGACAACTTTTCCTTTTGACATCATGTGTCTGCGATTATACCGCCGACAGGGGTGATATCCCCTGCGGGGATGATATAATCCGCCTGCCTATGGAACCAAGCATTCGCCAGGCCCAACTCGGCCACCAGATCGGCGGTTACACCGTCACTATCCCCGTCTATGATGGGCCGCTCGACCTGCTCTTGCAACTCATCGAGCATGCCGAGTTGAATATTACCGCCGTGGCACTGGCGCAGGTCACCGACCAGTACCTGGCTTACATTCATCAGATGCAAGTTCCGGCGGATGAAATTTCAGCTTTCCTGGTGATAGCCGCCAAGTTGTTGCAGATCAAGTCCGAGGCTTTGTTGCCCAGGCGCCCGGTCCGGGAAGTGGACGAAGAGGACCCCGGCGAGGCGTTGGCCCATCAACTGCGAATTTACAAATGTTTCAAGGAATTGGCCAACTGGCTGAATGACCGGGAAGCGCGTCACCTGCGGACCTATCTGCGGGTCGCACCTCCGCCGAAAGTCGAGAGCCGCTTGGACCTCTCTGACATCACCCTGGCCGACCTGCTGGCCGCTGCCGAAGGTATCTTCGCCGAGGAGGCCGAGAAGCAGGCGCTTGGGACGGTCATCTCGGCGCCGCGCATCACCATCCGCGAGAAGATCGCCCTGATTGCCAAGCGGCTGGGGCAAAGCCATAACGCCACCTTCAGCGGTTTGTTCGGCCAGAAACCGTCCCGTCTGGAGGTGGTCGTCACCTTCCTGGCGCTGCTGGAACTGGTCAAGCGCTACCGCGTCGCCGCCCGACAAGAGGGTTTGTTCAGCGACATCCAGATTGAGAAAATGGAAGAGTGGGGCGAGGAAGATGAACTGGAAATCGAGTTCGAGTAAATGCCCGAAATATCAGAAATCTATGCTAAATTTGGGCATTCGAAAAGGAGAATAAAATGAGTGTAGAAAAAACCGAAATGATTGATTCAGCAGAAGACAAAGAACCCATTTATTTCACTCCAAAACGTGTGAGTCTGGTCTCGGATGTCGCAAGCATATTATCCTGGGTTGTCTTGGTTGGATTTATAAGCGATATCGTCGTACAAGTGATAAGCCTTCAGGCACAATTAAAAACGCAAGGATTAGCTCTCTCAACTTTACTGCACGAATCTTCCTTCTTTGTGTACCTTTTTGTCAACCTGGTAATTCCGCTTTTGACCGGTCTCGGCATTTTCGTTATTCTTCAAGCCGCATCGGTCGGTTTGAATGTGTTGCTTGAAATGGATTACAACTCACGCGAGGCCAAAGATAAAGCAAAAGCTTAATACCAGAACAAAATCATCACATTTTGGGGTTAGTTTCGCAATAATCCCCCCAATCAAAATGTCCATTGCTATACCACGAATGACGCGAGCCAGTTTGCGTCATTCGCCCTTTCCTAGGGATTTCTTTTTTACCTGCCACCAATTCATCAAACCAAGCGCAATTGCTGCGCCACCACCATCAAAGCCCAGAGCGTCTACCCAACTGGGGTGCCGGCCCGGCACGAAGGACTGGTGGAACTCGTCCGTAAGAGCATAAAACACGGCCAGCAGCAAGGCCAGCCACCCGCGGCGGCTATCGAACCGCAGGCCATACCAATACGCCAGTGCCAGCACGCCGTAGCCGAGCATGTGTCCGCCTTTTTGGACGAGAGTGTCCCAAAAACCGAAACGGGTCATTTCATTGGATGGGACGGCTGAAAGGCCAAAGATGATCGCCATGATCACGACCGCGGGAAGCCAGCGAAGAAGTATCTTTTTTGTCATAGTGGGGAAGTATAATCGAATAAAATCATCCCCCCAAAAGAGGCCTTTATGAACAAGCTTGATTCCGCCACCGTCGTCCAAATTGGCATCATCGTCAAGGATGCCGAGAAAACCGCCAGCCACTACGCCGAAGTCTTTGGCATTCCCCAGCCCGCCGTCGTCCCGATCGCCGACGATGCCTTTGCCAACACCAACTATCGCGGCCAATCGTCCACGGCCAAAGGAAAGGCCGCTTTCTTTGACCTGGGGCCGGTCCAGATGGAACTGATCGAGCCGGTCGGCGCGCCCAGCACCTGGGAGGAGTTCCTGCGCACCCACGGCGAAGGTATTCATCATATTGCCTTCAAGACCGGGAATCTAACCGACGCCCGAAAATTCCTGGAATCCAGAGGGATGGAAACCATCCAGTCCGGGGCTTGGGATGGCGGCCAGTACGCTTATATCGAAAGCACGAAACAACTCGGGACAATCTTGGAATTACTGCATTTCGACTAAAGACCCGGGCGGACGCTGTCTGCCCTTACGATTTCAAGAATTCGACCAGCCTCCGGTTGAAGACCTCAGCCTGGTCCACCGGGACGGCGTGACCGGCCTGCGGGACGACCACCTGCCGAGCCCCCGGGATGCCGTCCACCAGCAACCGCTGGCGAACAGGAGTTACCGTGGTATCCTGCGCGCCGGTCACAACCAGTGTTGGAACCTTGATCTGTCCCAACCATTTCCGAGAATCGAACAAGCCTAACGAAAGCATGGCTTTACGATAGGCGCGCGGGTCAGCCCGTGAAATCACCTCGACCAGCATCTCCCGCAACGGTGCATAACGCGGCTCCGGAAAGACACGCTGGGCCACGATGCGCGCCTGGGCTCTCAGTCCCAATGTCAGGACGGCAGCCGCCCGGCGTGTAAAATACCACCAGCCACCGAGATTCTCGGGACGCAGGACAGAGAAGGTGCTGGTCAGCACCATTTTTCGAGTCAAATGCGGGAAATCCAGGGCAAACTGCTGAGCCATCACTCCGCCCATCGAAAGCCCCACCACATGCACCGGACCGGTCCCCAATTCTTCCAGCAAATCCGCCATCCGGCCCGCCACGCGGCGGATGCTCCAGCCGTGCCCGTCGTAGGGCGATCCGCCGAAACCGGGCGCGTCGGGGGCAATCGGGCGGAACCCGGCCTCGGTCAACGCGGGCAGTTGCAGGGTCCAGGATGAGCCATCTGCTCCCAGGCCGTGCAACAGAAGAACCGCGGGACGCCCGGATGGGTTTGGGTCAAGAAAATAGAGGGTTGTCATTCTCGATAATGAAAAGCCCCCTGCCAGGCAGAGGGCTGATGCGACCAGGGAATATTATTGCTCGTCTTTCGGCGATTCTGGCTGCTTCTCATCGCCCTTCTGTTCTCCACCTTTCCCCGAAAGGCTATCCCTGAAAGAGCGAATGCCTTTGCCAAGTTCTCCGGCTACCTTGCCAATGCGTCCGGGTCCAAAAAGCAGCACAATGATCACAAGAATGATGAGCAGTTCAGGTAAACCAAAATCGTGTAGGAAACCCATAAATTCATCCTTATCCGTTTGCCGAACAAAATTACTTTACCACATTCCCCATAAAATGACCAGAAGTGCCGTAAAAGAAAGGCTGGGAAAAGAAGCTCTCTTCCCAGCCTGCTGAACAATCGCTTTACTACTTCTTTGCATACTGCTGCGCAGCACACAGTAAATTTCTGAACCTGCTTTTATGGAATTACTCACCAATGACGGGATTTTGGCTCAGATATTTATGCAGTACTCTGTGGCTTTTTATTTCGCCATGGTCGCCGGCACCCAGGTCGAAAAAATGGCCAGGTGTCCCCAGAGGGAAGTGTAAAATGTGACAGCCCAGAGGAGCGCAGTAACCAGCACCACAACAGCACTGAGGGCGCGCAGAACCTTGTTTCCCTTGAACCATTTAAGGAATGGAACTGCAAATACACCACCCAGGCCGGCCAAGACGAAACCGACGCCGGAAAGGATCGGTTCCTTGGTCAGACCAAGGGAGATGATGCGGACGCCAACCACCACGGCATCCACGCCAGCGAAGAAAGCATAGATGGCCACCGGCAACAGGTCCCAGCCCTGGCTAAGGGCTATCCCGGTAGCGAGGAAGACGGCTCCAAACAGAGTAGTGGCTTCCCCAAACGCGATATTGTAGCTCCCGGGCAACGGCCAGGTAAAAGTCAGGGTCAAGCCAAGGAGGATGCCCAGCAAGCCGACAATACCGAACCCAGCAGCATAAGGACGCTGGTCTTTCGCATCCATGCCCGCATAGATATAGTAGGCCAGCAGCGCCGTACCTGCCACCAGGTTGATCATGATCAGGGTAAGATAATCAATAAACATTTTTCGTTCTCCTTTACTGGTTGAATTATTTAGATAATTATAATAAATATACCCCAGTTAGTCGTATTCGTCAATACTTCTCTTGAAATAAAACGGAAGAAGCCCCGGTATCAGGACTTCTTTCTGTGGGCGGAATAGGGCTCGAACCTACGACCTCTGCTATGTCAAAGCAGTGCTCTAACCAACTGAGCTACCCGCCCAATAGCGAGGGCATATTATAACGAGAGTAAGTTGAAAAAGCAATATTTTTGTTCTACGAATTTCGATCTGGATTCTTTTGTGGCCGATCTGGCTCCGGCCAAGGCTCCGCGTGTACCCCATCAATAAATTGGCTCCCCTCTCGGGGAGCCAATTCTCTTATTCTTATAATCAAGCTTTCTTCAGTACCGGCAGGCCATTGGACATTTCGGCCACTTTATAACCCGGTGGCACTGCCTCCAGAACACCTGCTTTCTTCTCTTTGGCAAAGAAGTAGAGTGTTTGGGTTTTGCCGGTCTTCGTCGTAGTCACCTTGGCGTGTAAGAAATAGGTGACACCTCGTTTGTTGGTAAAGCTGAAAGCCATGGAAAACTCCTTTCGTTGAGGGGTGTGCCGATAGTCAGGCGCAAGCGGATCAGATAAACTCATTATACAGCAATCGAGCGGGCGAACAATACCCAATTTGGCCACCAAAAAACCATGTTCCAGGGGCAGTAATGAGAGTCCCGCGTGACCAATCCGACGCCGGCGTAGGCGCTGATCGCTTTGACCCGCCATGAGCCCTACCGCTACTACTCACCAGAACGGATTGCCTATAAGTACCCCGAAGGGGCACAAGTACCTGACCTGGTCATGGGCGCTGGATGAAGAGCAACGGCAGGGCATGACCCACCCGCAGTTTGCGCGCTACTATCTGATGCGGCTGGGGATCGGGAATGAGTTGAAACGTGTGGCCCTGAACCCACAATTTCCGTACAGGCTGGCTTCTGTGGAGGAAGTCCTGGCACTCAGGCCGGAACTCCGACCACCTGAATAGCAAACGTTCCTTTTCCATTTGAAAAAGTAGAACCCCGCTACGAAAGCGGTGGCGCGGGCGGCGAAGTCTTGCCAGGAAAAGAAAAAACATCCTTGGAAAGAAAAAAACCGGCCGCGAAAAGAACGTTTTTTGGGCCGGTTTGCTTGTCAACAGGCGAATTTCAATCACTTTCCTCTTTCCCCCTTGACATTGAGGTTAATCGGTGGGCGGGCATCGTTATTTGACTCTAACTCAAAAACCTTTTCCAGTATTCTACAGAAGGTTTTGCCCATTGTTCGAAAATTAACGACTCCTTCTCCCCTGGAATACCACCTTGATTCCTTTGCCAGTGTCGCTAGAAGCCCAGCAGATCACCTTCCTGGCAGAGCTACACACCGAAAACCGACGCGGATGTAACGCATTATCGGGTAGTAGTAGTCGTGGGAGGCAGTGCGCAGGCTGATACCGCTGCTGTCCCAATCGCCGCCGCGCAGCATCTTATGGACAACAGCAACAGAGTCATTCACCCACTCATCCACGTTGCCGGCCATGTCAAGCGCGCCGTAGGGGCTGGCTCCTGAGGGGTAGCTGCCCACGGCGGAGGTGTCGCCCTCGCAATTATTGAAGTTCGCCAGCGTGCAGTCGGGAGACTGGTCGCCCCACGGGAAGGAGCGTACGGTCACGCCCCGTGCCGCTTTTTCCCACTCAGCCTCACTCGGTAGGCGCTTGCCAGACCAGGCGAAGTAATCCGTGGCCTGGTATCAATCTACAGTGATCACCGGGTAACCGGCGTAGAGCGGGTTGTCGTAGTAAGACGAGCGGGTGTAGGAAGAATTGGACCCCGGCAGCCACGCAGGCCGCGTAGCGGGCGTTGGTCACCTCGTACATGTCGATTTGGAAGGCATCCAGGTACACGGTGTGCAGGGGCAGCTCCCAACATTCATAACCGCCGTTGTGGGCCGGGTCGCAGCCCATCTGGAACTCGCCAGCGGGGACGAGTACCATCTCACCGCCGTGGGGTGGGGTGGTCGGCGTGGTGGTAGGCATGTTGATCGGCGTAGGCGTGAGTGTGTGGGCCGGCGTGGCGGTAGGCGTAATGGTCGGCGTAGGCGTGGGTGTACTGGTCGGCGTGGAGGGCGTGCCACCAGACCTGACCACATAGGGTAGATATACGAAGGCTATGGGAGTGAGAGTCCCTTGCAGCAATGATATACCCACCGACATGGCTGGTGACCGAATACTTGGTAGCAGCAATACAAGTGCAGTGACGAGGCTGCTAAGCAAAACAAGGTAGCGATTCAGTTTCATTTCTCACCTCCTGGATCACTTGGGCAAATGGCGGGCTAACGAATTAAGGTTTGATGCGGCGGGAAGAGGGAAAGTTGAAACAGCGGTAGTCTGCGCCGCCGCATCAAACCGAGTTGAACTAAGCCGCACGCAAGTATAACATCCGCCAATTGATCACATTAGGATCCCGATAGCCATGTTTATGATCCCTTTTCCTGCAGCTCTTTTTCGATTTCACCCAAATGAGTGCGACGATGATCAGCACGATTTAGCTTTACGGTGGTCCCTTTGGTTAAGATGGCTTCTACCATCTCGGGATTCAGGTCTGTGATTACCTGATCAATCTCATTGGCAAGGGTTATTGCCAATTGCGCGGCCTCCCTCGGCTCGATGGCCAGGCACAATCTCCTGGTCACCTCATTGACTACCTCCACATCAATCGGCGATGCACTGATTCCTTCTTTCTTCCACTTTTCAATCAACGTGATCGCCCGCTGATCCCAAAAAGCCAGGTGGGCGAGCAGGGCGGATACAGTCCAGCCGGCTGCCCTGGGAGTGCGCAGGTCCTCGTCAGAAAGTCGTTTCACCAATTTTCTGAGATGGTCATTTTCGCTGGCATTGTCTTGGATAGTCTTTTCGAGGATGGTCATATCTTTCTGCTCGCCTTTCTTCGTGTCTTCTTGCCTTGGAGGTAGCGTTTTCGGCTATTTCACCTCAAGCGTAAAAAATATACCCAACGGTATTGAGTTTGCCCTATTGAATCCGATGATCTTCCAGATGATTGATCAGCTCCATTTTGATCTGGTTGACGATCTTCTCGTTTTGAAAGTCGTTCTCGGACAGATTGGTCACACAGTCCACAAATTTGCGGCGCATTTTCTCGAAAGATTGGATTACGTCGTAATCAGTCAGATTGCGGACTTTTTCCACTGCCCTGGCGTTGAAAGCATCCATATTAGTTTCGGGATATTTGTAGTCGGGATCAGTCCTGAAATTTTCGATGGCTTGTAGACCCACTTCCCACCATGCAACGATGTGGGAAAGCAGGTCTGCCAGCCTTTGATAGCCTTGCTTTTTCAGGAACGCCGCCTGCGCCTCTGGTGAAAGGCCCTGGAATTTGCTGACATAATTCCCCCACTCTTTTGTCAGCACAGCGAGTACGTCTTGTCGGGTGATTCTTTCCATAAAGCCTTACCCGTTGACGAGCATAGCCAGGCAAGTCAGGGAGCAGCCATCCGTGCCGATGGTGGCAGTATCATCGAAGCCGAGTTCTTCGTCTTTCCAGCGAGGGTCGCGCTGGGAAATGTAATTAGGAGTGAAGGACATGAGACACCTCCATTCTTGTCATGAAATTACACGCAGTGCATAAACGTAATAAACACCCAAGGGACACTACAAAATTATTATAGCTCATTATGGGGAGTCAAAATCGGTTGCGTTATACGCTGAGAAACGTTAAGATAGGATCCAAAGAAAGGGAATCCGTGTATGCACGCCAAATTCCCCGTGACCGTCCACTTGTTCTTCTTTCGCGAAAACCGTATCCTGCTCAGCCGCCGTTACCAAACCGGCTACATGGATGGGCACTACAGCGTCCCGGCCGGGCACCTGGATGGGAATGAAACCGTTCGTAGGGCAGCCGTCCGGGAGGCGCAGGAAGAGATCGGGATCCGGATTGACCCGGCAGACATCACCTTCGCGGGGGTATTCCACCGCCACGAGGGCGACGAGCGGGTGGATTTTTTCGTCATGGTGCGGGGTTGGAGCGGGGAGCCGGTCAACGCCGAACCGGAGAAGTGCGACGAACTGCGCTGGACGGATGTCAACGACTTGCCGGAAAATACCATCCCCTACGTCCGACGGGCGATCGGGAACTTCCGGGCGGGGATTCCGTTTGAAGAATTTGGGTGGGGGAATCCGTAATTTACGGCTGCGGGGTTGAGGCAGGATACGTGTAGAGCACCTGGCCCAGATTTTCATCCCAGCGACCAGCGTGGGCTCGGTCGGCCATCTCGGATACTGCTGCTAACGGCACAAGACGTCTTGCCTGTCCCTGACTCGGATATGCATAATCCTCGATTTGCGCCCAGTCGGTGGGCTGGGTATTGGCCGGATTATCCGGGAATTCCAGCCCGGCCTTCGGTATCAAGGACTGGACGTAAGCCCAATCCGGGTTCAAACGCACCCACAGCCTGGCCTCGAAGCGGAAACCCTGATAAGCCTGGTGGACATGCGGCTTATCCTGTGCAACCTGGGCATGGTCATTCCGGGCGAACACCAGCATCACCTTCAGGTCTTGGACGACATTATTGTTCTGCATGACGGCGAAACGGCCCGGACTCTGGCGGAACGACCAAGCTTGGTCGGCCTCTTGAGGCTTTGCCAGGTCGGCGGGCCAGGTATCCAGAAATAATACGCCGTAATCGAGCAAAGCCTGCGTCAGGGCAGTGGAATAATAGCGTTTCCCGAACATGACCGGGATCTGTCCATCGAAGACATAGTCGCCTGTGCTGATACTGCCGCTGCCGTCCAGGTCCAGATAGGGACGGCCTGCCGCTTTGGAGTGGCTGCCGGTGTAGGTTGGGTCCCAGCGCAAATTAGCGAAATTCAGCGTCAGTGCCGTGGCACTGTAACTGGATGGGTAAAGATAAAAGGGATTGTAAACCGGCTGACCGGCCTCGTTGTAATAGCCAATTTCCAGGCAGGAAATGGTATCCACGGTCGGGTTTTCATTGCCAATATAATATTGCAGACCCTGAAACTGGTCGCCGTAAAGCGAGAGAACGTTGACAGCCACAATACCGGCGCCCGCGAAAGCATATAGGCCGAATTCATCGGTCAGCGGCGGGATGGAGGTCATGGCGACGATGTAACGGCCATTACGATCGGCCATGCGGCCGGCGGCAAAACGGATCACGTCTCGCAACACTTTGATGGACTGCTCGCCGCCATAATCGAATTCGCCGTCGCTCCGGACCCCGGTCTCGGGGTCCGTTTTTCCGGGCCACAGGTAACTGACCTGGATCAGCCCCAGCGAAGTGAGATCGGGGTCGGTCATGAAGCCGTCTGCTTCCGTGAAAATGGGCGAGACGACGAGTACCACCCCTGCTCCTTCTACATAACGCTGCGCCTGTGGCGAAGCGACCATCACGGCAATGTTGGTGCCTTCTGATTCTATGTAAGTAGTTTCCACCCGTCCGCTGAAGGTTGCCGCCGGGCAATCCTGTGGACAGGAGGTAGCGTTCTCGATGCTCTCGCAGGTGTCGTTTCCGCAGCGGGAAGCGGGGAGCAGCTCCGGCGTCCCGGTAGAGGCAGCTTGGCTCGGGGAAGAAGATTCGCAGGCAGATAGAAGAATCGTCAGTGTCAGGATCAGGGTCCAGAAACTCCTCATGTTGTCCTCTGCAGGCCATTGTACTGCTTCTTGCCCGAATCCGTAAACTCTGATTGATCACACTGCGCAGCACCCTGTACTGCTTCTTGCCCGAATCCGTAAACTCTGATTGATCACACTGCGCAGCACCCTGTACTGCTTCTTGCCCGAATCCGTAAACTCTGATTGATCACACTGCGCAGCACCCTGTACTGCTTCTTGC
>Ga0315294_10007283_pt1 | contig 12139 bp, 10 predicted proteins | sample YL17G13_40_MG_FD_203626 | JGI IMG/M metagenome (GOLD analysis project Ga0315294, IMG submission 203626) | Sediment microbial communities from Yellowstone Lake, YNP, Wyoming, USA - YL17G13_40 | ecosystem: Environmental > Aquatic > Freshwater > Lake > Sediment | place: USA: Wyoming | collected...
TCGCGGTGGTGGGCCACATCATCTTCCTCCGCAAATCGCATCTTTTCGCGGAGCGCGCCTGAGTGAGCAGGATTGAGGTACGCGATCTCTGGAAGCGGTACCGCAGGCCCCACCAGCGGGTGAGCACGCTGAAGGAGGCCCTGCTCGCCTTCTTCCGCGGGCAGACCGGGTATGAGGAATTCTGGGCGCTCAGGAGCATCTCGTTCACGGTCGAACCGGGCGAGGTGGTCGGGGTGGTGGGCCCCAACGGCTCGGGCAAGAGCACGCTGCTCGCGATCCTGGCTCGGGTGCTGGTGCCGACGCGAGGTACGGTGAGGGTGGAGGGACGGGTGTGCCCGATGCTCGAGCTTGGCACCGGTTTCCATCCGGATCTCACCGGACGCGAGAACGTGTACCTGAACGCCAGCCTCTTGGGCCTGAACCGCAGAGAGACGCGCGACCGGTACGGCGCCATCGTGGAGTTCGCGGAACTCGCCGAGTTCATGGAGGCTCCCGTCAAGACTTACTCGAGCGGCATGGTGGTCCGGCTGGGCTTCTCGGTGGCGGTTCATCTCGACCCGGATGTGCTGCTGATAGACGAGGTGCTCGGGGTCGGCGACGAGCACTTCCAGCACAAGTCCTTTGAGCGGCTGATGGAGTTCAAGCAGCAGGGAAAGACCATCCTGGTGGTGTCCCATGAACTCAACGCCATCGGGCGTTTCTGCGAGCGCGCCATCTGGCTCGACCATGGTCACATGATGATGGACAGCACGAGCGATCAGGTGGTGCAGAAGTACCGTTCAGCCGTGGAGGAAGTGGAGCGCGCGGCCGCGCAGGCAAAGGCCCCACATGCCCATCCTGTCTGATCTCCTGCGAACGGCCGGGAACGTCTTCCTTACACCACTGGACCTAGCCGACATCCCGGACGGGTACAGCTGGCGGCGTGCCTTGTTGGCCGGGTCGTCGCAGGCGACGGTCACCAACAACGCCCTCGACGCCCTGCGCCAGATCGCCCCCGGGATTACAGCCGACGTGATGGGGCAGCCGGAAGCGCCGCGCACCACGTGGCAGGCGCGGCGGCGGCGGTATGATGTCGCGTGCCTGATGCTCACCGGCGAAGGTGTGCGCTCGCACAAGCTGACGGGCGTCCTGGCCGGAGCACGAGCGACGCTGGCCTATGGCGCATCAGGGCGGTGGTACCAGCTTCATCTGCCACTGCTGCATCCCCTCAGCGGGCGTTGGTGGGCACGGATTGCGCTCGCCGGGCTGCTTTCGCTTCTGTACCTGATGGTGCTCGCCAAGGTGCGCGGCACCGACCTGCTCTGGCGGCTGGCGCCGGCACCTCCACCGGTGCCAGACCCGGGTCCGCCGTCGGGTCGGCGCGTGACCTTCATTGTGCCGACGTACAACCAGCGACAGCTCATGGACTTCTGTCTTCCGCCTCTGCTGGCCGAGGCCGGGCGGGCGAACGAGGTCATGATCGTGGATGACGCGAGCGGCGATGGCACATGGGAGTACGTGCGCGCTCAATACCCGCGCGTGCGCGTGCTGCGCCTGGCGAGGAACCAGGGTTTCGCCGGTGCGGTGCGGGCTGGCATTGCGGCCAGCTCGACTCCACTCTTCGCTCTTATCAACACCGATGTGCAGATAAACCCCGGCTTTTTGCGGGCGATTCTACCGCACTTCGACCGCGACGACACGTTCGCGGTGTGCTCGCGGATCGAGCTTCCGGGGGGATCGCAGATGGAGACGGGAAACGTGGCGCCCGCGTTCTCCGGGATCCTCGAGCCCTATCATCTGCCGCCGGACCGAAGCGGACCTATCCTCTACGCGGGCGGCGCGTCGTCAGTCTACCACCGGGCGCGGTACGACGCTCTGGGTGGTTTCGAGACCGTCTTCCGGCCGCTCTACTGGGAAGACATCGAACTCGGGTACCGCGCGTGGCGGCGCGGATGGAGGTCGGTGTTCGAGCCCTCGGCGTCGGTGTGGCACGAGCGCCGCGCGTGGATCGGAAAATGGTTCGGCGATGCCTACGCGAACCAGGCGTTCCTGAGGAACGCACTCGTGTTCGTCTGGAAGAACGTGCGAGACGGCGGCATGCTCGCCCAGAACTGGGCGTACGTTGCGGCGAGGCTATACCGCGAGCTGCCATCGGGCGAAGGCATGATGTGCCGAGCGCTCTTGGCAGCGCTGCCGACGCTGCCGGCGGCGCTGATCAAGCGGTGGAGCGCGCGGCGGAGAGGAGACCTGGGGGATCGCGACATCCTCGCGCTGGCCACCCGGCGGCAGGATGGTGAGGCTTCGTGAGGATCCTCTTCGTCAGCCCGTTCCTCCCCTACCCGCCGATCGCCGGCGGCCACGCACTGATCTGGTCGTGGATCCGGCGACTCTCACAGCGCCATCAGACGGCGTTCGTGGGGTTCTGCGAGCGCGAATCGGACGCGGCCGGGGCCCAGGAGATCGCGCGTTACTGCGAGCCGACGAGGGTTCGGCTCCGCAAGCCGACCCCGCACGCCTACACCTCCTTCGCGCAGCTTCCCCGTTGGGTGACGGAGTTCTACTGTGATGAACTGGCGCGCGATGTCGGTGAAGTGGCGATCCACTTCAGGCCCGAGGTCGTTCAGTTCCTCAGCAGCAATATGGCTCAGTACAACCGCTTCACCCGCAGCGCTCCCACGGTGATGACAGCGCTGGAGCTGTCTTTCCTCGCCTACCATCGCCGCATCGCGGCGGCGCGCGGCCTGGAGCGGCTTCAGGCGAGGCTCGATTGGCTGCGCATGCTGCGATTTGAGACGCGGGCCTTCCGCAGGGCCGGTCACGTGGTCACGGTCTCAGAACGCGAGGCGAAGGTTGTGAGCGCGGTCGCGCCCCTCGCCCGCGTCACTGCGATCCCGCCCGGGGTGGACCCGGAGCAGCTGGCCTGGCGGCCGCGCCACCCAGTCTCGGGTCGAGTGCTATACCTGGGTCACATGGAGCACTTCCCCAACCTGGACGGGCTCATCTTCCTCTATACCGACATCTGGCCGCGTGTCCGGCACGCCTACCCATCGGCGCGGCTGGTGGTCGCGGGGCAGGGGACACGGGAGCAGCTGGCCCGGGTTGCGCCTAGGACGCTGGACGCGATGCAGCATGACGCCAGTGTGGAGATCGCGGGCTTCATACCCGATCTGCGCGCCGCTATGGACGCGGTGGGGGCGATGGCGGCGCCACTGCGGCTCGGGTCTGGAGTGCGCAACAAGGTTATCGAGGCGATGGCGGCGGGGGTGCCGGTGGTTACGACAACGCGCGGCGCAGAGGGGCTCAGCGTGGCTCACGATCGCGAGCTGCTGATAGGAGATGGCGCCGAATCGTTCGCGGCACAGCTCGTCCGCGTGCTTGGTGATCGTGACCTGCAGAAGCGTCTGTCCGCCGCAGGCCGCGACCTGGTAGCTCGCGAGCACGACAACGATCGGCTGGCAGCGCGGCTCGAGGACGCGCTCGCAGAGGCCTCAGGGGTGCGGGTATGAACGCCCTCGTGCGATGCCTGGCGGGCTATGTGCTCGATTTCTTCCGGGAGCGGGTGGCGTCGGAAGACTTGAAAGACCAATCGGTGCTGCGGGTGCTGGTGACGCCGAGCCTTGACCAGGGGTGCTGGGACAGCATTCGGCGCGTTTTCCCGAGGGCAGACCTGCGCGTTATCGGGCCGGGCGAGGGCATCGCGCATATCCGGCGCCAGCGGTTTGACGCGGCGTGCATTGGGATGGCCGGCGGCGGGCAGCGGGAGCGCGTGATCGCCCTCCTCTCCGGCGCGCGGCACAAGCTGCTTATTCCTTCCCCGGACTACGTCTACAGGTTCGGGATGCGCAGGGGCTGGCAGGCGCTCTCCTGGGCGATCGTAGATCGCTTCGCCCTCGCCCCGTTTGCCCTCCTGTGGTTCTTGATGGTGGCTGCTTGGCTCCATACGACAGGCCTGCCGCGGCGCGCGCTGGAGGCCGAGCGGTGAGCAAGGAACGAGCTGCTGAGGGAGCGAACTTCGGCCATCAGCGATTGGGCGGGCAGGGCAGGTCAACCGCCCCAGTCATCGCTCACCCTCACCGTGAGCGCCAGGCGCCGGGGTCCTTCGCATGAACCACATCCTCATCTGCGGTGCGGCCGGCTACACGAACCTCGGGGATGACGCCATCCTCTGGGGCATGTTGACAGAGCTGCGCGCGGCGTTGGGCAGCCACGCGGTGAAGGTGGCCGGCGGGCCCGAGCTGGCGCCGCTTGTATCGGGTTTCGACGCCTCCGCCATCTCATATGATGACAGGCCGGAGCTTGCTCGCGCAATCGAAGATGCGGACCTGGTCATCCTCGGCGGCGGGGGCATGCTCTACGACGTGGACTACAGCCCGAGCCTCGTTCGCTTTCTGACAGAGCCCCCGGACCGCCAGTGGCTGTACGAACTGGCCAAGATAACAGCCGCGGCTCGCGCGGCAGGTCGGCCGGTGATGGTGTACGGCATGGGGATCGGGCCGCTCATCACCGGAGCGGCTCGGCAGGTAGCTCGGTTCATCAGTGACGAGGCCAAGGGGATCACGGTTCGCGACGCGTCATCCGCCGATGTGCTCGCCATGTGTGGAGTGCCGCGCTCCCGGGTCTTCGTCGCCGCGGACCCCGCGATTTCGGCCGACCCGGGCGATCCAGAGAGGGTGCAAGCGTTCCTCGAGCAAGTTGGTCTAGTCTCCGCGCCACGCCCTCTTATCGCCCTGAATCTGCGCCCCTGGTTCCGCTTTGGCGGCGTGAACGGAGGGCCGGACGGCGGGATGGAACGTCTCATCTCCCGGTCGGGCGAACTCGTCCGCGTTCTCTCCGACCGGCTCGGCGCATCGGTCGCGCTGATGCCACTCCAGCGGCTGCACGATGATGACCGACACGTGCTCGAACAGGTTCTGGCGGCGGCCGGCGGCCCGTCGGGCGCGGTCGTGCTCGACCCGCCTGCGTCCCCGCCGGAGGTAGTGGCGCTGCTGGCACGCTGCGATCTGATGATCGGGATGAGGCTACACTCGCTGGTCCTCGCGGTGGACGCGGGAATCCCGTTCGTCGCGCTTCCCTATGTGCAGAAGGTGTGGGACTTCGTCACTGCCATGGGCGTCGAGTCGCACGCCTATGCCGCTGAGGAGTTCGAGGTATCGGCGGTCGTTTCGTCGTGCGAGGCGCTTCTATCAAACCGCGACGCAGCAGTCGCGCTGCTCGCCGAGCGGCGAGCAGCGATGAGGCAGGCTGCGGCGGTCTCCCCAGAGATCGCCCGGTCTATCCTCGAGGGGAATGCCCAACCCGATCGGACTATCTCCCGACTCGTTTCGACAGCGACGCCCGCCCAACGCGAGCTTCGCGTGCTTATGCAGATCAGGCCGGATTTCCGGGAGCGACCCGGCGGAGATGTAGTCCAGCTCGAAGCCATGCTGCCGTACCTGCGGAAGAGCGGCGTGGCTGCTGAGCTTACCGGCGAGGCCACCCCCGACCTGACGGCGTACGACCTCGTCCACATCATCAACCTCGACCGGCCCGAGGAGCCGTACCAGCACTGCCTCAATGCGCTGGCGCAGGGCAAGCCGGTGGTCCTCTCGACGGTGCACACCGATCTCACCGAGTTCCTCGAGTGGGGCGACACGGACTACTGGGACTTGCCCGATCCCGGACAGGGCAGCCCGATCTGCCGGAAGGCCCCGCCGCCTGATGCGGTGCAGGTGCGCCGCCGTGCGGTGAGCCATCTCCAACGCCAGGCGGTCGTCGACTGGTCCACGGTCTACCTCCCGAACGCCAGGACCGACGCCGAGTACTGCCACCGGGCCTACGGGATGGACCTTAGCCGCACCGTGGTGGTGCCGCACGGCATCGCGCCGGTGTTCTTCGATGCCCGACCCGAGCCGTTCGTCGAGAAGTACGGGCTGAAGGATTTCGTCATCTGTGCCGCTCGGGTGGAGAAGCGCAAGAACCAGCTCTCGTTGGTCGCCGCGCTGCGCGGCACGGGCATTCCCCTGGTGATCGTGGGGCAGCCGAACCCGGGGGAGTACCGCGACCTCTGCCGCCGCTATGCCGACAAGAGCGTGGTCTTCCTCGATGCCATGCGGCAGGACGAGCTGGCGTCGGCCTTCGCCGCTGCGAAGGTGCACGCCCTAGTGAGCTGGTTCGAGATCCCCGGGCTGGTCTCGCTCGAGGCCGGGGCCGCCGGGTGCAACATCGTTTCGAGCGACCGCGGCTCGCCTCCGGAGTACCTGCAGGACATGGCCCGGTACTGCGACCCAGCGCGGGTGGAGTCGATCCGCGAGGCGGTGCTGGCGGCATACCAGGCGCCGCGGTCTGACCGGCTCCAGGCGCGTATCCGAGCGAACTACACGTGGGAGGCAGCGGCGGAGAAGACGGTCGAGGGCTACCAGCTTGCGATGGCCATCCACGAGTGCAAGAGCGACCCGCAGCGACAGGCCGACCTGTTGAAGGCCACGCAGCAGCATGCGGACTGGCTGGCGCGCGTGGTGGCCGACCGGGAGTACGAGATCCAGCGCCTCTTCGCGCGCTGTCAGGAACTGGAGGGCTGGGCGCGGGAGGTGGAGAAGTCGCTTGCCGACCAGCGCGAGGAGCTGCGGCAGATCACGTCTCGCCGACTCTACCGCTGGTGCGTGTCCCTCGCTCACGCGGCGTGGGGCATACTGCGCGCGCTGGGGATCAAGCGATGAGGCTGACGGTCGTCATCCCAACCTGTAACCGCGGCGACCTACTCGGGCAGACCGTGCGCAAGCTCCTTCACGACCAGACGGCCGCGGCCGGCGAGTACGAGATCGTCGTGGTTGATGATGGTTCGACCGACGATACGCCGCGGGTCATGTCCGACCTCGGGGCTCCGGAGTCGAGGGTCCGGTATGTGCGACAGGAGAACAAGGGCCCGGGGGCGGCCCGCAACGCCGGCGTGCGGGAGGCCAAGGGCGACATCATCCTCTTCACCGGCGATGACTGCATCCCGGATTCGCGCTTGATCGAGGAGCATCTGAAGGCGCGCGAGCGCTACGGCGACGTCGCCGTTGCAGGCCACGTTGCGTGGCACCCGGATCTCGAGCTGACGCCCCTCATGCTCTTTCTCGATCAGGGGGCGCAGTTCGGCTTCACGCAGATCGAGGACCCCGAGAACGTCACCTTCTGGACATTCTACACGGCGAACTGTTCGCTTCACCGGCACTGGGTCGAGGACGTGGGCGGCTTCGACGAGAGTTTCAGGTACGCCGCATATGAGGACATCGAGGTAGCGTACCGGATGAGCCAGCGAGGGCTGCGCATCGCCTACCATCGACCGGCGCTGACATACCACCACCATGCTCCGACCCTCGAGGGCCATGTGACGCGGATGCGGCTGTGCGGCCGGGCCGCCGTCCTGGTGTGGCGGAAGCATCCGGAGCTGAAGGAGAAGCTGGGTATCGTTGACGCCGCTCGGGCGACCACCGTGACCGGCTTCTTTGAGGCCGTCACGACGTATGGGTTCGCGCTGGGCGTCCGCGACGCCATGAAAGGAGAGGAGCCAGCGGCGGACAGCGAATTGCGGGCGCTGTGGCAGGGCCCCGAACTGGCGGATGCGGGGCGCGCATGGGTGCGAGAGGCCTTCGGCGACGTGAACCCCGAGAAGGCGGAGTTGATCAGGCTGCAGCGAGAGGTCCACCGTATGCGCGAGAACTGGAAACAGGTCGAGGCCCGGCGTCTATACCGCGCGTCGGAGTGGCTCGCCAGGGCCGGGTGGCGGGTGTTGCGCGGCCTCGGCTTGGGCCGGAGGTCCGATCCCATCTGATGCCGACCCTGTCGGTTGTGCTGCTCAACTGGAATGGCGCACACTTGCTGCCTACATGTCTGGACTCGATCCGGGCGCAGACCTTCCAGGATTTCGAGATCGTCATGCCCGACAACGGCTCCGTTGACGAGTCGCTGGAGCTGGTCGCGCGCGACTACCCCGAGGTGAGGGTCATTCGCTTCCCGCGCAACATGGGGTTCTGCATCGCCATGAATGCCGGCATCCAGGCAACGCGCGGCGAGTTCATCCTCTCGCTGAACAACGACACGGAGCTCGACCCACGCTGCTTCCAGGAACTGGTCTCGGCAATGCAGACCGACTCCCGGGTGGGCGTCTGCGCGACGAAGATGGTGTACTACGACGATCCGAGCCTGATCAACTCGGCCGGGCACGCGTGTGCGCCGGACGGGGTGGTGGTTGATATTGGCCGCGGCCAACGAGACAGCCCATGGTTCAACCGCCCGCGGGAGGTGCTCGGGGCCTGCGCCGGCGCGGCCCTCTACCGTAGGGCGATGCTTCGGGGAATCGGGCTGTTCGACCCCGACTTCTTCATCAGCTACGAGGACATTGATCTCGGCTGGCGGGCCCAGCTCGCCGGCTGGCGCGCCCGGTACGTGCCGACCGCCCTGGTCCGGCACCGCGAGGGAGTGACCCGCCAGATACGCGGTCGCAGGTCGCTGTTCTTGGCGGCGCGGAACATCGTCTACGTGTGGACCAAGGACTGGCCGCTCTCGATCCTCCTTCGCCGGCTGCCGGCGATCTGGAGAGGCTGGAGAGCGCGCACACACTGGCTCATCGCCTCCGGGCACAGCACTGCCGTGCCGGCCGCGATCTGGAGCGCGCTCGCGCTCACACCGCGCATGCTCAGCCGCAGACGCTGGATCCAGGGCAACCGAACTGTCGGCATCGAGCGCTTCGAGCAGTTGCTGGCCCTCGGCGAGCGCCACACGCGCCGGCCGCCCGAGGACTGACGGATGCGGCCTCGGCTCCTGGCCATCGCCCTCGTCCCACCCACCGACTTCGCGAGGTTCATGCGGGATCTCAGGGCGCGCTATCCCGAGGTTGACGTGACAGCGCTCATCGGGTCTTCGGAACTTCTCGCTGACACCGGCCCGGGCGCTGCCGACGAGTACCTCTCGTGGGGCTCGTTCGGGGCGCGCTCGCTGCTGGCCGAGGTGAGACGCCGTCGCTTCGATCTGCTGGCAATGCCGTACAACCGAGACTATTGCCACCGCCTCACCTATTGGAGGGCCCTCGCGCTCGCCATTGCCTCCGGGGCGCGAGGTGTGCTATTCTGCGAGCAAGCTTGCCTGCCGAGACAAGCGACATCTCTGGAAGCCCTGGCGCGTCCCTGGCCCAGGGCCGGCGCGTTCCTCTCGGCCATCGCGATTCGGGGTATGCCCCGTGTCGTCGCGTACCTGCTCGCAGAACTGCTGATAGTGCTCTTGGGGTCCATGCTGGCGATCGTGCTGGCCGGCATCGCGGCGGCGGATCTCTCGGAGACCATCGCCGGCGGGACCGGTCGGCGCGGAAGGAGCTGCACCAGGTGACGGGAAACCTGTGCGAGTTCCCCGCGAGTCCAGTCTAGCACGGAGTCAACTGTGCGAGTTCTCGTAACCGGTGCCGCTGGTTTCATAGGTGGGCATGTAGCCGAGGGGTTGGCTGCCGACGGGCACGAGGTCATCGGCATCGATGACCTCAGCGGGGGCGTGCGCGGCAATCTTCCCCCACACGTCAAGTTCGTTCAGATCGACCTTCGGGAGGCGGAGGAAACGGAGCGGGTCGTCGCCACGGACCCTCCCGATGTGCTCTGCCATCTGGCGGCCAATGCCCGTGAGGGCGCTTCGCAGTTCCAGCCGCGGGATGTCTGCGGGCGCAATCTTATGGCGTATGCCAACGTTCTCGTCCCGTGTGTCCGCGCCAGGGTGAGGAAAGTCGTGCTCTACAGCTCCATGGCCGTGTACGGCGAGCAGCCGCCCCCGTTCGATGAGAGCATGCCGCGTCTGCCGGTGGACATCTACGGGGTGAACAAGACGGCGATGGAGGAGATGACCGAGATTCTGGCCGAGGTCCACGGCTTCGAATACACGATCCTGCGGCCGCACAACGTGTTCGGCGAGCGCCAGAGCCTGAGTGATCCGTTCCGGAACGTGGTCGCGATTTTCATGAACCGGATCATGCGGGGTGAGCCGATCTACATCTACGGTGATGGTGAGCAGCGGCGAGCGTTCAGCTACATCTTCGATTCGCTGCCCGCGTTCCTGAGGGCTGCGGAACTGCGTCCCGACCTGGACCGGCAGATCATCAACATCGGCGGCAGGCACCCGGTTACGGTGAACAGGCTGTGCGAGCTTGTCTCCTCAGCCCTCAACGCGAGACCGGAGATCGCCTATCTGCCAGATCGGCCCCGTGAAGTGAAGAACGCCTACTGCACGTGGGAGAAGTCGGAGAAGCTCCTGGGGTACGAAGAGCGGTATGCGCTGGAGGAAGCCGTCGAGCGGATGGCAGCCTGGGCCGAGGCGGTCGGGCCGCAGCCGTGGCGGGAAGAGCAGCTGGAGCTTCCCAGCGAGAAGGCTCCCAGCATTTGGATGACGCGCAATGCCCCGGAGGGCGCCGCCGGCAAACCGTGAGCGCGCCTCGCGCCAGCCTGATCATCTCATCCTGGAATGGCCGGCATCTGCTGGAGACCTGTCTGCCGAGGGCGCTTCTCGCAGCGGAGCGGGCCGACGGCGATCACGAGGTGATCGTGGTCGATGATGCCAGCACCGACGACTCGGTCGAGTACGTCCGCCGCGCGTTTCCTCAGGTCCGGTTGCTGGCCCTCCGGCGTAATCTGCGCTTCGCCGGAGCAAATAACGCGGCTGCGCGCTTCGCGGCGGGCGACATCCTCGTCTTCCTGAACAACGATATCCTCGTGGCCGCAGACTTCCTCCCCCCTCTCCTCCGACACTTCGCCGACCCGGATGTCTTCGCCGTGACGGCCCACATCCAGATGACGCCGAGGCGCCTGCGGGCCGGTGTGGTCTGGGAGACAGGTCTGGTCAGGGCCAGGTTCGAGCACGGCTTCTTCGTACTTCGCCACGAGGACCCTGAGTCCGACCGGCCGGCGCCAGTCATCTATGCAGGGGGCGGGTCAAGCGCGTGGCGGCGGGACCGATTCCTGCAGCTCGGCGGATTCGATCGCCTGTTCCGGCCGTTCTACTTCGAGGACCTGGACCTGTCCTACCGCGGCCTGAAGGCGGGCTGGCGGATCCTTTTCGAACCGACGAGTCGAGTCGTGCATCAGCACCGGCAGACCAACGCTCCACGGAACTTCCGGGCCGGCTACATCGAGCTGATGTTCTGCAAGAACAATCTGCTCTTCATGTGGAAAGCGCTCACCGCACCATCCCTCCTGACTGCTCACTTCCTGGCTCTCTGGGGGGCCATCATGCGGCCGAGGTTGGACTCCCATCTCACGGCGTGCGCGCTGCGTGCATGCGCGCAGTTGCCCGAGTTGCTCGTGAAGAAGCACCGAACGCGACGTGAGCTTGCGCTGACCGACAGAGAGGTGCTGCGCCGCGCGGCTCCGCGGTCTGTCGGGGAGCGACCGGCTGCGCAGACCCCGGACCTGGAGCCGGCGGCGCCTCCGCCGCTGAGATCGCGGGTGTTCGGTGTCCTCGCCGACCTGGCCGCGGCAGCGCTCATCCTCCGCCGACCTACTGCGCTCTGGGGACTGGACCCGCGAGAGCCGCCGCACGTGACGCTCGTGATCCGAGCCGGCCCAGGGTCGGTGGTGCAGGAGGCCGTCGCACAGATACGCGCCCGCTATCCTGCGGCCGAGGTGACAGTGCTCGCGCCCGAGTCGTTGGCGACGGAGACGGCGCAGCAGACCGGTGAAGCCGTGATCTCGGCCCCCAGCGCCGCGGCTGTCAGTTACCAGGTAAGCCGCAGCATCGTCACCGACCTGCGGCGGAAGCGCTTCGACACCATCGTCGTGGCTGGCGATGGCAGTCGCCGCGCCGAGCTTCTCGCCTTGCTTGCCGGGCCGGCCCGCCGAGTCGTCGCCAGGGACGATGGCGCCGCACGCGTTTTCCGGTTCGCACCCTACCAGCCAGTCATCCTCGTCATGTCTTCGGTCTGGGCAGTCGTCGAGAGGGCGAGCGTGACTGCATGCCTGGTGCTGGCCTGGGCCAGCCTGCAGTTCGAGGGGCTTCTCTGGCTGCTGTGCCGTCTCACATCACTGAAGGGCACACGTGCGACAAGTGCGAGCGACACTCGTCATCGTTAACTACGACGGCCGCGAGTTGCTGGCCCGGTCGGTACCGGCCGCCCTGGAGGCGGCGCGGGCGGCCGGCGATCACGTTGTGGTCGTGGCCGATGATGGCA
>Ga0315294_10007288_pt1 | contig 12135 bp, 12 predicted proteins | sample YL17G13_40_MG_FD_203626 | JGI IMG/M metagenome (GOLD analysis project Ga0315294, IMG submission 203626) | Sediment microbial communities from Yellowstone Lake, YNP, Wyoming, USA - YL17G13_40 | ecosystem: Environmental > Aquatic > Freshwater > Lake > Sediment | place: USA: Wyoming | collected...
CGGCTATTTTGATAGTATGAAAACGTGCCTCAAACAATCGTGGTAGAATAGGCCAAAGTAGACGGGCTTGCCCCGCGAGGGGCTTCCCAAGGGTATTGTAACGGCCTTATCTGCCTACGAAAGGAGGCACGTATATGTATTATGTCGGCTGTGACCAGCATAAGTATTATACCCAAGTTATGGTAAAAGATCAAAATGGTTCTGTCATCGACCAGCGAAAGCTGCGTCATGATAACAAAGACGTGATAGAAGAGTACTTTTCGTCCATGCCAAAAGAGAGCTCCGTTCTGCTCGAAGCGACCGGATTCGATCCATGGTTTACCGACTTACTCCAAGAACTCGGCCTTAACGTAAAGCTTGCGCATCCTTCGAGGACGAGGGCGATAGCCGAAGAAAGAATCATGACCGACAAGATAAGCGCGAATGTCCTTGCGGACCTTCTTCGTGCCAATCTCGTCTCAGAGGCGTATATCGCCTCTCCCGAAATACGCGCAAAACGGTTCCGGATGCGGTACCGCCAGAGCCTTATTCATATGCGCACAATGGCAAAGAACAGAATTCACGCCATGCTGGCAAGGCTCGGGATATCCGTCCCCCCGCTTACCGATATCTTTGGCAAGAAGGGGCGCGCCTATCTACAACACCTTGATCTTGCGCCTATCTATCGCCGAGCCCTGGACGGGTATCTTGATCTTATTGATACGACAACATCTTTGTCGCATCTCGTTGACCTTGAGCTCTATAAAGAGTTGAAGGAGAACGAGCAGCTACGGCTTATTACCACAATACCCGGCATCGGCAAGGTTGTGGGCCACATCATTCTTGCCGAGATAGGCGACATCAAGCGGTTCCTCTCAAGCGCAAAACTTGCCAGTTACGCCGGTATCGTCCCCTCGCTTCATCAAAGCGGTAAGGTCGCGTATTCAGGCAGCATCACTAAAACCGGCAACAGATATCTGCGCTGGGCTCTTGTAGAAGCGGCCCATATGGCGCTGCGGACAGATCCCTATCTACGGATGTATTATGATAAGATTCGCGCCAAAAAAGGCACCTCCGTAGCGGTCGTCGCGATAGCGCACAAGCTTTTATGCTATGCATATCAGGTATTGACAAAGAACCAAGAATATAAGCCTAAGGCGATTCCGGAGCGAGCCCGTTTGAAAGCTGGCCCTCTTGCGTAGTTAAATACGTAAAGGCCGTTATTTTGATTGGGACGCTCCCGCTGAATAACAATCGTGTCTCTCATAAGAGAGACGAATAGATGCTTTGGCTGCTTTTTAACAGATTCGAATTGACAATCGGCACGTTTTCATAGATGCTTTCAAGAATGTGTCGGGCATTGTATCTAGATCAGATATCCTGTTCCATGTTTATAGCTATCGCTGAATACAAAGGTGGTAGTGATAATATCCGCAAAATTTAACGCCTCCAGGGCATCCTGCCGGTAGCTGCCTACAACATACGGGTAGTGCAAGCCACTTATCTTATACCATGCCAAATCAACACTCTGTAAACACGTTGGCTATTAACCAATTCCTGCCTATGCGATTTTTTGAGATATCTTTTTCAATTCAGTCTTAATCCCAAAGAAACGCCTCTTGAAACCGCAAATTATTCTTTTTACATACTGGGCATATTTTACCTTTGTATGCAAAAGCCCTGCCTCCGCAGACCGGACAAGGATAAACAAAACATTCTTCGCCTAAATACTTTTCCTTACCTACTGATGCAACAATGCTCTCTCTTTTATTAGCCTCCACATCGAATTGAACCCGCGTTGGAATGTCGAAAAAGTTCTTGCATGTTTCGCAATATACTACTGTTTGCTCAATGCCCTTTAGTCCGCCCCCTTCTCTCACCTCTTTTGATTTATAACCACAATTAGTGCAAGAAACTACCAGACCGACACCGGCAACAGCATAATTTGATACAAATAACACTATTGCCGTAATTAAAAGTATACTTTTTCTCATTGATTGCATATTTTCGGGGTTTTTCCAAACACATGTGTCTATTATGCGTTGAGTGTGGCTGGTTCGCTACCCCCCTGGCGACGTTTCTTTGTATCGCTTCTGTCGGAGGCAACTACTGATCGTATACCGCTTCGCACGTAATCATGGCGAAGGGGCCCCCGAGGGTGTGGGTGCCGACCGGGACTAAAAAAAAGCGAGCGGGCACGGTTCCCACCAGACACCTATAAAAAGACCTTCGCCAACCTTATCCCGGGGCTACTCTCCTTGTCTGGCGGGAGAGCGAGCGATTTTTCCGAGTGCAATTTTCCACGCTGGGGAAAATTGCATGTTCCCGGGAGGCACCCACCCCGAGAGGGGATGCGTCAGTTCGCTATCCTATCGCTTCAAGTACGCGTCGATCGACCGCGCGGCCCGCTTGCCCGCGCCCATTGCCTCGATGACCGTCGCGGCGCCGGTGACAATGTCACCGCCGGCAAAGATACCGCCTATCGATGTCATAGCCTTATCGTCAACGACGATATTGCCCTTCTCGTTCAGCTTCAGGTCTTTCAGCGTCGCGGGAAGGAGCGGATTCGGCCCCTGCCCGATCGCGCAGACGACCGTATCGAGCTCCATCGTGAACTCTGATCCTTTGATCGGCACGGGCCTGCGTCGCCCGCTTGCGTCCGGCTCTCCGAGCTGGTTCCGCATCAGAACTGCACTTTTTAGCCATCCCTTCTCATCGCCGGTAAACTTCAGCGGATGTGTCAGGAGCTCGAAGCGCACGCCTTCTTCTTTGGCGCGGTGTATCTCGTCGATCCTTGCCGGCATCTCCGTCTCGCTCCTCCGGTAGACGATATAAACCTCTTTCGCCCCGAGCCTCAGCGCGCACCGCGCCGAATCCATCGCGACATTGCCCGCGCCGACAACCGCCACGCGGCTGCCCGCCTTGATGGGGGTCTCGTATTCGGGAAAGAGGTATGCCTTCATCAGGTTTGTGCGGGTCAGGAATTCATTTGCGGAATAGATCCCGTTCAGGTTCTCCCCCGGGACGCCGAGAAAATACGGCAATCCGGCGCCGATTCCGACGAAGAACGCCTTAAAACCTTCGTCTTTCAGCTCCTCGAGCGTCTTCGTCTTTCCCACAAGAAAACTGGTCTCGATCTTTACGCCGAGCGTCTTTATATACTCCACCTCGGTATGGACTATCTCTTTCGGCAGCCTGAATTCCGGAATACCGTAGATGAGTACCCCGCCGGTCTTATGCAACGATTCGAAGACCGTCACATCGTATCCCATCTTCGCCAGATCCCCGGCGCACGTGAGCCCCGCAGGGCCTGAGCCTATGACAGCAACTTTAGTCATCGGTCCACGGTCCACGGTCGACATCTGTGGTCTGTGGTCCGTTGACTGTGGACTATGTGCGAATCCCCAGTCAGCGACAAATCGTTCGAGGTTTCCGATTCCAACCGGGCCCTTCTTTTTCGCCAAGATGCACGTCTTTTCGCACTGGTCCTCTTGCGGGCACACCCTGCCGCAGACCGCGGGGAGAAAATTCTTCTCCCGCAGTTTCGTGAGCGCTTCATTAAATTCGCCCTTCGCGGTGTGCGCGATAAAGGCGGGGATGTCGATCTCGACAGGGCAGCCGTTCACGCAGAGCGCCTTCTTGCACTGGATGCACCTCTTCGCCTCATCGACCGCCTCTTCTTTCGTCAGTCCCAGGGCGACCTCTTGATAATTTTTTATTCTCTCTTGAGGATCCTGTGTCCTCATAGGTATCTTTTGCATATCAGCTATCCTTTATACATACAGTTGGCGTGCTGATGCTCAAAGGCTTCCAGCGAGGCCTTCTCTTCAACGATGAACCTTTTCTGCCGCTTAAGGAATTCGTCCCAATCGATAAGGTGGCCGTCAAATTCAGGCCCGTCGACGCAGGTGAATTTTGAAACGCCGCCTACGGTAACGCGGCACGTGCCGCACATCCCGGTCGCATCGACCATGTTCGCATCGAGCGAGACGAACGTCTTCACCTTGAAGGGGAGCGTCGCCGCGCATACCGCCTTCATCATGATATCCGGCCCGACCGCATAGCAGACGCCATACGTCTTGGCAGAGAGCGCCTCTTTGAGCGGCTCGGTCACCAGCGCCTTACGTCCGTACGACCCGTCATCGGTCGTGACGATCAGCGCATCGCTGCATGCGCGTAATTCTTTTTCGAGGATCAAAAGTTCCTTCGTCCTGGCCCCGATGATCGTCGTCACCCTATTTCTTTCTCTCTTCGCGTACCGTGCGACGGGCAGGATCTCCGCGATCCCGACGCCCCCGGCCACAAGGGCGACATCGCCGACGTTGCCGAAATGGGTCGCCTTGCCGAGCGGCCCGAGCACATCGGAGAGTGTATCGCCCGCTTTCAGGCACCCGAGCCTCTTCGTCGTCGCGCCCGCTTCCTGAAATATGATCGTGACGAGCCCTGTTGCAGGGTCCGCATCGTTCACGGTAAGCGGGATCCGCTCACCTTTTTCGTCTATCTTCAGGACGATGAACTGTCCCGCTAAAGCGGCACGCGCGACATACGGCGCCTCGATGACCATCTTCCACATGACGTGATTGAGCTTTGTCTTCTCTGTAATTATATGTGCCATAGTATCTATTGTGTAGGTAATTTCTCCTGTATCCGCTTTATTGAATTCGCCTTCCCGGTCTTCTCGTCCACGTCGATGACAACACCGTGGAGCTGCACGTCACCGTCCGCCATCTCGAACCGTACCGGCATCTGGGTGAGGAACCGCGAAAGGATCTGCTCTTTCTTCCTGCCGATGACCGAATCGTACGGACCGGTCATGCCGACATCGGAGATGAACGCGGTGCCGCCGGGGAGGATCTTCTCATCAGCGGTCTGGACGTGTGTGTGGGTCCCTACGACAGCGCTCACCAGCCCGTCCAGGTACCAGCCAAGCGCTATCTTCTCGCTTGTCGCTTCCGCGTGCATATCGACGATGATCACACGCGCTTTTTTCCCCACACGGTCGACCTCCTGTTTGGCGACGCGGAACGGACACTCCACCGCCTGCATGAAGACACGGCCTATGAGGTTTATGACACCGACCTCGATGTCGGCGTCCGACATTACGATCGTTGCCCCGACGCCCGGATTCTGGCTCGGGTAATTTGCGGGTCGTAAAATACGCGGATCTGACTCGATCCGCTCGACGATCTCTTTTCGTTTCCAGATATGGTCACCGGAGGTGATGACGTCAACGCCCGATGCGAAGAGCTCATCCGCGAGCGCCGGGGTGAGCCCAGAACCTCCCGCGGCGTTCTCACCGTTCGCGATGATAAAGTCGACACCTTCCCTTTTGACGATCTTCGGGAGGAGCTGCCTGATGGCGTTCCTCCCCGGCTCTCCGACGGTATCTCCGATAAATAAGACTCTCATATAGCCCCTTTCGCCGTTCGTAGTTCGTATATCGTATATCGTAAAATCGTCTGTTGCATCGCTATTTTTGCCTTAACGAAATACGAGATACGAACGACGAGATACGATTATTTCGCGTACTCGATCGCTCTTGTCTCGCGGATCACGGTCACTTTTATCTGCCCGGGATACTCAAGTCCCTCTTCAATCTTTTTGGTAATGTCACGCGCCATGACGACGGCCTGCGCGTCGCTGATCTTGTCCGGCTGGACCATGACGCGGATCTCGCGCCCTGCCTGTATCGCATAGGCCTTCTCAACACCCTTGAACGAATCGGCGATCGATTCGAGTTTCTCCAGGCGCTTGATATACGTCTCGAGCGTCTCGCGCCGCGCGCCCGGCCGTGACGCGCTGACCGCGTCGGAGGCCTGCACGAGGACCGCGAGAAGCGTCTTCGGCTCTATATCCTGGTGGTGCGCCTCGATCGCGTGGCAGATATTTTCCGACTCACCGTATTTGCGCGCAAGGTCTGACCCGATCTTCGCGTGGGTACCTTCGACTTCGTGGCTTACCGCCTTGCCGATATCGTGCAGGAGGCCGATCCTCTTCGCAAGCGTCGCATCGAGTTTCAACTCACCCGCCATCGTCGCCATGACGAACGCGACCTCTTTGGAATGCTGTAGCACATTCTGTCCGTAACTCGTTCGGTACTTCAGCCTGCCGATAAGCTTCACGAGCTCCTGGTTCATACCGTGGAGACCCGCCTCAAAGAGCGTCTTCTCACCCTCTTCGCGGATCGATGTCTCCATCTCCTTCTTCATCTTCTCAACGACCTCTTCGATGCGGCCAGGATGGATGCGGCCGTCCTCGAGAAGCTTCTCAAGCGCGAGCTTCGCGATCTGACGCTTTACGGGATCGAACCCCGACAGGATCACCGCCTCGGGCGTATCGTCGATGATAACGTCGACCCCGGTCGCGATCTCGAGCGCGCGTATATTGCGCCCCTCGCGGCCGATGATGCGCCCCTTCATCTCGTCGCTCGGCAGATGGACGACGCTCACCGTCGTCTCGACCGTATGCTCTGCGGCGCATTTCTGTATCGCCAGACCGATGATCTTGCGGGCTTCCTTATCGGCCTTTTCCCTCGCCTCTTCTTCGGTACGTTTGATGAGCATCGCCGCTTCCTGCTTCACATCGTCCTCGAGCCGCCTCAGGAGCGTCTGCCGCGCCTCATCGCGCGTCATGCCGGAGACCTTCTGCAGCTCCTCGCGCTCCCTCTGCACGAGCGCCTCAAGCTCTTTCGTCTTTGCGTTCAGCGCCCGCTCTTTGTCGCCGAGCGAATGTTCGCGCCGCTCGACGTCCTTCTCTTTCCGGTCGATGACATCCACCTTGCGGTCGATATTCTCTTCCTTCTGGATGAGCCTCTTCTCAAACGCAGTCTGCTCCTGCCGCCGCACTTTCGTCTCGTTCTCGAACTCCGTTCTCATCTTCAAAAGGAGGTCTTTGGCGTCAAGCTCCGCGCTCCTGCGTATCCGTTCTGCGTCGCCCGTCGCCTGCTCCACGACCTTCTTCGCCTTCTCTTCGGCGCCTTTGGTCTTCTTCTGAGCGCTGACCTTCCTCAGGTAATACCCGATCGCGAAAGAGATGACCGCGGTCACCGCAGCGATCCCTATAGACAACAAAATACCTTCTGCACGCATAATAACCCCCTGACGTATTATTGCTCCTGATGTAAGGATTAGGCGGCGATGACTTTACAGACGGGGACGTCGTGCGGGTCTTGCGGAAGACGATCGACAACCTGGAAATCGAAGGCGAGCCCTATCGTCTTCGTGGATGCGGGCAGACAACGCATGAAGCGATCATAGTAACCGTGCCCCCGGCCCAGCCTCACGTTCTTCTTATCGAAGGCTACGCCCGGCACGATGACAAGATCTATATCACGCAAAGGAACCTCTCTTACCTTGCCCGCTTTGGGCTGGCAGATTCCAAAGTGCTGTCTTTCCAGATCCTCTTTCCTATCCTTTATTTCGGCTGCGATCAATTTCTTCTCTTCCTTTAAGATTACCGGCACGCACACGCGTTTTCCCGTTCCTATCGCCTCGTCGATCATCATCAGCGTGTCGACTTCGTCCTTTAACGAGACGTAGAACATCACCACCTGTGCCTTATCAAACTCCTTTTCTTTGAATAACCTGTCTTTAATTATAACACTTTTCCTCGCTTTTTCAAGCTCTGAATATGCTTTTATCCTGGCCCCTATCTCCTGCCGGATCTTGTGCTTCATGCCTTCTTATGTTTCGAGATGTAGTCATTAATTGCCGAGCGGAGCGCCTCTTCCGCGAGGACCGAACAGTGCATCTTGATCTTCGGTAACCCACCGAGCGCCTCCGCGACCGCATGGTTCGATACCTTGAGCGCCTCTTCGACAGTCTTGCCCTTCACCAGCTCCGTCACCATGCTCGAGGTCGCGATCGCCGCGCCGCAGCCGAACGTCTTGAACTTCGCGTCCTTGATCACGTTGTTTTCCACTTTGATATAGAGCCGCATTATGTCTCCACATACGGGATTTCCCACGTTGCCGACACCGTCGGCGTCCGGGATCTCGCCGACATTGCGCGGGTTCCTGAAATGTTCCATCACCTTCTCTGAATATTGACTTTCCATCGTCTTCTCCTTAAAATGGCACGCCTGTGATTAAGCAATTCTCTCGGAAAGAACCTCGCGGCGATTAGGCTATTAGGTCTTGTCTTTTCCTGGCGATCACTTAATCGCCCATCGTTTAATTACCTAATCGCTCAATCGCTTAATTCCCTAATCGCCCTTCGCTATTTCCTCTCATACAACGGCGACATGTCCCGCAGCCGCTTGATGATCGGCGGCAAGACTTCGAGTACATACTCGATATCCTTCTTCGACGTGTCACGGCCCAATGAAAAACGGATTGATCCTTGCGTATCCGCAGGCTCGACGCCCATTGCCATCAGGACATGCGACGGCTCAAGGCTTCCCGACGTACAGGCGGAACCCGTCGACACGGCAACGCCTTCCATATCCAAATTCAGTATGATCGACTCCCCTTCGAGATATTTGAATCCGACGTTCAGTGTATTGGCAAGCCTCTTCTCGGGATGGCCATTCAGGCGCACATCCTGTATGCGGCTCGTGATCCCTTGATAGAGGTAGTCGCGCAGTTCGGTCAATCTCTTCGCTTCCGCCTCGCGCTCTTTTGCCGCAAGCTCCGCAGCCTTACCGAGGCCGACGATCGCCGGAACGTTCTCTGTGCCGGCGCGCTTGCCCATCTCATGGTGACCGCCGTGCATGAGGGGCGTAATCTTCGTCCCCTTTCTTATATAGAGGGTCCCGACCCCTTTAGGCCCGTATATCTTGTGGCCCGACATCGATAAGAGGTCGACGCCCAATTCTTTCACATCACACGGCACTTTGCCGATAGCCTGGACCGCATCCGCATGGAAATAGACGCCCCGGGCCTTCGCCACAGCAGCAAGCTCCCTGATTGGCTCGATCGTCCCGACCTCGTTATTGGCATACATGATAGACACAAGAACGGTTTTATCGGTGATCGCCTTCTTCAAACCTTCAGGATTGACCAGGCCGTATTCATCCACACCAAGGTAGGTGACACTCCATCCTTCCTTCTCGAGATACTTACATGAATTAAGGATGGCGTGATGCTCGATCGCCGAGGTGATGAGGTGATTCCCTTTATTCCGAAGTGCATACGCGACTCCTTTGACCGCGAGGTTATCCGACTCGGTCCCGCCTGCGGTAAAGATGATCTCCTCGGCGCTTGCCGCGTTCAGGAGGCGCGCGACGCGTGTGCGTGCCTCGTCGATGGCGTGGCGCGCGTGCCGTCCGAAATGGTGGATGCTCGACGCATTCCCATAGATCTCGCTAAAATAAGGCATCATCGCTTCGACCACTTCTTTACGGGTCCTCGTCGTCGCGTTATTATCGAGATAGACCTTTCTCATATATTCATCCTCTGCTCATCCTCGTTTCTTCTTCGCTTCCTTACACAGGTCCTTGATCGTGATAGCGCCAAGGCACTCGCTTATCGACTTTGCCAGCTTCTTCCATACCGTCTTCGGCACGCAATGGTTGCTCATCCTGCATGACGTCTGCGCACGCCCTTGCGCGGTGACGCAATGGACCGGGGATATCTCCCCTTCAAGCGACCGCACCACATCCCGCACCGTGATCTTATCGGGTGCCCTCGACAGGATGTATCCTCCCTTCGGGCCGCGCACGCTTTTTACCAATCCCTCGCGGCGCAGCTTATTGAGAAGCTGCTCGAGGTAGTCTTGAGATATCCCCTCTGCGCGCGAGATCGTCGCGATGGGCATCGCTTCACCCGTATCTTCGAGGGCGATCGCGAGGACCGCCCGTAAACCGTATGTCGACTTCGTCGAAAGCATCATGGACGCATATTAGCGTAGTTGAGTATTATTGTCAAGTATAATATCCCTCTATACCCGATGGATCTACCGTACCCGTACATAAACATAATTTTACCGTGACGCACACTTTGCGATAGTGGTATAATATGTAGCGGTGCAGCCCATTAGTTCATATCCATTTCTGAAGACACAAAAAAGGAGGGGGAGACCTTGAAGAACCAGGCAAAGCGGCGCTATATGGTAATGAATGACCCTGTCCAGGTAAAGTTTCTGACCCTCCTGCTCGTCTCCATGCTCCTCCCGGCGTTTCTGGTAGGCACTATCCTCTACATGTTCATCTTCAAGATCCTCGCGGATCAGCAGGCCGCGGATGGCGTTGGGTATTTTCTCTATCCCGTGATCATGAAAGTGAACCTGGGCATCGCATTCGGTTTCGTGCCGCTCTTTCTGCTCCTTTTTGCGCTGGGCGCGATCTTATCCCACCGGTTTTCCGGTCCGCTGCAGAGGCTCCAAAGGGAGATAGAACATATCTCAAAAACGGGCGATTTTAAGAAACGGCTGAACGTGCGGAAATACGATTACATACAACCGCTCATCGGTGCGGTCAACGGCCTGATGGACCGATTCTGCGAAACACATAAAGAAAACCGTCCATAAATAAGGCTCTCCCCATGATCGTCGTTTGTGCAACTTCAGCCAGGAGTGGACATTGAAATAAGAGAAAGGGAGAGGCAGCGTCGAATGACCGAAGAACTCATAGTGACACGGCGACACGCGCGGGAGAAGATGAGGCTGCGGATGACCGGCTCTTATTCACCCTAAAATGCTATTTAAAATCGTTGACAATTCATGCTGCATCGTGTAATGTAGTTTTAAGGAGACGCTATATGGCCGCCCCGCATAACCTCAACTGCTGTGAAACGTGCCAGGTCTACTGGACCTGCGAAACGAAATGGTATCGAGGGGAGAAGGGCGAAGAGAATATCTGCTGCACCATCTGTAATTATCAGCGTGTATGCCTCGATAAAGCGAAGAAGGGAAAAGATCCTGTCGCTAAGTCGAAGTAGCCCGTCGCATCCCCGCCAGTAACCCTGCGATCCCGCCAAACGCGAATACCGCTCCTGTCGCTACCAATATCCATACACTATCTATATATTTCGAAAGATACGCCGTAAGGAACATGAAGGCCATGAAGGCCAGGTGTATCACCGCCTCTAAAGAACTGAAGATCCTCCCCCGCACCGCATCCGGTATCGTCTCATGCGTGAGCGTATTCGTCGCGATCATGATGGGACTCACTGCCGCACCGATCGCCGCTGACATAATACCCCCGATCAAGAGATGGGGATGCCGCGCAATGCCGAGCGCAAACGCCGCTACTGCAATGCCGGTTAAGATGAAACTCGTCAATATCGCCTTCCTCTTCGGCAGCTTTTGACAAAATCTTCCAAAAATGATCGTCCCAAAAAAAAGCCCGGTCACCAGGCACACACCGAGAATGCCGAGATCTCTGGTTGCCGTCCCGAACGCATTCTGGACAAAGACGATGATAACGCACGAGACCGCGCCCAGGCCTGCCATGAGCAGAAAGAACGAGGCGATGACAAACCGCATGTCGCTGTACCGTGTCAGGTGGTGAAACCCTTCCCGCATCTCGCCGACTATCGAACGCCTCAGCGCAACCCCGAGAACCTGCCGCGATATTTTAAGGTCATCGCGCACGCCCGCAACCAGTCCCTTCTTCGCGATAAGCGCGATGAGTGAGGCGGAGATGAAGAAGCTCGCCGCATCCATATAGAAGCCGCCGACCGCGCCGACGCGCGGGATGTTGACAATGACGCCCGCGATGACAAGACCGACGACATTGCCGATCATATGGGTCGTGTCGGAGAGCGTGTTCGCCACGAGGAGCTTGTCTTTGGAGACGAGATCGGGGATGATCGCCATCTTGCTCGGGATGAAAAAACGCGAGATGGAGAAGACCAGGAAGACGATGAAATAGATGAGGAGTATCTGATGGGTGATGATAAAGAACGGTATCGTAAGGACGAGTAAGCCGCGCATGATATCGGAGATTATCATAACGCTCCGTTTATCGAGCCGGTCGACCCATGCCCCCGCGACCGGGCCGATGATGAATACGGGGATGATGGTGAACGATATGAGTTTCGCCAGCGCCAGTGCCGAACCGGGGTTGCGCTGGTAGACGAGCGCCACCAGCGCCATCTGGTTCAACCGGTCGCCGAAATTCGAGATGACCTGCCCGAGCCAGAGGCAGAAGAAGTTCCTGTCCTTCAGCACATCGCGGAAGCGTATCATAACCATATTTTAAGACCCTGCCTGCGGC
>Ga0315294_10007290_pt1 | contig 12135 bp, 10 predicted proteins | sample YL17G13_40_MG_FD_203626 | JGI IMG/M metagenome (GOLD analysis project Ga0315294, IMG submission 203626) | Sediment microbial communities from Yellowstone Lake, YNP, Wyoming, USA - YL17G13_40 | ecosystem: Environmental > Aquatic > Freshwater > Lake > Sediment | place: USA: Wyoming | collected...
TTGTTAATTTTATTAATCAGGATTTCTCTAAAGTAAAATATATTCAATTTAGTTTTATCAAGATAATAGGCCTGGCAAGAAAAAATCTCCAAATTTTAATTAGCTATGAAAAAGCTCAGCCCTATCTTTTAAAAGCATTTAAAAAATGTCAAAAACTAAATATAGAATTTATCACTGACCACATGCCCCTTTGCTATTTGGGAGATTTCAAAGAATACCACATCGATTATCAGAAAATTATCCGAGGAGAAAAATTAGAATATTCTTTGAGAGAGAAAATGAAATTGAAGGAGTGCGAAAATTGCAAATGGTTTTCTTGTTGTTGTGGAATAAGAAGGGATTATCTTAAATTTTTTGGTCAAGAGGCTAAAGTCAAACCGATAAGTAATAGATTTTAATAATGAGTATTATATTTCCAAAATTTGCAGATATTCTTCATTATTTTATAGCTAAAAATATTATAGCTATAACTGTAACGCAAATAGTTTTAACGTTAATTTTAAGTATTAGTTTGTATCGAAAGATATTTAAAGTATTTTCGGCAATACAGAAAAGAACCTGGTGGTCGTTAGCTTTTATAATTTTTTTGGCAGCTTTAATCTCTATATTCTTTATGGCTCCATTTTGTTTCGGTCCTTTTTTGGAAGATACTGCCTGCTTGGCTAAAGAAATAGCAGGAGGCAATAGCTCCGGATACGCGAGTTATAGATATGGCATTGTTTACCCTTATATGCTAAGCCTACTCTTTAAATTCTTCGGAGTAAATTTATCTTTAATAACGATTCTTAATTCAATATTATTTCTGGTTAATGTTGTATTAATATTTCTTTTTTCTTATTTATACCTCGAGGATGAATTCGCCTCTATATTGTCCTCAATCATTTATGCGGTAAACCCTTTAGTATTAAAATATGTATTATGTTTAAGGAATGAATCCACTGCTACTTCTACCTTTCTTTTGTTTTTTCTAATTTCAATATTCCTGTTAAAACGAGTTAAGAATCCTGAGATGATATTATTATCTTTGCTTTTATTATCTTTACTGGTTAATTTAAGAGCACAGATGATAGTTTTTATTGTTCCTTTTGTATGCTTTGCTTATAAACGAATTTACCCGTTAAGAAGATTAAAAGATTTGCATTTGATTGTTTTTGTAATTATTACATTGCTCTTATTATTAACTTTTTTAGAGAAAAGCAGTTTTATAGCATCAAAGTCATATAGCCTTGATTTTGATAGACCTACTGGCGAGAATATAAATATAGTTTTACTGCAGACCGGACTTTTTAGTAAGTTATATCCAGAGTTATCCCTATATTTTGTTAAGAATAATTTTAAATCTCTTCTTGAAAATTTCCCTTTATTTTGGTTATTTCTATTTCAGTTTTTTTTACTAATGAATTCTAAAAGGAGAAAAGAGTTGTGGTATTTGTTGATACTACAGATATTACTTACTTTTGGCTATCTTCTCCACGGCGCTTATTATTCAAGAGATGATTATCAAGATTTGAATGTTCTGGTTCTATTAATTTTATTTATTCCTTGGGTGGGATATGGTTTAAATTTGTTGATAAACAAGATGTATAAAAAGCCGGCTTATTTTGTTAAAATATTATGTATATTTATTGTAGCGGGAATATTTTTTAGTCTATACACTTATCCTATTTTAAAAGAATTCAGGCTTTCAAGAAAGATGGATAAAGATGACATTTCATTCATAGAAAGGATAAGGTCATATTTACCAAAAAGTAAGCAGACTTATTGTATTATAACTTTAGATTGGTTGAAAATCCAGCGGTGGAAATTGCTATCTAAAGACGATACTCATTTTTTGTATCTTGTTAATCTGTGCAGCGATCTAAAAGCATTTGAATTATACTTTAAAGGGCTACCCGAAGATAAATCAAGATATTACGACAATGGTTTCTTTGATATAACTAAAACTAATTTATGGAGATCGGATAAAAGACCTATCTTTTTATTACTCTTTTCCCAAGGTGGGATTTATAAAAAGGGTGGTGGGTTTTCCGTTGCACAAAAAGAATTTATGGTAAAAAGCACTCTTTTCCAAAATAACGCGCATTTTTTGTTTGATTTTGAAGGGTATTATGTTTATCGCTTGAATCCGTCTTTAAAAGATAATGGACTTTAGTAAAATTAAAAAAGAATTTCCTATTTTTAAAAAGAGAATCGATGGTAAAAAACTAATCTATTTTGATAATGCCTGCACTGTTCTAAAACCCAAATCGGTCATTAAAGCAGTTAATGATTATTATCAGAATTTAGGAGCTTGTAGTGGTGATCGCTCAAGCCATCGTTTAAGTTGGAGAGTCCAGGAATTAACTGAGCAGAGCAGGGAAAGCGTAAAAAAGTTTATTAATGCCTCTTCGTCTAAAGAAATAATCTGGGTAAAAAACACTACGGAGGGAATTAATTTAATTGCTGCTTCCTACCCATTTAAAAAATCAAAAAATGAAGTAATTTTAACTTTATTAGAGCATCATAGTAATCTTTTACCATTTTATGAACAAAGCAAGCGTCGAAATTTTAAGATAAAAATAGTTGCTCCGAATAAAGATGGAACTTTAGACCTAAATTTATTAAAAAATGCGATTACTCAGAAAACTGCTTTAGTAGCAATCACTCATTTGTCTAATGTTACTGGTTTAATCTACCCAATAAAAGAAATCGCCTCTTTAGCTCATAACCGGGGAGCAAAGATTTTAGTCGATGATGCTCAATATGTAGCTACTCACAAGGAAAATGTTCAAGAAAATCAAATTGATTTTTTGGTCTTTTCTGGCCATAAAATCGGCGGACCTACTGGAATAGGAGTGCTTTATGCCAAGGAATATCTCCTTAAAAGTTTATTACCTTACAATGTTGGTGGTGGAACAGTCCAATCAGTGAAAATCCAAGGTAATAAAATCAAAGTTAAGTATCTTGCTTCGCCTTCTCGATTTGAGGCAGGTATTCAAGATTACGCCGGTATAATTGGTTTAAAATCTGCTATAGGTTTTTTAGAAAGCCAGTATCAAAATAAAATTAGCCATTGGGTTGAGGGTTTAAGTCAATATACGTTTCAACAATTAAGAAGATTTGAAGAAATAGAATTTTTAGCTAACTACCAAATCCAAAAACCAAATTCTTTAATTTCATTTTATTTTAATCAAAAAAGAATTTCCCTTTACGACTTTAATCTTTTTTTAAATCATGAATTAAAAGATTATTTTATAGCTGTTCGTTGTGGCCATCATTGCGCTCAACCTCTCCATAAATTTTTAGGCTCCGATATCTCAATGAGGCTGTCTTTTTTTATCTATAACTCTAAAAAAGAGATCGATATTTTTGTTTTAGCATTAAAGGATTTCTTGAAACGTAGAAAATAAAATGTTTCCGCAAAAGACCTTACTGTTAGTTAAAACCTCTGCCGGCAAAAGGCCGCTGACTGACTTAGAAAAATGCATGCTTTTGATTCTAAAAAACAAAAACAATATTTGTAGCCAGGAAATTTTAAAATTGGCCAAGAGGTTTAAAATTTGTGCTACTTGCAGTGATCGAAGCGAGGTTTTTTCGATAGGCGAAAGGCTAATAAAGAAAAAATTAATAAAACGAAGATTCAAAAATAATAAGTATCTTTGGAATCTAACAAATATCGGGATGGTTTATTCGGAGTCGATTTAAATTCATGCCAGTTAGTTACGCAGATAAACTTAAAAGAAAAGAAAGGCAACTTTTTGAATTATTGCCAGGTTATGCCTGCAATTCTAATTGCAGGTTTTGTTCTATTAACCCGGCCAACAGGGTGATTAATGGTACAACTAAAGACCTTTTGCAGACTATTTTTCAGGCCAAAAGAGACGGATTTAAATATCTAGGCATTGGCGGAGGAGAACCGACTATTAGGAAGGATTTGTTAACTTTAATTAGTTTTGCTAAGCGATTAGAATTCGATGTTATCAGGATCGAAACTAACGGTATCGCTTTGGCCTATCCGGATTATTGCCAGCGTTTAGTAGATGCGGGGTTAGATTTTGTTAAGATTTCCATACATAGCCATAAAGCCAAAATCCATGATTTTTTGACTCGGGTCCCGGGAAGTTTTGGTAATATTTTAAAGGCCATTGAGAATCTTCAGAGACTTAAGGTTAGGATAGAAATTAATACCATAGTGAATAAAGTTAATTACAGATCGTACCCTCAATTTATTAATTTTTTTACTAAGATGGGAATTGGAAGTTTCGTCATCATCTATCCTTTATATACAGGAAGGATGATCCAGCAGTGGCGAAAGATTGGCGTAAGCATCAAGGAATCCATCCCTTATATTAAAAGAGCCCTTGATTTAGTCGATGCCCTTGAGTTAGATAAGGGGATAGTTCTTAATATCCCTCCATGTTCTTTGCCCGGATACGAAAATAAAATAGCGGAACTCAATCCTTTTAATACTAAAGTTGGGGCGCCAGATATAACTATTGAAAGCGTTGATTATAATCGAATAAAAGCTAAGACAAAATTTAAAAGCTGCCTTAAATGTATTTATTTTGAAAATTGTGAAGGCATCTGGAATGATTATCTTAAATTCTTTGGTGATGAAGAATTTAGGCCCGTGTCTTTTAGAAATGAAAAGCGAAAAAATTAAAAAGACAGTTATTATTACCGGATATCGATGTAATAATCTATGCCGGTTCTGCGTAGACGCAAATAAAAGAAACCTAATTGAGAAAACTACCTCTGAAATAATATCAGAAATGGCCGAGGCCCGCAGGAGGGGCAGGACCTATTTAGAGATTATCGGGGGAGAACAGACGATAAGAACAGATATAGTTGATATTATAAAATTTGCCAAGAAACTGGGTTTTGAAGTAATAACCATGGCTACTAATGGCAGGATGCTTTCTTATAGAGGCTTTGCCAGGGAGATTATCGCGGCAGGATTAAACCAGGTTATATTCTCTATACATGGGCATACTCAGAAGTTACATGATTCTTTAACTCAGTCCGAAGGAAGCTTTAAACAGCTTCTGCAGGGGCTTAAGAATATAAAGGAACTAGGAGTTACTAAGATCGGATCAAATACTACTATTGTTAAACAAAATTATAGATCTCTGTTTGAGATTGGGAATTTCTTATATAGCCTCAAAATCCGTAATGCCGAATTTATTTTTGTGGACCCCACCAGAGGAGGGGCTTATGATTATTTTAACGAACTTGTTCCTCGCATTTCAGAAGCCGCTCCCTTTATCCGCAAGTGTTTAGAGATCGGCAGAGAAAAGCAGGTTAAACATTGGCATATAAGATATGTCCCCCTTTGCCATTTCCTTGGCTATGAAAGTCAGATTAGCGAATTACACGAGCAGAATATATTTCAAACTGAACATTTAGCCCCTGATTTTAAAAATTTCAGCGTAGAGGCATCCAGGAGGCAGATAGGAAGAATAAAGCCCGATAAATGCCGGATGTGTAAAAAGTATGCCCTTTGCGAAGGCATATGGGTAGAATATTATAAGCGATATGGTGATGAAGAATTAATTCCTATAAGGGGGCCTGATGTTGTATAAAATAATATATAGCGCCATTTTTTTGCCGTTAATCTTTTTCATAGGAATTATCACGACCCGGGAAGATATTAAGAGTTCTAAAATTAAGAATAAGTGGGTTTTGCTAGGGTTACTGTATTCTTTTATCGTATATCTATTATCATGGATTGTGTTTAAGCTTGCCCTGGCCGGGATTGTAAATCCGTTTATAGGCCAAGCCACATCTTATTTAATCTGGAATTTTGATAAGTGGTGTATAAATTTAATGATTAGTAGTTTAGTAGCTTATTTTTTATGGCATTTTAAGATGTGGGCAGCAGGGGATGCGAAACTTTTTATTTGTTATACCGCACTTATTCCTATAAATCAGTATTCCAAGGTTTATTTTGGCTATTATTTTGCTTCCTTTTTATTATTATTAACCATTTTTATACCGGCTACGATATTTATTTTTTTGAGGTCAGTTATTTATTTTATTAAACGATTTGAACTTAGTAAGCTTAGAGAAAGAATGCCTAAATTGATTAAAGAAAAGTTGGCTAAATTTAATGGAATTGAAGTAGGTAAAATTATCTTAGGATTTTTTGTTTTCTTTTTATTTTTTAAAATATTAAGAGAGGGATTAACAAATTTAGTGATTAAATTTTTACCTAAGCAAAATATTTTGTTGTTGGCATCTTTATTGGCGTTTAAACAACTCTCTAAATTTTTTAAAAAGAATACCAAACTTATGCTCGTTGCCCTTGTTATCTTAATAGCATATATTGGTTTTAAGGTGATGTATTCGCGGGAGCAATTTATTTTAGGAATAGGAAATATATTAGGAAGTATTCTTTCGATTATGATATTGTTTCCTGTTTTCAAAAAGATAATAAATATTTATACTGAAAAAACTACTCAAAAGACTATCCCCTTTGCTATCTGGATGTTTTTGGGGGCATTGATTGTTTGGTTTATTTAGTATTCAATTTAAGATGAAAGAAAGAGTAGAATTTATATTTATAAAAATAATTGTTTTTATCTCAAGCAGTGTACTTATGGCTATAGAAATTTCTGGCAGTAGAATCTTATCGCCATATTTAGGAAATACGATTTTTGTATGGGCTAGCCTTATAAGTGTATTATTGGCAGCCCTGGCGTGTGGTTACTGGTGGGGTGGAAAACTTGCAGATAGGAATCCTTCTTATACCCTTTGGGGTAGCATTATTGCCTTAGCCGGTATGTTTACTCTTATTATCCCCTTTTTAAACCAAATGGCCGCTAGGTTAATTATGTCTTTAAATATCGACGATGTGATTGGTCCTCTTTTTGCTTCTTGTATCATCTTTTTTTGGCCAAGCGTACTCCTGGGGATGGTATCGCCGTTCGCTATAAAGTTTAATATGAAAAATATCTTGAATGTTGGAAATGTCGCAGGAAAACTTTATGCAATATCCGCGGTTGGAAATATCTCTGGCACGTTATTTACTGCATTTTATCTTATCAATAAAATGAAGGTCTCATCTATATTTACTTTATTGGGTATGGTACTTGTTTTTACCTCGTTATTAATTTTTATATTAAATAAGAACTCGGTTAATTATATACTTTTTGCTATCTTTATGTGTATATCTTTGGCATTAGCTATTGTGCCCCATTCACCATTAGTTGAAATTTCTGATAAAGAAGTTCTTATTTTTCAAAAAGATTCATTTTATAATCATATCATTGTAAGCGATAATATGGTCCGTGGGATTAGAAGATTGCGTTTTGGCAAAGCTGACCAGGCAGCTATTTTGCTTAGTAATAAAGAATCAATTTATAATTGCACAGATATGTTACATCTACCTGTAGCTTTTTCTGAACAGCTAAACGATGTATTATTCATTGGTTGCGGTGGCGGTATTGCGACCAGAAATTTTTATTTTGACTATCCGGGCATCAAGATAGATGTTGTAGAAATTGATCCGATAGTGGCTTATGCCAGCAAAAATTATTTCTTCCTTGAGACATCTTTCCGACTTAATATGTTTGTGGAAGACGGCCGCAGATTTATCCAGAAGACAAGCAAAAAATATGATATTGTTATTGTAGATGCCTTTAATGCAAACGGACAGGTTCCTTTCTATATGGTAACAAAAGAGTTTTTATTAGAGATAAGTAAGATTATTCGGGCCGATGGCGTAGTTGCTTTTAATATTATAAGTTCTGTATATGGTAAGCGAGGCGGTATTTTTTTATCTTTTTATCGGACGCTACAGTCGGTATTTAAAAATGTCTATGCCTTCCCTAATACTATATTCGATGAAAAGATTGATTATGAAAGAAAAATGAATATTATCATAGTGGCAACAAAATCAAAAGAAAGGCTATCGATTACGGAGCTACACGAAAAAATGTCTTCTTTAGTTAATTCTGGGAGAGTGAAAATTTTTAATTTCGCAGATTATGCGCGATGCCTCTTGGATATTAATCCCGCTGAAACAAATAAAGCCCCGACATTTTCTGATGAATACGCCCCTGTCGAACTATTGTCTTCGATAAATTAGTTAGTTCTTCTTTATTAAAAGAAAACGTTAAAAAACGTTCGTTAACGTTGTTAAAACCGTTCCTCAACTCCTTACCTACCGATAAGTTCCGGCAAAAGTTTCCCTGTTGCATTTAAGCATATCAGAGAATCAGGTTATCAGTTATCCATAGCTGTAGCGCAGGTTTAAACCTGCGCTACGTTTACTTTTGGGATTTTTTGGCCTAAGTGTTTTGGCTTGGAGAGTACAGGCACAGGGTGGATACCATGTGCCTTATCTGCCCGAAGAAGAAAGCGCTTTCCTTGACACTCTTCTATTTATATGTTATACTTTTACGAATTTAACATGTGCCCCTCGCTTAAACACTTGTCCCCCGCTAATCTAAATGCTTGGGGACGCGTAAACTCGGGATCAATTCCTGCCTGCCGGCAGGCAGGCGCAGACGGCCTTCGGACTACAATTTATGTCTCCGCCTTCGGCGGATCCCATAAATTGTTTGCTCATTGAGGGAGGACCAATGTTATTAGACACGATTAAACAATTTAACTGGGTGGATATACTTGTTGTAATTCTATTATTTAGAATAGGTTACATTGCGATAAAGAACGGCTTGGCCGTAGGATTTTTTAAGCTCTTAGGGGCTCTTTTCGCTATTTATCTATCCTTACATTATTACACCGGATTATCCGATTTTGTAAGGGGGCGCATAGGTATAAAGAAGTTACCTTTGGAATTTTTGGATTTTCTTTTTTTTGTGGCTTTAGCCAGCTTGGGTTATTTAATCTTTGTATTATTGCGTACCGTATTTTGCCACTTTATTAAGACAGAGGCAGCGCCTAAATTAAATCAATGGGGGGGTTTTATTTTAGGTGCCGTAAGAGGCTTTTTATGCGTGGGGTTAATAACATTCATGTTGGCAATCTCCAGCGTCAGTTATCTAAAAAATAGCGTCAAAGACTCCTATTCTGGCAGGTATTTGTTTAAGTTTACAACAGATACATACAGTTGGTTATGGAATGCGGTGACCTCTAAGTTTATGACCGGTGAAAAATTCAATAAGACTATCCTGGAAGTTCAAGAAGGTCTTACCAAAAAATAAAACAGCCTCATTGCACCGCGTAGGTGTATAGGGTTAGATGGATAAATAATTTGAAAGATGAAGTTATTTCGCCTTTATCAACAAGTAGTAAAATTCGGCAGTGAACGCGATCCGAGAAAGAATACGCGCATAAATGCCTACGCTGATACAACCATCCTTTATGGTAATCCAGATACGCCAGTAAAAAGGATTCTGGTGGGTATAGATATAGAGGTGGGAGAGCTTCTTTTGGCGGACCGGCTGCGTCAAGATAAGGGATTAGATTTAGTTATCGCGCATCATCCTGAGGGTCGGGCCTGGGCAGCTTTTTATGAAGTAATGCTTTTGCAGGTTGATATGCTAGTAAAGGTAGGCATGCCTAAGGCAGTTGCCCAAGCATTCGTGGAAGAGAGAAAAAGAGAAGTAGAAAGGAAGGTCTTAGCTAATAATCATCTGCGTTCTGTGGATGCCGCACGATTACTGGATATGCCATTTATGTGCGTGCATACCCCTGCAGATAATCACGTCTCTTGGTTTATACAGAGATTGTTAGATAAAGAAAAACCAAAAAAAGTAGAAGATATTGTAGGGATTTTAAAGGAAATTCCCGAATATAAGGAGGCAACAAAGGAATTATCTGGGCCGCGTATTATCTTAGGCAACCCTAAGAGAGCAGTGGGTAAGGTTTTTGTAGAGATGACCGGCGGCACCGAAGGGTCCAAAGAAGTATTTGATAAACTCTATAAAAGGGGAATTAGAACGCTGGTTTCTATGCACTTAAGTGAAGAGCATTTTAAAAAGGTCAAAGATGCAAATCTTAATGTGGTTATTGCTGGCCACATATCCTCTGATACATTAGGGCTTAATCTACTTTTGGACAGAGTTGAAAAAGAAGAGAAGTTTGAGACAATTGAATGTTCGGGGTTTCGTAGGATTTATCACAATAAATAATTGAGCACAGAGAGATTGCTAAACAATGCAGCAATCTCTGAGAGCGCTGATATAGTTTTTAAGAATTTTTCAGCGCTCTCACAGAAAACAGAGTACAGATTACAGTAGAATGAAAGATGCAGATTCGCAGTTTGATTTTGAAAAATTAAGGGTTTATCAAAAAACGTTAGATTTTATAGATAAAATATTCGAAATTTGTAAAAATTTACCTCGTGAATATAGGTATTCTCTAGGAGATAATTTATTAAGAGCAAGCTTATCGATAACAAATAATTTAGCTGAAGGTAATGGTAAAAAATCCAAAAGAGAAAAACAACGTTATTTCGGAACATCTTTAGATTCTACAAGAGAGTGCATCTTTAGTATTTAATGTTTTTAAACGGCAGAAGTTAATTACAGATAATAGATTCTCGGAAGTTCGTTCTGATGGCAGCGAAATTACGGGTATGATTCATAATTTAATTGATTCCCTAGATTGGTCTGTTCTCTGTACTCTGTCATCTGTAATCAAATAGCCTAAAGGATAGTTATGGTAGGTCGTATTCCAGATAATATATTGGATGATATTTTAAGCCGGGTGGATATTGTGGAGGTAGTCTCGGGTTACATCCCGCTTAAGCGGGCAGGGAGAAATTTTAGGGCCTTATGTCCTTTTCATCAGGAAAAGACCGCCTCCTTTATGGTTTCGCCTGACCGGCAGATTTACCATTGCTTCGGATGCGGTGCCGGCGGGAATGCCTTTAATTTTCTCATGCAATATGAGCGTTTAGAGTTCTTAGAGGCAGTGGAAATCTTGGCTAAGAAAGCAGGGGTGGCCTTACCGGAAACTCAAAGACAAGACGCAAAAACTGTAAGTCTGATTACGCAGCTTTATAAGATAAATGAATTAGCCGCGCTTTTTTATGAGTATAATTTAAATTCTTCTGGCGGCGCAGCGGCAAAGCATTATCTATTAAAACGCGGCTTAAAAGAAGAGACCATAAAATTATTCCATTTAGGTTATGCCTTAGATAAATGGGAGGCCTTAATTAATCATCTGAGGAATAAGAATATCAGCCTATCTTTACTGGAGAAGGCAGGCCTTATTCTTAGCAAGGAAGGCGGCGGTTATTATGATAGATTTCGCCAGCGCATTATTTTTCCTATATTAGATATAAAGTCCCGGCCGATCGCCTTTGGGGCCAGAGTGTTGGATGACACGTTACCTAAATATATAAATTCACCGGAGACCCCCATATATATCAAAGGAAGAAATCTCTACGGTTTGATTCTGGCGAAAGATGCGATTAGAGAGAATGATTGCGTGGCAGTGGTAGAGGGATATTTAGATTTTATTCTGCCTTATCAGGAAGGTTTAAAGAATATTGTGGCTTCTCTGGGTACCGCCTTTACTACCGAACAGGCAAGGCTATTAAAGAGATATACGCACAATGTGGTCATGGTCTATGACGCAGACAAAGCCGGAGAGCTGGCTACTTTAAGGACGCTGGATATCTTTATTGAAGAGGGAATAAATGTCAGGGTGGTCTCTTTGCCTGAAGGGCTTGACCCGGATTTATTTGTGCGCAAAAACGGTATCCAGGATTTTAAAGAAAAAATTAAGCAAGCCGAAAACCTGTTTGACTATAAGTTAAGGATTTTAAAATCACGTTATAATCTAAAAGAGATAGAAGGTAAGGCAAATATTGCTTCTGAGATGGTACCTACCATAAATAAATTTAAGAATGCGGTTTTGAAATCCGAATATATTAAACGACTGGCAGAGGAGTTAAATGTCAAAGAAGACGCCCTCTGGCAGGAGTTAAGTAAAATAAAAGAGGATAAAACCTATGCCGATTTAACTGAGGCCAAGCCCAAGAGGGTATTAAATATAAATCCTACGGAGAAATTATTGATCAAGTTAATGTTAGAAGAGACAGGGGTTATCAACCGTATAAAAGAGATGCTGGAGCCCGCAGACTTTCAGGATGAGCGGATTTCCCGTATGGTTTCTGTAATGTTCGACCTTATTGAGCAAGGTAAGGATATCGCCCCGAATAAACTCATCAACTATCTCCAA